>Ga0153915_10000678_pt1 | contig 31332 bp, 29 predicted proteins | sample Opewatmetagenome_2_FD_107003 | JGI IMG/M metagenome (GOLD analysis project Ga0153915, IMG submission 107003) | Freshwater wetland microbial communities from Ohio, USA - Open water 3 Core 3 Depth 3 metaG | ecosystem: Environmental > Aquatic > Freshwater > Wetlands | place: USA: Ohio, Lake Erie... | reverse complement strand
GCAGGATCTTCCTTCTTTCCCCTGCCCATTGCCGGGGACGCCGGGCCCAGATGATCCTTCGCCCGCAGGCCCGCTTCGACCTGGCCCGCAGGCTCCAAGGGAAAGGCGCCCCCTTGGGTGAGTTGTTCACCTTCCTCAGCGGGCTCTATTTCCGCGGCAAGCTGGCCTATGCCAAGGCCTTCGCCGACCCCCCGCGTTCCTGCCCCGGCGTCCTGGTCGTGACCCCCTGCCGGGGCCTCCTCCCTCCGAGGACCCTGATCTCGGCGGAGGGTCTCCGCGAGTTCGCCGCGACCGAGATCGGTGCGGGCGTCGAGGCCTATGCCCGTCCGCTGGCCCGCGACGCCCGCCGCCTGGCGCAGCGCGCCGGGCCGAGAACGGAATTCGTCCTTCTGGGAAGCATCGCCACCGACAAGTACCTGGGCGTCCTGCTCAAGGGCTTCGGCCCGCGACTCGTCTTCCCTCGCGATTTCGTCGGCCGCGGGGACATGAGCCGCGGCGGGCTGATGCTGCGCCGGGCCGAGGACGGGGATGAGTTGTCATACATCCCGGTCGAGGGGGCCGTCTTGCACGGCAAGAAGCCGCCGAAGCTCCCCCCGCGCCGCTATCCCAAGCCGCCGCTTCGAAAGGGGAAGGGGGCGAGCTGATGCCATCTTCGGTCGCGAAACCTGGTCGCCCGGCCCGCGGCACCGGCCGCATGACCTCGCGCCGCAAGTGGAGCGAGCCGCCGGTTTCGATCCCGGACGATCAGGACGAAGCCGTGCTGGAGTTCGGCGTCGGCCGGACGGTCAAGCTGACCCACCTGCGCAAGCCGTTCTGGCCGGAGCTGGGCCTCACGAAGGGCGACCTCCTCCGCTATTACCTCCGCATCTCTCCCGTGCTTCTGCCCCATCTGCAGGATCGGGCCATGGTCATGAAACGCTACCCCAACGGCGCGGCCGGAGAGTACTTCTTTCAGAAGCGGGCGCCGACGCCGCGGCCCAAGTGGATCGAGATCTGCTCGATCGAGCACGCATCGGGGAACATCATCGACTTTCCGATCGTCCGCGACCTCGCGACGCTGATGTGGATCATCAATCTCGGCTGCATCGACCTCAATCCCTGGTATGCCCGCTGCGACGACGTCTATCGCCCCGATTACCTCCACTTCGACCTCGACCCCGTGCCACCGGCGCGATTCGGCAAGGTCCTCGAGACGGCGAAGATCGTCCACCGCGCGCTCGACGCCCTGGGCATGCCGAACGTGGCCAAGACGACCGGCTCGAAGGGGATGCACATCTATGTCCCCATCGTGCGCGGGCCCCTTCAAAAACAGGTCTGGACGTTCGCCAAGAAGCTGGCCAAGAGCCTCGAACAGCTCTATCCCGGGACGATCACCGCCGAGTACCGGATCGAGAAGAGGCCGCCGGGCCGGGTCCTCGTCGATTACAACCAGAATGCCTGGGGCCGGACCCTGGCTTCGGTGTATTCCGTGCGTCCGAAGCCCCGGGCGACCGTCTCCGCGCCGGTGACCTGGGCGGAGGTCGAACGGGGGATCCGCATGGAGGATTTCCGGATCGACAACATGCCGGGGCGGGTGGCTCGCCGCGGCGATCTCTGGAAGATCCTCCTCGCGCCGAGTAAGCGTTTTGACCTGAGGTCCGTCCTGGCCTCCAAAGAGAGCTCCCCATGAGATCCCTCAAGCTTCCGATCGAGCCGCCCTACCCGGTGATGGACGCCGAGCTCGTTCACGAGCTGCCTCGCGGCGGCGAGTGGCAGTACGAGCCGAAGTGGGACGGCTTCCGCTGCCTCGCCTTTCGCGGCGGGGACCGCATCGAGCTTCAGGCCAAGTCCGGCAAGTTTCTGACCCGCTTCTTCCCCGACGTCGTAGCCATGCTGAGGTCCGTCCCGGCCTCCCGTTTCGTCATCGACTCCGAGCTGGTCATTCCGGTGGACGGGGCGCTGTCCTTCGAGGAGCTCCAGCTGAGGCTCCATCCCGCGGAGAGCCGCGTCCGCAAGCTGGCGGCGGCGCACCCGGCCTCGATGATGGCCTTCGACCTCCTCGTGGATGACGCGGGCCGCCTGCTCGCGGGGAAGCCGCTGCGGGAGCGACGGAAGGCCCTCGAGCGCTTTCACGCGGCTTTCGCCAAGGACGTCCGGAGGCTCCGTCTCTCTCCGGCGACGACGGACCCGAAGCGGGCCTTCGAGTGGCTCCGGCGCGCGGGCGCCGCGCTCGACGGGATCGTCGCCAAGCGGCTGGATCTCGGCTATCGCTCGGGCGAACGGACCGGCATGGTGAAATACAAGACCATCCGCAGCGCGGATTGCGTGGTGGGCGGCTTCCGCTACCTCGAGGGGACGAAGGTCGTCGGCTCGCTCCTTCTAGGCCTTTACGGCGAGGACGGCCTGCTTCATCACGTGGGCTTCACGTCGTCCATCAAGGACAAGGATCGCAAAGCCCTGACGGCCAAGCTCGAACGGCTCCGCCGGCCGCCCGGCTTCACCGGCCGCTCGCCCGGGGGGCCGAGCCGTTGGTCCACCGAGCGCACCGGCGAATGGGAGCCGCTGAAGCCTGTCCTCGTCGTCGAAGTGGCTTACGATCAGTACACCGGGGGCCGCTTCCGCCACGGAACAAAGTTCCTGCGCTGGAGGCCCGACAAGGGCCCTTCGCAGTGCAAATTCGATCAGGTGGAGAGGAAATCCCTGACGCTCGCCGTCCTCGAGCTCGGAGGTCCTTGAATAGGAGGGACTAGACCTGCCGGGGGGCCGAAGGATCCAGGCTCGCGCCGCAGGACGGACAGACTTTCCAGCCTTCCTCGACGGGCTTGCCGCAGACCGGACAGGTCTTCTTCAGGCTCCTGCCGCAATGGGGACAGAACGCGTAGCCCGGGGTGACCGGCTTGCTGCAGCCCGGACAGGCCTCGGGTGGGCAACAGACAGGCCCGGCGGCGCCGCCCTGCGCCGGCCTGCGGACAGGGGTCTCGGAACGAACGATGGCATAGATGAGCAACCCGATGACGTTGCCGATGAGGACGAGCAGCAGCCAGAGGATGCCGCTCATGCCCCTCTTCTCGGCGTCCCGGTAGACCCAGATGAGGACGGCGCCCCAGAGGACGATGAACGCGACCGGCAGAAGGAAGAGGGCGAACCTGCCCATGGCCCCGAACCCGTGGAAGAAGCCGCTGACCGACGGGCCGATGTCCCCGACGTGGCGGGAGAGGCCCGGGATGACGCCGAAGGGGAGCAGGAAGAAGATCGACCGGAAGGCGAGAAGACCCAGGACGACGATGATGATCACGAGGGCGATCGTTTTTCCGTTGTTCGAATTCGCCATGTTGACCTCCTCTGATTCACGCGCTCTGCGATGCGCTCCGCCGCGACCGGACCGCCCGCAGGACGACCGGCGCGAGAAGGAGGGTGATCGCGTTCTGAATGATGACGATAACAGCCGCCAACCCGGCCACGGGCAGGTCGGCCAGGGCCATGTCCGGAGTGACGTCCGCCAGGGAGACGGCCAGCCAGAGGCCTGTCACGACGGCCGTGACGGCCAGGGCCGCGATGACCCAGGCCGGAACGGCGGCCGCCCGGCCCTCCCGGCCGCCGGCCATCATCCGGCGGGTCCGGCGGACCAACGCCTCGGGCGGGGCCGGCCAGCGGACGGCCGCGATCCCTTCTCGGATGGCGGTCCGGTCGGCCGCGAAGCCTCGGCACCGCCCGCAGCCGCGAAGATGATCTTCGACGAGGCGCTTCAGATCTTCCGGAAGGTCGCGGTCCTCGGCCCCGATGAACAGGCGCTCGATATCCCGGCAGTCCAGCTTGGTCGTCATGGCCGGCCCTCCTCGCACGCGGCCTCCGGCTCGCGGGTCGTCCGGAACTCCGCGAGCTCCCTGCGCAGCCGCTTGATCGCCCTGTGAAGGAGCGTTCGGACGGTCGCCTCGGGGATGCCGAGGATCCTGGCGATCTCCTCGTGCTTGAGCCCTTCGATATCCTTGAGGACGAAGACCCGGCGCTCCTTGGCCGGGAGCTTGCCCATGGCCCGCCGCACGCAAAGCCGGATGTCCGATCGCGCCGTGCCGTCGTCGCCGGCCCGCCCCGGGACGTCCCAGCCCTGGTCGGCGTCCGCCGCCCGCTCGGCCATGGATCTCGACCTCTCGAGGAGGAAGAGCCGGCGGACGCGCCGCTTCCGCAGCAAGTCTTTGTGGGCGTTGGCGGCGATGGCGAACAGCCAACCCTTGATCTCGGCCCCGGCCGGCCCGGCCCCCGACGAGTCGGCCCTGATCGCCCGCAGCCAGGTCTCCTGGAACAGGTCCTCGGCCTCCCCGGGGTCCCTGGCCAGGGCGAGGGCGAAGCGGTAGACGTGCGGCGTGTACATCTCGTAAAGCTCGTCGAAGGTCATCTTCGTCGGCCTTCACCCCATAGGACGCGCGGCGGCCGGAAACGTTTTGGGTGGCCTTCTCCCTCCGCGGGACGCGGCCCCAATCGCGGCGGCGTTTCGGCGGCGATCCCCTAGGCTTCGGCTGTAAAGTGCTCGGCCAGGATGTCCTGGGCTTCCTTGGCCCGGCTCGCGGGGACGAGGAGGGCGGCGACGCCCAGCCCGTCGACGGTCATCCCGAGCACCTTGCCGTAGGACTCGCAGCTGACCCGCGCGGGGATGCCGAAGGATTCGAGCATGTTCTTGAGGATCTCCGCCTCCATGACGCCGTTGCTTCTGTGGACGGTGACCCAGTTCATTTCCCGGCGTCCTTGATGGCCTTGATGTAGTCCTCGATCCGCTTCCTCAGCACGTCCTGCTCGACCTTGGGCAGGACCGCCTCGAAAACGGCCCGGGCCTTGGACGGCTCGCCGCTGTTGTAGAGAGCGATGCCCAGGTTGATCTGGAGGTTGACGTCGCCCGGGGCCAGGACAAGGCCCGCTTGGAAGCTCCCGGCCGCCTCGGCGAAGCGGTTGAGCTGATTGAGGACGACCCCCTTGAGGTTGTAGGCCCCGGCGTTCTTGCCGTTCTTCTGGATGGACTTGAGGGCGTAATCCAGCGCCTCTTCGTAGCGGCCGTCGCCGTAGCAGAGCTTGCCGAGCTGATAGGCCGTGCCGTATCCGCCGCCGATCTCGTAGGCCTTCTTGAACGCCGCTTCGGCCTTGGCCGTCTCCTTGAGCTCGACATAGGCGAGCCCGAGACCGTCCAGGACCTCGGCCGATTCCGGCTTGATGGCCAGGGCCTTCTCGTAGGCCTCCGCGGACCGGGCGAACTCGCCCTTGTTGTAGTAGGCCGAGCCGAGCAGATGCCAACCGCCGAAATGACCCGGGTCGAGGGAGACGGCCAGCTCTCCATAGCGGATGGCCTCGTCGGTCAAGCCGTAGCCCAGCGCGGTCTTGCCCAATTCGTACTGGTACTGGGGATCCTTCTCCTTGTTCTTCGTCCGTCTCTGGGGCTCGGCCGCTCGGCCGGCCGACACGGCCGGCGCGGCGCAGGCGAGGGCCGAGAGGACGGCCGCGAGCGACAGGGCCGTCACGGTCCGGGCGATCTTGCGGCAGCGGATCATGGGGGCCTCGATCAATTATGATGGCACATCGGCGCGGGCCGGTCAAACGCCGTCCCGGCTTGCCCGGGCGCGCCGTTCCGCTTACAATAGAGCCGTCGACGACCCATGGACAAGATGCCGCTGACCGACGAGGACAAGGCCTTGCTGCGCCGGCGCGAGGCCGAGATCCTGGCCCGCATCGAGCGATTGAAGAGCACGATGCGCGAAACCAAGGCCATCGACACGCTGGCCTTCAAGAGCAAGCTCTATCAAGAGGCCCAGGACGAGCTGCGCCGCGTCCAGGACAAGCTGGCCGGCCTTTCCGAAGACTGACCGTCCGGTCCGCCAGTCCCCGCGAACCTACTTGACGGTGAAGGCCGCCCTCGTCTCGTTCCCTTCCGCGCCCGTCTTGGACTTGGCCGCGATGACGAGCGTGTGGGGGCCGGGATCCAACCTGCCGAAATCGAGCCCGACGAGGCACGTCCGGAGCGACTTGTCCTGTCGGGTGTCGAGCAGGGTGACCGGCACGTCCGTGCGGGCCTCTCCCTGGATGTCCGCCGCGGTGATGTCGAGCTCGAGGCCCGGATTCCCCAGGGACAGCCGCAGCGCCGCGAGGATTCTCTGCGGGCCCGCCGCGAGCGGGCCGAGGACGGGGGCGTACTTGGCCGGGTCGTAGCCGAACAGCTTCGACAGGGTCGTTTCCGGCGTCGGCCCGAGATCGGCCCATCCCGGCTCTTCCCGGACGAGCAGGGGCGCGTCGATCCAGACGGAGGCGGGCACCGGATCGGCGAACCGGATCGAGGCCGAGCCTCGCACGGCCGATCCCGTCTCGGCGTTCTGGATGATGATCCGGCAGGCGTAGCGCCCCGCCTTGACCGGCACGGCGAAGGTCTGGACGCACGGCCCCAGCCCGCCCTCGGGCGGCTTCAGCCGGAAGCTCTTGACCGCGGACTTGCCCTGCTCTTCGTCGTAGACGAGGAGGTAGGCCTCGGCCCTCCGGCCGATGACGGTCTCCGCCGTCCCCTTGGGAATGGCGACGTAGGCGACGAGGTTCGGCCAGCCGCCGAGGAGGGCCGGCGAAAGGCCCATGGGCACGTCCGGCGGCAGCTGGCTCAGGGGATTGTCGCTGAGCGCCAGGTCGGTCATCTGCAGCAGCCTCTCGAAGCGGCTGTACTGCTCGAACGGCTTCGGATTGTAATAGCCGTTCTGGCTGACGACCTTGCAGCCGGGCCGCGTGACCCTGACCTTGATCTTGTGGAAGGCCCCGTCCCACGCGGCCGGGACGCTGTAGCCCAGAACATAGAACGCGCTGGTGATGTCCGAGACGGCGGTCATGGCGCTCTTGGTGTCCGTGGCGTTGCTGAAGTACTTGCCGCCGCTCTCCCCGGCCAGCTGGATGAGGGAGTCCTTGCCCGTGAGCTCCCGGTTGGCCGTCGAGGCTCCGAAGGCGTTGTTGATGTCCATCTCGCCCGCCGTCGGCGTGCAATCGATCGCGTAGATGGGGCTGTTCGCGCTCTTCAGCTCTTTCAGGGCCGCCGCGAACTCCGTCCGGACGCCGGTGTTCGATTGGGCGCTGTCGTAGGCGTTGAGCTCGGCCATCATCTGATCGACATTGCTGGGGTCCATGTTCGGCACGTTCATGCCGCGGCGGTCCCCGTAGATGAGGGCCCGGCTGATGCCCGACGAGAAGAGGATCAGGTTCTTCCAGCCGGGGACGTAGCGCAGGGCCCGGGCCAGGTTGGCGAAGGTCTCGGCGAATTGCCGGGCTTGATCGGTGTACCCCTGGCGCCGACCCTCGTCGACGGCTCCGCCGGTCTGGGCTCGGGCCTGCTCCTGGAAGAACGCGTCGGCCGTGGAGCCGCCGCCGCTCGACGAAGACGGGGCGCCCGGAGCGGCCCCGCCGGTCTCCCGCATGTGACGGAGCTCGTCCTCGTAGAGCAGGTTGGTCAGGCTTTCCGCCCTTCCGACGACGGCGCGGAGGCCGAAGGCGTCGATCAGGCCGCGGACCCGGGCGTGATCCATCGAGAGGTACTCATGGATCGTCAGGCCGCGCGCCGCCGAATACGAAAGGACCCCGACCTCGTCCTCGGGCTTGATCGCCGCGTCCATGAAGTGAAGGGCCGCCTCCCGGGCCTTTCGAACGCTGCGGGCGTCGGTGAAAGCGAAATCGAAGAAAAAGAAGAACTTGCGGTTGAGTCGAGGCCCCTCGACGGGCCCTGCCGGCGCGAGATCGTCTCCCCCCAAGACGTGGTTCTCGAAGTGGGTCACAGGCATCTTCTGCCCGTTGTCGGTGACCTCGAAGTCCGACGCGGAGAGATCGGTGACGGGCCGGCCGTCCTTTGTGGTGACGTAGGCCTGGAGCAGCTTCAGGGCCACCGTGACCTCCTCGCGGATCTGGCCGCCGGCCTGGCCCCGCCGCCCGGCCCCTCCTCCCGGGCCGGCCGGCGCGCTCCATACAAGGAGACCGAGCGCCGCGCCTCCCGCCAACAGTCTCGTACCCACCCGCTTCATGATCCCAGGCTTCGGACCCATGACGCCTCCTTCGGCGGAAAGGCCTCGCCGCCGCGTCCGTCGTCGTTCCGTTCCCCCGGCCCGTTTCCCCGCGGGCTTTGTCCGAATTATGGGTCCGCCGGCGCGGCATGTCAACCGGCGCTGGCGGGGCATGATATAATCTCGGATCGGGAGCGCGAACATGAAAGGAATGGCCCGTCCGGCGAGACGAAAGCCCATGAGATCCCGCCGGCCCGCGGACATCGTCCTCCTCGTCCTGGCCCTCGCGGCGATCGGCGTTTTCGCGGCCACGCGCATCATCGGCGGCCGCGACGGGGCCGGCGGCCGCGCGGCCGCCAACGGCAACGGCAACGGCGCCGCCTCGGCCGCGATCGGGCCGGACGGCGCCGCTTCCTCCGGCGAATTCGCCGACCTCGAAACCGGCCCCGACGAGTTCGAGGCGGACCCCGGCGACGAGCCCCTGGCCGGGCCGGCCATCGTCTCCGATCCCTACGCGGCCCGCCCCTTCTCGCCGGTCGACGACGCGCGCCTGGCCGCCCTCCTCGATCCGGAGATCGAGCGCTCGCTCAAGGCCGGCCGCATCCCCTCGATGGCCGTCGTCTGCGTCTCCGGCGACCGCATCGTCTGGACCCGGTCGGCCGGCCTGGCCAACGTCCGGGTCAAGACGCCGGCCGCCTGCGACACGGTCTACCTCATCGCCTCGACCTTCAAGACGATGTCGGCGACTGCGCTGATGCAGCTCATGGAACAGGGCAAGTTCAAGCTCGACGACCGGGTCAACGACTATCTCACGGACCTCAAGATCGAGGGCGAGAACAAGCGCTTTCCCGTGACCTTCCGCCATCTCCTGACCCACACCTCGGGATTGCCGACGGATTTCGGGCGCCACGCCGTCTGGGACGAGACCTCGCCGCCGGCGCTCGCCGAATACCTGAAGGGGCGGCTCAAGCTCTGGCGCCGGCCGGGTACGCGCGTCCTCTATTCGAACATCGCCTTCACCCTGGTCGCCCACCTCGTCGAGAGGTTCTCCGGGATGCCGTTCAAGGACTACATGCGCCGGATGATCTTCGGCCCGCTCGAGATGCGCGACACGGCCTTCGAGCCGCGGGCCGACATGGCTGAGCGCTTGGCCATTCCTTATATGCCGGTGCGGCGGCGGAGCGGCATCTTCCGGCCCGTCGATTGGGTCAAGGCCGACGCCTGGCCGGCCGGCGTCGTCTACGGCACGGCGATCGACCAGGCCCGCTGGCTCATGACCGCGGTCAACGGCGGCGTTTATAAGGGGAATCGGATCATCGCCCCGGCCACCTTCAAGGAGATGACGAAGAGACAATACGACCGTTTTGCCGGACCGATCAACGGCGGGTGGCTGAACGAGACGTCGGGCTACGGCCTGGCCTGGTGGGTCTCCACGCTCAACGGCCAGACGATCATCGCTCATAGCGGCAGCGTCAACGGCTACACGGCGTTCCTGGCCGGGAACCTCGACAAAAAGACGGGCATCGCCATCCTGACCAACGGCAACAAGGCCCACCGCTGGCTCTACGCCCTGGCCCTCAAAGCGCTCGCCGCGCTCTAGGGACTGTCCCGGGCCCTCGCGTTGACTCTACTTTCCCCCGGTGCTATCCTCGAGGCGCTTGGGGAACGCGACCACGGGGGATAGCGGTGAGATGCTCCCGGTGCGGCTTCGGGAATCCTTCCGACACGCGGTTCTGCGGCCGCTGCGCCGCCCCTCTTCCGCTCGAGAGCGCCCCGCCGGCGGGCACCCAGACCATGATCGCGCCGGTCCATGAGCTCGCCACCGGCTCGACCTTCGCCCGCCGCTACCAGGTCATCGAGGAGCTGGGCCGCGGCGGCATGGGCCGCGTCTACAAGGTCTTCGACACCGAGGTCCGGGAGAAGATGGCCCTCAAGCTCCTCCGGCCCGAGATCGCCGCGGACCCCGAGACGATCGAGCGTTTCCGGAACGAGCTCCGTCTGGCCCGGACCGTCTCCCACCGCAACGTCTGCCGCATGCACGACCTCGGGCGGGAAGAGGGGACTGGGGCTTACTTCATCACCATGGAGTACGTCCCGGGCGAGGACCTGAAAAGGCTCATCCGCAGTCTCGGCGCCCTGCCCTTGGCCAAAGCCGTGACGATCGCGCGGCAGGCGGCCGAGGGGCTGTCCGAGGCTCACCGGCTCGGCGTCGTCCACCGCGATCTCAAGCCCCAGAACATCATGATCGACCGCGAGGGGGCCGTCCGGATCATGGACTTCGGCATCGCCCGGTCCGCCGGAGCCAAGGGGATCACCGGGGCCGGGGTGATGATCGGCACGCCTGAGTACATGTCGCCCGAGCAGGTCGAAGGCCGGGAGGCCGATGCCCGCTCGGACGTTTACTCGCTCGGCGTCGTCCTGTTCGAGATGCTGACCGGCCGTCTCCCCTTCGAGGCCGATACGCCGCTCGGCGTCGCCGTCAAGCAGAAGAGCGAGCCGCCGCCGGACCCGCAGACCCTCAACGCCCAGATCCCCGAAGACCTTTCGAAGGTCGTCCTGAAATGCCTCGAGAAGGACAAGGCCCGGCGCTTTCAAGGCGCGGACGAGCTCGTCGCGGAATTGGCCCGGATCGAAAAGTCCCTGCCGGAAACGACCCGCCCCCTGCCCGTCCGCAAATCACAGACGTCGAAAGAGATCCGTGTCCGCCTGCCGTCGAGGAAGGTCTGGATCCCCGCCGCCGCGGGCCTGGCCCTCCTCGCCGCGCTCCTGGTCTGGCAGTTCGTGCCCGAAAGCGGGAGCGCGAAGCGCTTCGTCGCTGTCATGGGCTTCAAGAACCAGACAGGCGACTCCGGCCTCGATTATCTCCGGGAGGCCATCCCGAACCTGCTCATCACCAGCCTCGAGCAGTCGAAGCACCTCCGGGTCATGTCGTGGGAACGGCTGAAGGACCTTCTCAAGCAGGCCGGCCGGGACCCCGCCGCGGCGGCCTTCGAGGAGGAGGCGGGCTTCGACGTCTGCCGCCGGAGCGGCGTCGAGGCCCTCGTCGTCGGCTCCTTCATCAAGGCCGGCGAGACCTTCGTCACCGACGTCAAGGTCTACGACGCGGCCAGCCGCGACTCGCTCAAGAGCGCCTCGGCTCGGGGCGAAGGCGTGGCCAGCATCCTCAAGTCCCAGATCGACGCGATCAGCCGCGAGGTCGGGCGGGGCATCGGGCGGCCGTTGCTCAAGCTCGAGCCGCCGGCCCGGCCGATCATGGAGCTGACAACGAGCTCTATGGAGGCCTACAACCTGTTCCTCCGCGGCCGGAGCGATTACGAAAAATTTTATCACGCCGAGGCCCGGAAGTTCCTCGAACGGGCCATCGCCATCGACCCCGAGTTCGCCATGGCCCACCTCTTCCTGGCGCTGGCCGCCAACAAGCTCTACGATTTCGGCCTCGGCGAAAAGGCCATGGCCGACGCCTTCCGGTTCTCGGCCAAGGCAAGCGAGAAGGAGCGGCTGACGATCGAGGCCGCCTACGCCGAGACGATCGAGCGGGACCCGGACAAGCGGGGACGGCTGCTCCGGGAGCTCATCCGGAAGTACCCCGACGAGAAGTACGCCCTCTTCGACCTGGGGCGGCTCTATATGGAGCGCCTGGATTACGGGGAGGCCGCAGGGGTGCTGAACCGGGCCCTCGCCCTGGACCCTGAGTTCGCCTGGGCCGTCAACCAGCTGGCCTACGCCAAGGCCATGTCGGGCCGCTTCGACGAGGGCCTCCGTCTCTTCGAGCGCTACGCGGCGCTCAGCCCCGGCGACGCGAACCCGCTCGATTCCATGGGCGAAACCTATATCCGGATGGGCCGGCTGGACGCGGCCGAAGCGAAATTCCGCGAGGCCTTGGATCTCAAGCCGGATTTCTACCTCTCTTGCGGCAGCCTCCTTTACATCGCCTGCCTCCGCGAGGATTATGCGGAGGCCTATCGCTGGCTCGACGAGTTCGACCGGCTGGCCCCGACGCCGTCGGCCCGGTTGGCGGCCGCGTGGGCCAGGGCCTTCACCGAGTACTTCCTCGGCCGGTCGGACGCCGCCCTCGGCCGCTACGCCGCGATCAGGGCCGAAGCCCAGGCCGCGGGGGACGGGCATGCCGCCGCGAACGTGGATTGGATCACGTCGTTCATCCATCGCGACCGGGGCGAGGCCGAGGCGGCGCTCGCCGACTACCGGCGCTTCGTTGACTATCGGGCCGGGTCCGCGGGAGGTCTGTCCGCCCTCGACGTGTCCGGCCGGGCCTTCTTCGAGGGCTGGGTCGATCTTGCCGCGGGCCGGCCCGCGGACGCCGCTCGCCGGGCGGCCGAGATGGAGCCTCTGCTCAGGCGCATCGATCCGGCCGACGCCCCTCTGGCGACCTTCCTCTACCGGCTGCTGAAGGCCGAAGCGGCGCTGGCCGGAGGGGACGTCGATCGGGCTGTCGCCGCAGGGCGGGAGATCGTCCCCCTCGACCTCGTCCGCATGGATTTCGAAGCCGTCCCGACCTACAACCAGCCCTGGCTCAAGGACGTCCTCGCCAGGTCCTACTGGAAGAAGGGCGACCTGGCCGCCGCGGGCGCGGAATACCGGAAGCTGACGACCATCGACCCTTCGAACCAAGTCCGCTGGTTGATCTCGCCGCTCTACCATTACCGTCTCGCCCAGGTCCTCGAGGAAGAAGGGGACAAGGCCGGCGCCGCGACGGAATACCGGAAGTTCCTCGAATACTGGAAGGACGCCGACCCGGCCCGCCCGGAGCCGGCCGACGCGCGGAGGCGCCTGGCCGGCCTGGCCTCAGTCCCTTGACGGACGGCCCAGTCTCATGCCGAGGGTCAGGCCCGCGGCGATGGAGTCCTGCCCGCCCGGGAAGATCAGGTAGAAGATCGCTCGGGCGGGACCCAAGGAATAGCCGATCTGGGCCTTGGGCATGAGCCAGCCATGATCGGCCTCTCCCTCGATCCCGCTCCCGGGCCAGTCGGATACCCGGTAGACGACCCCGCCGCCGAGGACGAGCCGCCGGAGCTTGAGGTTCGCCGTCAGGCCCGGCACGACGCGGACCTTCCGGTTGAACGTCTGTCCGACCCACAGGGAGAGGTCGGGATTGAGGGAGACCGGTCCCAGCCGGAGCTCCAGCTCGGGGCCGATGTTGAACCATTTCGGGTAGGCGAAGAGATTGACGTAGCCGAGGTCGAGGTAAAGCTGGAACGGCCCCTGGGTCCGCCGCCCCTGGGCCGAGGCCCGGGGCGCGGCGACGGCCAGGAGGACGACCAGCGTGAGAAGGGTCAGGCCGAGGATCTTTCTGCGCATGTTCGTTGGCTCTCTTTTCGAAGCGTCCGCTCTATTATACCTCGGCCGGCGGGTCCGCGTTGCGGACGCCGCTAGGAGCGCGGCCGCTCGCCGACGACGGTCAGGCTGAGGACCTTCGCGCCGGAGTCCCGGTAGGCGGCCAGATCGTCGCGTCCGATGTGCTCGAGCAGATACTCGTCCGGCAGATCGAGCCCGTGCGAGGACTTGACCTCGACGGCCCGGAAGCCCGCCTTGGCGATGATCCCCATGTAGGCTTCGCGCGAGAGCGCCCCGGCGACGCAGCCGACGTAGAGCTCGGCCATCTCCTGGAGCTTGGCCGGCAGGGTCCCTTGGATGACGATGTCCGAGATGCAGAAGCGGCCACCCGGCTTGAGGACCCGGAAGATCTCGGCAAAGGCCTTCGCCTTGTCCGGGACGAGGTTGAGGACACAGTTGCTGACGACGACGTCGGCCGAGGCGTCCTCGACCGGCAGGGCCTCGATGTCCCCGAGGCGGAACTCGACGTTGGCGAAGCCGCGGCGGGCGGCGTTCTCGCGGGCCTTGGCGATCATCTCGGGCGTCATGTCGACGCCGATGACCCGTCCCGCCTCGCCGACGGCCGCCCGGGCGATGAAGACGTCGTTGCCGGCCCCGGAGCCGAGGTCGACGACGGTCTGGCCCGGGGCGAGCCCGGCGAACTGGGTCGGCAGGCCGCAGCCGAGGCCGAGGTCGGCCTCTTCGACGTGCCCTTCAAGCTTGTCGTAAGCGTCTTTGATCCCGGCCACGTCCTCGGCGTAATAGGTCGCGGCCGAGGGCTCGGCAGCCGGAGCGCAGCAGGGGCTCGAGAGGGGAGCGCAGCCGCAGCTCGGGGCCGGCCGGACCTTGTCAGGGACCGCGCCCGGGGCCGGCGCGTCCTTGGCGATCCGTCCGTACTTCTCGCGGACGAGCTCCTTCAGGCGCTCGGCCTCTTTGTCCTTCTTCTTGAAGATGGTCATGGCCTCTCCTTTCTTGGGGCGGGTCCGGAGATCCGCCGGAAAAATTCGATGAGCATGTCGCGGGCCTCGGCCACGGCCTTGGCGTCGAGACAGTAGCAGGTGCGGGGGCCTTCGACGTCGCCCCGGATGAGACCGGCCTCGCGAAGCTCCTTGAGATGCTGGGAGACGGTCGACTGGGCCAGGGGCAGCCGGTCGACCAGCCCGCCGCAGATGCAGCCCCGGCGGCCGCCCAGGATCTCGAGGATGCGCAGGCGGACCGGGTGGGCCAGGGCCTTGGCCACCCCGGCGGCGCGGACGAGCCCGGGTTCGAACTGTTCTGTCTTGGCTTGGGCCATGTTCGCTCCTGTCTTCATCGTATATCGTAAATATACGATTTGATGGGCCCGTTGTCAAGTGAAATCTTCAGAACGAACGGGCGCGACAGGGGTCAGTAGCTCCAGTTGATGCCGGCGCCGATATAATCCGCCTGGTACTTCTCCGACCCGTGACTACTGTAGTGCTCCTCCGCGCTGTAATGGTAGTGCCCGTATTCCGCGATCAGGTTGAGCTTCCGGCCGACCCGGACCTTGAGACCGCCCCCATAGTGGGTGGCGCCGTTGCCGCTGAACGACGCGCCGGCGCCGGCGCGGACGAACGGCCGGAAGATCCCGAGCGGCGCGCTCACGGCGACGTTGAGCGAGATCGGGATGTCCCGGGTCACGTAGTCGAAGCTCAGGCCGAAGCCAAGGGCGCGGGACAGGCCGAACCACCAGAACGACTTGACCAGGCCGATGTGGCCGTTGCTGACGTACCCCCCCGTCAGGACGGATTCCCAGCGGTTGAGCCTGGCCGGCTTGGCCTGATCGGACTGCGGGGCCGCTTGGAGCTCGGCCGGCAGGACCGCGACCGCAAGGACGAGGATTCGGATGGCTCCCCAATGAAAGACCCGCATGACCGCCCCCTTTGGCGGCCGGCCCTCACCGGTGGTACAGGACCTTGCCGCCGACGATCGTATAGAGGACTTCCGTCCCGGGGATCTCGTCCTCGGGACAGGTCATGATATCGCGCGACAGGACCGTGATGTCGGCCAGCTTCCCGGGAGTGAGCGAGCCCTTGAGGCCTTCCTCGAAGCCGGCATAGGCGCCGTTCCAGGTGTAGGAGCGGAGGGCCTCCTCGCGGCTCATCCTCTGGTCCGGAAAGAAGGCTGTGCCGTCCTTGAGCTTGCGGGTGACCGCGGCGTAGAAGTTGGCCATCGGATCGATGGCCTCGACCGGGACGTCGGTGCCGTTGGCGATGATCGAGCCGGCGTCCATGAGCTTTCGCCAGACGTAGGCGCCGTCGCCGGCCCGCTTCTCGCCGAGGCGCTTGAAGACCCAGGGCGCGTCCGAGGTGCAGTGGACGGCCTGCATGGCCGGGATGACCCCCAGCCGGGCGAAGCGCGGGATGTCGGCCGGATCGAGGTGCTGGGCGTGCTCGATCCGCCAGCGGACGTCCTTCTCGTCCGGGTGGGCCCGAAAGGCCTCCTCGTAGATGTCGAGCGTCTCGCGGTTGCCGCGGTCGCCGATGGCGTGGGTGGCGACCTGCCAGCCGTTCTCGATGGCGAACTTGGCCGTCGCTCTCATCTCCTCGATCGATTCCGTGTTCAGGCCCGTCGAAGCCGGCAGGTCGGCGTAGGGCTCGAGCAGCCAGGCCCCGTGGGCGCCGAGCGCGCCGTCGATGAGGCGCTTGATGGCCCGGACGGTCAGATGGTCGTCGGCCGCGCCGATCATTCGATAGGCCGCGCCGCGCTCCGCCAGGGACTGGGTCCCGGCGCTGAGCATGACGTAGAGGCGGACGGGGAGGGCCCCCTCCTCGGCCATCTTCTTGTAGACGTCGACGGTCCTCAGGCCGGCGCCGGCGTCATGGAACGACGTGACCCCGTGGGCCAGGCACTCTGACGAGGCGAGCTCGACCAGACGGCGGGTCAGCGCGGCCTCGTCCTCGGGCGAGCTCCGGGCGGCCCTGTAGCGGACGAGGCCCTGGGCGTTCTCGAGAAAGGCGCCGATCGCGCGGCCCTTGGGGTCGCGGATGATCTCGCCCCCGTCCGGGTTCGGGGTTCCATCCGTGATCTGCGACAGCGCCATGGCCTTGGCGTTGGCCAGCGAGGAGTGCCCGCTGGCGTGCGTGAGGAGGACCGGATTGTCGGGCGTGACCCGGCTCAGGGCGTCGTGGAACGGGAGGCCGTCGACGTTGGGCTCGGGTGCCCGGTCCCATTTGTCCTGGTGCCAGCCGCGGCCCAGGATCCACTCGCCGGGCTTGGCCGACCTGGCCGCCTCGCCGACCAAGGCCACGATCTCCTCCCAGGAGCGGGCTTTGGTCAAGTCGAGGTTGATCTTCGATTGGCCGAGCCCGGTGAAGTGGCCGTGGCTTTCGATGAGCCCGGGGATGGCCAGGGCGCCGCCGAGGTCGATCGTCTTCGTCCCGCCGCCGACGAGACGGCGGAATCCCTCCGGATCGGTGCCGAGCGCGGCGATGCGGCCGGCGCGGACGGCGATCCACGAGGCCGCAGGCACGTGCGCGTCCACGGTCACGATCCTGCCGTTGATGAGAATGAGATCCGCCGTCTCCTCGGGCTGCCGGATGCGGCGGTTGACGGTAAAAAGGATGATCAGGACGGCGAAAATGAGAATGAGGTACCCGTAGCGGCGGTTCTTCGAGGCCATGGCGAAAATCCCTCCCGGCCTGAGCGATAGCGGCGACAGTTCATTATATCCATAATCGGGGACACAATACTATTTTCCGATTTCAAAATGGGGGACATGATACCTATTTCCTATATTCCGGCACCCAGTCGGAATTCAGGGGACACGATCCCTTTTCAGGAGAAAAGGGTCATGTCCCCGAATTCCCCAAAATAGGGAAATAGGTATCATGTCCCCCATAAAAAAGGGCGCCGGGGTCATCCCCGGCGCCCTTCTCGGCGCGAGCTTCGGACGTTACTTCTTCTTGCGGATGTAGATGTCGCCGCTGAAGGTGTTGAACGAGATCTCCGGGCCGCCGCCGTTGACGAGGCCCAGGAGGGACTTGTCGAAGGTGATGCGGTACTTGCCGGCTTCGGTCTTCTCGCTCTCCTCGGCGCGGGTCGCTTTGCGGCCGACGGTCATGTCGAAGTCGGTGTAGATCTCGCCCTGGTCGGTCTTCATCTTCAGGTTGGCCTTGATGTCGGCCGGCAGGGTGACGTCGATGTCCCCGGTCATGGTGCTGAAGGACATCGGCTTGTCGGCCGCGACGCGGTTCATGACGACGGTGATGTCGCCGTTGACCGCATGGACGAGCGTATTGCCCGAGACGTTCGTCAGGGTCACCGGGCCGTTGATGTTGTTGACGTCGATCTCGCCGCTGACGCCTTCGATGACCACCGCGCCGTCCAGGGACGAGCGGATCTCGAGCGAGGACGCGGCCGGGACCTGGATGTCGAGGTCGGTGGCCGCCTTCCAGGACTGGGTGTTGATCGTGACGACGTTGTTCTCCTCCTCGACCTCGAGACCGGACGAAGACCCCGAGAGGCGCTTCATGCCGGCGATCTTCTTCTCTTTCTCTTCGCGGGCCTTCTGGTCATCCTGGAAAGACTGGCCGAAGTACTCGCCGGCCCGGTCATATTCGCGCGCGATCCTCTTGGCCAGCACCTCTTGATCGGCCAGTCCCTTGGCCAGCTGGGCTTCCATCTCTTTCTGCGCCTCGGCCATCTTTTCCGTGGGCTTTGGGGCCGGGGCGGGGACCGCCACCGGGGCGGGCTGGCTCGGCGGCATGGGAGTGGCCATGGCCACAGCCGGGGCATAACGGCCCCTGAGATACATGTTCATGCCCGAAAGGGCCCTCTCCCGGGTGCGGGCCTCGACGATGACCTCCTTGCCCTGGTAGGCCCTGACCTTGATGCTGCCGCGCATGACGGTGACCTCGATCTTGGCCGGCTGGGCCGGGTTCGACAGCGGCACGACGGCCCGGTCGGGGGCCTCTTCCTTGGCCGGCGGCTGGGCGGTTTGCCCGGCCGACCAGCCGCACGTCCCGGCCACGAGCAGGGCCAGGGCCGCGATGTTGACGATGGTCTTTCTGTTCATTGTCTCCTCCTTGTCCTCATCAGGACGTTGATCTCGATCTCTTGGCGATCAGGATATCGCCGTTGAGCGTTTCAAGCTTGATCTCGGGGCCGCCCCGGCCGGCCCGGATCCCGTAGAAGCCGTCGTTGCGGTAGACGAAGCGGGCGCCCTTGTCCGGCCGCTCCTCCCGGACCGGCGCGGCCTTCGGCAGCGAGGTGACGTCGAAGTCCGTATAGACCTCGCCGTGCATGGTCTTGACCCGGAAATCGGCCGACGGCGGGGCCGGGAAGTCCACCTCGACGTCGCCGTTGATCGTCTGGAACGAGCACGGCCCCTCCGGCTGGGCGCGGAAGACGACGGTCAGCCCGCCGTTCACGGTCCGGGCCTCCCCCGAGCCGGCCGCGTCGACGAGGCGGACGCGGCCGTTCACATTGCGGACCTCGAAGGTCCCCTCGACCCCGCGGACCTCGACGTCGCCGTCGAGGACGGTGGAGACGGCGAGATCCGTCCGGACCGGGACCTTGACGCGGAAGCCGTAATAGACCTTGTATCCGGGGTCCCGATGCATGTGGATGCCGCGGCGGCCTTCCTCACTCTCCCGGAAGGGGCCGTCGACGTAGGCCTCGATGGTGTTCCCCTTTTCGGTGAGGTCCAGCCGGACCTCGGCCTCGGCCGTCTTGGCCCGGGCCTCGTCCTTGGCATAGACGATGCGGCGCGCTTCGAGGAGGACGTCCTTTCCGGCGTAGGCCTCGATCGTGATCGGGCCGAAAACGTTGTCGATGATGAGCTCGCCGGGCTTGGCCGGGTCGGCGAACTTCAGCGTCTTGGCGATGGTCTCGGTCCGGTAGGACTTCCAGTCGCCGCTCCCGTCCCACGACCACTGCGCCCCGCCGGCGGCGGGGACGGCCAGGACGGCGAGCGCGATCAGCGCGGCGCCGCGGAGATGGGTCCGGACGGTGCTGGTCATGGCATCCTCAGAGGCTGATCTGCTTCAGGCCCTGCTCGGCCCGCTGTTTGACTTCCGGCGTCAGCTCGCCGGCCTCGATGAGCTTCTTCAGGGCCTCGACGGCCCGGCTCTCGCGGACCTCGACCAGGAAATCGATGAGCGCGACCTGGACCAGCGGGTAGCTCTGGGTCGAGAGAGATTTGACCAGGCTCTCGCGCACCCCGGGCCGATCGCGGAAGAGATAAAGAGCGTCGACGGCGGCCAGCCGGACGTTGGGGTTGGGATCGGTGTCGACCGCCTTGAAGAGGGCGTCGAGCGTCGTCACGTTCGGGTTCCGGACCTCGGCGCTGTAGCTGACGCCCTGCAGGCGCTCCGAGGCCGAGGGCTGGCTGAGCAGGGACAGGGCCATCTGCTGGCGCATGTCCTGGACCTCGCGGGACAGGCTCGCGTAATCCGGCCCGCCGATCCGGCCGCGGCTCAGCACCCATCCCGCGCCCACGCCGACGAGGAGGACAAAGGCCGAGAAGGCGGCGGCGAAGGCCGGCCGGCGGAAGGAGAGCCAATCCGTCCATCGGGCCTTGTCCGGCGCCGGCTGGGACGACGTGTAGTCCTCGAGCATGGCATAGAAGCGGCTGCGCACGGCGCTCCCGGGCTGCTCCTCGGGAAGGACTCCGAGCTTGGCCCAAGCGAGGCTCAGGTTCTCCAGGTCCTCGCGGCAGGAGGCGCAGCCGGCGATGTGGGCCTGCACCTCGGCGCGGCCGGCCTCCTCGAGGTCCCCGGTCAGGTAATCGGCGAATCGTTCCTGGGTTCTTTCGCAGGTCATGACACATTCCCTCCCTGGAGCTCGAGGTAGGCGCGGCTGAGGTCCTTGAGGGCCCGGTGGACTTGGGCCTTGACCGTCCCGACCTGGACCCCGGTGAGCTCGGCGATCTCCCTGAGCTTGAGGTTCTTGAAGCGGAAGAGGACGAGGAGCTCCCTTTTCTGGACGGGCAGGCGTTCGAGGGCCCGCCGGACGAGAGCGGCCTCGCGGTCGGTTTCGTAGGTGGCCTCGGGCCTCGGCTCCGGACTGGGCGTTTCGGCGAACTGGTCGTCCAGGGCCAGGGCCGGCTTCTGCTTCCGGAGATGGTCGACGTGGGCGTTGCGGGCGATCTGGAAGAGCCAGACGTTGAAGCGGCTCTCGCTGAGATAGCCGGCGCGATACTTGAGGATGCGGACGAAGACCTCCTGGACCAGGTCCTCGCTGGCGGCCCGGTTGCCGGTCAGGCGGAGGAAGAAGTTGTAGAGCATGGTCTGGTATCTCTCGAACAGGACGGCCAGCTTCTCGACCCGGCCGTCCCGGACGGCCTCCATCAGCTCGTTGTCCGTCGGGGACATGGGTCCGGCCTTGCCTTTCTCGAGGTCATCGTCGTTCATCGGTAAATACCGCCCCTCGGGCAAAAGGTTACATCGCCGCCCGGATTCGGTCAAACCTCCCGGAGAGACCCCGTCTTATGTTATAAACAAGCGCTGTCCGAGGAGAACCGTCATGCGGGGAGTGACCTATAAGAAGGCCGGGGTCGACATCGACGCCGCCGACCGCTTCATCCGCCTGATCAAGCCGCTCGTCCGGACCACCCGGCGCCCCGAGGTCCTGGGCGGCATCGGGGGCTTCAGCGGCCTCTTCCGGCCGCGCCTCACCGGCTTGAAGAAGCCGGTCCTCGTCTCCTCGACCGACGGCGTCGGGACCAAGCTCCTCATCGCCGAAATGGTCAAGCGCTATGATACCGTCGGCATCGACCTCGTGGCCATGTCCGTCGATGACGTCGTCGTCCTCGGCGCCGAGCCCCTCTTCTTCCTGGACTACATCGCCGTCGGCAAGGTCGTGCCGTCCGCGCTGGTCGAGATCGTCCGCGGCGTCGCGCGCGGCTGCCGCGAGGCCCGGTGCGCCCTCGTCGGCGGCGAGACCGCCGAGCTCCCCGGGCTTTACCCGCCCGGCAAATGGGACCTGGCCGGCTTCTGCCTGGGCCTCGTCGACGAGCCGAAGATCATCGACGGCCGGACCTGCAGGGCGGGGGACGCGGTCATCGGCCTCGCCTCGAGCGGCCTCCACAGCAACGGCTATTCCCTCGTTCGCCGGGTCTTCTCGGCGCTCGAGATCAAGGCCGGTCTCTGGCGGGAGCTCCTCCGGCCGACCCGCATCTATTGCACGGCCATCCTTCAGATGCTGAAGACCGTCCCCATAAAGTCCATGGCCCATATCACCGGCGGCGGCTTCTATGACAATATCCCCCGGGTCATCCCGCGGGGTTTCGCCGTCAGGATCGAAAAGGGTTCCTGGCCGGTGCCGCCGATCTTCCGCCGGATCCAGCGCGCCGGCCAAGTCGACGAGCGGGAGATGTTCAGGACCCTGAATATGGGCATCGGGATGGCCCTGGTCGTCTCCCCGGAGCATGCGGCCCGGGCCACGGCCGGGTTCAGGAAGCTGGGATTCGAGGCCTGGACGATCGGGGAAGTCACACGGGGACGGCGCGAGGTCATCCTGGCCTAAGGGTCCTCAATCCGTCCCCAGGTGACATATGCTGACATAATAAGACATCCGCAGAGACCCTATTGACTTCACCCGCGACTGGGCTATGTTCACACGTGCGGGAACAGGAAGGTGCGGCTGAGGCCCCCAGATCGGTGAGGAGCAAAAGGGGGCTTTTTATTCTATAGGAAAAGGGCCGAGCGGGGCCCGACCGTTCGGCCTTCGACCGTCTTCGCCCCATCCGAGAGGTTCGCCGCCAGGCGGAACCCCCCTCTCGGGCCGGGCCCGCCCTCGACGAGATAGAGATCCTCACCGAGCTCGCCCAGGAGTCCACGGACCCTTGCCGAAGCGCCCCTAAGAGCCAAAGACCGCCCCAGCAGCGCCTTGGCGGAAGGATCGAGGAGGGAGAGCCTGTCGCTGTCGATGATCATGGCGTCGAGCGCCCCGGCCGCAAGGGCGAAGAGCTCCCGCTCGTTCGCGGCCAGCTCGTTCTCGCTCCCCCGCAAGAGCAGGCAGTCCGGGTCGTTGAGCCAGAATGTCCGGTGCATGAACTGGCGCATCAAGGCGTTCCTCAGGGCGAAATAGGCGTTCGGGCCCTGGAAGCCGGACGGCCGCGTCTTCCAGAAAGGCGCCGTGTCCTCCCCGATGCGCATGCCGTCGACCAGCCCGGCCGACGGGAGAAGGGGGGCGCCGCAGCCCAGGACGAAGGCGTCGCCGGCGGCGCGCCGGATCGTCCGCAGCCCCCGCCGGTAGGCCTCGATGGGCGTGACATCCTTCCGCCGCACGCCCGGCATCGCCCCCGCGAAAAGGAAATCGATCTTGAGGTAGGTGAAGCCGGCCTGCCGCAGAGACCCGATCGTCGAGGCCAGCCAAGCCAGGGCCTGGGGGTGAGTGGCGTCCAGGGCGTAGACCGTCTTGCCCCAGCCCTTGTAGCACGGTTTGGGACGGCCGTCCCCGCCGGCCACCATCCAATCGGGATGCTCGGCGAACAACCGCGAGCTCTCGGAGGCGCTGAACGGCGCGGCCCAGATCCCGGCCCGGAATCCCCGCTCCTTGATGGCCCCGGCCAGGCCGTCGATTCCGGGGTAGCCCGGCTTGGCCGAGAGCCAGTCGCCGATGTCCGTCTCGTACCCGTCGTCGACCTGGAAGACGTCGAAGGGAAAGGACGTCCGGTCGGCCGCCGCGGCCTCCAGGTTCTCGAGGACGTCCGGCCAGCCGAGCCGGCCGAAATAGTGATACCAGCTGCACCAGCCGACCGGGTTCCATTCGCTGACGCGGACGCGAGAGGCCCCCTTGACGAGCCGGGCGTATTCCCGGAGCGTCGTCTCCACCGGCCCGCCTTCGAGGACGGCCAACGGCTCGATCGCGACCGGCTCTTCGAACGCCGCGTCGAAGTAGTCGATCCAGCCGACGAGGTCGCCGCCCTCGATCCTGAAAAAGGGATGGCCGGCGCGTGACGAAAGAAAGCCGGCCAGCCCGCCATCCCAGGCGACGAGATAATCGCTCGTCGGGCCGCGCAGGATCTCGTCCCCGAGCGGCGAAAAAAGCCAGGGGCTGTAGTCGCGGACGATCGTCTCGAGCTCGGGGAACCGGGTCGCCGGCGTCGACCGTTCCATCGGGCCCCAGGACTGCCAGTTGTTGAGGAGAAAGGCCGCGGGGGCCGGCGCGCGATAGACCTCAATCCGCCCCGGCCGGCCGGAAACCGTGCCCCGGACGAGGTATCCCCGGGCCGTTCGTTCGACCGCCGCCTCGAGCCGCGACGCGGCGGAGCGGCGAACGACCCGCCCGGGACGGGCCGGCCGACCGAAGAGCTGGGGCGTCAAGGGCGGGTGATCTCGTTCTTCTTGAAGAAGGCCTCGATCCTCTCCGCGAGGGCGTCGGCCTCGCGGATGGCCTTCTCCTCGGTCAGCTGGCGCCGCATCGCCGCGAGCTCGGCCCGGATCTTCTTGATCTGGCCGATCACGCTGTCCGTGTCGTAGGTGGAATCCATCCCGACCATGCCCGAGCGGCCGACCGCGCTGGTGAATCGGTTGACCTGGACGGCATAGCGCTCGCGCAGGTGGGTCACCAGCATCTCTTCGTCGGACGGCGTCCGCCCGACCTGCTGATAGATGAAATACCCGGCGGCGGCGATGAGCAACAGGACGACGATGGTTTTGGCCATAGCTAAGCCTCCTTCGGGATTCTATGCCAGGCGTCGGCCGGAGACAAGGGGCCGGGCCGGAGACGCCCGGCGGCCTTTCCTGTATAATCGGGCCCATTATGCGTTCAAGCAATGTCTTCGCCCCCGGCTGTGCTCTGGTCCTTCATAAGCCGGACCTGGTCAAGCGGCTCACCGCCGTCCTGTCCGAACGCCTCGGCCCGATCGCCGAGCACCACGTCTGCTGCCGCCACGAGCCAGGCCTGGCGCGCGGCACCCGGGTCGTCAACGTCTGCCCGGGATGTGATAAGCGGTTCCGGACCCTGTACGAGGGGATCTCGACGATCTCCCTGTGGGAGATCCTGGCGGAGGACGCGATATTCCCCTTCCCCGATTATGCCGGCGCCCGGATGGCCGTCCTCGACGCCTGCCCGACCCGCGATCAGCCCCGGGTCCACGACGCGGTCCGGGCACTCCTCTCCCGGATGAACATCGAGGCGGTCGAGCCGAGGGCGACGAAGACGCACGGCATCTGCTGCGGCGACAGCTCCTACGGCGAGATCCCGACCGGCAAAGTGAAAGCCCTGATGAAGAAACGCGCCCGCGAGATGCCGGCCGAGGACGTGGCCGTCTACTGCGTGTCCTGCGTCAAATCGATGCACATCGGCGGCCGGCGCCCGCGCCACCTCGTCGATCTCCTCTTCGGCGAGCCGACGTCGCCCGGGACCTTCGAGCCCGACGACTGGCACCGCGACCTCGACGCCTATATCGACGCCCACTAGCCGGCGCCTATCCCGCTGGCCGGGGGTCCCGGACTTCCGGAACGGGGACGGACGGGTCTCGGATCAGGCGGCAGACTGTTGCTGGGGGCGCCCCGTTCTGCTATCATGAGGGGGCTTTTCGGGTCATTCCAAAGCGCAGGCCGTGGGCGGTTAGCTCAGCTGGGAGAGCGCGGCGTTCGCAACGCTGAGGTCGGGAGTTCGAATCTCCTACCGTCCACCATTTTTTTCTCCCCCTGATCCTCCCGCCCGGAGGACGGGGCCAGGGAGGGCGATGATCACCCGGGAGATCTGGATGCTGGCCGGCACGGCCGCGACGCTGGGCCTCGTCCACACCGTCATCGGGCCGGACCACTACCTCCCCTTCATCGTCATCGGCCGGGCCCGCAACTGGAGCCTGCGCAGGACCCTCGGCGTCTCCTTTCTGGCCGGACTCGGCCACATCCTGAGCTCGGTCGTCCTCGGCTTCGTCGGCATCGCCCTCGGCATCGCCGTGGCCAGGCTCGAGGGCGTCGAGTCGGCCCGCGGCGCGATCGCCGCCTGGCTCCTCATCGGCTTCGGCCTGGCTTATTTCGTCTGGGGCCTCCGCCGGGCCTGGCGCGACAAGCCCCACACCCATCCGCACCTCCACGACCACGAGGAAGACCACGTCCATCTCCACGGACCCGACCTGGGCCCGCACGATCCGGCCCACGTTCACGTCCACCAGCACGCCCACACCCATACGCACGAGACGGCCGAGCACGCTCACCCGCACGGCGAGGCGCCGCAAAAGGCCAATATCACGCCCTGGATCCTGTTCACCATCTTCGTCTTCGGACCGTGCGAGCCGCTCATCCCGCTCGTGATGTACCCGGCGGCCCGCCACAGCGTCGCAGGCGTCGCTCTCGTCGCGGCGGCCTTCGGCGCGGCCACGATCGCCACCATGCTCGTCATCATCGCCGCGGCGTCGCACGGGGTCCGCTTCATCAAGCTGGGGCGGCTCGAGCGCTATTCCCATGCCCTGGCCGGACTGATGATCTTCATCTCCGGCCTCGCCGTCCAGTTCCTCGGCTTATAATAGAGGGGGACGCCTCATGAAGTTCATCGCCGACTGCATGCTCGGCCGCCTGGCCAAGTGGCTGCGCATCCTCGGCTTCGATGTCGTCTATCTGTCCAAAGCCGAGGACAGCGATCTCGTGGCCATCGCCCGGCGCGAGAACCGCATCCTGCTGACCCGCGACACGGGGCTCATCGAGCGGACGGCCAAGCGTCCCAACCGCCTCTTCATCCGCAGCGACGACTGGGAGGACCAGATCGTCCAGGTCCTCGACGAGCTCGACCTCTGGGACAAGGTCCACGCCAACACCCGCTGCATCGCCTGCAACCTGCCGCTCAAGCCCATCTCCCGCGAGCGGGCCCGGAACCTGGTCACGCCTTATGTCTGCGAGCACGCCGAAACCTTCGCCGTCTGTCCGGGCTGCGACCGGGTCTTCTGGCAGGGCACCCACTACGGCGACATGGAGCGGAAGATCGAGCGTCTCCTCGACCGCCGCGCCAAGACCATCACCGGCTGACCTTTTTCGGCGATTGACATCCGCCCCGGGTTCCGTGTACTAAAAAACCCATAGTCCCCCTGCCTCCCGCAGGTCAATCCTTCACCGAGGAGGGATCGTGCGCCCTGATCAGAGGATCCGGTTCGGACTGACCCTGTTCCTGGCATTGAGCCTGGCCGCCGCCGAGGCGGCGGGCCCGGACGACGCGGTCCGCGCGTTCGAAGGCCGGGCCCTGGGCGAGATAGCCTTCCCGCTCGGCGGCATCGGCACCGGCACCGTTTCCCTCGGCGGCCGCGGCAACCTCCGCGACTGGGAGATCTTCAACCGGCCCGGCAAGGGCGTCCACCTGCCCTTCACCTTCTTCGCCCTGTACTTCGAGGAAGGGGGAACGAAGCTCGTCCGGGTCCTCGAAGGGCCGCTCGAGCCGCCGTTCACGACCGGCTTCGGGTTCAAGCGCATCTTCGTGCCCGGCCTGCCGCGCATGGAGAAAGCCCGCTTCAAGGGCGAATACCCCTTCGCCGCGGTCGAGCTCGCCGACAGCCGGATCCCTCTCGAGATCCGGCTCGAGGCCTTCAACCCGCTCATCCCGCTCGAGCCGGACGACTCCGGCATCCCGGCCTTCGTCCTCCGCTTCCGGGTCAAGAACGCCGGCCCGGCCCCGGCCAAGATCACCATCGCCGGCTCGGTCGCGAACCCGATCGGGTTCGACGGCGTCGGGACGATCGAAGGGCTCGGCCATGACAAGTTCGGCCAGAACGTCAATGAGATCAGGACGACCGGGGCGCTGCGCGGCCTCGCCCTGTCCTCGCGCAAGGTCAAGCCGGAGGAGGCCGCCTTCGGCACGATGGCCCTGGCGACGCCCTGGCCGGACGTCACCTATCTCACCCACTGGGTCCGGGGCGAGTGGTGGGACGATCTCCAGATCTTCTGGGACGATTTCGCCGCCGACGGCCGGCTCAACGACCTCGCTGAAGTCTCACCCTCGGCCGACAAGCAGACCGACGTCGGAACGCTCGGCCTCATGGCCACCATCGGCCCCGGCCAGGAGGTCGTGCTGCCGTTCATCCTGTCCTGGAGCTTCCCGAATTTCCTCGATTATTTCGACGTCGTCCCGGCGCAGAGGGGCCGCCTCTATAGGAATCACTACGCCTCGAAGTTCGCCGACGCCTGGGCCGCCGCGGAGTACCTCCAGGCCAACCTGCCGCGGCTCGAGAAGGGGAGCCGGACCTTCCACGACGCCTTCTTCGCCACGACCCTGCCGCCCTACGTCCTCGACGCCGTCTCGAGCCAGGCCTCGATCATCCGGACCGCGACCGGCTTCCGCCTCGCGGGCGGCAACTTCTTCGGCTTCGAGGGCTGCGGCGATCAGGGCGGCTGCTGCCCGCTCAACTGCGCCCATGTCTGGAACTACGCCCAGTCGCTGGCCTTCCTCTTCCCGACGCTCGAGCGGACCATGCGCGAAACGGACTTCCTCAACAACGTCAAGCCCGACGGGGCGATGATGTTCCGGACCTCGCTGCCGCTCGGAAGCGGCATCCTCTGGGACTTCAAGCCGGCCGCCGACGGCCAGATGGGCCGGATCATCAGCCTCTATCGCGACTGGCAGGTCTCGGGCGACACGGACTGGCTCAAGAAGCTCTGGCCCCAGGCCAAGAAGGCCCTCGACTTCGCCTGGAAGTCGTGGGACGCCGACCGCGACGGCCTGCTCGAAGGCGAACAGCACAACACCTACGACATCGAGTTCTTCGGCCCCAACAGCATGCTCAGCGGCTTCTACCTCGGCGCGCTCAAGGCCGGCGCGGCCATGGCCATGGCCGCGGGCGATGTCGTCTCGGCCAAGTCCTACCTGGCCATGTACAACAAGGGCCGCCTGGCCTATGACGCGACGCTCTGGAACGGCGAATACTACATCCAGAAATATCCACAGGTCATGGAGAAGAAGTACCAGTACGGCGAGGGCTGCCTCTCCGACATGCTCCTCGGCCAGTGGCTGGGCATGGTCTCGGGCCTCGGCCGCTACCTGCCGGCCGAGCGGATCCGGTCGTCGCTGGGCGCCATCTTCAAATACAACTTCCGCGAGAGCCTGCGGGAATTCTCGAACGTCCAGAGGACCTACGCCCTCAACGACGAGAAGGGCCTGCTCCTCTGCTCCTGGCCCAAGGGCGGCCGGCCCCCGCTGCCGTTCCCTTACTCCGACGAGGTCTGGACCGGCATCGAGTATCAGGTCGCTTCCCACCTCATCTATGAAGGCCTCGTCGAGGAGGGGCTGAAAGTGGTCAAGGCCGTCCGCGACCGCTATGACGGCCTGCGGCGCAATCCCTGGAACGAGGTCGAGTGCGGCCACCACTACGCCCGGGCCATGTCGTCATGGGGCGTCCTCTTGGCGCTGGCCGGGATCTCGTACTCGGCGCCGGAGATGAGGATGGGCTTCGATCCGAAGATGAACGCCGAGGACTTCCGGACGGTCTGGACGGCCGGATCGGGCTGGGGGACCTACGCCCAAAAGGCGGAGGCGGGCCGCGGCATGACCCTCTCGCTCGATGTCGCGGCCGGCGCGCTCGATCTCCGGGAGCTCGACTTCGCCCTCCCGCCCGGAGCCGGCGCCGCGGGCGTCCGCTCGGTCAAGGCCTCCCTGGCGGGGGCCCCGGCCGCGGCTTCCATCCGCCGCGAGGGCTCGACGATCCGGGTCCTATGGCTCAAGCCCGTGCGCGTCGAGCCGGGCCGGTCCTTGACGCTGTCGGTCCAGTTCTGAGCGAAAGCCCGCGAAGAGGGACAGTCCCCTCCGGAGACGGGCCCTCTTGCGCCGCCCATCTTTTTTGGTAAGATAAGGCTCCCTTGATCGTCGTTCGTGATGGAGGACGCGCGTGAAAAAGAACCGGCTGATCTCCCTGTCTCTGATCCTCGTCGTCGCTACCCTGGCCGCGACCGCCTGCGCTCCGGCCAGCCGGACCGAGTCCCGGCCCAAGGGTTATCTCTTCATCATCGGCGGCGGCAACCGCGACGCGCCGCTCATGAAGCGCTTCATCCAGCTGGCCGAGGCCCACGACACGGGCCGGATCGTCATCTTCACCATGGCCTCGAGCGTTCCCGACGAGGTCGGCCCCGAGCTCCTGACCGAGTTCAAGGGCAACGGGGCCAAGGACGTCGTCTATTACAATCTAACGCACGAGAAGGCCATGGCGCCGGGGAGCGACAAGATCCTCGACGGCGCCGGCGGCGTCTGGTTCTCCGGCGGCGACCAGGCCCTGCTGACCGCGGCCCTCGTCGGAACGCCCATCCACAAGCGGATGCTCGAGCTTTACGAGCAGGGCGGGACGATCGGCGGCACCAGCGCCGGCGCGGCGGTCATGAGCGAGTTCATGATCACCGGCAACGAGCGGCGGACCAAGGGCCAGGAAGGGAACTGGGAGGTCATCTGGGCCGACGACATCCTCCACTCCGAGGGCTTCGGCTTCGTCCGGACGGCGGTCATCGACCAGCACTTCATCACCCGCCGCAGGCACAACCGCCTGATCGCCGTCGTTCTCCAGAACCCCACCCTCGTCGGCGTCGGCATCGAGGAATCGACGGCCGTCCTTGTCCGTCCCGACGGCAAGTACGAGGTCCTCGGCGAGGGCCAGGTCATCATCTATGACGCCCGGCGGGCCCGGACCTTCAGGTCCGCGGACGGCCACCTGGGAGGCCACGGCCTGACCCTGCACGTCCTTCTCCCCGGCGACGTCTACGACATCTCGTCCGGGCGCGTCGAGGAGCCGGCCAAGTGAGAGGGAAGCCGCTCCGCCTGCCCCACACGCTGATCCTCATCTATGCCATGGTCGTCCTGACCGTGGTCGCCACCTGGGTCATCCCCGGCGGCGAATACCAGCGGGTGGAGAAGGGCGGTCGCATGGTCCCCGTGGCGGGATCCTACGCCCGTGTCGCGAGCGAGCCCCAGGGCCTCAGCGGACTTCTCGTCTCGCCGATCCGCGGCTTCATGGATGCCGCGGCCATCATCGCCATCCTCCTCATCGTCGGCGGGGCCTTCAACGTCATCCAGCAGACGGGGGCCATCACCGCCGTCATCCGCAACATCACCTTCGTTTTCGGCCGGCAGAAGACCCTCCGCGTGCTGCTCATCCCCGTCGTCATGATCCTTTTCTCGTTGGGGGGCGGGGTTTGGGGCATGTGCGAGGAGACCATGCCCTTCATCCTCGTCTTCGTGCCCCTGGCCTTGTCGCTCGGCTACGACACGATCGTCGGGGTGGCCATGTGCTTCGTCGGCGCGGCGGCCGGGTTCGCGGGAGCCTTCTTCAATCCGTTCACCGTCGGCATCGCCCAGGGCATCGCCGGCCTGCCCATGTATTCGGGGCTGGGATACCGGATCATGGTCTGGGCCGGGGGGACGGCCATCGCCATCGCCGTGGTCATGCGCTACGCGGCCCGCATCCACAAGAACCCGCAGCTCAGCCCGACCTACGACGAGGACCAGGAGAAGCGGAAACGGCTCAGCGTCGACAAGCCCGTCCTCGAACGCGCGGCCCTGTCCACGCGCCAGAAGCTCGTGCTCGTCGTCTTCGCCGCCGGCTTCGGGGCCATGGTCTTCGGCATCCTCAAGTACAAGTGGTACATCAACGAGATCGGCGGCGTCTTCCTGGCCATGGGCGTCCTGGCCGGGATCGCCGGCGGGCTGAAGGGCGACGCGTTCGGCAAGGCCTTCGTCGAGGGGGCCAAGGACATGATCAACGCCGCCCTGATCATCGGCACGGCCCGGGCCATCCTCATCGTGGCCCAGGACGGCAAGATCATGGACACCATCCTGGCCGGCCTGGCCGGGGCCATCTCCCATTTCAGCCCGGTCATCTCGGCCCAGATCATGTTCGTCTCGCAGTGCGTCATCAATTTCTTCGTCCACTCCGGCACGGCCCAGGCCGCCCTGACCATCCCCATCATGGCCCCGCTCGGGGACCTCGTCGGCCTGACCCGGCAGACGGCCGTCTTCGCCTTCCAGCTCGCGGAGTACATCAATCCCGTGCTGCCGACGTCCGGAGTGACGATGGGCGTCCTCGGCCTGGCGGGCCTGCGCTGGGAGAAGTGGGCGAGGTGGATCGTGCCGCTGCTCG
>Ga0153915_10000677_pt1 | contig 31333 bp, 19 predicted proteins | sample Opewatmetagenome_2_FD_107003 | JGI IMG/M metagenome (GOLD analysis project Ga0153915, IMG submission 107003) | Freshwater wetland microbial communities from Ohio, USA - Open water 3 Core 3 Depth 3 metaG | ecosystem: Environmental > Aquatic > Freshwater > Wetlands | place: USA: Ohio, Lake Erie... | reverse complement strand
TTTTTCATAATTGTAAGAATTTAATTGTTTATACTGTTTATTTTTAACATTTTCTTTTTTGTAACAAAGATGCCAGATCGATTCATCTTGACAGATACAAAGATATACCCCCATTTGCAAGAGCAAGAAAAATAAAAGCATCAGTATGGATACAAAAGACCGAACAGGCAGGATACAAAAAGGATACAAACCGAACAAAATGGGCATCGCATGGTTTCATATTTGCAGTTTTGCCGATAAAACAGTTTCTTTGAATAAGAAAATGAAATAGATTCTTGTCTGTATGAAACCCATACCATGAAGCAACTAAAACTGTTTCAATACCCCTATGACCGAATCATCTTCCTGCTGATTTTTATCTTTGCTGTTGTTTTCTACCTATTTAATATCGAGTTCAGCGATTTGTGGAGTGATGAGGTCTATACCAAATCGATGATTGATGGTTCCCTGCAGGAGTTCTTTGATAAATTCAGGAATGACCTGCACCCCCCGTTGTATTACTTGGGATTAAGGCTGTTTACGTCCATCTTCGGCTTAAGCACCCTGTCGTTGCGGCTGTTTTCCGTCATCGGGGTGCTTTCCACCTTGCTGCTGGGATATATTGTCGGGCAGAAAGTGCTTGGGAAACAAGGTGCGATCTACTTCTGCCTGATGCTGCTTTCACTTCCAATGCTGGCTTCCTACGCGCACGAAGCAAGAATGTACACCTGGGCTGCCTTTACAGTGACAGGGATATTCTTCTATGCCTGCCTGTTCATGAAATCGGGGAAAAACAGGGACCTGGCTCTTCTGTTTGTTTTCACGGTGGCAGCGATCTATACTCATTATTACAGTATGGTTGCCGCGTTTGTAGCTAACACGTTTGTTTTCCTGTACCTGCTCCGGACCAAAAACAATAAATGGCGGTATCATCTGTTGTCATCGATCGTGGCCATCGTGCTGTTTCTCCCATGGCTTTCCCTGTTTATCGTGCAGGTAAAAAAGGTGCAGCATGCTTTCTGGGCGCCCGCCGTCGATTTCAATACCCTTCTTTCCTGTTTTACCATTCCATTTACCGAACAATACTGGACCACCGGCTATTCCGTTACGCTATTGATTCTTATCTACAGCCTTACCGTTTTCACGGTTTACAGGAGTTTTACAAAATCATTTTCCGGAAACAGCTTGGCGTTGTGGCTGGCCCTGTTCATCTTTTTGGGTACGTTGTCGGTCGTTACGGTCATCTCTCTGTTTTCACAACCGATCTTGTATTCCAGGTATGTCGCAAGCCTTGTCACCCTGCTTATTGTTCCAGCGACGATCTTTTTTGTCACCATAAAGGCACGGTGGCTGAAAGGGGTGTTGATCGGAGTTATCGTACTTCTCGGTATAAAGGTTTCCGTTTCAACCTTCTGCTTTTCGTATGGGCCCTACAAACAGACCGTACAGTATATTGCCACGACGTATCCTGATATCCATAAAGTGTTGCATATTACAGAGATCACGGCCGGCCCGATGATGGAATACAACGATGGTTACAGGCTAAACCATTACTGGCTCAAGGCCAACATGTCAAATGTTGATGCCTTCACGGAAATTCATCAGTACAACCGGCCCGATGAATTTCTGCAACCCGGGGAAAAATGCTGCGTGGTTCAGTTCAACAACCTGGAATTGAACAAAGAAAACCTCGATCGCGTCTTATCGGAATCGAGGCTGATCAAAACAGATACCGTGACCGACAACAAGGTGAAATATGGAAATAGGATACTGGTCTATCTGATTGAATACAAAGGTAACTAATCCGCGACTAATTCAAAACCAGGATTGAAAATACTATACGTTTCGATAGTTAATAAACTACCTTCCTGGTACAAGTCCCTGTTTCTGATCGTAAAGTAACTAAATACATTCCACGGTTTTTCAGACTGATGGCTTCTTTTTCACCGCCGGACATGTCGGTTTTAAACACGATTCTTCCGTTCAGATCGTAGACACTTACTTTGTATTCATCGTTCAGGTCACGCAGATCTATATATAGAAAACCTGAGTTTACATACATATCTGCATCGTCAATAACATCCTCTGGCGTAATGGAACCATAATGCAGAACGAAACGGTTTGTTGCATCATCGGTGGAGGCGATGAAGGAATAGGTATCAGACAGGCTGAAGTCGTGTATGTCTCCGGTTAGTTTATCCTGCAGATAGACGGTGCTGGTGATGGACGGATCGTACTGACAAGTGATGGAATAATAGCCATCCGCACCGGCTTTGAAGGAAACAGGTGTTTTGGGATTGTCTTCCGTATCGGTCAAAACGCGGATGGAATAATTCCTGGTATGCAACGGCAGATATAAGCTGGGAGCTGTTGAAATATAACTAAACAGCTTCGGTGAGCCTTTATCGCTGCTGGTATATCCAAACCTCAGCTTGATTTCATCGCTGCCCGTTCCGGATTCGGAGGAAACCTTGAGTTTGACAGCCCCGATACAACCTGCCGGAGCACTTTTCAACCAGGTATTGGCACCGTTATGAACCCTGGCGTCGTTATTGAACTCAAAGGAGCCAGCCGTAGTGGCATACACGAAGAAGCCCTGCATTGGTGCAACGTAGCGGGTGACATTATTGGTCCCTTCATCGGTTGTGTCAGCAGAATTGTAAACACCATAGTTGTTGGCCGTCGAACTCCAGGTCCAGATGTCATAACCTCCACTGGTAGCATCAAGCATGGAACGATCAAAGCCGGCATCTGTCTTCCAGTCAATGCTGCTTGGATATGGATTACCCACTAAATTTAAGCCTTGATACGAACCAGAACCAGAAATCGTCAGGGGATATGTTACTGTTCCTGTGCTCAGGTAACCCGCGAACGGCTTAGTCGAGATAGAATCATAGATGGAATACAAATAACCACGACCAGGTACGAAAAAAGTCTGCGGATGTGCTTCTGACCAAGTGGTATAATCGGTTGTAGAATCATTCAGGTTGTAAATCCAACCGGAAGAAGGTTCATCCCAAACAAACAAATCATAGCCGGTACCATCTCCGTAACTGCCAGAAGGAGTCCAAACGGTACCATGAATTGTCTGAGTCACGACAGGACTGGACAGGAAATGCCAGGCTGCGCTGTCAAGTGACATTTCACCATTGATGTAACGATACACGGTGGCATACACACTGTCCTGCGGACAAATAAAGGATCCGGTACCATTAGCTGTTGAATTGATTACAAGACCAGAGGTTCCGGCATTGTTGACAAGACTTGAAGCAACAGTCATCATACCACCTGCATCAATGGTAACAATAGCACCGGTATAAATCAGCATGCTTTTTAGCCGGGCAGTATCTCCGTAATAGACAACGGGTTGATTGGTGCGTTGAGGAATGTTGGCTAAAACATCGATGGTCGGAACAAACATGGGCAACCAGTTGCCTGCTTTGGTCCAGTCATTATCAATGGTGCCTGTCCAGTAATACCCGATAAATTCAAGAGCACCCATGGTTGGGGGTGTTTCACGCGTCGTCCCCGTATAATCGACAGCAATCAGACCGGCATATCCGGGCAGACTGGCGGTCGGTGTATAATCGGTCGGCGATGTTGAACCAGCTGACATCAATGTCGGATAAGTATTCAGGCTGTTTGCATCCTGACCTGTCGCTGTTTTCCAGGCAGACAGGGTTGTTTTGTTCGAAGACAGATAACCCAGCACGCCATTGGTTCCTCCGGCGTAATAATCGTTGTAATCAATGGTCAGGTTGGTTGTGCCTGGTAAATAGATAGCATAGTGTGTACCTCCGCCTGACCGGTGGTTGGAGAACAGGTTGTTGCGGATATTGCGTGTTCCGGATGATGCAACTGTTTCATCCCTGAAGGCATAAGTCGGTGAGATAGCGGCAGCAACCGTACCACCAACATACACGGTATTATGGTAGAACGTCATCGCGCTGGTGTTGTTGTTCACCAGCCCGTATATGGTAAGGCCTTTAGTGATACTGTCACCAATAGCGACAATATTGTTGTACACATCACCTGTGCCTCCAATAATGGTCAGCCCCTGTACATAACTTTCCGGTGGTGCAGAAGGCAGCAGCATCCGGTTGATGAAGTTTTCGTAAATCAAATTGGAACCACTGGTTGGCCCGTTATAATACATCCCGTAAACATAGACTTTGGCTGTCGAAGTATTGGTCAGTCGGGTAATTATATTGTCAGATATAACCTGTCCCGAAGTAGAGGATGCCACGTACAGGCCAATGCTGGGAGCGCTCGTTCCCGATCCACCGCTGGCTGCTCCGCCATTAGTCAGATCCTGGATAATATTGTTCTGAATGGTGTTTGACCCTGCACCTACATAGATGCCGTTTATTTTAGAAGACATTGTAGTCTCTATCGTTTTGTTATACAGGTTGGCCACGGTATTGTTGGAAATGATGTTGGTTCCGGTACCCATACAGTAAATACCATAAACAACCTGAGAGGCAGCATAGGCATTAGAGCTAGCCTGGACACTGCTAGCAGTAGATGTACTGCCAATAGTATTGTTGCTGATCGTCACATTTCCGGCAACCGCCGCTTTATATATGCCATAAAAGTGTGTGGCGTAGGCTGACGTGTTGTTAGCGGCTGTGACTGATCCAATGGTGTTGTTCCGACACGATACGGTACCGCTCCCTTCGATATTGATACCGTAGACACTGCTGCCGGACGTACTGTTATAAACAGTAATGGAACCGGTACCGGTTGCCGATCCGATGATGTTGCCGGTTTCAGTACCAATGTTGACCAAACCGGCGGCCACATGAATACCAGCCATATCGGCATTGCCGGTATTGGTATAGGAAATATTGGCGATAACATTGTTTTGGATACTGGTTGCAGTTGAGGTGCCTACATTCAGGTATATACCGTAAAAGACACTATTATTGCCAATTTTGGCCCAGGTTCCGGAACATAAGGGTGCACTGCCTCCAAGGTAGTTGTTAGTGATGACAAAGCCATTGCCATCCGTATTGTTAACGCGGACTATGGCATATTCATTAGCCGTGGTTGACGTAAAGGTGGCTGTCCCGTAAAAACTGTTTCCGGTTACCGTGAAGGCTGTCGAATTGGCATTGATATGGATGGCATTTGAAGAACCTGACGGAGCTATGAAATTATAGATGTAATTGTTGCTGATCGTATTGTTGCTGTTATCTCTGCCAGCTGTTCCGCTGGAATAAATGGCATTGATGGGCCTTTCACTGGAATTCTGCCCGGTAATCCTGCAATAACGGATCAGGTTATTGGAGTTGCCGGTGCCTGCAGAAGCAGTTGTGAAACAAACAGTACCTACAGAAGATCCCATGCCGGCACCCTTGATAATACAATACTGCAGGGTATCCAATTGGGCTGATTCGGCAAACTGGATAGTTGAAGCACTGGTACCCGTACTGGAATTGGAGAATGTCAGGCTGGGTGTTGAACCTGTCGTGTTAACTCGTCCGTCAAAAATAACGGCATCAGCACCATTTAATTTAACAAGCGGCGCATTCATGGAACCAGCTACGGTAATGCCCGTTTTATAAGGATAAATCAGCACCCTGGAATAAGTCGGTCCTGAACCACTGGCATCAAGAGCTGCTGTCTCAGTTTCGTAAGTGCTTTTGAGTATTTTTATTTTCAGATCACCTTGCCAGGTTCCGTCATTTATTTTATCAAATGTTTCCTTTAAGGTCGTATATGCCGCTTTATAGATATCCAGAACATAGACTTCCACACATAGAGCGTATTCCCAGGCACCGATGGTTGGAGACAACGTATCACGGTCACTGCCGCTAAAGTCAATAAGGATACCTGTGCCTGGAACACCGCTCAGCACAGAACCTGTTTTGTAGTCAAGGGCTGAGGTTCCGCCTGCATTCAGCAAACCTGGAGATGAATCAAGACTAAGTGTATCCTGACTGGTAGCAGCTTGCCATAGGGTCATCGTACCCACATCAGTAGTGCCCATACATCCCAGCATTTTATTTGTACCGGTAACATAGTAATCATTTCCGTCAATGGTTACCGTCGTAGTTCCAGGTAATCGTACGGCATAATGCCTGCTGCTACTGCTGCCTGAAGAACGGGCATTGAAGAAAATATTGTTTCTGATGTCAGAAGAGCCAGCATTATTCAGTTTATAATAGGCACAGGTCAACGCGGCTGAACTGGTACCTGAGATTGTTCCTGAAAGATAAACGGTATTGTGGTAATTAGAATTGGGAAAACCATTTACACCAGTTTCATAAATACCGTACAATTTATGATAGCCCAACGAATTACTACCCAGATTCAGCACATTGTTGGCACATGTTGTCGTACCGCTGTTCAGGTATATCCCGGCAACAACAACAGCTGTACCGGTAGCTGCAGTAGCCAGGTTGGAAATGTAATTTTGCAGAACTGAATCAACACCGGTCCCTTCCTGACAGAAACCATAAATGTGATTACCCACACTATTATAGGTTGAACCATTCAGCAGATTGCTGATGGTATTGTCTTTAAGCAGAATGGTACCTGTACCCGCGTAATTGACAGCCCGCAACCCTTGAGCATATCCGGTAGCTGTACTGCTGGTCTGTATGCTACCCGTTGTTGATGTACTGCCAATCAGGTTGGAAGAAATAATGATACTACCGGAACCTGTACCATTCATCACATAAAAGCTATGAGCGTTGGCTGCAGTTATATTGGCGATCGTTATTGAACCCAGGTTATTATTTGAAACTATGACAGAACCGGTACCACCCAGGTACATGCCATAGGATAAAGCACTGGTTGCTGACGCTGTCAGGATAACATTTCCAGTGCCAGCAACAGCTCCAAGCTGATTGGCCGAAACGGTTCCGATGTTGACCGATCCGTCTGCCACATAGATGGCAGTAAAAGGATTCGTGGCACTACTATACACTTTCATATTGCTGAAAAGATTCCCCTGAATCGATGACGCTGCAGCTGAACCGACTTTCAGATAAATGGGATAGAACACAGAAGCTTGTGCCGTGGAACCAATTGTCATAGCTGAGTCGAGGCCCTGTTCCAGAGTGCCTCCGAAGTAATTACCAGAAATAGTATGCCCCACACCTGAGGTATCGTTCAAATAAATGGCCGAATAGGTAAACGCACCCTCCGGTACAAAAGCTGTTGTATCATAAAAACTATTACCGGAAATGGTCCAGTTCGTGGACCCGATTCCCAGATTGATACTGTAAGAACTGGATTCGGTACTCCAGTTATTGATGATGGAATTGCTGGTAACGGTATTGCCGCTGTTCTCTCTGCCCGTGGTCCCGGATGAATAAATGGCGTTAACCGGCCTTTCCGCCTCAGTTGTTCCCGTGATGATGCAATTCCTGATAGTATTGCCATCGTTTCCTGTACTGGCGGAAGCCGTTGAAAAATGGATAACACCGGATGAGGTTCCGGTTTCAGCTCCACGCAAATAACAATAGCGTAACGTGTTATTCTGTGCTGATTCATTTAACTGAATGGTGCTGGCACTGCTTTCAGTACTCAGATTCGACACAGTCATGTCCGCCGATACACCGGAAGTATCAATACGTCCGTCAAAAGTGACATTGTCTGCTCCGTCCAGCCGGACAACAGGTGCGTTCAGATTACCTTTGATGATGACATCCGAGCGAATCGGGTACACGATAACGCTGCTGTAGTTGGCAGATCCGGTACCACTGGCATTCAGCGCGGCGGTGATAGTTTCAAGAGTACTACCTTTCATTTTGACGATGAGATCACTGGTCCAGGTGCCGGCATTGATGGCATCAAACGCATCTTTCAAGGTAAAATACGATGAACGGAACGTTGTACCATTATAAATATCCACCGGAAAACATTCCCAGGCACCCATGGTCGGATTACCGTTACTTCTGGTCAAACCACCATAGTCTGTCGTTATACCTAATCCTGGCATGCCATCCAGACCCAGGTTGGTCTTATAATCAGTGGCCAGGACACCATCCATTTTTACAAACTGAGGATTGATAGTAAGGCTATGAGTGTCCTGACCATCCATGGCTTCAAGCCACTCCTGCAAGGTCACCAGCTGCTTGCTCTCCGAATTGATCCAGGCAAAATAAGTTCCCGACCAACCATAATCGTTGTAATCAATTGTCACACTGTCAGCCACATGCAGGTAAATAGAGTAATTGGACCCACCTCCTGAACGGGTATTATAGAACACATTGTTCCGGATATCACGCATTTGAGGTGTCCCATCTGTCTTGTCACGGTAGGCAAAAGAAGATGTTGTACTGCCATCGGCTACGGTACCACCCAAATGGAGCGTATTGTGGTAAATATTCACAGCCTTGAGTGTATTTTTCACAATACCGAAGATGTAACAACCAACCGTGATGCTGTCACCTAAAAAGATGATGTTATTGTAGGCGGTGATGGAACCGGTGAAACTTGTGGTACTGTTATAAATTGACAGTCCGTGCAGATAGCACGTTGTACTCACGGATACCATTTTGAAACTGTGGATGAAATTGCCGGCTATGGTATCATTGCCAGACGTCGATCCCCAGAGCAGGATTCCATAAAATTCAACTTTTTCAGACGTTGTACTTGTCAGGTTATAGACAGTATTGCCCATTATTTTTTGGGCATGACTGATACTGTATACATGAATGCCAGTCATGGGCACATTGTCATAATTGTCACCGCTGGCAGCTCCGCCTGTTGTCAGGTCGTGGATCACATTATTCTGAACAATGTTGGTGCCGGCAGTGGCATAAATACCGTAGGTTTTGGAATAATAACCTGTTTCGGTGGTCGCGTTATACATATTGGCCACGGTATTACCAGAAATGATCGTTGTACCGGTACCGGCTGAATAGATACCGTATAACAATTGTGAATTGCCGGAAGCTGCCGAGTTCGTCTGTATGCTGTATTCCGTCGTATCGCCACCGATAAAATTGTTGCTGATGGTTGCCGTTCCCGCCTGACTGGGTTTGTAAATACCATAAAAACTGTGGGTATATGTAGTGGTTGTATTGGTTGTCGTTAAAGAACCAATAACATTGTTCGAAGCTACCAGATCACTTGTACTACCCAGATAAATGCCATAGGAAACAGGGACCGAAACCGTTGAAGCTAATGCAACCGATCCCGTTCCAGTGGAATCGCCGATAAAGTTACCACTCAAGGTACCAACATTGACAACACCGGCCGAAATATATATTCCGGCAAAAGGTGCCGTATTGGAACTCCGGTAACTGATGTTCCTGATGAGATTTCCTTGAATGGAAGTAGCCGTTGTGGTTCCGGAATTGACATAAATCGGATAGAAAACAAGCGACTGAACCGTACCCTCAGTGCCAAGCAACAAGGCTGATCCTGAACACACGGTGTCCTGTCCGCCTATATAGTTGCCGGAAACGGTATGATTGACGCCGGACGTATTGTTCAGATAAATACCAGCATACGTGTATGTACCCGAAGGCTGGAATGACGTGGTTTCATAAAAACTATTACCGGAAATCGTCCAGTCAGAGGTTCCACCAGCAAGGTTCACAAAATAAGAGGATGCGGCTGTTGACCATGTATCGTACAGTTCATTATTACTGACCGTATTGCCCGTATTGGTGCCGGTAACGGAATAGATGCCGTTAACCCGCCTTGTGCCATTATTTGTTATGGTGCAATGATCAATGAGATTGCCTGTGTTTGTACCCGACGTTCCAAACAAAAAAGTACCGTTTGATGCCGATCCACCTCCACCCTTTACGGCACAATACATGACCGTATCGGTTTGTGCTGTTGTATTGAACTGGATTGTTACAGCCGAGGTTCCGGTATTGGTATTGGAAATAACCAAGTCGGGAGTTGAACCGGTTGCATTCACACGGCCATCTATGCAGACATTGTCTGCTCCGTTAAGGTTGATTAAGGCTGAAGATAATGAACCACTAATTGAAACATTGTTTGCTGTCGGGTAAATATGCACCCTCGTGTAACTGGCTGATCCCGAACCGCTTGCATTTAATGTCGCGATGGTTGACTCTGTCATACTGGCATTGAGCTTTAAGGTCAAATCACCGGTACAGTTGCTGCTCGCGTTGTTGATGGCATTAAAGGCCAGCTGCAGAGTCATGAACGAAGCGACCAACGTGCTTCCACTGTAAACATCCACGTTGGCAAAAAAATCAATAGCACCGATGGTGGGAGTCGAACCTCTTGTATTGGATAAATAGTCGATTGTTATTCCCGTACCGGAAACACCGGCCAACGTCAGGCCTGTTCTGAAATCGGTAGCCAGCAAATAAGAACCGCCGGCATTGACGAATGAAGGAGCCGTGTTCATGCTGTGCGAATCCTGGCCAGTCACCACCACATAGGTCGTTTTGTTGGCACTGTTGTAGTAACCCAGCACACCCCCTGTTCCGGAAGCTATGTAATCGTTATAGTCTGCCGTGAGAGTGGATTGAGTGCCTGTTGCCGCGTAATAAATGGCATAATGCAAATTAGAGCCACTGGTCGTGGATCGCACATTGCACAAAAGATTGTTCTTAAAGATTCTTGTATTGGTACTGACGGCACTATAAAGGGCATAGGTTTTGCTTGTTCCGGAAGATAGGGATCCATAAATATATACCGTATTGAAATACAGATTATTGTTATTTCCTGAAGCCCCCGTTTCATAGATACCGTATATTGTTGATGCGACCGTATTGGTCAGACTGATGATATTGTTGGAATAGGTGGTCGCACCGGCATTGATTTTAATACCATACAAGGATGAACTTGTGTAAGAAGCGCTCAGTGTGCGAATAAAGTTACAGGAAACGGTATTGGCGGTTGTTCCGCCGGTAAAGTATAAGCCAATAACACTGCCAGCAAAGGATGCATACGTGTTTGACAAACCGTAGATGGTATTTCCGGTCACCACTTTTATGGTTGTGCCAGTCAGTGCAATACCGCAAACAGAAGCGGTATTGTCCGAAGCGTTGTTGGCATTGGCGATGGTGAGATTGAAAATAGTGTTGTCAGCAATGGTATCCGTTCCGGCTGTCGAAACAATGCCGTTTACCGTACCTCTGGTTCCAGTTGTCGTATTGCTGGTCGTGTTGGTAAAATTCGCCAGCGTATTGCCGTTGATAACGGCAGTGCCTGTTCCTTGTGAATAAATACCGTATAGATTCTGGACATAGCCGGTTGCTGTCGAGGCTGTCCTGATACTGCTTGAAGTTCCAACACTGCCAATAGTATTTCCGTGGATGGTCAGATTACCGGCAACGCTTGTTTTATAGATACCGCAAAAACTATGGGCATAAGAAGACGTTGAATTGGTTGCAGTAATGGCACCCATGTTGTTATTTGATACGAAAACCGTACCGGTACTGGTTATGTAAATACCATAAGATGTCGGTGAGGTGGCTGATCCCGTTAATGTAATGGAGCTGGTGCCTGTTGTATCGCCGATGGTGTTTGCCGTGGTTGTTCCGATATTGAAAGCACCGTTGGCTATATACATACCGTAAAAAGGCGTGCTGCCTGAGCTGGTGTAGCTAATGTTCCTGATCGTGTTACCCTGAACGGAACTGACCACTGATGTTCCGACACTCAGATAAACAGGGCATAGCGTTGAGCCGGCCGTGCCCATAGTGAACGTACCGCTGCAAAGTGCTGAGCTGCCGCCAATGTAATTAGCGGAGAGTGTAAAATTGTTGCCCGAGGTGTTGGAAATATAGATACCATAATAGCTGTAAGCTCCCGGTGTATAGGAGGCTGTTTCGTAGAAACTGTTCCCTGAAATGTTCCAGTCAGAAGTTCCACTATTGAGATTGATTGAATAAGACGTCGCACTGGCAGACCAGTTGTCGTACAGGTTGTTATTGCTGACGGTATTGCCTGTGTTAGTCCCTGTAACGGCATAAATAGCGTTGACCCGCCTGGTTCCGTTATTTGTAATGTTGCAAAAATCAATGATATTACCAGCGTTTGTTCCCGTTGTTCCGAAAAGGATGGTGCCGTTGGTTGCAGCACCACCACCACCTTTTATCGTACAATACTGTATGGTATCATTCTGAGCCGAGTTATCCAGTTGCAGCGTTACGGTACTTGTGCCGGTACTTGTATTGGTGATGGTAAGATCGGTTGTAGAACCGGTGGCGTTGACACGTCCGTCGAAACAAACATTGTCCGCACCATTCAGGTTAATGAAATTCCCATTAACCGTTCCGGAAATGGTGATGCCAGTCGCAGTCGGATAGACAAGTACGCTGGAATAACTGGCCGATCCGGATCCACTTGCATTCAGGACTGCCGTAGTGGTTTCTGTCGTGTTTCCTGCAATAGCGACCCGGATAATACCCTGATGCACACCGCCGTTGATACTGTCAAAGACCTGTTTCAGATTTGTGTAGTATTGACTGGATGTCCCCTCCGTAGACGTTACCTGAATGGCACAAACATATACTGTAACGGTTGATGTGGCAGTAAAACCATTTCCATCTGTAACAACAACGGTATATTCCGTTGAGCCAGCAGTCGTTGTCGAAGGAGTGATAGCCTGAGTTTCTTCACCATCAGGGCTCCAGGAATAGGTAATTGTCGGATCACCGACCGGATTGGCAGTCAATGTCAGGCTTGTATTCGCAGGAATAGTCAACCCGGGATTGGCTGTAATGTTAACGGTAGGAGCCGCTGCCGTTATTCCGGTAAAAGCGCCAAAACTGGTAACGCCAGATGCAGTCAGGGTATTTGAAGCAAGCGTTGAGTATTTTGTCCAGGGCAAGGTTCCACCGTACTTGCCAGCCGCTTGTAACCCTTCTGAACCAGCAATATCAGCCGGAACATACGTACCGGTCACCGTACATGAAAATGAACTGATGCCGGATGAGCTCACCGTCCAGTAACGGTTCAGGTAATTGGTTGAGCTGGCGTTGCTGGGATGCTTGGCATTTGTCACCCGTACACCCGCGTAAGCACTGGAGTAAGTACCCGATGCAAATGTTAACGTCACTGGCGAATACTCGGCGGTTCCTGTTACATCCCCGACGGGAAACAAATAAGAACCATTTGCTGTAACTATTTTCTGCAACAAACCCGATCCTTCAGCCACAATCATATTGCTGGCACTCAATGTTCCTGACACAGCCGGAGAAGAAACACCCAACGTCAGGTCATAATCTCCCAACGTCAATCTCCCGCTTGTCAGCGTCAGGGTTCCGTTCACCGTCTGAGCTATTCCAAGCAATGCCCCACCGGCATTTTCGAGCGTAAGGTTATAGAATGTCGAAGAGGCTGTTCCACCGATTGATTGTGCGGTACTACCATTGAGATAAACGGTACCGCTGCTGTTGGTAAAACTGTCATTGTTCGTGATATTTCCGGTCAGACTCATCGTGCCGGAAGTACCGGTAAGTGTTCCGGAACTGATAGTCAACGCACCCAGCGTCACCGTTCCACTGCCAAGATTTAAGGTGCCAGATCCTACCTTTGTCAGATCCAATCCACCTGTGATACCATTGCTGCCAAGCGTGATATTGCCTGTAGTGCCTATACTGGAAGCACTTCCTATTGTTATCTGGCCATTGTACGTTGCCGCGGTAGAAGAACTATTAGTCAGGGCACCACCACTGGAAACACCCGTTCCATTCAATGTCAAAGCTTCAGAAGTACTTAATGTGACACCATTCAGATCAAGCGCAGCGTCAGTGGCCGAGACAACAGTTCCGGCAGCATTGGTGCCTAAGGCCGAGGTGCTGCCAAGTTTTACTATTCCGGCATCGATGGTTGTCAAACCCGTGTACGAATTCGTACCTGAAACAGTCCAGGTACCACTGCCGTTTTTTGTCAACGTACCGGAAGTGGTAGCGATAGCTCCACTCAGCACGCCGGTACCCGTCCCTGTAAGTATCAAACCATACGTGCTGCCTGTCACACCACCGCTTAACGTCATCGTTCCGGTGCCGGAAGCATCAAGGCTACCACCGCTTCCGGTCAGTATGACAGCACGACTGCTTGAATGTCCAATGGATCCGGTGTATTGCAGAATCCCTGCCGCCCCGATTGATATGGCGGCCGTCCCGGCTCCGGTACCCAGCGAACTGCTTGAATTGGCATTCGCCAGCGTATTGGCAACCAATGTGCCTTCATTGATGGTCACAGCCCCTGTATACGTGTTGGCTGCTGAAAGATACAACTGACCGGCACCAGCTTTTGTCACCCCGTATGAAGATCCGCTGACTATGCCGCTCATTGTCAAATCGACAGCCGTTGTTCCATCATCAGCCACTGTAAATGTACGGGTTGCCCCCAAGGCTACCGGAACCGAAATGGTTGCCCCGCTTGTTCCTGTATTCACATCGTTTACAGTCACACCACCTCCTAATGTCAGCGTCCCGCTACCTGAAATGATGGAACCTGTGGATGCGCCACATTCAAGGGTGATACTCGTCGGAGATCCGAGCGCGTAATTTGATAACGCGAGCGTTGCCCCTGCATTGACGGTCAGGCCGGCATTCACCGTTGCAGCAGCTGCCAGTGTTTTTGTGCCGCTGCCCGATATCCAAAGATTTTGATACGTAAATCCTGCGACATTCTGGGTACCTGCATAATTATAATTGACAAGGCTCCCGGATGTTCCGGCAGAAAACGTGCCATAAGTAGGACTGGTAAATCCGGTGCCACCGACATTCAAGGTACCGGCGCCACCGGTCATGTCTATCAGTTTATAGGCAGTATTGGACGATCCGCTGAATGTAATACCTCCATTTGCATTGAATGTGCCTGTAGTAATATTGATTTCTGCATATCGGCTTGACGTGGCCGCTAGCGTCAAGGTACCAGTAACAGTGGCAGTGGCATCATTGACGTTCCATGCAACATTGCCAGTAGTTCTTGAAGCATTGATTGTCGCCGTGCTGTTGACGGTTATGGTCGAACCGGAACTCTGCGTTATCGTGCTGGCACCCCCACCCTGCATAACCAGTCTGTTACATGTCATTGATGAATTGGAAGACATGGAAATGGTACCGTACCGGCCCGAACTCGTAGTTGAATAACCAACAGTTACAGTCCCTGAAACAGTTACCTGTGTGCCTGAATTGAATGACAGAATACCGTATGAATTCATATTATTCGTTCCAAGCTGAATGCTGGCACAGACCCCGTCAGTTACATTTACCGTCAATGTAGCTCCACGCTGTACAATAATGGCATCCCCTGTACCAGGAAGTCCACCTGTACCGCTGCCTGAAGTTATGGCACTCCAGTTGGTACTGGTCATTATCGTGATATTTGCAGCCCGGAGGCTGTTTGCCCCAACAAAAAACATCAACAACGTGCCCGTAATGACAACCAATGCTGGTTTAAATCGTTTTGTATTGGAGTATCTATCCGTCAAAGCACAAAGCGTTTTATATAATATCTTATCTTCCAAATACTTAATAAATTACGAGAAAAAATACAAAAGCCCGTTTTTTACAAATTCAAAAATACGACTCTTATCAGGAAGGTGTTTGATAAAAATAGAGCAAAAAGCTACAGTTTTACCCGAAGGAAGGATACAAAAAGGAAGCAAACTCCCGTCAACAGGCGGACGGCTCTATCAGAAGGAAGAAATATAGCTGACAAGATTGTCATCGTTGGTCAGGTTCAGTTTCTTTCTGAGCCTTGTCCGTGCGATGCGCACACTGTCATATGTTTGAAACGTCAATCCGGATATTTCCTTGGTAGACAGATTCATACGAAGATAAAGACAGAGTTTCATCTCAGCGGGAGTCAGATTGGGATGTTTTTCGCCAAGACTTTTGAAAAACTGTTGATCCGTGTCTTTGATCCGCTTCTCGATCTGATTCCAGGAGCTGGAAGAGGTATCAGAGTTTATATCCTTGATCATTCTTTCAATATTCCCAACTGTGTTTTCAGGCTCAGACCGATGCAAGACCTTCAGTTGTTTCAGATCGGAAATGAGTTTGTTTCGGAATTCTTCTTCCTGAACATTATGCATCGATAAAGCCACCGATTCCCGTTTTTGCGCCTCAACCATTTTGTTGTAATAATCCCTGGTAGCCAGAACAGATTTTACCCGGGCCAGCAGCTCGATGTTGTCAAAAGGTTTGCGGATAAAATCAATGACTCCCGCGTTGAACGCTTTTTCCAGATAGTCTTTTTCCGAATAACAGGTAATCATGATGATCGGTATGCTGGCCGTAGCAGGGTCTTCCTTCAGAATTTCTATGGCACGTATACCGTCAATACCAGGCATCTGCCAGTCCATCAATATTAAATCGGGATTGGTCTCCCTGGCTTGTTTGATAGCGGAAGAACCATCAAATGCCACTGCCAGCTCACATTCCATCTTTCTGGAAAGGACGATGGAAACAAGCGATACAGCATGCGGATTATCATCGACAATTAATATACGATTTTTCGGCATAAACAATTTTTTGAAAAACGCATCGTGAAGATAGTAGAAATTTGTATATCATCAAAGAAAACTGTATTTTTTTTGATTTAATGATTTTTATTTCGCCAGCCCGTCAACCATTTTATAACTTTTTACAAACACCTTAACTATCTATTGGTAATTAAACATTTTTTTTAATTACTAACTGGAATTTAGCATTTTATTCAACAATTCAGTATCTTTGCTAAACCAAACGCCACGTGTATGCCATCGCTGCCGAATATATTGATTGTCGATGACAATTCGACAAACATCTTGTATCTGGAAATAATCCTCAGGAACATTAAGGCGAATCTGATCAAGGCCCTTTCCGGAGCAGAAGCACTTGAATTGACGCGTGACACTGATTTGTCGCTTGCCATACTTGATGTACAGATGCCTCAAATGAATGGATACGAGCTGGCGGTACTTCTGAATGAGAACAGGGTCGATAACAAAGTGCCTGTCATTTTTCTGACTGCCAACTTTCCGGAAAATGCCAGAATTCTGGAAGGATACAAAGCCGGGGCAGTTGATTACATCATCAAGCCTATGAATGAGATTATCCTGACCAGCAAGATCAGGGTCTTTCTCGAATTGTACTGGCAAAAACAGCGCGTAATAGAAAACACGGAAAAACTCAGAGCCTCTGAACTAGAACTCCTGGTGGCTAAAAAGCAGCTGGAACAGATGAACGAATATCTGGTTAAGGCTATTGAAGATGAGCGTTCATCTATTTCCTTGCAAGTACATGACGAATTAGGACAATCGATGACGGCGTTAAAGATGGACCTGAGCTGGCTTAGACAAAATCTATCCAACACAGAAACAGTCACTCTGAAAATCGAGCGAATGGTCCAGATGACCAATGATGTTATCCGGAAAGTTCAGCGTATTTCTTCCGAATTACATCCGGGCTTGCTGGACGACCTTGGGCTTGTTGCCGCCATTGAATGGTATTGCCGTGAATTTACGGAACGCACGTCCATTCCTTGCACCCTGGCCCTTGAGGAGCCGGATCAACTATCACCACAGGTCAATCTGGCGTTGTTCCGTATTTTCCAGGAATCGATGACAAATATCATCCGTCATGCCAATGCCTCAACCGTTTCCATCAATCTGAAAAAAGCGCCCTTGATTTCGCTGACCATTGCTGATAATGGTGCAGGCATTCCCTCTGAAAAAATAGAATCAGGAAAATCATTCGGCATCATCGGTATGCGCCAACGCATCAGCCAGTGCGGAGGCAGCATCAAAATCTCAGGTTTTCCGGGTCAGGGAACTCAAATCAGTGTCAGTATACCTTATACCATGGAGCCATGAAGATTCTAATCGCCGATGATCATGCCATTGTACGAGAAGGTGTCAAGCAAATTGTCAGGAGCCTTCCAGAAGTCAAACTGATTGAGGAGGTTTCTGACGGCAATGAAGCCTTTTCCAAAATCTGCTCGACCGCCTATGACCTGGTCATTCTTGATAATTCCATGCCAGGCATGACAGGGTTGGATATTCTTCAGCGTATGAGAGACAGAAACATCAGCACACGTGTACTGATGTTTAGCTTTTATCCTCAGGAACAATACGCTATCCGTGCCTTTAAACTAGGCGCATCCGGATACCTTTCCAAAGACAGTGCTTACGAAGAGCTTGCCACAGCCATCCGGAAAATCGCATCAGGTGGCCGCTATGTATCGGCGGCACTAGCTGAACGACTCATTTTTCAGGATCCCGAAATGGATGGAAAATTACCTCACGAAGCTCTTTCTGAACGGGAATTTCAAATCATGATCCAGCTTGCCAAAGGTAAATCGGTCATTGAAATAGCTCATGCGCTTTATCTCTCCGACAAAACTGTCAGCACCTACAGAACAAGGCTTTTGGAAAAGATGGACATGAAAACCAACGCCGACCTGACCATGTATGCCATGAAGAACAAGCTGATCGAATAATTTCCCCTTTTACTGACAGCCTGTAGGATTTCCCCTACACAACAAACCGACATTCTCTTAAAACAAACACCTGAATCCCCTTCAAAAACTGAAAGGGGTTCCCGGTACCTTTGGAGTACAAAATCACCTAACACTCCAAAGTTATGAAAACGAAAAGATACATACTAACAATGGTCGCATTGGCCGGGTTAGCTGTCAACGCGTTTTCACAGGTTACAGCTACAGGACATGTTTCTGTCACGATAGTAGCTCCGATTTCCATTACGAAGGTACAAGATATGAACTTCGGCCATGTTTCAGTTGAATCAGGTGCCGGAAGTGTTACATTATCTCCCGAAAGCATGAATCGTTCTGCTTCCGGAGCCGTTGAGCTCATGGATGGCAGCGATGTATCGGTAGCCTCCTTTAAGGTAAAAGGATATCAGGGTGCCACTTTCTCCATCACGCTTCCCGAATCGCCGGTTATGATCAGCAACGGCAGTAAGAACATGATGGTTACCGACTTCACCAGCACACCTAACGGTTTTGGTGAACTGTCTGATGGAACACGGGATGTACTGGTTGGCGCCACCCTGATGGTTACCGGTGATCAGGTTTTGGGTGAATACGCTTCCGCTACTCCTTTCCCCGTAACAGTCAACTATAATTAATCAGCACCTCTTTAAAAACCACAGCTATGAAAATCTTAATCGCAGATAACCATAACATCATACAGGATGATGTGAGACGGATTATCGATACAATGTCTGAAGATGCTCAGGTAGAGGAAGTGGGAGATGGGTTGGATGCCTTTTCAAAAGTGAGTTCCAGCAAATACGATCTGGTCATTTTGTGAGACTCCACACCAGGCATGACAGGTCTGGATATCCTTCAACAGATGAGAGACAACAAAAATAATACACGGGTACTGATTTTCAGCGAGTACCCGAAAGAACAAAGTTCACTGAAAGCGTTCAAACTTGGCGCTTCCGGATATCTCTCAAAGTTTAGTGCTTTGAATGTCCTGGATCTTGCCATTCATCATATTGCTTCGGGAGATGGATATGGACTATGCTGATTAAGTTCCGGTCCGGTCGAAGCAACGTGTTAGCTTAACAAGCTATTGTTTTTTAGGTGGTTTTTGGTTTTAAAGAGAGAGAAAGCCGCTGGTAAGAGAACCGGCGGCTTTTTTACATGCGGCAAGTCGCTATTTGCCTCCTTTAATGAGGTCTTCTTTTTGTTTCAGATAACTAGTAATTCTGGAATAAAAAAATGCTTTATTGATGGGCTTTACGATGACTTCTGAACACCCGCAGTTAATAGCCTTGTCTTTGTCAGCCTCAAGGGAATAGGCGGTCAGAGCAACAACAGGGATGGTAGGATTAAATGCCCTGATAATACGAGTCGCCTCATACCCATCCATAACCGGCATCTTCAAATCCATCAACACTAAATCAATCTGGGTTGTCCTGACAATTTCAACAGCTTCAGCACCATTCACCGCCCTAATAATCCGAATATCAAAATTGCGTAACAGCTCACGCATTAACATGAAATTAAAGTCTTCATCTTCAGCTACCAGAAAAGTTACATTTTTTTCTTTATCAGCCTGCAACTGAACAATAGGTTGCCCGGTCGATACTGATTCATGGATAGTCACCGGTCGGTATGGAATAGTAAAATAAAAACAAGATCCTTCACCAGGTACCGATTCGACCCATATCTTACCTCCATGTAAATCGACATAGGCCTTACTAATGGACAACCCAAGGCCTGAACCACCATATTGCCTGCTATTGGAGCTTTCAACCTGACTGAATCGTTTGAAGATGGTTTCATGCATAGATTCAGGAATACCTATACCGGTATCCTTGACAAAAAACTCCAAAAAGCCATGTTTTAGGGTATATCCAAAATGTATATGTCCGGCTTTTGTGAATTTAAAGGAATTCACCAGCAGATTGGAAATGACTTGCATGACTTTTGTTTCATCTGCCATGATGTTGGACCGCTTGTCATCCAGACCTGGTATCAATTCAAAGTCAAGCCCCTTATCGGCAGCTTTGGCAATAAATTGTTCCCGAACAAACATCAAGAGGTTGTTCAGATGTAATTCGTTTTCGATCAGGACTTCCTGACCCGCCTCAATGGTGGCGATGCGTACGATATCATCAATGATGGACAGCAACTGGTTGCTGCTTTGCATCACAACATCGGAAAAATGGTCTTTCTGTTCCGGATCAATATCTGGATTGGTCAGAAAACCGGTAAATCCCATGATAGCATTCATGGGTGTACGTATTTCATGAGAAATATTATGCAGGAATGCTGTCTTGAGCCGATCGCTTTCTTCAGCTTTTTGCTTGGCGGCAATTAAATCTTCTTCCAGTTCCTTTTGAGCCGTAATATCCTTAGACACACCAAAAGTGCCGGTAATGGTTCCTTCTTTATTTCTCAGGGGAAATTTTGATGAAATAACCCAGGTAATCCGCCCATCCTGCCAAGTTTCTTTTTCTTCGACATTAATGATGGATTTTCCCGTACGCATGATGATTTGTTCATCATTAAACGCTTTTCTGGCATGTTCGGAGGTGAAAAAATCAAAATCCGTCTTTCCAAGGATAGTTCGTTCATCTGATGCTCCCAACAGCTTGACATATGCCTTATTAAAGCGGATGAAACGGCTCTCGGTATCTTTGAAATAAATGACATCAGGTGTGTTGTCCATGAAGGCATTCAACAGATACTGTTCAGCCAGCAAGGCTTCTTCAGTCCGTTTATGGTGAGTGATATCAAATTGCATACCCTGAGTGCCGATTACATTCCCACGGGCATCAAGAATTGGCGTTTTGACAACCTGAAAATAATCAATCTGGCCATTTTTCTGAGGGTAAGCTTCGTCCACAACAATAGGCATACCATGGCGCATGATCCATTCATGGTGATCGGTGCCTTGTGTAACCAGTGTTCGTTGGACTGGAGGTTTGTCGTAGGCCCCTTCTGCCTCCTTCTTTTCTTCGTAATCAGCCAGTTCCTGCGGTGTTTTGCCCAATATTTCTGCTTCTGTCAGTCCTTTCAAATCACAAAAACGCCGGTTGACATAATCATAACGACCATCTTTTGTTTTTCGGAATACACCTGCCGGCATATGATTAACAAGTGAAGAATACAGTGCCCTGGATTCAATCAGCATTTTTTTGTAACCCCAGTTTTCAGTACGCCTCAACATGATTAAGCCCAAAACCATTGTCCCCAGGGGATATATAATCAAAATCGGAAAAAGCATTACCCTGACAGTTGGTTGGATCAGTTCTTTAGGTAATAACAGGGTACAAGCCAGCATAATCAGGTGTACCACTAATCCAAAAAACAAGAGTTCCTTCCAATTGATCCGTTTTTTATTGAAGCGTTTCGATACACCCCATATGATACCAATCAAACCTGAAGACAAAATGACGCCCAAACCCATCCATTGACCAGGGCCACCGATTAAAAGCCTGTATATTCCAAGTCCGACAGTGGCAATAGCCGCTGGTAAAGGGCCTAAAAAAAGACCTGATACAGATAAAAGGATAGAACGGGTATCAAAAAACAGGCCTGGACTGGTCACCCAAGGTGTGAGCATCAGCAGGTAACCGATAAGAAAAATCAATAATCCAGCCAGAATATTGCCCACCCATTTCCGGTTGTTTTCCCCTTTGATCCACAAGTAATCGTAAAGCAATACAGAAGAAACCAGAATGGCTGTATTTTGCAATAAACTAATCAGAAGGGTATTTGTCAGCATGGTATTGTTTGCTCAAGATGGACCTGTTAGTAGTAACAAACATACATAGGTTTAATAACTGATCGTTTATGCAGTCCAAAACCAGATGACAGAAGACAGAAAAAGGGATATTGTGACCAATACCCCTCAAAACAATGTTTTTTTGAGATTTATGCCGGATGAATAGCTTCCACCGGACAAACATCAGCGCAAGTACCGCAATCAGTGCATACTTCCGAATCAATCTTATAGATATCTCCTTCGGAAATAGCTTCTACCGGACATTCGTCAATACAAGTACCGCAGGCGATGCAATCTTCACTAATAACATGAGCCATGACAAAATTGATTAAATGAGTTTTATTTGATGGGGCAAATGTACGTAAAATTGCATGACTTACAAACAATCCGGCAATATTTCACTACAAAAATCGTTTGTATATTCTGTATGGCCAGTTTGCAGATGAATAAGCGTAACATTGCAAAGTCCCCGATAGTTAAACGATTCCATCTCATGAGAATAAGTTCATTTCGTCTGATAATTCTATGCTGGCTGACAGCCTTTTTCCCGCTGACGATGTCAGCTCAGAAAAAGGTTCAGTACCTTCAATATGAAGACCTGAAGCCGTACCATTTTGGATTTTTAGTAGGACTGCATACTCAGGACCTGATTTTTAGCCATACAGGACAGACCGATGTAGATGGTTACCGATGGTATGGAAGCATCCCTTCCTATACACCGGGATTCTCGGTGGGTGTCCTGGGGGATTTAAGACTAGCCGATTTTCTGAGTTTGCGTCTGACTCCAACCATCCATTTTGGTAGTAAAGATGTGGCGTTGATATCGGATGCTCCGGCGGCGGAACCCGTGATAGCCCAGGTCAGGTCAAATTATATTATGCTACCGTTGAACCTTCGATACAGAGGTGCCCGGACAAATAATTACCGTCCCTATTTCCTTGGAGGATTGAGCGCGGGAATTGATATGGGAAGGGATAAACGTGAACCCATTTTGTTGAATTCGGTCAACTCGTACCTGGAATTTGGCGTTGGATGTGACATTTACCTGCCTTTCTTCAGGTTGGTACCCGAACTCAAATGTTGTCTGGGATTGGGCGACATTTTTGTACACGACCGAACCGATCAGGATAGTGAGGTATATTTGAAATACACCAATGCGTTCGATAAAATCACGTCCCGCTTGCTCGTCTTTTCTCTTCAGTTCGAATAAAAACTGAAACCAACTGCCTTGAAATAATCAAGACATACCCGAAATTGCTATCGGTCAGCAACCAGTACATCCAGTCTTCCCAAATAAATGCCGGCTTTTCCTACCTGATTGATAATGACAGGTTTCTGAATCAGGTTATTGACAATGACGGGCTGTTTGAGAAACGTATGAGTGTGTCCACCAAGTATAACGTCAATGCTCGTAGTCATTTTTGCCAGGGTCAGGTCATCAACCTCACCTTCATCCCTCTTGTAACCCAGGTGAGACAGACAAATCACCATATCACACTGTTTCCTTGTTTTTAGCCAGGATGCCGTTTTTTCAGCCGTTTTAATAGGATCCAGCCAGGTAATACCCTCAAAATCCGATTTAGAAATAAGCCCCTCCGGATTGATATTCGCACTGATTATTCCAATGCGGGACTTACCACATTTGATAATCAGCCAAGGTCTGACCAGTTTCTTCAGGGCTGTTCCATTTACATCGTAGTTTGTACATACAACAGGAAAATCAGCTCTTTCAAGCATTTTGGCCAGAAAACGGATGCCATTGTCAAACTCATGATTGCCTAGTGTCACAGCTGTTGGTCTGATATAATTCATAAGTTCAATTTCAGCCTCACCTTTGAAAAAATTGAAATAGGGAGTCCCTTGTACAAAATCGCCACATTCAAAGACCAGCACATTCGGTTGACTGGAACGGATCTGCCGGCAAACAGCCTCTCGTCTGAGGATGCCACCCATATCGGGATTTCGCGGGTCATCAGCAGGCAATGGTTCCAACTGGCTGTGAACGTCGTTGTTGTGAAGGATGACCACCGGTGTTTCTGCCGAAACACAGACGGCAAAAAGCCATACTATAATAAGGAGTATTTTTGATCTCATTCGGTCAGTAGTTTAATGCGGCCATCCAGTCTTGCCTCAACAGGTACTCCATTTGCCGTCAGTTTTTCAATTTGTTGCAGGTAACAATCCCTTATTTTCAGGCCTGTATCGGTTTTCTCAAGAGCATGAAGAAAAGCAGTCATGCCACTGTTGCCTTCGGCCAGATAATCCATCGTCGCTACGCGGTAAACCTTGGCCTCATCGAGCAAAGCACCTCCAATCAACAGTTTATGGATGCTTTTATCTTTTATTTCCAGCGTGGCTCCGGCAATGCCTTCACCCCCACCCTGGGCAATGTTTTGAAAAATGCTCATTAAGTCAATGCCTTTGAGTGTCAGAATCACAAGTTGATTCTCGAAGGGCATCACATTATATATGTCCCCGACAGTGATGGGGCCCTTCCTGAGTGGTGCGCGTATGCCACCCATATTAATGATTGCCAGGTCGATTGGTTGAGCTGACAGGGATCTGGCCTTGTCCAGTAACTGATCAGACAAGAAATTAGACAACAGGCTTTCCGGTACACCGGAAGCCATGAACAGAGAGCTTTCACCAATAGTGCGGGAGACCTCCTGGTTAAGTTTTGACTGGTATGCAGCCATCACCCGTTGCATGGTGGGATTAATCAAGGTATCGTAGGTTGCATTTACCTCGATACGCTGAGCCGAAACCAGCTTGATTTGTGCCGAAAGAAGACCTGGAAGCAAAAGCAGGAAAAATGAAAGATGTAATTTCATACCTGATAATTTGAGAACGAAAATACATAAAAAAACACACGAACTCTCTTGTGGATGCCAAATATTTTCCCTTTCTTTGCACCCGCTTTGCGTAATCGCTGGCAGGAAATAGAGTGGCCTGTTATGTTGCGCCAGTTAATAATTAATAACACAGAGCATTATGGATTTATTAAAAGTTGCCGAACAAGCCTTCGCCACAGGGAAGGAACATCCTTCATTCAAAAGCGGTGACACAGTGACCATCGCCTATCGTATTAAGGAAGGAAACAAAGAACGTATCCAGCAGTACCGTGGTGTTGTCATCAAAATCAGTGGCCATGGCGAAAAGAAACGTTTCACGGTTCGCAAGATGTCTGAAAACGTGGGTGTTGAACGCATCTTCCCCATTGAATCACCCTTTATCGAAAGCATTACAGTCAACAAAGTTGGTAAAGTTCGCAGAGCCAGACTTTACTACCTGCGTAATCTCACTGGTAAAAAGGCACGTATCAAGGAAAAAAGATCATAAACGCTCCTCTTTACATACCTATAATAAAAGGCTATCTTTATCAGATGGCCTTTTTTGTCATCCGGACAATCCGATTCGGGTGATTCCAAAAAAATACGGATTAATTTATGCTAAAAACCAGATAGTTCCCTGCTATTTGCGGTTTTTTTCCTACTTTCGGCCTTCAAATCCATACTATACTACTGATGTTGAAAAAACTCCTCCTGGCAGTCTCGTTACTATGTATTATTAGTACGCCCTTATTATCACAGGACCTTCCGGATATTAAGAAATCAGGAAAAACAGCTATAAATTTAATAGCCAGTCAGATAAAGAGTTTTCCACAGGAAAAGATCTACCTGCATTTTGACAAACCATATTATTCGGCCGGTGAACGGATTTGGTTCCGTGTCTATCTTGTTCACTCGGCCGTGCATATTCCCTATGAGCTTAGCCGTTATGTTTATGTTGAACTAGTGAATGCCGGTAATGAAGTCGTCCTTCGAAAAAAAATCAGGCCACTTGAATCCATGTATTACGGACAGATGGACTTATCACCAGATCTAACCGAAGGTTGGTATTCACTCCAGGCTTATACAAGTTACATGCGCAATGCTGGCGAGGCCTATTTTTTTCGCAGACAAGTTTACATTGGCAACAACCTCAAAGAACAGGAAAAAGCAAAAACAGAATCAGAAGTCAAAGTAAAAAAGACAACACCGGATAAAACATCACCCGACAATCAACCCTATACTGTCGCCTTTTACCCTGAGGGCAATCACCTGGTAGCCGGCAACATGCAAATCATCGGCATCAAGGCAACTACTCCGGAAGGAAACGAGCTGGAAGTGACCGGGCGTATCCTGGATGAAGAAAAAGCCGAGGTAACCTCGTTTGGCAACACGACCAACGGATTGGGCATTATGGCATTGGTCCCACTGGGAGGTAAAACATATACGGCTGTCTGCGAAGATGTGCAAGGTCGGAAAATAACCATCTCACTGCCACCAGTATCAGAATCTGATTACGCGTTGGCCATCCAGCAGAATGCTTCGGTTGTTATGGTTTCGCTCAATACACCAAATCAATTACCCGCGGCTGACACCCTGTTTTTGTTGGTTCATCAGCGAGGAGCTCCCGTTTATCAGGCTTTATTCATACCAGGCAACAATGTCATTTCTTTCTCAAAAAAAGGTCTTTCGAGCGGAATCATACAACTGTTGTTGCTGAACCGTTTTAATGAAGTACTCAGTGACCGGCAGCTTTTTATAACAAACCCCGATCAGGTATCAGTGACTATGACAACCGATAAAGCCAACTATAAAAAGCGTGATCTGGTTAAAGTAACTGTTAATCTGAAAGATGCAACAAGCCAACCGGTTGCCGGAAATTTTTCTGTCAGCGTGACCGATGATGCCGATGTAAAGATCAATCCGGATGATGAAACCATCGAAAGCCGGCTGTTGCTGCAATCCGAATTCAGGGAACCGGTCAGCAAACCCAATCGGTATTTTCACGCCAATGATAAACAAGCCCAGGCTCAACTTGACTGGCTGATGCTGACATCAAAATGGGATAGGTACAATATCCCATCCGTTGTAACAGGTCAACTTGCCAAAGGCGATGCGTTTGTTCTTGAGCGAGGCAGTATAATCACCGGAAAGGTAGTCAGTTTTCCCAGTAAAAGAGGAATCCCCGGTAACAATGTATCCATGTTCGTTCAAAATCCACGTCATGCAGACGCTTCAACAACAGATAAGGATGGACGTTTTTACTTTGAAGGATTCGAATTCCCTGACAGTACTAAAGTTATGCTGCAAGCACAAAAAGGTGCCGGTAGTTTCATAGACCTGATACCGGATAAAGACTCCTTCCCTGCCGTCAACCTGATATTGCCACCCGTATCCTCACTTTCTCAACAGGCTGATTTAAAGAATTACCTGAAAAAGAGCCGCGAAAAATATATTCAGGAGAATGGCATGCTATCCATCAACCTGCGCGAAGTAGAAGTCGTGGCAAAAAAACAGAAGGATGAAAAGTTAATTCAATTAAGAAAAGACAGAGGTGCCGTCTATTTTTCTCCTAGCAGATCTTTCACCGCAGAAGACATTGAGATGGCGCCAACGCTGATTGATCTCCTGACGCAAGTGGCCGGCATTACAGCCACGTCAGACAATACTGGCATATTGATCCGAAATGGAACACCTGCTATCATCGTGGACAACATCAAACGTGACATGGATGAATTGACTCTTATACAACCATCTGAAGTTGAATTAATTGATGTTCTCAAGGATCCGGGAGATCTTGCTCTCTGGGGAAACCAATACGGTGCGGTCTGCATTTACCTGAAACGAGGCGAAGCTCTCAAGGAAAAACAGGAATTGGGAACACATCAGGCATTGATTACTCCCCTTGGGTATTGTACGCCTCAGGAATTTCCCACACCAGCTTACCAGATTCCAGAAAACAGAATGAATGGCATTCCCGATCTGAGAAGTACCTTATACTGGAAACCAAATGTGGTCTGTGACGAAAACGGACAAGCCTCCTTCTCATTTTATATGGCTGACAATCAAGGATCTTGTACGGTTATAATTGAAGGAGTCTCAGCTGTTGGAGATATTATCCGTTTCCAGGGTAAAATCAATGCGAAATAACAGGGCTGTTACCTGGGATCCTGACGTGGGTCATAACCCCAGAACAGTTTTTTGCGAAGTGTTTGTATAAATGTCTGATCTTGACGCTTGACAGCTTTGATGGTGTAATCGGCAAGGCTTATATGCAATTTGGCTGAACAAGGTAAGGTGAATGAATTGCCGTCCAACGATACCTGAAAACTCTGGCTCCGGCTTTCGATTTCCAGCTCAATATCCGATGCGTCTTTTACGATGATCGGACGAATAGTCAGGTTGTGGGGTGCAACAGCGGCAATAAGCAGGTTGCTACTGCCAGGCAAGATGATGGGACCACCTACACTTAATGCATAGGCAGTGGAACCCGTCGGAGTAGCAACGAGCAATCCATCAGCCTGATATCCATTCAGATATTCTCCGTTTACTGTTACATGAATATTAATCATGGAAGACGTATCTCCCTTAAGGACAGCTATTTCGTTTAGAGCGCAGGGGTATTTTTCAAACAAGTGGTCATTGACGTGTAACTGAATCAGTTTCAATTCTGACATACGGTAGGAACATGTGTTCAGTCCTGTTATGACGTCATCCAGCTCCACACATTCAATATCGGCTAAAAAACCTAGCCTTCCGGTGTTGATACCCAGAATGGGAATACCTTTGTTGCCGATGCGATGGGCTGTTTTCAGGTAGGTGCCATCACCTCCGATGCTTAGTGCAAAATCGGCTGTAAAACAATCGTCTTCAATAAACGCCTCCACCATGGGCGGTTCAGTCATAACAGTCGATAAAAATTCATAAAACCACTTGCAAACGAGAATTTCTGCTCGCTGGCGATGGAACGATTCAAACAAACCAACTATCTGATTTAGTTTCTCTGACTGAAAACGGCTCCCAAAAATAGCAACTCGCATACGCTTCTGATGGTAAGTTTTGTAAAGATTCAATAAAAATAATGAAGCCTTTTAAATCGTTTTAACACGTTTGATGCAATTTGAACAGGGCCCGATGCAATCTTACCTAAAAAATAATGTAACTTTGCAAACAATGGAAATTTTAATATATCCCTTTAGCTTTATGCTGCTGAATCATTGAGATACAAAAGTGAGAAATCTTTGTGACATGACAAAACTTAGTGTAAATATCAATAAAGTTGCCACCCTCAGAAATGCCAGAGGGGGTAATGTTCCGGATGTATTGAAAGTAGCGGTTGACTGTGAAGAGTATGGTGCTGAAGGTATCACTGTTCATCCAAGACCTGACGAACGTCACATCCGTTACAATGACGTGCTGCAGCTACGACCATTGATCCGAACCGAGTTCAACATCGAAGGCAATCCGGAGAAAAAATTCATGGACCTGGTTCTCAAGGTAAAGCCCAATCAGGTAACGCTGGTGCCAGATGCCCACGATGCCGTGACCTCGAACGCAGGCTGGGATACCGGCCGTCATTTTTCCTTTCTGACAGAGATTATCGATGAACTTAGAAACAACGGCATCAGAAGCTCCATTTTTATAGGAACTGACCCCCGTGACATTGAAAATGCCGCCAAAATTGGAACAGATCGTATCGAACTCTATACAGAACCTTACGCTTCCCAATATCCCTATGACAGGGAAACAGCTGTCAAGCCATTTCTGGCAGCCGCTCAGCTAGCTAAACGTCTTGGTTTAGGAGTCAATGCCGGTCATGATTTAAGTCTTAACAATCTTGGTTTCTTTCATGAAACCATACCCTGGATCGAAGAAGTGTCAATCGGTCATGCCCTGGTTGCCGACGCCCTTTACCTGGGATTGAAAAAAACCATCCAAGCGTATAAAAATTGTCTGAAATAAAAACAACCACGTATGAACTTGCTCCTGTTCCTTCAATCAACTGCTACGGAAGCGCTTCCAGTATTGTCCGATGTTAGTAACGATGTAGTCCAAAACACCCGGTCTATGAATTTTTTCGATATGGCGGTGAAAGGCGGCTGGCTGATGATTCCATTATTCCTGTTGTCATTACTGGCCATTTACATCTTCATTGAACGGATGGTAGTCATCAACTCGGCATCAAAAGATGATCCTACCTTTATGAACCGCATCAAGGATCATATTCTTGACGGGAAAATTGAATCAGCCCTGAAATTGTGCAAACAAACCAACACACCTTCTTCGAGAATGATCGAAAAAGGCATCACACGCATCGGACGCCCCATGAACGATGTTCAGGTAGCTATTGAAAATGTTGGAAATATTGAAGTGTCAAAACTCGAAAAAGGACTTTCCATTCTGGCCTCCGTTGCCGGTGGTGCTCCTATGATCGGATTCTTAGGGACGGTGATGGGTATGATTCAAGCCTTTTATGACATGGCCTCTGCCGGCAGCAATGTTGATATAACGGTGCTTTCATCCGGTATTTATGTAGCGATGGTCACCACAGTAGGCGGTCTGATAGTAGGCATTGCTGCTTTCTTTGCCTACAATTATCTGGTTTCCAGAGTGAAGAGCATCGTTAACACTCTAGAATCCAAAACAATGGAATTTATGGACTTGCTGCACCAACCTGCAAAACTGTAACCGGTTATGGCATTAAAGCAAAAAAATAAGATCGATGCGAGTTTCAGCATGTCATCCATGACTGATATCATCTTTCTGTTACTGTTGTTTTTTCTGATCTCTTCGACAGTGGTCAATCCCAATGCCATCAAGATTATGTTACCTGAAAGTCAGAAACAAACATCGGCCAAACCACTTACCAGAGTGACCATTGACAAAGACTTGAATTATTATGTCGCTTTCGGTAAGGAGAAAGAACGTCAGGTTGGTTTTGACGAAATTGAGCCATTTCTTCAGGCACGCATCCTGGAGGAACCTGATATGTACGTAGCGTTGTATGCAGACGAAAACATACCCTACCGTGAACTGGTAAGGGTTCTGAATATCTGCAACAACAACAATTTCAAACTGGTTTTAGCCACCAGACCTCAGAAGAATGATGCTCAGCAGAAGTAAAACGATTGCCCTGACAGGAACCTGTTTCATTCATTTGCTTGTTGCGGTTTTCCTGTTACTTTGCGGACTCGAACGTTCGATGCCCGCCAAGGAAGAGGAAGGCTTGTTTGTTAATTTTGGAACAGTGGATGAAGCATCCGGTCTCTTTGAACCTGAAACTCAAACGGCAGCTGAAACGGTAACTAAAGCAACAGCAGAAACAGTTTCCGAAGATCTGATCACTCAGGATATGGAAGCTTCCATTGCGTTG
>Ga0153915_10000675_pt1 | contig 31432 bp, 21 predicted proteins | sample Opewatmetagenome_2_FD_107003 | JGI IMG/M metagenome (GOLD analysis project Ga0153915, IMG submission 107003) | Freshwater wetland microbial communities from Ohio, USA - Open water 3 Core 3 Depth 3 metaG | ecosystem: Environmental > Aquatic > Freshwater > Wetlands | place: USA: Ohio, Lake Erie... | reverse complement strand
TGGTCGAGGCCGCCGTAGCCGATGTCGTAGGCCCATCCGTCCCCGCCGATGCACCAGACGCTCTTCTCGACGAGGTAATCTTTGAGTTCGTCGATCTTCACGAGATGGGGCTTGGCCCCATTGGCTTTAGCCAGCGCCGCGGGCAGGGCGGCCCTGACGGCCTTGGCCGCCGCCTTGGCTTCGACGCCCGTCGTCAACCAGGCCGCCTTCATTTTGGCCAGGGCGTCCGTGAGCGCGGGCGTCGTTCCCGCGGCCAGCAAGGCATCGATCGAGGCGGCCAGAAGCCGACGGTTGGCGTCCACCGCCAGGCGCATGCCGAAGCCGTATTCGGCGTTGTCTTCGAACAGGGAATTGGCCCAGGCCGGGCCCTTCCCTTCCGCGTTGACGGCATAGGGCGACGTCGGGAACGTTCCGCCGTAAATCGAGGAACAGCCCGTGGCGTTGGCGATGATCATCCGATCGCCGAAGAGCTGGGTGGCGAGCTTCACGTAGGGCGTCTCGCCGCAGCCGGCGCAGGCGCCGCTGAACTCGAACAGGGGCCGGAGGAACTGGCTGCCCTTGAGGGTGTCGGCCCTGGCGCCGTCGATGACATTGTCCGGCAGAGCGTCGAAGAACTCGGCCTTCCGGGTCTCGCCCGCGGCGCGCAGCTCCTCGATGGGGGTCATGACCAGGGCCTTGATCTTGGCTGGGCAGACTTCTGCGCACGACCCGCAGCCGACGCAGTCTTCAATGTAGCACTGCTCGCGGAACTGGAGGTTCTTGTCGTTCTTCGTGTTGGACTTGAGGACGACAAAGCCGTCGGGAGCGTTCTTAAGGTCGGCCGGGGCGATTTGCTTGGAGCGGATGGTCGCGTGCGGACAGACGAACGAGCACTGGTTGCATTGGATGCAGTTTTCAGGCAGCCACTTGGGGCACTCGACTGCGATGCCGCGCTTCTCGAGCCGTGCCGTGCCGGTAGGAATGGCCCCGTCGAAGGGCATTTTCGAGACGGGCAGGCTGTCGCCCTTAAACCGGGTGACCGGCTCGATGACCTCCTTGGCGAAGGCGCTGGCGTCGTCGGGGACGATCTTGACCACGGGAGCCGATTTGGTGACCTTGGCGGGGATCGGGACCGCCTCGAGGGCCGCGGCCGACCGGTCGACGGCGGCCCAATTCATCTGGACGACCTCCTTTCCCTTGCGGCCGTAGGTCTTCTCGATGGCCTTCTTGATGAGCGCGATGGCCTCGGCCTCAGGCAGGACGCCGGAAAGTTTGAAGAAGCAGGCCTGCATGATGGAGTTGATGCGCAATCCCAGGCCGAGCTCGTCGGCGATCTTGATCGCGTCGATATTGAAGACCTTGATTTTTTTGTCGATGATCGTTCGCTGCATGTCCTCTGTCAGGTTCTCAAAGACCTCGCCGGTCTTCCAGTTGGAGTTGATGAGAAACGTCCCGCCCTCGCGGATGCCCTCGAGAATGTCCAGACGGCCGATGTAAGACGGCTTGTGGAGGGCGACGAAGTCGACCGTGTTGAGGAAGTACTGGGACTGGATCGGGCTCTTGCCGAAGCGGAGGTGAGAGATGGTGACGCCTCCGGATTTCTTCGAGTCGTACTGGAAGTAGCCCTGGCCGTACATTTCGGTGTGGTCGGCGATGATCTTGATCGAGTTCTTGTTGGCGCCTACCGTCCCGTCGGAGCCGTAGCCCCAGAACTTGCAGCGGACCGTGCCGGGGAGCTCGGTGTCGAGGACAGGGCCGACGGGGACCGAGGTGTGGGTCACGTCGTCTTCGATGCCCACCGTGAAACCGTGGAAGGCCTTGCCGTCGAGATGGTCATAGACGGCCTTGACCATCGCCGGGGTGAATTCCTTGGACGACAGGCCATAGCGGCCGCCGACGACCTTGACCGGCCGGCTGGAGAGGGCCAGCGCGACGTCGAGATAAAGGGGTTCGCCGAGGGAACCGGGCTCCTTGGTCCGGTCGAGGACGGCGACCTTCTTCACCGAAGCGGGAACGGAGGCGTTGAGGGCAGCCGCGTCGAAAGGCCGGTAGAGGCGGACCTTGACCAAGCCCAGCTTGGCTCCCCGCCCATTCAGGTAATTGATCGTCTCCTCGGCCGTCTCCGCGCCGGAACCCATCATGACGATGACCTTGTCGGCGTCGGGGGCGCCGAAGTAGTCGAAGAGGTGGTATTGCCGGCCAATGGCCTTGGCCACCTTGTCCATGTAATGCTGGACCAGGGCCGGGGCCTCGAGGTAGTACCTGTTGATCGTTTCCCGGCCCTGGAAGTAGACGTCCGGATTCTGCTGGCCGACCTTGAGGACGGGCCGCTCGGGATTGAGGGACCGCTTCCGGAAGGCCTCCAGGTACTGGGGCTCGAAGAGTCGGGCCAGAGTCTCATACGAAACGACATCGACCTTTTCGACCACGTTCGAGGTCCGGAAACCATCGAAGAAGTGGAGGAAGGGGATCAGCGTGCGGAGGGTCGCGAGGTGGGCGACGATGGCCAGGTCCTGGGCCTCCTGGACCGACCCGGCGCAGGTCATGGCGAAGCCCGTGTTGCGGGCGGCCATGACGTCGCTGTGGTCGCCGAAGATGGACAGAGACTGACAGGCCAGCGACCGGGCCGAGACGAGAAAGACCGTGGGCAGCATTTCGCCGGCGATCTTGTGCATGTTGGGGAGCATCAGCATCAGTCCCTGGGAGGCCGTGAAGGTTGTCGTTAGGGCCCCGGCCGAGAGCGCTCCGTGGACGGCCCCCGAGGCGCCTCCCTCAGACTGCATCTCAATGACGTCCACCCTCTGGCCGAAAATGTTCTTCCGGCCCTGGGCGGACCACTCGTCGGCCAGCTCCCCCATCGTCGAGGACGGCGTGATCGGGTAGATGGCCGCCACCTCGGAATACGCATAGGAGACGTGGGTCGCCGCCGTGTTTCCGTCAATCGTCTGCATATCCTTTTTCATCTATGACTCCTTATGAATATTATTCCTTGAGCTCGGTCCTGCCCTCCAGCGCTTTCTTGATCGTCACCTGGTCGGCGAAGTCCAGGTCTGAACCGACGGGAAGACCCATGGCCAGCCGCGTGATCTTGACCCCGAAACCCTTGAGGACCTTTAAGAGGTAGAGGGCGGTGGACTCCCCTTCGACCGTAGGATTGGTGGCGATGATGATTTCCTTGAACGTCCCCGTTTTGACCCGCTCGATGAGCTTTTCCAGCCGAAGCTCGTCCGGGCCGCGGCCCTTGAGCGGCGAAAGGGCGCCCAGGAGGACGTGATAGCGGCCATGGAATGCGCCGGTTTTTTCGATGGAGGAAATGTTGAACGGCTCCTCGACGATGCACAGGGATTCGTCGGAGCGGTGGGGGTCTGAGCAGATCAGGCACGGGTCGACGTGGGTGATGTTGTTGCAGCGGGAGCAGTAGAAGATTTTCTGCTTGGCTTCCCTGATGGACTCGGCCAGGCGGTCGACGTCCTCGGAGGGCAATCCCAGGAAATAGAAAGCCATCCGCTGGGCGGTCTTGCCCCCGATGCCTGGGATCCTGCGCAGCTCCTCGATGAGGTCGTGAAGGGGCCGGGCGTACTCGAACATCAGCCGATCCCGGGGATTTTCAGACCACCCGTGAGGCCGCCCAGACTCTGGCCGAGGGCCTGGTCCACTTTGGCGGCCGCGTCGTTGAAGGCGGCGACGATGAGGTCTTGGAGCATTTCGATTTCGTCCCCCTTGACGACCTCGGGCTCTAGACGGATCGAGAGAAGGTGCTTCCGGCCGTCCAGGACGACGGTGACCATCCCGCCTCCGCTCGACCCCTCGACCCTCATCTCCGCCATTTCTTTTTGCAGCTTGTCCTGCATCTCCTTGGCGGTTTTCAACATCTTCTGGAGGTCGAGGATGTTCTTCATGATCCGTTCTCCCCGGGTCCGAAGCCCTTGGATTCCGTGTCCTTGGGGGACTTGACGGGATCCGCCGAAAGAACCTGGGCCTTGAAGGTATTCATGAAAAACTGGACCGCGGGATCCTTAAGGGCCGTTTCCATCTCCCGGCCGCGCGCCGGCTTGAGCGGCTCCTTCGCCGCCCCTCCCCCCTCTTCGGCGAACCGGACGGTCATCTCGCGGCCGAGGACTTCCTGGGCGGCTCGTTCCACGCCCTTGACGTCCTTCTCCTGGATTGTTGATCCAAAAAAACCCTTTCCTCGCTCGAAAAAGACCTCGATCAGGCCGTTTCCGATGCGGACGGATGAATATTGAGCGACAAGAGCGGCCAGGGGCGGCCGGTCTTTGGCCAGCCGTTCGAGAACCCGCGCGAATGCCTCCCTGTCCGGGGAGACGGCCGGCTTTTGGGATGGCCTGGGAGCGGGCGACGGAGGGGAATCCCTTTCTGCGCCGCCACCTTGCCGGGCGGCGGGCCGGGGCGAAGGCGGCGATGCCGGTTGTTCCCTTTGGCTGCCTTTCGACGGGACCTGGCCCGGGCGGGCGTCGGCGGCGCCTCCTCTTTTCATGTCTTCGATGTCCCGGATGAGCTCCTTGATGGGCACGATCTTGCGGAACTGACAGAGCCTGATCAGGAAAGTTTCGAGATAAATCCTGGGCTGTGTCGAGTACTTCAGCCCCTGCTCTCCCTGCTGGAGGGCGACGAGATAGCGGAGGAAGTCCTCTTGGGTCGCCTTCCTGGACTGGTCCCGGAGGGCTCCAAGCTCTTCGGGGGTCACAAGCAGAAGATCTTCGGGACTTTCCACGGAACTCACCAGGAGGAGGGCGCGGAAGTGCTCGATCAGCTTGGAGAAGAAGAACCGGAGGTCATATCCAGAGGCGATGAGGTTCTCGACCAGGGGAAAAACCTCCTGGGGCTTCTCGTCGAGGACGGCCGACGAGAACAGGAAGAAGACGTCCTGGCCGATCGTGCCGAGGATCGTCTTGAGGTCTTCATCACGGACGTTCTCCCCGCTGAAGGCCACGGCCTGGTCGAGCAGGCTCTGCGCATCCCGCATGCTGCCGTCGGCGGCCTCGGCGATCATCGCCAGACCCGAGGGCGTGACGGTGATGTTTTCAATCCGGGTGATCTCCATCAGGTGGTTGATGATGTCCTTGTGGGAGATCTTCTTGAACTCGAAATGCTGGCATCGGGAGACGATGGTGGCCGGGACCTTGTTGAATTCGGTCGTCGCGAAAATGAAAACCGTGTTGGCGGGAGGCTCCTCGAGCGTCTTGAGCAGGGCGTTGAATCCGTCCCGGGAGATCTGGTGGACCTCGTCGATGATGACGACCTTGTAGCGGGTGTAGATCGCCTTGTACTTCAGGGATTCCCGCAGCGCCTTGATGTCGTCGATTCCCCGGTTCGAGGCGCCGTCGATCTCCAGGACGTCAATGGCCCGGTCCTCGAGAATGGCGACGCAGAACTCGCACTTGTTGCAGGGGTGAGGCGTCGGCCCGCTGACGCAGTTCAAGGCCTTGGCCAGGATGCGGGCCACGGTTGTCTTGCCCGTCCCGCGCATCCCTGAGAAAAGGTAGGCCTGGGAGATCCGATGGGACATAATGGCATTCTGGATGGTTTGGACGACGGACTTCTGCCCGATGACCTCCTCGAAAGTCCTAGGCCTGTATTTCCGGGCGAATATCTCGTAAGACATGGATGACGGCTGCTCGTCGCAGACAGGAAGCCAAAAGGTTTCCTCTAAAAAAGTAAGACATATCTTAACACAACCAGCCGAAATATCAAGGAAATTCCGTTGAGAAAAAGAGGGGCAGCTCCTCCGGGGGACCGTTTCTCCTGTCCATGTGTGGCGGAGTCGCGCTCACGGTTTCCCCGGGATCTCACGCTGAGCTTCCGGAATATGTAGGCTCGCGCTGGCTGGATGTGTATAATGAGGAATACGGATGCCATTTTCCGAAGCGACGGACAAGGCCCTTAAGACGCGGAGCCTTGTCGAAATCCACCTGGCCGTCTTCCTCTTCGGTTTCCCCGGGCTGTTCGGGAAATGGATCCCGCTTCCCGCCCCCCTGATCGTTCTCGGCCGGGTCGTCTTTGCCTGTCTGGCTCTGGCCCTTGTCCTGGGGCTGAGGCGTCAGTCCCTGAAGCTCGCTCCCGCCCGCGACCTGGCCCTCCTCGCCCTCTGCGGCCTCGTCCTCGCCGCCCATTGGACGATGTTTTTCCGTTCCGTCCAGGTTTCGACCGTGGCCGTGGGGCTCCTCTCCTACTCCAGCTTTCCGGTCTTTACGACCTTTTTGGAGCCTTTGGTTTTCAGAGAATCATGGGACCCGTTGAGCCTCATGTTCGCCTTCATCTCGCTCGCCGGCGTATTCTTGATCGTCCCCGGATATGACCTGGCTAATCCCGTTCTTCAGGGTGTCCTCTGGGGACTGGGCGCCGGGCTGAGCTTCTCCTTCCTGGCGCTCCTCAACAGGAAACTCGCCCGGGGGCACTCGAGCCTGACCGTCGCTTTTTACCAGGACCTTTTTGCCGTCGCCTTCCTCGCGCCGTTTGCAACCGTCATGGACTTCAGGCTGACCTTTCGGACGTTGTGGCTTCTCGCCGTGCTGGGCGTCCTCGGTACGGCCGCGGCCCACACGCTCTTCATCAATGGCTTGAAGGGCGTTCGTGCCCGGACGGCGAGCATCATCAGCTCCCTTGAGCCCGTCTACGGGATCGTCCTCGCCCTGGCTTTCCTTAAAGAAAGCCCCTCCCTGAGGACGGTCTCGGGAGGGGCCTTGATCCTGGCCGCGGCCCTCATCGCCACGGCAAGGGCCAGCCGGACATCCTAATACTTTTCTTCGCTCTCCTTTTTTTTGAGCTGGCTTTTCTTGACCTTGTCTTCTTCCTCTTTTTGCCGCCGCGCCAGCTGCGCCTTCTCGGCCTCATGGCGTTTCTCGACCTCGGCGAGCTTGACCTTGGCCGCGGTTTCGACCTTCTGTTTGTCGGCCGGTTTTGCCGACTCGACTTGGCGGCGGACTTCCTGGACTTCGGCCTGCTGGTCCTGCTCCAAGCGCTTCCGCTCCTGGTCGTGGTATTCCCGGACCGAGGCCTCTGCGCCCTGCGGCGTCCGACGGACAAAGCGGCCCGACGTCCGCTCCGTGTCGATCCTCTCGGCCGCCTGGTTTTCGTTCAGGACCTCTTTCGGCCGGGCCGTTTCGCTCCTGCGGAACTCCGGTCTATAGGTGACGACATCCCTGGCTTCGACGCGGTCCGCGCCGGGCCGCTGGGCGTCTCTCAGCTGGTGCTTTTCTATGACCTGGTTGGTCATGCGGCCGATGCGGTCGACACCCACGCCGTCGTTGATGACCCGGTTGTCCCGGACATGGATGTTGACATCGATTCGGGTGTAGTTGATGATCGTCGAGTTCCGTTCATACGGGATGATCCAGCGCTCGACCGAGCGATCCGCGAAGTAGCGACCCCGGATGAAATTCCAATAGTGCCCGGGGATGTCGAAGTCCCGTCTCCTGAATCCGAAGCCGGGGTCAAAATCATATCCGGGCGGAATGGGCGCCCAGCCGACGTATGCGTCGCCCCATCTCCACGCCACCCAGGACGGCCCCCAAACCGTGCCGGGCACCCAGAACCAGCCCAGCCTATTGTGCCAGCCCCAGCGGCCGTAATGGTGGACAAGCCATCCCCAGCGCTCCCCGGACACCCAGGTCCAGCCGTAATCGGTCCAGATCCAATGGCCGCGGGTGTAAGGCCGCCAGTAGGGCTCAACGCCGCGCGGGATCCAGACGTACCCGTAGGGCGCGTAGGAAATCCATATCCCGTAAGGCCCCAGATAAGCATAGAAGTCCGCCGCGCCCTGATTATAATTATCATAAGCCCCTTGGTCGTAGGGAAGGTCTTCGGGCGCCGGCGACCCCTCAGTGCCGGTATCGCTCCTAGGAACATAGAGCACGCATCCGGCAAGAAAGATCGTCACCAAAAAGGCAAGTCCGAGGGTTTTCTTCATCTCAGTCCTCCTGATTACACAATTTGCAAGGAATATGCCAAACCCGGTTCCCCGGGGGATGCGCAGCCCCCCGAACGAGTGTGTCCAAAAAATGCGACACTTGGGTTCCAAATCAGGCGTTTTCGAGCCGCTTGAAAACTGCCTTGACGCGCTTGAGGGCCCAATTGATGTCTTTGTCCCTGATGGTGAGGGGTGGGGCAAAGCGGATGACGTTCTCATGGGTTTCCTTGCAGAGCAGCCCCTCCTTCATCAGCTCTTCGCAGTAACGGCGAGCGCCGCCCGCCTCCGGTTTGAGTTCGATCCCGACGAGAAGGCCGCGACCCCTGATTTCCTTGATCTTTTTGCTCCGGAGCTTCCGCAGTCTCTCGATGAAGTATCGGCCACGTTCGTCTGCGTTCTCGATGAGCTTCTCGTCACGGATGACTCTGAGGCTTTCGCGGGCCACGGCGCAGCCCAACGGGTTTCCTCCGAAGGTCGAGCCGTGCTCGCCAGGCTTGAAGACCCCCAGAATCTCCCGGTCGGCCAGGACGGCGGAAATCGGGTAGCAGCCTCCCCCGAGGGATTTTCCGATGACCGTCATGTCGGGTCTGACGTCCTCGTATTCGCACGCGAAGAGCTTGCCAACCCTCCCCAGTCCCGTCTGAATCTCGTCGGTGATGAGAAGGACATTCCTCCCCGTACAGATCTCCCGAGCCTTTTTGAGAAATCCCTCCGGCGGGATGAGAATGCCCGCCTCGGCCTGGATCGGCTCGACGATGAAAGCCGCCGTGTTGGGAGTGATCGCCCTTTCCAGGGCCTCGGCGTCGCCGAACGGGATAATGGTGAAACCCGGGGTGAACGGTCCGAAGTCCTGCCGGTAGAGAGGCTCCGTGGAAAAGCTGATCGTGGTCACAGTGCGGCCGTGAAAGTTGTTCGCGCAGGCGATGATTTCCGCCTTGTCTTGGGGAATGCCTTTCTTCTGATAGCCCCACTTGCGGGCCGTCTTGATGGCCGTTTCCACGGCCTCCGCCCCCGAATTCATGGGCAGGACCATGGTGTAGCCCGTCATTTCACAGAGCTCCTTGGCGAGGAGGGGCCACTGGTCGTTCCGGAAAGCCCTCGAGGTCAGAGTCAGTTTCCTGGCCTGGTTGACGAGGGCCTTGACGATCCGGGGATGCCGGTGGCCCTGGTTGACGGCCGAGTAGGCGCTCAAGAAGTCCAAGTATTTTCGGCCTTCGACGTCGTACATCCAGATGCCCCTGGCCTCTTTGATGACCACGTCAAGGGGATGGTAATTGTGGGCTCCATAGAGGTCTTCGACGAGGATGAGGTCTTTGCTGTCCATCTTAACACTCCTTAAGATTTCTTCACCAATTGAAAGAGGCCGAATCCGGCGAGGGCAGCGACGGCCAGGCCGAGCGAGATCTTGGGGTCAAGCATCGCGGTGAAGAGAACCAGCGGGGCGGCAAGGATTTCGAGCGTCCCTTCTTTCTTGGCCGTCACGCCTGCGCTCCGGTCTCGCTGCCTTTTGAAATGGCGGAGAGGGCGGGATTCGAACCCGCGGTACGCCTTACGACGCACACACGCTTTCCAAGCGTGCTCCTTAAACCACTCGGACACCTCTCCGTCCCGCGGGAAGGAATCGATCCGCGCGCCGCTCGGAAACCTAAATTATCAAAAAAGCGAGGGAAGGTCAACGAAACAATGGGGAAAAATGGACCTCTCTCCAATCTCTCATCAGAGCCGTCCGCGATAGATGTTGATCAGGTCCTTGAGGAGGGCGGCGGCGGCCCCGCGGGGATTCGAACGGCCGCCCGTCAGCGTCACGGAGCCCATCGTGTCCGTGAAGAAGGTGATTCCCTTTTCCGTCCCATTGACATGAAAGAGGGGATGAGTCATGTCGAGCAGTGTGGGCCGGACTTCGAGGCGCCACCCCCGGCCAGTTTTCTTCGGCGCGGCGCTGGCCAGAAGCTTGACGGATTTTCCCTCTTTACGCGCTTCGCCGACGTAGCTGACCGGCAGGTCCGCGATTCCCGACACCTTGACATCTTCCAATGCGAGGTCCGTATCCAGGCAGGCGTTGGCGATAAGCAGCAGTTTGGCAGCCGAGTCCCAGCCTTCGACGTCGGTGGAGGGGTCGGGCTCGGCGATCCCCCAGCTCCTGGCTTCCTCAAGGGCATCTTCGTAGCTGAGGCCGTCAGCCATCTTGGTCAGGATGTAGTTGGACGTCCCGTTGAGGATCCCCTGGATCCCCTCGATCCCGGCCCCGGCCAACGAGACCAGCCCGACATCCAGTGTCGGCAGGGCGGCCGCCGTGGCGCCGCTGAATTTCAAGGCCAGACCCTGGCTGGCGGCGAGAGAACGGAGCTTTCGGAAAGCGATGACCAGAGCCCCCTTGCTGGCCGTTGCGACGTTCCAGCCGCTTTCAAGCGCGCCGATGATATAAGAGAGACCCGGTTCTCCTGATTTCAGGTCTGAAGGGGTGCACTCCACGAGACACCCGCCGCGGCCGGCCGGCTTGAAGATATCCGATATCCTCATCCCCTGCCGCCAGGACGGGTTGCCGTCGATCCAAGGACCCCCGCTTTTGAAGACCTGGTTGACGCCCAGGGGCTGGCCGGAGAAGAGGCAGCCCTCGGCCCTGACGACGGCCATGACGTCGAAACGGAGCTCGTAACGGGCTTCTATATCACTCTCCTTTTCCCGGAGGAGCGTGATGAAGGCCCGGCTGACGTGGCCGGAACCCGTAAGGGCGATGGGGATTCTTTTCATCGACTTTTGCCCCGACGCCCCGAGACGCCGGGATGACCGGGGCCCGAGCTCTCTGGCGGAGAGGGCGGGATTCGAACCCGCGATACCGATTGCTCGATATATCGGTTTTCGAGACCGACGCCTTCAACCACTCGGCCACCTCTCCGTCAACGACTGACGCTCCGAAGTCAAGAGATTATAACCGAAATCGCCGCTCTTGAACAGGCACGGAAGGCGTTAGTCCGTCAGAGCTTTCGGCCGCGCCGCGCCCGTCTCTTTTGACGGAAGAAATCTCCCAGCGCCCGGCCGCACTCCTCGGCCAGGATCCCCCCCACGACCTCGGGCCGGTGATTTACCTTCAGAAACGGAAATGTCATGACGGACTGAACGGCGCCCGCCTTCGGGTCGAGGGCTCCGTAAACAAGCCGCCGAACTCTAGCCTGGAGGGCGGCCCCCAGGCACATCGCGCAAGGCTCCAGAGTGACATAGAGGTCGCATTCCGGGAGACGGTAATTGGCCGCTTTCCTGGAAGCCCTCCGAAGGGCCACGATTTCCGCGTGGGCCGTGGGGTCCGCCGTCCGGACGGGCCGGTTGGAGCCCCTGGCAACAACTTTTCCGCCGCGAACGATGACCGCCCCGACCGGGACCTCGCCCCTCCGGGCGCTCTTAAGGGCTTCCCTGAGGGCGGCCTTCATAAAATATTGTTCCTCGCTGACGTCCGGCTTTCTCATGACGAGAGGAATTCTACTCCGGGCCATAGCCTTTGACAATCCGGCTCCGCTCCAGGAATTGCAGTCCCGCTTCCCTACCGGCGACCGAGGATTCGCCGTCCGTGCTTTCCTTGGCAGCCCGTCTACGATATAATCCGGCTTCGCTTCGAGGAGCTTCGCATGGACTTCGTCGAATGCCTGTTCTGCCGGAAGGCGTTTTCGCATGACCCCTTTTCGCCGTTCTGCCCAGACTGCGGCGAGCCGATGCTCATTCTCGCCGCTTCCGGTCCTGCCCCGAAAACGGTCCGGATGGCGAAATCTCATCCTTTGGAGAGATTCGCGGATTTCCTGCCTCTCCCCGCCTTCAACCCGGCTCTGAGCCTGGGCGAAGGGGACACCCCCTTTGTCCCTCTTAAAGAGTTGGGCGCGCAGCTCGGCATTCCGCGCCTCTTCGCCAAGAACGAGGCCCAGAATCCGACCGGGAGCTTCAAGGACAGGGGGACCGCGGTCGCCATCCAAAAGGCCGTCGCCCTGGGCTTTCAGAGTGTGGGGACCGTGTCGACGGGGAACATGGCCGCGTCGACGTCGGCCTACGGGGCGCGGGCGGGCCTCCGGACCATTGTCCTTCTCAAGGAGGGGACGTCGAGGACAAGCGTTCAGGCCGCGGGAATATTCGGAGCCGGGCTGGTCACCGTCCGGGGGGATTACGGCCGGCTCTTCTATAAAAGCCTCGAGATCGGCAAGAAGCTGGGGATCTATTTCATGAACTCCGTTGACCCCTTCCGGCTGGAGGGATACAAGGTCACGGCCTTCGAGATCTTCTTGGACCTCGGGGGGAAGGCCCCGCGTTTCGTTCTCGTCCCTCTGAGCTCCGGCGGGCATCTCCTCGGGCTCATGCGGGGCTTTGCCGACCTCGAGCGCGCCGGGCTCGTCGCAAGTTATCCGGTTTTTGTCGGCATCCAGGCCGAGGGCTGTGCCCCGCTCGTCCACGCCTTTGAGCACAGGAGGGCGAGGTATGAGCGGTTGAGTGATGTCCGGACGGTCGCCCACGCCATATCCAACCCCGCCCCCCCGGCCGGAAACGCGGTCCTCAAGATGGTCGGGGACCGGCAGGGGATTCTCGTCTCCGTCAGCGACGGCGAAATGCTCGACGCCCAGAGGGAGCTGGCCGCCAAGGAAGGTCTTTTCTGCCAACCCGAGTCTGCCGTGACTCTGGCCGGCCTGGCCAAGCTCGTGGACAAAGGCCTCATCGCGGGCCAGGACGATGTCGTTCTCGTCCTCACCGGCTCCGGTCTCAAGGCGCTCCACACCCTTGACTCGCTCCGCCTCGACGTTCTTGAGGCCAACCTCGACGATCTGGAAAGCCGGCTCGGAGCGCTGACCCGATCCCGGTAAGTCAGCGGACGGGGCGGCTATGAGTCTGCCGGGGAAACCATGGCGAAGGACTTCCTGGTCCGGACTCATTCGTCAACAGGCTGAGGAGACAGAGGCCGCCCTTATCCCCCGGCCCCCGGGATCCAGTCCCGTCGGTTCCCCCGTCGGAAGCCGACGGGCCCCCCCCGCTACGGGGGATTTCGGGTGGCCTCTGTCTCCTCCTTAATCCGATAGGCCTTGAGGAAATTGTGATATGATGAGCGGGTCGATTCTTTGTCTCGGGAGGATATCATGAGCGATGAGTTCCGCAATTTCCGCGGGTTCGGCCGAAAGATAGACTGGCCGAAAATTCCGGTCAAGACCATAAGAGGCGTCATCCTCGGCCTGGCCGTGCTTCTTCTCCTCTGGGGGTCCTTCTATCAGGTCGCCCCCGAGGAAGTGGGCGTCATCCTGCGGTTCGGGAGATTCGTCCGGACAGCCGAGCCCGGGCTTCACATAAAGCTGCCGCTCGGCGTCGAGAGGCTGCTGCGCGTCCCCGTCCAGCGCCAGCTCAAGCTCGAATTCGGCTTCCGGACAGGACGGCCCGGGATCAATACCCAGTATGTCGCGACCGGTGAGACCAAGGCCGAGTCCGTGATGCTCACCGGAGACCTGAACGTCGTCGACGCCGAATGGATCGTCCAATACAAGATCCGCGACGCCTACAAGTTCCTGTTCAAGATGCGCGCCGCCGAAGGGACCTTCCGGGACATGACCGAGGCCGTCGTCCGGCGGGTCGTGGGCGACAGCTCCGTGGACGAGGTCATCACCGTCGGACGCGAGCGGCTGGCCGGGGAGTCCCGGCAGCTGCTCCAGACCCTGTGCGACGTGTACGAGATCGGGATCGAGGTCAATCAGCTGATCTTCCAGGACGTCAACCCTCCCGAGACCGTCAAGCCCTCCTTTAACGACGTCAACGAAGCCCTCCAGGAGAAGGAGCGGAAGATCAACGACGCCTGGGCCGAATACAACCAGGAAATTCCCAAAGCGACGGGCGAGGCCGAGCAGACCCTGCGCGCCGCCGAAGGATACGCCACCGAACGGGTCAACAACGCCTTGGGCGACGCGAACCGGTTCACGTCGATCTACAGGGAATACGCCAAGGCCCCTGCCGTCACGCGGAAAAGGCTGTATCTCGAGGCCCTCAACGACATCCTGCCCAAGATCAACAAGAAGATCATCCTGGACCAAAACCAGCGAGGCCTCCTGCCGCTCCTCAACCTGGGCGAGGAGGTGAAAAAATGAAGACAACGACCAAAACCCTTCTCCTCGTCGGTGCGGCCCTCGTGGCCCTCCTCGTCGTCCTGGACTCGGCCTACGTTGTTTTGGAGACGAACCAGGTCATCATCACCCAGTTCGGGGAACCGATTGGAGGCGCCGTCACCTCGGCCGGCCTTCATTTCAAGGTCCCGTTCGTCCAAAAAACCAACTATTTCGAGAAGCGATGGCTCGAGTGGGACGGCGACCCGAACCAGATCCCGACCAGAGACAAGAAGTATATCTGGGTGGACACGTACTGCCGCTGGCGGATCAGCGACCCGCTGGTCTTTTTCCAGAGGGTTCGCGACGAGCGCGGGGCCCATAGCCGTCTGGACGACGTCGTCGACGGCGACACCCGGAACGTCATCGCCAATTTCGACCTGATCGAGGTCGTCCGCTCAACCAACCGGCCGTTTGAAGCCACGGAAGACGCCGCCCTCCTCGATTTCTCCGAGGTCGTGGGCAAAATTCAGACCGGCCGGGAGAAGATTGCCCGCCTCATCCTCGAGAGTTCGGCTAAGATCACGCCGACCTTCGGCATCGAGCTCAAGGATGTCCAAATCAAGAGAGTGAATTACGTCGACGAGGTCCAGCGGAAGGTCTTCGACCGGATGATCGCCGAACGGAAACGGATCGCTTCCAAATACCGGTCGGAGGGTGACGGGAAGAGCGCCGAGATCCGCGGCCAGAAGGAACGGGAGCTCAAGAGGATCGTCTCCGAGGCCTACCGGAAGGCCCAGGAGACCAAGGGGAAGGCGGACGCCGAGGCCACGAGGATCTACGCCCAAGCCTACAGCCTGGACGCGGAGTTCTACCAGTTCCTGAAGACTCTCGAAACCTACCGGGCCGCCCTGGAAAAGGAGACCTGGCTCATACTGTCCACCGACAGCGAGTTTTTGAAGTACCTGAAGGGGCCTAACAGGTAAGGCTGGGCTGGCCGCCGTTCACTTCTCTGCGAGAAAATCAACGATCCGGTCGCGGCTGGGAAACAGGGCCGGCGTCCCGCCGGTGTGGAAAAAAACGACGTTATCCGTCTTCTGGAAAAAACCCTTTTTGATGAGGTCGATCATTCCGGCTGCGGCCTTGGCCGTGTAAATGGGGTCCAGGACGATGCCCTCGCGCTGGAAGACGAAGCGGATGACCTCGGCGACTTCCCGGTCGACGACGCCGTAGCCGTCCCGGATGTATTCGTCGAGCACGGTCACGTCCTCGGGCCCGACGTCGAGGCCGAGGCCGAGCGCGTCGTCTGTGGCCCGGGCAATCTCCAGGACCTCCCGAGAGAAGGGGCCCGCGGGGTCCGAGACGCTGATCCCGACAACCCGGCAGTCGTCCGCGAGGGCCCGGGCCCCGACAATGAGCCCGGCCTGGGTTCCCCCCGACCCCGTCGAATGGATGACGGCGTTGACCTTGACTCCGGCCGCCTCCGCCTGGCCCATCGTCTCCGCGAACGCATTGACGTAGCTGACGGCGCCGAGCGGCCTCGCCATGTCTCCTCCCGGAAGCGATCCGCCGACGGGCACGATGTACGGCCTGAGCCCCCGGACCCGGAAGTCGGCGGCCACTTCCTCGAGAATGCCCATGGCCTGCTCGGACTTCACGACTTTTCCCTTGGGCGCCTCCCTAACCCTGATGTCGGCGTCGAGGATATAGTCCAGGAGCAGGTTGCCGTCATAACCGGGGGCCGCCGCATAAGTCCGGAAAAGGATGAGAACCGGCCTGAGGCCAAACTTCCGGGCCGCCGCGGCCGTCTGCATGCACCAATTCGATTGGAGACTGGCCCAGGTGATGACGACATCGGCCCGTTTCTCGAGCATATCCCGGACGATGAATTCAAGTTTCCGGGACTTGTTGCCCCCGAACGCCAAGCCCGTCAGGTCTTCGCGCTTGATATAAATCGACGGGCCGCCGAGCGCCGCCGTGAGGTTCTCGAGCTTGCGGAATGGCGTCGGCAGATGAATGAGGCTGACTTTCGGGAAATGGTCGACTTTGTTCAGGACTTCCGCGATCGTCAATCTTGGCATAATTTTCTCTCGGGCCTTACGTTAGCAGAAGAGAGCCGTGAAGACAACAGGCCGGGATGGCCCGGATTCAGGGATTCTCCGGGAACGTGACCATGGCCGGATCCGGCTCCTCTTCGTAGAGCAGGGACGCCCCGCGATAGAACCGCTGGCCATCGATCCGGAAGGCCAGCCAGAGGCCGGCTGAGAGGGCAAAGAAATAAACAAACTGCCAGGGCACCCGGAGGAGCTCTTCTTCGATCGCCGACGTGATGGAGAAAAAGACCAAAACGAAAATTACATACGGGATGAGCCGGGTCTGGATTCTCGTTCTCCCGGGCACATAGGTGCAGGCGAAGGGGATTTTCCGGAAACGGAAAAAAAACGCCGCCAGGCCGAGGCCCGAAACGGTCAATCCGAAAAGCGCGTGCTCCAGGGCAGGGCCGAAGTCCCAAATGACGAGGTGGACGGCGAAGACCAGACAGAAAAGAGGAGCCAGCCAACGCAAAAAAATCGCCTTCTTCAACCCCGCAACGTAACGCATCGGGCGGCCTGTGTCGGTCACCTGGAAAATCCAATTGGCGGCGGGCGAGGCCGGGATATTGACGAGCGCCCGGATCCCGGCCAGGACGGAGAAAGCCAGAAAGACGGGAGGGACGAGGAGGGCTCGGTTCGCCGGGGTCAGCGCCCGGAGGCCTTCCCGGTTGGCGACGATGTAAAGCGTAACCACGCCGGCCGCGATCGCTAGATAATAGGCCATCGTGACGCGTTGTTTCGGGCTCGAGCGGATGGTTTCGGCAAAAAAGCCGTAGACCGCCCTCTCTTCAGGGGTTCGGAGGACCGTCTTCCCGAGCAAGCGCCGCCAACGTCTGCCAAAACCTGTCAGGGGCGGCCTCGTCTTTCCGCTTTCGAGGGTCTTCCGGACATGCCGGTGATAGCTCAAACCACTCGCCGCGGCGAAGCCCGCCAGGAAGACAATCATCGCCAGGAGGGCCGTTCGAGCCAGGGCTTCGAAGGCGGGATCCCCGGTGCCCAGGAGCTTTTCATAGAGTCCGACGAACCAGAACGGGGGGAACCGGAAAAAAAACGGTTCTCCCGCATCCTTGAGACTCCCCATTGACCGGAACGAGCTGTCCAGGATGCCTGGCTCGACCAGGAAAGCCAGGAGAAGAAAAATGAAAAAAGCGATGAGCGCGGCCCGGGCATAAAGCGAGAGACGCCTATACAACCCAAACGGGAGGACGGCCATCAGGAGAAACTGGAGAAAGACGCAGGCAAAAAAGACAAAGAAGCAGGCCGCGAAGGCGCTGAGGAGATGGGAGGCCGCGAATCGGCAGGCGAACAGGAGATTCTTGTCGACCCTCCAGCCCGCCAGATAGACGGAAAAAAGCACGGCGGCCCCGCAATTCATGGCCACGGAGAACAGGCCGATGAAGAGCACGGACGAGGCCAGCTTGGCGAAAAACAGCGTCCTCAGCCTGACCGGAAGGGGCGTCAGGTTAAGGAAATCCTGCCGGTCAGGAAATAGGACGTCCCATTCGAGCAGGGGCACGATGCCGAAGATGATCATCACGAGCGTGAAGATGTAGCTCTTCTCCTGCCAGGAGTTCCCGGCGTCCGCGACGAAGTTGTATTTGAAGAGGAGCGTCTCCGAGCTCCAGAAAATGATAATGGCGAGAATGGAGAGAACGGCGATCAACCGCTCCTTCATCTGGTCCTCGAAATCGACGATGTCGTTCCGGAAAAGACGGTGGAAGAAGTGGCGCGTCAGGAAGGCGAACTGCCGGGCTTCCTGACGAAGTCCTGACACGAGCTCCGGCGCGGGACGCGCTGCCACGGCCTCAGCCCTCGGCCTTCATGGCGTTGACGATCCGGCCGGCGACAGCGGCCGTGTCCTCGTGGATGACGAGTTCGTTGAAGATTTCGGCGAGCGAGGGCAGCTTCATGAGGTGGCGGAGGTTCTCGACGGAGTCGTTGGCCACGATGTTTCCCTTATGGAGGATGATGACCTTGGAGCAAACCTTCTCCGTCACTTCGAGGACGTGTGAGGAATAGATGATGATCTTTTTCCGCCCGGCCAGTTTTCGAATGAGGTCACGGATGACGAGCGAGGTCGTGACGTCGAGGCCCGACATGGGTTCGTCGAGGAGGAGGATCTCGGGGTCGTGGAGGAGGGCGGCGATGATCAGGACCTTTTGCCGCATCCCCTTCGAATAGGAAGATATGGGCCCGTGCATGTCCTGGTCGAGGTCGAAGATGGTCAGCAACTCGGTGATCTTGCGCTCGAGCGGCCTTTCCGTAAGGCCGCGCAAGCGGCCGACCAGAGTCAGGTAATCCCAGGCGCTCAGGTGAGGGTAAATTTCCGACTGCTCAGGGACATACCCTAGGCGCCTTTTGAAATCATGGATGTCGGTCCGGACGTTCCGGCCGTTGTAGAGGATCTCTCCCTTTGTCGGTTCGAGCAATCCGGCCAGCATCCTGATCGTCGTCGTTTTCCCCGCGCCGTTCGGCCCCAGATAGCCCAGAACCTCGCCCGGGGCGACGGCGAAACTGACGCTGTTGACGACGGTGAAGGCGGAAAACTTCTTGCTGATCCCCCGGAGCTCGAGCATTTGTCAATCGTTATCAGCAATATTCATACCAGTCTGTCGAGGAATTTCGGACTTGTCGGCTCTCTTCGTCCGTCCCGGAGGGGTCCGCCCGGAGAGGCGATCTTGGCGAAAATCGAGGGCGAAGGCGATCCAGCCGCGCGTAAATTTTCTTTACATGCTCATAGCATCGCCTGAAATGAACCTGGTATTAGGCCCTCCCCCTCGCTCCTTTCCCGGTTTGGCTATTGAAACCTGGGGTCTCTCAGAATCGACGCGGTTCCGGACAGGGACTTGCCGTCGACGGTCAGGACAACGATGTACTCGCCTTCCTGGACAGGAAAGTTGGCAAAATTGATGTCCATGCCCCCGCCGGAGCCTCTTTCCTGCCTGCGCCGCAGCCGTTCCTGCATGGCCTTCCTTTCGTCGGCGGTTCGCTCCCGGCGCCCCGTCATGTTCCAGAGGGCACTGTTGAGACCCTGGTCGGCCGGGCCTTTGACCTCGTTGAGAAGCATTCTCCCCTTGAAGATCTGGATATTGACCTCGCCCTTCGGCTTGCTCTTCAGGTAATAATTAATCACGATACCGGACGGCTCGCTTTGCCCGGCGAAATTTAAGGAGCTCGAGTTCGAGCGGTCGAACCCGACCCAGCGGACCTTGGGCTCGATGGCGAACAGGTGGACGTCCTTGGCCAGGACCTCCCCAGAAAGCTCCTGGATCGGCGAAATATCCGCAATGAACACGCCGCGGCCGTGTGTCGCGACGATGAGGTCGTTTTCCCGCGGCTGAATCTTCAGGTCGTGGACCGGCTGGGTGGGCATATTGTTCTTCATCTTGACCCAGTGCAGGCCGCCGTCGATCGTGGCGTAGACGCCGAAATCTGTCCCGGCGAAAAGGAGGCTGGGGTTCTTGACGTCCTCGCGGACGACGTTGACGGGTCCCTCTGCGAGGTCGCCAGCAATCGAAGCCCAGGTTTGGCCGTAATCCGTCGTCTTGTAAATGAACGGCCGGAAGTCATCGTTCCGGAAGCCCGTGTAGCTGACGTAGGCCGTTCCGGGATCAGAGTTCGAGGCCGCGACCCGGCTGACCCAGTATCCCGGATTCCCGGCGATCTTGTCGTTGAGCTTCACCCAGGTCTTTCCGTTGTCCCGCGTGACCCAGACGTTGCCGTCATCGGTCCCGGCCCAAAGGAGGCCCGGGACGAGAGGCGACTCGTCGAAGGTGGTGATCGTACAGTACACGATGTTCTGGTCGCCGCCCTTGCCGCCTTCGGCCTGCATCTTGGCTTTGTCGTTCGTCGAGAGGTCGGGGCTGATCTCGGTCCACGTCTCGCCGCGATTGGTCGACATAACGACGATATTCCCGCAGTGGTAGATCGTGTCGCTGTTGTGGGCGGAGACGAGCGCCGGGGAGCACCAATTCCAGCGGAGCTCGGGCTTCTGGGACTGGTAGGCGATGCTCTTGGTCTCTCCGGTGACCAGGTCGAGCCTAGTCAGGGGTCCGAACTGCGATTCGTTGTAAAGGTAGCGGTTGGTCCTGCGGTCGAAGACATTGTACATCCCGTCTCCGCCGCCGACTGTGGACCAGTCCTCGAGACGGATCGGGGGTCCGCCGGCCGCAGCGCCTGAGCCTCCGAAATCAAACATGCGTCCGCCGCCCGCTGTCTTGTTGCTCGGCCCCATCAGGGAGCCGTTGTCCTGGAGGCCGCCCGCGACTCGGTACGGGAAGGACATGTCATAATCGATGGCGTAGAGCTGGGCCAGGGGCAGGAAGTCGGGATGGTACCAGTTTTTCCCCCCGTCCCAGGTCAGTCCCATGCCGTGATCATAGCCGAGGAGCATGTGGTCCGAGTCCTTGGGGTCGATCCAGAGGGCGTGATTGTCCCCGCCGAACCGGAAGGGCGAGCTCCAGGTCTTGCCGCCGTCGCGACTGGCCAGGACCCCCACGCTCAGAACATAGACATTCTTGTCGCTGGCCGGGTCGATGATGATCTGGCCGTAATAATAGCCGGGCGCCCCGCCGACGCTTCTCTTGTCGGGGCTGACCTTCTGCCAGGTTGCCCCGGCGTCGTCGGACCGATAGACCTCGCCGTCGATCATGCCCTGGCTCGACTTGCCGTCGAGAATCTCCTGCCAGCGGTCGGCGTCGGACAGGCCGGGCTTGTTGGCGTTTTCGATCATAGCATAAAGGATCTTTGAATTCTTGGCATAAACCGCCAGACCGATCCGGCCGAGGATGCCGACGGGCAGTCCGCCCGCCAGCTTCGTCCATGTCTTTCCGGCATCCGTGGTCTTGTATACACCCGAACCGGGGCCACCGACCTGGTAGGTCCAGGGCTTCCGGAGCCGGTCATACGCCGCGGCGTACAGTGTCGCCGGGTCCGCCGGGTCCATCACCAGGTCGACGCAGCCGACGCTCCGTCCCTGCACCACGACATCAAGTGCTTTTGTCCACGTTTTCCCCCCGTCCGTTGTCATGAAAACGCCGCGTTCAGCGTTCTCACTATAGAGGTGACCGAGGGCCGCGACGTAGACAATGTCGGGGTTCGAGGGATGGATGACGATCCGGCCGATGTGATGGGTTTCCTTCAAGCCCATGTGCAGCCACGTTTTTCCCGAATCCACGGATTTATAGAGCCCATCGCCCCAGTACGTCGAACGCGAGTTGTTGGCCTCTCCGGTCCCTACCCAGAGGGTGTTCGGGTCGGAAGGGGCCACGGCGATGTCGCCGATCGAAAAGACCTTTTCGTTGTCGAAGATGGGGTCAAAAGTCTGGCCGTTGTTCATCGTCTTCCAAAGACCGCCGGAACCCGTCGCGGCGTAAAACGTGTTCGGCTGCTGGAGCGGCACGGCGAAATCGACGAAGCGGCCGCTCTGGCGGGTGGGTCCTATGGCCCTGTAGGAGACGCTCTTGAGGACGTCTCCCACCGGGACAGAGGAAGCGGCCTTGGCCTTTACCCTGGCCTTGCCTTGGCCGGAGAGCCCTATGGGGGCCAGCGCGAGACAGCCGACCAAAAAGACAATCAACAGAGCTTTTCGATTGATCATGAGTCCTCCTTGGAACGAACGGGATGCCGTAGAAAAGACAGAGGCCCGGGCGGCGATGTCCATCGACGCGCAACCTTGGCCATCTGACGCTTGGGGATCAAGAGCGCGTATTATAATCCAGGACCTCCGTCCCAGACAATAGAAATTTGGCGACTGACGTCAGCCCTTGAATTCCTGTAAGCGCGGCCGCCGAGTGCCAGAATTCAGAGGGCGAATGGCCCGTCCGGATGAGCATGTGGCCGATGCTCATCTGGCACATGACGGGGACGCGGTCGGGGACCGTTAATTCCATGGCCAGGGCCAGCCTTTCTTTCGGAGTCATCGGCCGTTCCTTCCGGCGGGATATTCGGAATCGGCACTCCGCTCAAGGACGGGCCTCCAGCCGGAACGGCGCCATTTGTTTACATTTGCGGACCGAGGCGGTATGATAGGGGACCTTAATGTCGGGACATCAGTAAATGGAGATGATGGGCCGCGGGACTCTGACAACCATCCGCCGTAGTCCCCCTCGACCCTTTTGGCATACTGCGTTCAGGACGACCCTATCCTCTCTCCTCCTGATCGCGGCCGCGGCAGCCGTCGCTCAAACCTCCGCGTCCCGGGCGGCCCAAACTCAGGAGCCCGGAGCGGATAAGAAATTCAAGCCGCGCGTCCTGCTCCTTCCCATCATTTATTACACGCCCGAAACCCGGCTGGCCCTGGGCGTCGGCGGCGTCCTAAATTACCGCTTCGGCCGGGACAAGGGAAATACGCGCCCCTCGTCGCTCTGGCTGCTGATGGTCTACACCATGAACAACCAGGTTCAGCTCCAACTCAAGCCCGAAGTCTATCTCTCGAAGAACTCCTTCATCCTGGGCGCGACCTTGAGATTCGAGCGCTTTCCGCAGAGATTTTACGGGATCGGGAACGACGTCCCTCTGACCGCGGAGGAAGTCTATACGCCCGAAACCCTGGGCCTCCAGTTGTCAGTCAAGAGGAAGGTCGTAGGAAGCATTTTCGGCGGGATCCAGTATCAACTGCAAAAGACTCTAATCCAGAAGGTCAAGCCGGGAGGGTTGCTCTCCCAGGGAGATATTCCAGGAAGCACGGGCGGCGTCATCTCCGGTCTGGGACTGAGCGTCAACTGGGACAACAGGGATAATCTCTTTTTCCCCCGCCGGGGAAGCTATCTGCAATTCGCGGCGGATTTCTTCGGTGCCCCGATCGGGAGCGATTACCATTATTCAACGTCAAAACTGGACTTAAGGACATACGTCCCGGTTTTATCGACTCACGTCCTTGCCTTTCAAGTCTACATCCGGAATATGGGCGGAAGCCCGCCGTTTTATCAGCTATCCATGCTTGGCGGGGCATCGGTGATGAGAGGGAACTACGGCGGCCAGTATCGGGATAAGGCCCTTTTGGCCTTCCAAGCGGAGTACAGGCTTCCCGTCTGGAAGCGGTTCGGCGCGGTCGGCTTCGCCGGACTGGGAGATGTCGGCCCGACAATTCGGGACATCAAACTCAACCGCCTCAAGTATTCCCTGGGCTGCGGTCTCAGATACAAGCTCGACTCAAGGGAGGGAACAAACCTCCGCCTCGACTTCGCCTGGGGCAAGGCCTCGACAGGTTTCTACATGACGGTTCAGGAAGCGTTCTGAGCCTGTCTGGCGACTATTTGCGAGCCACTCTTAGGGTCTTGATTTCGTAGGGCTTCATCGGGACGACGATCCCGTTGTCCTCACCTGACGCCACGCGCAAACCGGTCCCCTTGACCGGCCGTTCGATGAGGTCGGTTTCCTCGGCCTCGACCGGCCAGGGGAACGAGACCCTGGCCTCCGTCTTCCGCCCAAAAGCCTCATAAAGCCTGATGATGATATGTCGGCTGTTGTACCCGGACTCCATTTTGAAGCCGGACAGCACGATATTCGAAGGGGATGCCCTGACGAACGATTGTTCCGCAGGCAGAGTCCCCTTATGGGACATCTCTGTCCTGACGATGAGGTCGTTCGCGATCTCGTAACCCCGCCGGATCGTGTCGGCCTCCCTCCACGTGCCCGTGTGTGGGTAGACCGAGTAGACGAGCTCTTGCCAGCCGCGGTCGGCTTCGGGGTCCGGAGACGTGGCCCCGTGGACAATCGACATCCGGAGCGTCGTCCCCTTGACGTCGAATCCGTACTTGCAGCCGCTGAGAAGGCTCAGGCCAGCCTCGGAAGCCGGATCGGAAACATCAACCCATCGCAGGGCGGGAACCTCCGTGCCGTCCGTCGGGCGGGTGACGGAACCGTAAGGAATCTCGAATTCCGCCTGGCCGGACTTGAGGTTGAGGGGAAAAGCGGCCTTGATCATCAGGTTCCGCTCCTGCCAGTTGAGCCTCATCCGGCAGTCGACCCGGGCGACTCCCGCCCAGAGCGTCAGATCCTGCTCGAAAATTGAGTTCCCGAGAGGCGTCGTGATTCGAATAACACCCCTGACCGGCCCGGATTCGATGACCCGGGCCGCCGCCCCGGAGGCTCCCAGGTTCACGGGTTCGCCCTTGAGGCCCAGTTCCCAGGCGGACATGGATTCCGGCTCGTCGAGGATGGACTGGAGCACGTTTCCCGGGCCGGAAAGAACCTCTCTCTTGGCGCGCTTGTCATAGAGGCTCTTGATCCAACCGGCCCTCGCGTCGAGCTCCACCCGCAAAAATCCGTTCTCCAGCGCGCGGGATCTCACAGTGAGCGAGGGCCCGGCCGGTTTGGCCGGCTTTTCCGAAGCGATGGCCCTGTAGATCCTGTATCCGAACGAGGGCACCTTTTCAGCCAGAAATATTAAACGGAAATGCGTTTCGTTCTGGCCGGTATTTCTCTCCAGGATCTGGGCAGGAATTTCTTCCGCCTGGGGGCTAAAGATCTTCAAGGATTGCGGCGAGCCGGGTACGACGACCTCCGCGGTGACCGGATCCGTCCTCTCCCAGAAGAGCGGGTTGAAAACGGCGACCGGGACTCCCGTTCCTCGCGTGTCCGCCATGCTCAGGATGGTCTTCAGGGAGAAGTCCAGGGCCCGCTGGGCCCGTGAAGCGGCCTCCCTGTAATATCGCCCGGACTCCTCATAGACGGGACCGATGCTCGAGCCATCCAGGATGTCATGAAACTGGTTGCGAAGCGCAATCTTCCAGGCTTCGTCGATGTCCCGCTCGGGATAATAGTCCCGGAACCCGGACGACACGGCCAGGGCGGAGAACCGTTCGGCCTGGAGGAGGAGACTCTCAGCCGTCCTGTTCCACTTCTTGGTTGCAGCCTGGGTCGTGTAGCAGGCCGGAAACGTGAAATTGAGTTCCTTGCGAACGACGGGGAATTCCACCCCCGAGGCTTCGATTTTTTTGAAAAAGGCCTCCGGACTCGAAAAGACCATCTTCGGCTGGCCCGGGTCGTCCCTAAATTTCCCGATGGCCGCCACGTCGGAATCCCGGGGCCCGCCGCCGTGGTCGCCCTCTCCGTAGAGGATCAGAAAGTCCTTAACGGGGGTCTGTGTCGCGGCATCTTTGAGGACGTCGCTAAGGCCTCCTCTCAGGCTGACCAGGTACCAGCCTTGAGGAACGTGGGCGAGAAGGCGAGAGCCGTCCTTCCCTTCCCACCAGAAAAATGGCGTCTTTTCCGGGGCGCACCTCTCAAAGACGTAATAGCGAATTCCCGCCTTATTTAGGATCTGGGGGAGCTGCCAGTTGTGGCCGAACGCGTCCGGATTCCAGCCGACGGTGACGTCCACTCCGAACCTGTCCAGGAAATAGCGCTTCCCGTAGAGGAGCTGGCGGGCCAGGGCCTCCCCGTCGGGCATGTTGAGGTCGGGTTCGGCCCACATCCCGCCCACGGGAACCCACGTCCCCTCGCGCACCTTCCCTCGAATCTCTTCGAAGAGGCCCGGGAAGTTCTTTTCCATGGCCTCGTAGACGGACGCCTGGCTCTGGGCAAAGGTCAAGCCGGGGAGCTTGGCCATCTGGGCCAGTGTGCCCTTGAAAGTCTGGACGGCGACATCATTGACGGTCTCCTCCCACCGCCAGAGCCAGCTCAGGTCGATGTGGGCATGGCCGACAAGATGCGCCGTATATTCGGGCGGATTCCGGAGGGAGGCCGTCCGGGCCTTGTCGGGCTCCTGCCCCGGCAGAGTCCGGGCCGCGATCGAAACGGTCGAGACGAAAAAGATCAAAAAACCTTTTCTTCGAATGGCGCTCATCGCCCGTCACCTCCATGGGAAAGTGGACCACTCCCCTACCGTCATGTCCTGGACATCCCGCAGACGGCTTTGGACCGACCGGGGCCACAGCCGTCACCGCACCTCTTCACGCGGGAAGCTGAATTCCCGATTGAGGAGTTCGTGGTGTCGGCCTACTTGCGGAGTTCCGAAGTGCAATTCGGGCAGCGGACGGCCTTGATCGGGATCATGGTGAAGCAGAACGGGCATTCCTTGGTCGTCGGCTCGGCGGGAACCGCCGCGGCTTTCTTCGTCATCCTGTTCATGCTCCGGATTACCAGGAACAGGGCGAAGGCGACGATCAGGAAGCTGATGATCTTGTTGATGAACAGCCCGTAATTGAGGGTGACCGCCCCGGACTGCTGAGCGGCGGCGAGCGACGCGTACGGGGCCGCGGGCGTCCCTCCCGAGAGGACGACGTACAGGTTGGTAAAATCGACCTTCCCGAGAAGGAGTCCGATAGGCGGCATCAAAACGTCGGAGACGAGCGATGAGACGATGGCCCCGAAGGCCGCGCCGATGATGATGCCCACGGCCATGTCCAGGACGGACCCGCGCATCGCGAATTCTCTAAACTCTTTGATCACGTTGACCTCCTTCTTCTTTTGAAGATGACCGGACAGCCCGGCCGGGTTATTTCCTGACCGTCGGGAAAACGGAAATCCTGAGCCTCGCGCAGCCCATGGGGATGAGATCGATTTCTTCTGCGGGCCCGTCCGCCTCGGCAGGGCTCATCGGGACTGGGCCGGCCATCCGGCCTTCGGCCTGCCACCCGGGAACCCTTCGGGCCCTGGCCTTCAGGACTACCGGCGCGGCCGCCGGCGCGAACGGCTGGTAAGCCGGCGTTTTCTGGGACGCTACCCGGATTGTGGCCCCGGGGTTGGCCGGGTTCACGAGTAGGCCGAAATTCCATTCTGTCGTCGGGACGATCTCGTAGGCTGGCCAGGCGTCCGTCCCGCCGTAGCGCTTCCATTCTTCCCCAATTCGCAGGGAATACCAGAGCGGCCCCCTCTGGACGGAAACGGCGTTGCCGATCCGGGGCCAGGATGTGACCTTGAGCTTCATCGGGAATTCTAGGCGGACCTGGTCCCCGTGCCTCCAGAGGCGCTTGAGGACGGCATAATCCCCGCCGGCGAACTCGCCGCCGACCTCCCGGCCGTTGACCTCAATCCGGACCTGTAACGCCCAGCCCGGGATTCTGAGATAGAGGGGGAACTCGACCGGCCGTTCAGTCCCGACCGTGAAGTCCGCGTGGTCCCCGAACGGATAAAACGTCTCCTCAATGATCGCGACCTTGGCTCCATCTCCCACCAGGGCGTTGACGGCCGAGGGCGCATAGAGGACCGCGGCTAGGCCGTTGTCCGACGTGGCCATCCAGAGGTGCTCGGCGAAATATGGCCAGCCGAAGGCGACGTTGTGCTGACAGCAACGGTAGTTCCAGGGGTCGTAGGAGACGAGGGTCCCGCGGTTCTGGAAATCGTGTTCTCCCGAGCTGTCGCATGAAACGAGGTTGGGCGCCGTCAGGTAATGGAGGGCCTTGAGGTCGGGCGTCATGGACGCGGGCAAGGAATTGAAGGCGATCTCCTCGCACCTGTCGGCCCAGACAGGATCGCCGGTGATCTTGAGGAGCGATTCAAAGCTGGCCATGAACTCGACCATGGAGCAGGTCTCGGCGCCCTGGCGGGGGTCGGCCTTCCCGGGCCGGATGTTCTCATCGGCCCCGAACATTCCGCCGGGCTGCTGCCCGTACTCGTCCATGAACTGGCGATAGTTGCGATCGACTGCGTCGAGATATTTCCACTCTCTGGACTGCTGGTAGTACACCGAGGGCTGGCGGATGCCCATGGTGATATTAACCCCGTGGTAATAGCCGCTCTCGGCCCAGTTCTTATCCCGGTCCGGGGTCAGGATGGGCGAGGTCCAGTCCGACGTCCGCTCGAAGATCCGGCGGCCGAGGTCGATAAGGAAATTCTCGCTCGTCCTGTTGAACAGCCAGTAGACGCTCTCGAGATTGTCTCCGCCCCGGAGCTTTTGCCAGCTCCCCGGGAGCAGGTTCTCGACTGGGATATGGTACTGGTACTGGAAATAGCGGCTCAAAAGGGAGATGACGCGGCGGTCGCCCGTGACCTCGTAGTAGCTTTGCAGGGCGGAAAGCATGACCATGTTCGGCCAGAGGTCGGAGGCCGCCTTGTTGTCGGCCGGGCCGAAGTAGCCATCCGGTTGCTGGGACTTGAGAACGTAGTTGAGCCAGCGTTCCGTCTCCTTGCGGATGCCGGGATCCTTAAGGAGGTAGCCGAGGTCGCCGTATCCTTTGAGCCAGTACGGGAGTTCTTCCCATCCCCTTGCCTTGAGCGTGATCCAGCCGCTGTCATCCTTCAGGAACTGGCTGATCTCATTCAGGTGGCCCGTGAAGCCGTCCCTCATGAGCTGGAGCTGGCTGAGGAGCCAGCCCCTGGGCTCGACGGACCCGATCGGGAGCTTCACAAGCGGACTGACCGTGAGGGGCGGGCGGTTAGAAATGTAATGAGCGTTGGGATGGGAAGCCGGCGGGAATCTGACGGTTCTTGACTCAGGCCCGGGCCTGCGGGCGGAGCCCGAGCCGATGAGCGCCAGCAACAAAAAGCTTGAAAGAATTAGCCCGGGAACCAGAAGAGTCCTCAACCCAACCCTCCTTATCCAGCTTATCCCGTACCCGCTTTCGCGGGCATCGGTCCCGTCCAGGCCGCGGACAGAGTCAATCGTCGCTTGGGGCTCATCGTCCCGCGCGACGCGGCTTCCTAAATATATGACTTCGCCCTTTCGGAGTCAACCTGCCAGTCGACATCCCTAACAGACCGGAGGCTTCACCAGGCGATGCCGTAGTCCTCGCCGTAGTTGCTGCTCCCTCCCCAGAAGGTGCCGTGCGCGAGGTCGAAGAATATCGCATTGATGGGGCCGGACGTATATTTTCTGACAGACAGGGAGTAGCCCATGGACTTGAGCTTGTCGCGCGCGGCCTGGGGGACTTTCTCGTTGATCTCGAGCCTGCCCGCGAGCGACTTGTGAAGGTTGAAGGAATCGTGCATCTGGAAGCTTGTGAAGTTGGCCGCCTCGCACGCCTGCTGGACGTTCATCCCGAATTCAACGACGTTGAGGAAGAACTGAAGAAGGTTCTGGTCCTGGGTATCCCCGCCCTGGACCGCGAACGACAAATAGGGCTTCCCGTCGCGCAAGGCCAGGCCCGGTGTCAAGGTCGCCCGGGGCCGCTTTCCGGGCTCGATGACGTTGAACGGATTCTTGTAGGCGTCGAGGACGAAGCTCTGGGCACGCTGGCTCATTCCGACGCCCGTCGCCCCGGCGATGACGCACGGAATCCAGCCGCCGCTCGGCGTGACCGAGACGACCCAGCCCTCTTTGTCCGCGGCCTCGATGGACGTCGTGCCCGTCCGGAATGTCTGCTCGAGAGAAGCGGCCTCATCCTCCCTCAGTGACGCTGTCTTTTCTTTTCCCCAGGAAGACCACTTTTCGAGTTCGCCGAGATAGGGATTCTTTTTGCCCTCGAAGGGGTACGGGTCTCCGGGCCCCGCGTCCGGGTCATTACGTTCCAGGTTGATCAGCTTGGACCTCTCCTTGGCATAATCCTTGGAAAGCAGGCCCTTGAGCGGCTCTTGGGGCGGGAAATACGGGTCGCCGTAGTAGAAGTCCCTGTCGGCGAAGGCCAGGTTCATGACCTGGTAGAGCGCATGGATGTACTCCGCGCTGTTATAGCCCATAGACTTGAGGTTCATGGGCTCGAGCATGTTCAGGGCCTGGAGCATCACCGGTCCCTGAACCCAGCTCGTCAGCTTGTACACTTCGATCCCTTTGTAGCTCGTAGAGACCGGCTCCTCTATAAAGACCTTCCACTTCGCCAGGTCGTCCAGGGTGATGAGCCCGCCGACCTCCGACGTGCCCCGTACAAACTCGCGGGCGATGTCGCCTTTGTAAAAGCGGTCATAGGCCGCATAAATCGCTTCTTTGCGTCCCTTTCCCTGAGCCAACGCCTTCTCCTCGGACTCGGCAAGCTTTCTCAGAGTCGCGAGCAAGTCGGGCTGGCGGAAGACCTCACCCGCCTTGGGCGCTTCCCAGGCTTCTCCAAGATGGGGCAGGAGGACTTTTCTCGAAAAGGGCCACTGCTTGATCTTTGCCTTATCCCTCTCGATTCTGTCGCAAAGCTCCTTCTCGATGGGATAGCCGTCGGCCATCTGGATGGCCGGCCCGAGCACTTCCTTGAGGCTCATCGTGCCGAACTCGGCCAGCATGGTGATGAGTCCTCCTGGCGTCCCCGGCGTGACGGCCGAAAGCGGTCCTTCGGCCGGCGGGTATTCAAAGCCCTTGCTCTTATAGAACTCCGCCGTCGCTCCCGTAGGCGCAACGCCTAAGGCGTTGATGCCGAGGACCTTTCCCGTTTTCGGGTTGTAGATCAGGGCCTGGGTTTCCCCTCCCCAGCTCAGGACATCGTGCATGGTGCAGACGGCCCCCAGCATGGCGCAGGCCGCGTCCACGGCATTCCCGCCTTTCGCGAAGATCATGGCCCCGGCTGTCGCGGCCAAGGGCTTTCCGGTAATGGCCACCCAGTTCCGACCGTGCAGGACGGGCTTCTGCGTCCTCTCAGGGGCCTGGGCCAGCATCAGGCCCGCCGCGGACAGAATGACGAGAACCCGGAAAGAGATTTTCATCGGTCCTCCTTTTTAAATGGCCACCCAGGCGGCCTCCGGTCATCGTATCAACCCACGCCGGATTTGACAAGTCAGGGGAGACATGGCCTCCCGGATTACGATGTGCTATAATAGCGCCCTTTGCGAGGCCGATCGCGCGAACGATGAATCCCCTCATGATCTCTCCAACGGGATTGGAAGGAGCTTAGCGCCTCCGTGTTCCGCATCGGTGAGCACCCCATCCTGCCCCTCCCGCCCCGCCGAGAGATGTCCTTCACGTGGCAGGGCCGGGCGCTCTCGGCCCGCGAGGGAGAGACCATTGCCTCCGCCCTCTTCGCCAACGGAGTCCGGATTTTCGGCCACCACGCCAAGGACGGAGCCGCCCAGGGCATCTTCTGCGCCAACGGCCAGTGCTCTCAATGTCTGGTCCTGGCCGACGGAATCCCGGTGAAGTCCTGCATGGAGCTCGTCCGGCCGGGTGTCCGTGTGGAGCCCGTGGACGGGCTACCGGTCCTCCCAGAGGTCGATCCCGGAGGCGACCCGTCCTCACTGTTCAAGGAGGTTGAGGAGGTCCGCGTCCCCGTTCTGATCATCGGCGGCGGTCCGGCTGGCCTGTCCGCCGGGATCGAGCTCGGCCGGCGCGGGATCGAGGCCCTCCTCATCGACGATAAGCATCGTCTGGGGGGGAAGCTCATTCTCCAGACCCATCGCTTTTTCGGCTCGATCGACGCCGTCTATGCGGGCACTCGGGGTATTGACATCGCCACACGGCTAGAGAATGAGGTCCGCGCCCTTCCCAGCCTGAGGGTCTGGCTCCAGAGCGCGGCCGTGGCCGTCTACTGTGATAAGAAGGTCGGCGTCCTCGTCGAGGGGCGGAAATATGTCCTTGTCTCGCC
>Ga0153915_10000674_pt1 | contig 31434 bp, 30 predicted proteins | sample Opewatmetagenome_2_FD_107003 | JGI IMG/M metagenome (GOLD analysis project Ga0153915, IMG submission 107003) | Freshwater wetland microbial communities from Ohio, USA - Open water 3 Core 3 Depth 3 metaG | ecosystem: Environmental > Aquatic > Freshwater > Wetlands | place: USA: Ohio, Lake Erie... | reverse complement strand
GGCCTCGCCCAGCGCCTCGGCGAGGAGCGCCGCCGTCCGAGCAGAGCTCGACGGGCTTCGGAGTCCCTACCCGGGCGCGCCGATCACGTCGATCTTGCCGGCGAACCAGGCGACGGTTCCCCCGAAGGGGCGGGGCAGGCTGCGCGGGGGTCGAAGGCCAGATGCCGCCTGCGCCGCCACTCCAGGAGGAGAGCGATCGAGGACAGGACGACGAGCAGGACCTCCGGCTTCAGCACCCGCAGCGTGAACGGCCCGGGGCCATCGACCGTCAATCCCATGATCCGCACCGCCGTCACGACAGCATTCACGGTGACCAATACCCCGAGACCGGTGAGCAGGCGGCGCTCGGAGGCGATGCAGGCCGCGAGCACCAGTGCGAGTCCGAGAAACGGACCCCCGGTCACGCGCATGATGGTGATGGCGTCGCTCGACCCGAGCGCGATCTGATGCGGTGCCGAGGCTCCGATCGGGTCGGCGATCTGCCTGAGGGCGATGAGGGAGAAGAGGATCGTGGCCCCGGCGAGAACGAGCCGTCCGAACCAGACGGAATGACGAAGGAGAGAAGTCATGGGTCGTTCCTCTCCGTGACCACGAAGCCGGAGGTGGCGGCGCGACGGCGCAGGAAGTAGGAGGCGAGCAGGAGCCCGAGGGTGAAGGCGGCGGGCGCAGCACGTCCGGCGCCGTCCCCGCTCAGGCGGTGCGACAGCAGGGCGGCGACGAGCACGAAGGTGAACCCGGCGTACGCCCACTCGCGCAGGTTCACCACGCGCGGCGCCAGCAGGGCCGCGACCCCGAGGAGCTTCGCCAGGCCGAGCAGCCTCGCGAAGTAGAGGGGGTATCCAAGGTGACCGAAGGTCTCGACCACCGGCGCGGGCGCGACGAGGAAGGAGATGCCCGAGACCGTCATCAGGGCCGCGAACAGTCCGGTCGTGATCCAGCCTGTGATCCGGACCCCCTTCGCTGGCCTTCCATCGGCGAGCCTGGTCTCCAACGGCGAGCCGACGGCACGTTCTGTCTCTATCGTGTGCATGGCGCTTCCTTTCATCTCCGCACAGGACCGGGCAGCGCCCCGGAGCGTGACGGCGAGACTCGCGGCGCCCGCGCACGCGGGCGCCGGCCGACGGCGACGCTCTCTCCGGGGGCAGGACGCGCCTGGCCGTCGGGCGCGGCCGCGCGGAGGATGCTCAGTTCAGGCCGCAGACGTATCGGAGGCGGGTCGAATCGGCCTGGACGAAGATGCGGTGGATCTTGCCGTCCGCCACCGAGAGGAGGACGGCGGCGATGACCCGCCCGTCGCGCAGCGTCACGACGGCCGGCTGGCCGTTCAGCTCGCATTCGGCGTGCCGGACATCTGCCGGGGCCTGGCGCCCCACCGCTGCCAGGAACGCGGCGACCTTGGCCTGCCCCACGAGCGGGCGGGGCAGGTTGCGGACGCGGCCATACCGCGCGCCGCCCGGTCCCCCGTCGGCGACGAGCACCGCGTCCTCCGCCAGCAGATCGACGAGCTGCCGGACGTCTCCGGCGGCGGACGCCCTCAGGAAGGCCTGGAGGAGTCGTCGATGCTCCTCGCGCGGCGCGACCAGCAGCCTTCGCTCGGAGGCCACGCTGTCCCGGGCGCGGCTGAGGATCTGACGGCAGGCGACCACGCTCTTCTTCACGAGGTCCGCGATCTCGGCATGGGTGAAGTCGAACACGTCGTGGAGGAGCAGCACCGCACGCTCGGCCGGCGTGAGCCGCTGGAGCACGACCAGGAAGGCCATCGATATCTGGTCCAGGCCCTCGACGCGGCCGATGCCGCCCTCGTCCAGGTGGACCGGCTCAGGCAGGCGGTCGCTCCGGCTCTCCTCGCGACGCGAGCGGCCGGACTGCAGCTCGTTCAGGCAGAGCCGGGTCACAACCTTCGCGAGGTAGACCCTGGGCGCATCGACCTCCTCCGCGCGCCCCTGCCAGCGTAGCCAGGCCTCCTGGACCGCGTCCTCGGCGCGCCCCATGTCGCCGAGCATCCGGTAGGCGAGCGCGAGCAGCTCGCGGCGGTGCTTCTCGAACGTCTGGACGTCGCCAGTCACGAGATCTCCACCGATGAGACCGGACAGGGCACTCTGGCGTTACACGAAGCCCCGTGCGGGGGCACGGGGCGGGCGCGGCCACGGCACCCCCTCGTCACGGTATCGGCTCCTGCCTGGTCCTTCCCGGTCGAGTGGAAGCTCGACGGAACCAGCATCGCCTTCAGGAGGTGGCTCGATGCGCGTCTTCATCCTGGGTGCCAATGGAAGGACAGGCAGCGAGCTCGTCGACCTGGCCTTGGCGAGAGGGCACCAGGTCACCGCTTTCGTTCGTTCACCGGAGAAGATCACCCGCCAGGACGCGCGGCTGAGGGTCGTCAAGGGGGACCCTCACGACCCGGCGGCGATGGCAAAGGCAATGGAAGGGCACGATGCCGTCTTCTCGGCACTGGGCCCAAGGCCGGGCGAGGCCTTCCGTGGAACCACGCTCCTTCACGACTGCGCCGCCAGCACCGTCAAGGCCATGAAGGAATCGGGAGTCGACAAGATCTTGTTCGTCTCCTCGGCTCTGCTCTTTCCCAGGATCCCGCTGATCCTGAGCTTCTTGCCCATCCTGTTCCGCCATCACATCGCGGACCTGAGAAGGTCCGAAGCCATATTGAAGGAGAGCGCACTGGATTGGACGGTGGCCCGGCCACCCCGACTCGTTCGAACGAAGGACGAGAGATACCGAAGCCTGGAGGGCGCCTTTCTGCCGGGGGCCCTCCAGATGTCGTTCCGCGCCGTGGCCCTGTTCCTGCTGGACTCGGCGGAGAAGGGGCTGCATCCCCGGAAGGTCGTGGGTCTGGCCAGCTGATCGGAGCGTCAGACGTGAATGATGTCGCCCTTGAGCGTGTAGGCGATCGCCAGGACGTCCTTCTGCGTCTGCTCGTCGACGGCGTGCTTGCGCAGCGCGGCCAGGATGTCGTCGATGGCGGCCATGTACTCCGCCTCGCTGACGTTCATCCCCCGGTGCGCGTCGACCATGCTCCGGCCGGTGTACTGCGCCGGCCCGCCGCTGCCCGCCTCCAGGAACGCGCACAGGTGCTTCTTCGCCACCGTGAGCTTGTCCGTCCCCAGGTACGGACGGAATCGTGCGCGGATGACCGGGTTCTCCATGTGCATCGCCAGGACCTCCTCCACCAGCGCGGCGATGCCGGACGAGCCGCCGAGACGCTCGAACAGGGATCGGTTCTCCATGACTGCCTCCTCCTCGACCTCCGAGAGAATGGGTACGGCTTGCGAAGAGTGTCGCGGCAGCCGCCGGGCGGCCATGCGGATCGCGCCGTGTTGTGCAAAGCGCGCCGGAAAGCGCTAGGTACTCTCCGCCGTCCGCCTTCCACCGGGCGGCCCGGATGGGTGCCGCGATGTCCGACCGACCGTCCCGCGACGTGACATCACCCGAGGCCGCCGCGGCGCTGCCTCGCGACGTGGTCCGCGTCCTCGAGTGGGCGCGCGGTCACCTGCACGAGCCGATCCGGCTGCACGCGCTCGCCCGGATCGCCGGCGTTCCACCACGCACGCTCGAGACGCACTTCATGCGGTTCCTCGGCACCACGCCGCTGGGCTGGGTGCGGCAGGCCCGACTGACCCAGGCCCGACGCGCACTGCTCGAGTCCGACGGCCGGGTGGCCGTCTCGGAGGTGGCGCTGGACTGCGGCTTCGACCAGCTGGGGCGGTTCGCGGCCCAGTATTGCCGTCGCTTCGGGGAGCTCCCCTCGGAGACGCTGCGGCGCATCCGTCGCTCGCGGCCCGATGCCTTCGAGGACGTCGACGACGAGGCCACGCGGCTGGCCTGGCGCGCCCTGCCGGCCGCGTTCGCGGTCGCACCACGGGAATGCATCCAGACACTCGACGACATGGAGCGCGCGCAGGAGCTGGCGCCGAGGTACGGCCTGCCAAAGGCGATCGCCGCCTGGTGCTGGAGCCAGCGCGCGGCGCAGCATTTCGGCTCGACGCCGCAGGAGGACACGGCACGCGCGGTCCGGCTGGCCGCCGAGGCGTGCCGGCTCGCGCCGGCGGACTCCCTGGTGCTGACGCTGGCCAGCGGCGCCCTGACGCTGGCGCACCGCCTGGACGAGGCCGATCGGCTCCTCGATCGCGCCCTGGCCCTCGATCCCGGGTCGCCCTGGGCCTGGGTGCGCCGCGCCTGGGCCTCGGCCTACTCGGGCGACGCGATCACGGCGCTCCGGCAGTTCACGACCACGCTCCACCTCATGCCCTTCGAGCCCATCCGTCACCTCGTGTTCATCGGGATCGGCTGCGCCCACTTCGTCGCGGGCCGTTATGACCGCGCGGCGCGCTGGGCGCAGGCGGGAGTCGAGGCCTATCCGGACTCCTTCTGGGCGGCGCGTGTCGTCGCCGCCTCCGCCATCCACGCCGGGGCGCGGGCGGACGGCCGCAGGATCGTCGGCCGGCTGCTGCGCAAGGATCCGAGCCTGACGGTGAGCGTGGCGCGGCGGGCCTGGCCGTTCCCGCCGCCGGTCATGGACCGCCTCGCGGAGAGCCTGGCGAGCGCCGGCTTGCCGCAGGACTGAGCCGCCAACCCGGGGTTCCTAGATCCCCAGGTACGCCTCCTTCACGTGTGGATCGTCCAGGAGCTCCCGGCCGGTCCCCGTCAATGCGATGCGGCCGTTCTCGAGCACGTAGGCGCGGTGGCAGAGGGCGAGGGTCTGGCGCACGTTCTGCTCGACGAGGAGCACCGTGACGCCCTGGCGGTTGACCCGCTTCAGGGTCTCGAAGACCTCCGAGACCAGGATCGGCGCGAGCCCGAGGGACGGCTCGTCGAGCATGAGGACCTTGGGGAGGGCCATCAGGCCTCGCCCGATGGCGCACATCTGCTGCTCTCCGCCCGACAGCGTCCCGGCGGCCTGCCTGCGACGCTCCTCGAGCCGGGGAAAGAGGCCGTAGACCATCTCCAGGGTCTCCGCGCGCCTGTGCTTCGCCTGCGGCGCCAGCGAGCCCATGACGAGGTTCTCCTCCACCGTCATGTCGCGGAAAAGGCGGCGCGCCTCGGGGACGTGCACCACGCCGTGGCCGATGACCTCGTCCGCGGGGACCACGTCGAGGCGAATCCCGTCGAAGACGATCGTGCCCCGCCGGGGCCGGAGAAGCCCCGAGATCGTCTTGAGCGTGGTCGATTTCCCGGCGCCGTTGGCGCCGACGAGGACGAGGATCTCCTTCTCCCGCACCTCGAAGGTCACGTCCCAGAGGACCTGCATGTCCCCGTAGAAGACGTCGACCCCCTTCACCTCAAGCATAGTCCTTCCCCAGGTACGCCTCGATCACGGCCTCGTCCCGCGCCACCTCCGCGGGCGTCCCCTCCGCGATGGTCTCGCCGAAGTTGATCGCATGGATGCGATCGGAGATCGTCATGATGACGCGCATGATGTGCTCGATGATGACGATCGTCGTCCCCCGGTCCCGGATCTTGCGGATGAGGTCGATGGCCTCGAGGAGCTCGGAGGGATTGAGTCCCGCCGCCGTCTCGTCGAGGAGGAGGAGGCGAGGCCGGGTGGCCATCGCCCGGGTGATCTCGAGACGCTTCCGCCCGGCGATGGGGAGCGATTTCGCCAGGACGTCCTTGACCGACGCGAGACCGCAGAACTCGATGGTCTCGTGGGCGGCCTCTCGGGCCTCGTGCAGCGTGTTGCAGCGCGAGAAGGCGGCCGCGATGACGTTGTCGAGCACCGACAGGCGCCCGAGGGGCTTGACCACCTGGAAGGTGCGGCCGATCCCGAGCCGGCAGATCTGGTGAGTGGGGAGACGGTGGATCTCCCGGCCCTCGTAGATGACGCGGCCCGAGGTGGGCTGGTGGTAGCCGCTGATCATGTTGAAGATGGTGGTCTTGCCCGATCCGTTCGGCCCGATGAGCCCGAAGATCTCCCCTTGCTCGATGTGGAAGCTCACCCCGCTCACGGCCGCGAGCCCGCCGAAGAGCTTCACCAGGTTGTCCACCCTGAGGTAGTCGGACACGCCGCCTCCGCTCAGCGCCCCGCACCGGCGCGGGAGAATCTCCTCTTGATCTTCGGCCAATCGCCGACGATTCCATTGGGGAGCACGAGGATGACGACGACGACGAGGACGCCGAAACCGAGCACATGGGCGTGGGTGACGACCTCCACGGCCTTGGCGACCGCCGGGGAATCCGAGAAGCTCCCGAGGAGCTTGAACAGGCCGAAGAAGCCGGACCGGAAGAGCTCCTGCACCGCCACCATGATGAAGGCCCCGACCGTGGGCCCGTAGACCGTGCCGACGCCGCCGACGATGCCGACCAGAATCGCCATGATCGAGATGTCGTGCAGCGAGAAGACGACGTCCGGATCGATGAACCCCATGTAGTTCATGTAGAGGGCGCCGGCGCTGCCCGTCCAGAAGGCCGCGATGGCCAGGGACACCATCTTGTAGAAGTGGGTGTCGATGCCGAAGCTCTCGGCGGCGTCCTGGTCCTCGCGGATGGAGACGAAGTAGTAGCCGGGCTTGGCGTGCACGATCCAGCGGAGGCTGACGAGCGTCGCCGCCGCCATGGCAAGGGCGATGTAGTAGTAGGGGATCTTCGACACGAAGCTCGGCATGATGAGGATGCCCACCATCCCCCCGGTGAACCCCTCGGCCACGGTCGCGCTGTGCCGGAGGACCTCGTTGAGGGCCAGGGTGGCCAGGGCGAAGTAGGCCCCTCGCATCCGGAAGCAGATCCAGCCGAAGGGAAAGCCGACGGCGACCGCGGCGAGCCCGCCGGTCGCGAGGCCCCACCAGGGCGAGAGCGCGAAGTGCTTGAAGAGCAATCCGGATGCGTACGCGCCACTCCCGAAGAAGGCGGCGTCTCCGAAGGAGACCTGGCCGGTGTAGCCCGCGATCAGGTTCCAGGCCGTGCCGATGACGACCCACATGAAGAACAGGATCACGAGGTGGAGGTAGTAGTCGTCCTTGACCGCCAGTGGAAGAGCGGCGAGGCCCGCGAGGAGGAGGAGCATGGGATGGAAGCGCTTCTTCACGTCCCCCGCCTCAGATTCTCGTCAGCCGCTTGAAGCCGTCCGGCAGCAGCAGGAGCACGAGGACGAAGATCGTCATGCCGATGATGTTCTCGTAGTCCATCCCGAGATACGTGGACCCGATGCTCTCCGCGAGACCGAGCGTCACCCCGCCGAGGATGGCTCCCACCGTCGATCCGAGGCCGCCGAGGATGGTGACGATGAAGGCCCGCGCGGTGAACGGGCCGCCGATGTCCGGGAACATGTAGTAGATCGGGGCGAGGAGGACGCCCGCCGCGGCGACCAGGGCGGAACCGAGAGCGAAGGTGATGACCGTGATGCGGCCGCTCTTCACGCCCATGAGCAGCGCGGCCTCCTTGTCCTGGGCGGTGGCGCGGATGGATCGGCCGAGGTCCGTCTTCACGAGGAAGAAGAACATGCCGCCGGTGAAGAGCACCGCGATCCCGAAGGCGATCACCAGGGCGATGTTGAACGAGATGTTCCCCAGGAAGAAGGTCGCGCTCGAGTAGCCCGTGGTCACCGACTTGTAGTCCGACGTGAAGATGAAGCGGACGAGCTCGGTGAGGACCATCCCGACGCCGACGGTCATGAGGACCTGGTTCTCGGGGAGGATCGTCTCCACCTTGAGCAGGGGGTTGAGCAGGAATCGCTGGATGCCCGCCCCGATCAGGAAGAGGGCGGGCATCGCGGCGAAGAGGGCGACGTAGGGATCCAGGCCGGCGACGTGCAGGACGTAGGTGAGGTACATCGCCACCATCATGAGCTGGCCGTGGGCTAGGTTGATGATCCCCATGACGCCCATGATCAGCGTCATCCCGATCCCGATCAGCGCGTAGAGCCCTCCCTTGAGGATCCCGGCGACGACGGTCTGCAGGAAGACGTCCACGAAGTCCGCCTCACTTCCGTTCGTTCCACTTCGGGACCGGATACACGAACTTCTTCCGCGCGACCTCCTTCGGCCAGACCGTCTCGAGCTGAGCGGCCTGCCACTGCACCAGGAAGGTGGGGAGCTTGTTCTGCTGGGTCTTCTTCCCGTAGGAGACGAACTTCACCGGCCCGAAGGCGGTCATGATGTCGGTCTTGGCGAGCGCCTCGCGAACGTCGGCGGCGGCCAGGCTCTTCGTGCGCTTCAGCACGTCGGCGACGACGTACATCGAGGCATGGGCCTCGGCGCCGTGGTACTCGGTGTCTTCCTTGTATCTCGCGGCGTACGCGTCGAAGTACTTCCGCGCCCCGGGATAAGGTGCGTTCTCCGACCAGAGCGTCGCCGAGAAGACGTACTCGGCAGCGGGCCCCGCGTTCTTGGCGAACTCGGGCAGCGTGAAGCCGGCGCCTCCCCCGATGAAGACCCTCGGATTGAGATCCAGCTCCCTGGACTGACGGGTGAGCAGCGCCGCGTCCATGACGTAGGAGACCATGTAGACGAGGTCCGGGTTCAACGCCTTCACCTTGGTGAGAAGCGGCTTGAAGTCGACGGCGCCCTTGCTGTAGCCCTCCTTGAGGAGGACCTTGACGCCCAGCCTCGCGCAGTCCGCCTCGAACGACTTCGAGCTCGATTGGCCGAAGAGGGAGTTCTCGTGGAGGATGACCGCGGTCCGCGGCTTCACGATCTCCTGGAGGAAGGTGACGACGGCCGCCGGGTACTCGCTGGCGGGCGGATTGATCCGGAACACGTGGTCGTAGCCCTTCTCGGTGATCTCGTCCGCGGACCCGGTGGTCACGAGGAAGGGCATCTTGCGCTGCTGCGCCACCGCGGTGATGGCCGCCGTCACCGAGCTCGAGTACCCGCCGGTGAGGAGGGCCACCTTGTCTCGCGAGATCAGCTTCTCGACCGCGGACCGGCCCACGTCGGGCTTTCCGGTGTCGTCCTCGAAGAGAAGCTCGATCTTGCTGCCCTTGACCCCGCCCGCGGAGTTGATCTCCTCGGCCGCCATCTCGAAGGATCTCTTCTCGATCTCCCCGAACTTGGCCTGGTCACCGGTGAGGGGCAGGACGACCCCCACCTTGATGCTCTCGGCCGCCGCCGCGCGGCCGGCGAAGGCGAACGCGACGGTCAACGCGCCCGCGAGGACTGCTATCTTCCGGACGATTCTCATGGCCCCTCCTGCGGTTGTTGGGAGGCCCGGAAATGTACCCCATCCGGGCCTCGAGCGGTTCACTCCCCTCGAAAGTCGGGAGGGAGCGCGACCGTCTCGATGCGACCCAAGAAGGCGACCACGAAGAAGAAGAAGCGGAGCGGCGCGCACCCGGGGTAGGGTTGCGGCGGACGCGCCGCCTCAACCCTCCCCGAGCGGCGTCTGCTCCCGCGATCTCCGTGACCGGCGCGGCAGCAGCATGCCGACCTGCTCGCGGTAGCTCCGGTAGCGCCCGCCGTACTGGGCGATCAGGTCGCGCTCCTCGAACGCGATGCCGACGAGGATGTAGCCCGTGGTCGCGACCGAGAACATCAGGTGCCCGGCGGTCATCACCGGCGCGGCCCAGAAGGCGAGCAGGAACCCGAGGTAGATGGGATGGCGCACCCAGCGGTAGAAGAGCGGCGTCACGAACCGAGGCTGGGGGACCTCGCGGCCGCGCAGCCGCGCGAAGACCTGGCGCAGGCCGAACAGCTCGAAATGGTTGATGAGGAAGGTGCTCAGCAGCAACACCGCCCACCCGAGCCAGAAGACGGCATCGAGGAGCAGGATTCCAACCGGGCTCTCGACCCTCCAGATCGTCGGTTGGACGATCGGCCGCCATTGCCAGAGCAGCAGCGCCAGCGCCAGGGTTGCCGCCAGCACGAAGGTGCTGCGCTCGACCACCGGCGACACGAGGCGCGTCCACCAGCGCTTGAAGGAGCGACGCGCCATGACGCTGTGCTGGACTGCGAACAGGCCGAGCAGCAGGGCATCGAGGATCACCGCTTCCGCCACCGGCGCCGGCTGGCCGGTGTCGATCGACTTCGGCACGACGACGTTGCCGACGAAGGCGATCGCGTAGAGGAAGGTCCCGAGGAACAGCGCGTAGACCACGAGGCCGTACAGGACCGATAGTATCGTGCTCACTGCCTTCATTGCCGTCTCCCCGTGCCGAGGTTCTGCCTCCTCCGACACATCGTTCATCGCGTCCACCAGCGGTTCTCGAGCACCTGTGCGATGCGCCGCGCGGCGCGCACCGCGCCGTCGGTCTCGACCGGCCTGTAGCGCACCGGCGCGTGCATCGCGGCGAGCGCCAGGTCGGCGAGCGATTCGGGCGTGAGCCCCTCGTACGCCACCGACCGGTCGGCGCCGTAGTTCGCGAGCCGCCGCCTCACGTGCACGCATTGCTCGAAGTGCCGCCGCAGGGGGAAGCTCAGGAACGGCCGCCGCGTGGCGACGAGCTCCATGCAGGCGCTCAGGCCGCCCTGCACGAGCGCGAGGTCGCAGCAGGCGAGATGCTCGAACAGCTTGTGCACGTAGGGCCTCACCTCGAGCCCGTCGTGCCGCGGAAAGGCGTCGGGGGAGAGGCGCGGGCCGGCGACGAGAATCATGCGCAGCTCGGGCACCTCCCGCTTCATGCGGGGGAACGCCTGGGCAATCTTCTGAAGAAGATGGCTTCCGACGCCGGTGCCGCCGATCGTCGCGATCGCGATCTTCTCGGCACCCGCGTAGCCGAGCCGCGCACGCAGCCTGTCGGTATCGGCGAAGGCGGCGGGATCGAACGGCAGGGCGTAGCCGGCGTAGGAGAAGTTTCGGTCGGTCCAGCTTCGAATGCCCGGCAAGCCGGGCCCGAACGGGTCCTCGATCACGTCCTCGGGGTTGCCGACGAAGATCGCGGCGTCGCGCACGTACGGGAAGCGCGCCACATGCTCGATGTCGTCGGCGTTCCGGTCCGCGCAGAGAAAGGCCTCGCGCGCGTCGCCCTCGACCGGCAGGCAGCCCACGAAGTCGGTGAGGAACACGAACGGCTGGCGCTTGAGCTCGGGGTTCTCGTGATAGTAGTAGTCGACGTCCCACGCCTCGTCGCCGATCACGAGGTCGTAGTGCTCGCGCTCCATCAGGTCGGCGAAGGTCATGAAGTTGGCGACCATGATCTCGTCCATGGTGCGCAGCGCGAAGAACGCCGAGAGATCGTGTTCTCCCGCCACGCGCTCGAAGTGCCGGCTCTCGTTCGCGAGGCGCCTGGTGATCGGGTGCACGCTCTCGCCCTCCTGCTCGAGATAGCGGGTGGCCGGATCGACGGTGAACCAGTCGACGGCGAGGTCGGGCTGGAGCTTGCGGAGCTCGCGCGCGATGGCGAGGTCGCGCTGCACGTGCCCGAGGCCGATCGGGCTCGAGATGAACAGCGCCCTGCGCCCGCGGCTCATGGCTCTCGCCCATGTGGAGGTGCGCGGGGCCCCGGCCACGAAGTCGCGCACCGCGCGGTTGAAGACGACGGGATCGCGCACCGCCGTGACGTGGCCGCCGCCGCCGATGGTCAGCAGTTGCGAGCCCGGCACCAGCTCGTGGATCTCGACGCCCTTCTTGTAGGGGACTCGCCGGTCGCCCTCGCCATGGATGACCAGGGTCGGGCACTTCACCCGGCGCGCGAGGTCGCGAACGTCGTTTCCGAGCCAGCCCTCGCGGCACCAGGCGACCACTTCTCCCGTGCTCGCCCAGCCGTAGCGCACGCCGTCCTCGAAGGGCTTGGTCGAATGCGGCTCGGTGAAGAGCGTGGAGAAGAACCAATCGAGGTACCCGGGCCAGTCCTCGGTCATGCGCTCGCGCTCCGCGCGCATCCTTCCCGCGAACTTCGCGTCATCGAGGCGCGCTTCGGCGAAGCCGCCGGCCACGATCACGTGCGTCACGCGCCCGGCCTGCTCGGCGGCGAGACGCAGGACGGTCATCGCGGTCGCGGAGATGCCGACCGCGGCGAGTTCGCCCACACCGGCCGCGTCGAGCACCGCGAGGAAATCGCGGTAGTACGCGTCGAAGGTATACGCTTCCGGGTCCAGCGGCCGGTCCGAGCGCCCGTTGCCCCGGCCGTCCATCGTGACGACGCGGAAATGCTGCGAGAGGTACGGGACGGTCGCCTTGAGCAGGCGCGAATGGGTGATCTGGAAGATGGGCGCAAAGGCGATCCAAGGTCCGCGCTCGCCCCAGACGGCGTACCAGCTCTTGACGCCCTCGCGGTCGACGTAGCCCTCGCGGGCCGGGCGCACGGTCTCGAACGGGTGGGAATCGGACTCTGCCAGCCGTCCGGGCGCGGGAAGCTCGCCCACGACCTGGCGGTAGCTCTCGGGGATGGGGCTCATGGTCGCCTCCGAGACGGGCGTCTGGCCGGGCGGGCCCAGCGCGCGTCCGAAACCGCGCGCTTCCCAGCGCGCGTCCGCGCCCCCGCGTCGAGCCGCTCGAGCAGTCGCTGCATCGCGTCGAGCGCCGCGCGGTGGGGGACCTGGTCCTCCCTGGCGCCGAGCAGGTCCGCGAATTCCATGCCGAGCCAGAACTCCGAGATCCACCAGGCGATCGCCTCGGCGGTGAAGAACGGCGGCGGCCTGGCCCCGCCAGCCTCGAGCGTCGCCAGCGCCTCCCGCACCCCTTCGAGGACGACCTTCTTCCATGCGAGGATGCGCGGCAGGAACTTCTCGCGAAGGCGCGGGTTGGAGAAGCTCGCCGCCCACAGCTCGGCCTGCACGCGCACGAAGCCGGACGCGAAGTCGGCCTCGTAGAAGCGCCGAGCTTCCGCCCACTTCTCGGCAAAGCCGCCGGACGCGCGATACATCCGCCGCTGGCGCTCCAGCAGCTGGCGGTTCGCCTCGTCGAGGACCGCGATGACGAGCTGGTCCTTGCTGCGAAAGTGGTAGTTGATGAGCGCGTGGTTCACGCCCGCGTCCCTCGCGATCTCGCGCATGCTGAGGGCCGCGTAGCCTTCCTTCGCGAGTCGCCGGAAGGCGGCGTCGAGGATCTTGGCCTTGGTCTCGACCAGGTCCTCGTCTGCGAGGAGACGGGGATGATCCACCTGGCCGACCGGCCGCCTACGCTGGGCTCGTTCCATGAGGACTCGACGCCGTGCGATCATCTTGTCCATGTGGTTTAACCATCTGGTCAAGACTATTGATCGGGGTCAAGTCCCTGTCAAGCGCCCGCCCCGGCCGTGAGGAGGGCTCGACCCGCAACCCCCGGCCGGGTGACCGATCTCCTGCCGCCGCGAGAGCCGCTCCCTCGCTGGCCCAGTGCTTCCACGGTTGCGCCGGCACGTCCGAGGCGGTCGGCCCGCGCGCGGGCCAGGGGATGCCTCACGCCCTGCGTGCCCGGATCGCCCGGGAAGGCCCGACCCCTCGCGTCAACCGCTCGCGGCCGCCGGCGCCTCGGTACGGGAGAAGATGGGGAGCGGCCCCGCGGCCGGCACGAAGACCTCGTCCGAGGGCAGCGACTCGTGCGCCCCGACCACCAGGACTCCGCCCGGCACGATCCGCGCGGCGAGGCGGCCCAGGACGCGCCGCTGGAGCGCGTCGTCGAAGTAGGTGAAGGCCAGGTTGCGACAGAGCACGACGTGGAACGGTCCGTCGGGCATGGTGCGCCGGATGTCCTCGCACCGCAGTCGCACGTCCTCTCGAAACTCCCGCCGCAGACGGAGGGCGCCCTCGCTGGATTCGAAGGCCCGCGGGATCCACTCCGGCGGCAGGCCGCGGAGGGAGCCGGGCCCGAAACAGGCGCGGCGGGCCCGCTCCAGGACCGCCTCCTCCGCGTCCGTGGCGACGACGAAGAGGCCGAGTCCGGGAAAGGAGGGCGCGATCGTCAGCCGGAAGACGATCGCGATCCCGTATGCCTCCTCGCCCGACGCGCAGCCAGCGCTCCAGCACGCGAGGGCGGCGTCTCCGCGGCGGACGGCGAGGCGGGCCATCCCGGGAAGGATCTCGGTCCGCAGTCGCTCCCACACCGCGCGGTCGCGGAAGAAGGCCGAGATCGTGATCCGGCACAGGCCGTCGAGCACGTCCCACTCGGCCGGATCCGACCCCAGGCGTTGCCGGTAGTCCGCGGCGTTTGCGAGGCCCAGTTCCCCCATCCGCCGCCCGATCCGCTTGCACACCTGCCTGCGGACCTTGCGGAAGCCACGCCAGCGCAGGCCGAGCCGCGGCAGGGCCCACTGCAGCAGGTCGACGCATTCCGCGTCCCGCATCGTCAGGTCCCGTCCGATCGCGCGCCCGACATGCCCACGCCATCCACCTTGGCACCGCAGGTGGGGCAACCGCCATTCGCGACCCGGTTCTGGAGAAGAAAGAAGCCATGGCGCTCGATGAGCACGGCCTTGCAGCGGTGACAGTACGTGCTCTCGCCCTCCTCCCCCGGCACGTTGCCCTCGTAGACGTAGCGCAGGCCGGCGGCCCTGCCGATCTCCAGGGCGCGGCGCAAGGTCGTCACCGGCGTGGGCGGCCTGTCCGTCATCTTGTAGGCGGGGTAGAACTGCGACACGTGCCACGGCACCTCGGGCCCGACCGATCGCAGGAACTCGGCGATCCCGCGGAGCTCCTCGTCCGAGTCGTTGACGCCCGGGATGACGAGCGTGGTCACCTCCACCCAGATACCGAGCTCGCGGTACAGGCGGATCGCCGCCAGGATGGGGTCGAGGCGCGCACGGCTGATCCTCCTGTAGCTCTCCGGCTTGAAGAACTTGAGATCGACGTTGGCCGCGTCGAGGACCGTCGCCAGCTCGCGCAGCGGCGCTTCCGAGATGAAGCCGTTCGTGACGAAGATGTTCTTGACGCCCCTCTCGCGCGCCAGCACCGCGGTGTCATGGGCCAGCTCGTAGAAGACCGTCGGCTCGGTGTAGGTGTAGGCGATGGACCGGCAGCCCGTCGCGAGCGCGGCGCCCACGATCTGCTCCGGCGTGATGCGCTCGCCGACGACTGCGTCGTCCAGGGCCGCGAGTTGCGGGCACACCGGCTCCTTCGCCGCGAGCCTCGCGTCCTCGTCGAGGCTCTTCGGGAGCATCTCCTTCGGCCACTGGGACACCACCCAGTTCTGGCAGAAGGAGCACCTCATGTTGCAGCCGACCGTGGCGATCGAGTAGGCGCTCGATCCGGGAAAGAAGTGGAAGAGCGGCTTCTTCTCCACCGGGTCGATCTGCCGCGACACCACCTTGTCGTACACGACCGTGTAGAGACTGCCCCGGTCGTTGAAACGCACGCCACACGCCCCGCGCCCGCCGTCGCGGATCCGGCAATCGTGCGGGCAGAGTGTGCAGAGCACCTCGTGGCCCTCGAGCTTCTCGTAGAACATGGCCTCGTGAAGCGATCGCATCCCGCTACCCTAGCCCTTCACGACGCCGATCCTCCTCTCCACGAGGGGCCCACTGCTCAGGGGCGCTCCCATCGCCTCGGCGAGGGCGCGCCCGGCCGCGGCGAGGATTCCGGGCAGGGTGGAAGCCTCGATGCGCGGCTTCGGCTCCCCGGTGCGTTCCTCGAGGGTGTGACCGGCATGGGCCGCCCTGGAATCGCCCAGCATGGCAACAGCCTTGCGCATCGCCGGCTCGCGGTGGGTCCGGCTCGACCCACGGGCCCATGCTGCGATCGGGCCGCTCGTCACGCAGGCCTCGATGAGAAGGTCCGGCTTCCTCGACCGGCGGCCCGCCTCCCGGAGCGCCGCGGCGGAGCGCGCGGCCAAAGGGGGCCCTTGACCCGCGTCGGCGCGAGAGGAGGATCGGTCGTGAGGCCGGCCTCCGCGACGCGGTCCTCTCATCGCGGCCGAGGGCGCCCGGCGCTCGCGAGCGGCCTGCTCGAAGGAGGGGTGCGATGACCATCATGAATTGCGAGGTATGCGGTAACTCGTACGACAAGGCCTTCCAGGTGATCGCTGCGGGCGCCACCCATGTCTTCGACAGCTTCGAGTGCGCCATCCAGGCCATGGCTCCGCGCTGCGCGCACTGCGACTGCCGGATCATCGGCCACGGGATGGAGGCCGGCGGCAGGATGTTCTGCTCGGCCCACTGCGCTCACACGGCCGGCATCCGGGACGTGAAGGACCGCGTCTAGCCGGGCCCGCGGTGGTCGCCCTTGGGCCGGATCCTCGTCGGCACGAGCGGGTTCCAGTACCGTCACTGGCGCGGGGTCCTCTATCCCGAGGGCCTGCCGCAGTCGCGATGGCTGGCGCGCTACGCGGAGGTCTTCGCCACCGTCGAGCTCAACGCCACCTTCTACCGCCTGCCGACGCCGGCAGCGGTCGACCGCTGGCGCGAGGGGACGCCGCGGAGCTTCCTCTTCGCGGTGAAGGGAAGTCGCTATCTCACCCACGTGAAGCGCCTGCGCGATGCCCGACCCAGCCTGCGGCGCTTCTTCGGGCCGGTGCTGCGCCTCGGGCCGAAGCTCGGCCCGGTGCTGTGGCAGCTCCCGCCGCAGATGAAGGCCGACGTCGATCGGCTCCAGGCATTCCTGCGATGCCTCACCCGTGAGGCGCGCCACGCCTTCGAGTTCCGGAACGAGACCTGGTACACGGAGGGGGTCTGCGCGCTGCTCGATCGCCACGGCGTCGCGCTCTGCGAGCACGACCTCCTGGAAGCCCGGCCGCCCCGCCCCTGCGGTGGCTTCCGGTACCTTCGCTTTCACGGCGCGTCGGCTCGATACGGCGGTCGGTACGGGAGGGAGGCACTGTGCCCGGCGGCGGAGGATCTGCAGCGCTGGCGCCGCCGAGGCGACGCCTACGCCTACTTCAACAACGACCTGGGCGGATGCGCGGTGCGCGACGCCCTCGACCTTCTGGCACTGCTCGGCGAGGAGCGTGGCGGTCGGAGGAAGTCGTCCAGCTCGGGACGATCGGTGCCGTCAGCCGACCCCGGGTCGCTGGGTGGCCTCGAATCCCCGTAGCCGCGGGCGGGCCTGGTCTCGTGGCCGTCCCGACATGAAGAGCCCAGCCGAGCGGGAGCCACAGCCCGGTGCCGGCGAGCGCCACCATGGGCTCCGGGATGTCTCAGGCCCTGCCGAGGGAGTGGATGCGCCCCTTCTCCAGGGCGCGCCCGGCCTGGGCGCCCAGGACCCGAACCCAGGGGCCGAGCTGGGCGAAGCGCGGATCGCGGGTGTGCCCCTCGACGAACCGCTTGTAGATCTGCTGGACGATGACGGCGATCTTGAAGAGCGCGAAGACGTAGTAGAAGAGGGCCGACCCGACGGCGCGGCCGCTCCGCTCCTCGTAGCGCGCGACGACCTCCACCCGCGAGAGGCTGCCCGGCAGGAAGGTGGGGCCCGACGGGCGGGCGCGCATCTCCTCCGGGTCGTCGGGATCGGTCCAGTAGCCGAGGGTGGTCCCGAGATCCATGAGAGGGTCGCCGACGGTCGCCATCTCCCAGTCGAGCACGGCGACGATGCGGTCGAGGCGCGCGAGGTCGAGCACCACGTTGTCGTACTTGTAGTCGTTGTGGATGAGGGCCGGTGCGCCTTCCGCCGGCAGGTGGCTCGCGAGCCAGGCGGCGGCCGCCTCCACCGCGGGGATCGCGTCGGTCTGGGCCCGGGCATACCGCTCGGTCCAGCCGCCGACCTGGCGCGCCACGTAGCCTTCCGGGTGCCCGATCGCGGCGAGGCCGGTCCGGGCAAGGTCGACGGCATGCAGATCGACGAGGTTGTCCACGAGCGCGGTCGACGTGGCCCGCAGCAGGTCCGGCGGGAAGGAACCCAGGGCGGCGTCGCCGCGCAGGATGGTGCCGTGGACGCGCTCCATGAGGTAGAACCTCGCCCCGATCACCGTCTCGTCCTCGCAGAAGGCGATGGGCCGCGGCGCCCTCGGGTAGACGCCCTGGAGCGCCGACAGGATGGTGAACTCGCGCCGCATGTCGTGGGCGCTCTTCACCCGGGCACCGAACGGCGCGCGCCTCAGCACCGCCTCCCGGTCGCCCACGCGGACGAGGTAGGTGAGGTTGGAGTGGCCCTTGCGGAACTGGAGCAGCGAGACGGGCCCGGAGGCGCCCGGCAAGGCCCCGGCCAGGAACGGACGCAGCCGCTCCGGATCGAACCGCTCCTCGTCGCGAGCTTCGTCCGCCTCGTCCGGCGCCAGCCTCGGCTCCTCCGTCACGCGGCCTCCGTCAGCCATCCTCGGAATAGCGCGGGAGGATGCGCCTCGCCACGCCCGTGACGTGGTCCTCGTCGGCCCCGTCGTGCGGCCGTCACATGACGGTGCAGGCCCCGCCGTCCACGGCGATGTACTGGCCGGTGACGTGCCGCGAGGCCTCCGAGGCCAGGAAGACCACCGCCCCCTTGAGATCCTCCTCGCCGCCGAGCCGGCGCAGCGGCGTCGCCGCGATCACCTCCTTCTCGATCTTGTCGAGGAGGCCGCGCGACATCTTCGACGGGAAGAACCCCGGGCAGATGGCGTTCACGTTGATGTTGTACTTCCCCCACTCCGCGGCGAGCGCGCGGGTGAAGTTCACCGCCGCCCCCTTGCTGGTGTTGTAGGCGATGGTCGTCATCTCCGGCGGGTTGCCTCCCAGGCCGGCGACCGAGGCGATGTTGACGATCTTGCCGGAGCGCCTCGGGATCATGGAGCGGCGGCCCACGTCCTGGGTGAGGAAGAACATGGCGTTGATGTTGAGGTTCATCACCTTGTTCCAGGCCTCGGGGGGATGGTCCTCGGCCGGGGCGCCCCAGGTGGTCCCGGCGTTGTTGACGAGGACGTCGACGGCCCCGAAGCGGGCGAGCACCTGGTCCACCAGGGCGGGGATGGTGTCGAGCTTCGATTGGTCGGAGGCGACCGCCAGGACGTCGATGCCCTGCTTCGAGAGGTGGGCCACGGCCTGGTCGAGCTCGCCCTGCTTGCGCGCCGTGATGGCCACCCGGGCCCCCATCTCGCCGAGCGCCTCGGCCATCTGGAGCCCCAGCCCGCGCGAGCCGCCGGTGACGAGGGCCGCCTTGCCGGAAAGATCGAAGAGTCGCTTCACGCTCATGGCCGTCGTCTCCTGGGGAAGGGAGCCAGTCGCGCCCAATAGACCACGCCGCGCGCGCCGCAGTCACGGGGCCGGCCCCGCGGGGGCGCCGGGTCCGGGGCGGGCGGGCTGGACTTCGCCGGGGAGGTGGGGAAGGCTCTCGGCGATGGCCAAGATCCACGTCCTGCTCAAGAAGGAGGAGCTGGATTCCCAGCGACTGCCGGGCAAGGTCGTGCTGGTCCTCGACGTCCTCTTCGCCACCTCGAGCATCGTCACGGCCCTGGCCCATGGCGCGGCCGAGGTCCTTCCCACCATCGACGGAGCCGCGGCGCTGGCGGAGGCGCGCGGGCGACCGGACGGCTCGTACGTGCTCTCGGGCGAGCTCAACGCCGAGACGCTCCCGGGATTCGCGCACCCCACCCCGCTCGCGCTCCTCGGCCAGAGTCTCGAGGGCAAGACGCTCATCTACTCGACGACCAACGGGACGGTGGCGGTGAACAAGTCGAGGGCGGCCGACCACGTCCTGGCGGCGTCGCTGCTCAACGGCGAGGCGGTGGCGGCTCACGTCGAGCGGAACTTCCCGGACGCGACGGTGCTCGTCGTCTGCTCGGGCTCGGCGGACAACTTCAACCTCGAGGACTTCTACGGCGCCGGCTACATGGTCTCGCTGTTCGCGCGGGGGGGCCGCGGTCACGAGCTCAGCGACGCGGCGCTGGCGGCCCGCAGGCTGCACGACCGCTGCGACGGGTTCGATTGCCTGGCGACGAGCCGGGTCGGCCGCATGATGCTGGCGCGCGGGCTCGAGCGCGAGGTCGCCTTCGCGGCGCGGAAGAGCTGCTTCGACGTCGTGCCCGTGCTGCAGGACGGCCGGCTGCGGGCGCTGTGACGCCCGGGCCCCCACGCGGCATCCCGCGAGGGTCGCCGCGGGAAGGGGGTCGAGTGGACGCGGCCGCCACGGGTTGCCTAGAGTTGGGGTCCCAACCGAGGAGGGTCCCATGCTGCGTTCGATGATCTGCGTGCTGGCCGCAGGCCTGGCCGCCCGGGCGGCGGGAGCGGAGGACACCCTGAAGCTCGCGGTTCTCGGCCCCATGGCCTTCGCACAGGGCGAGAACCACTGGGCGGGCGCCGAGCTCGCGCGCGACGAGATCAACGCCGCCGGCGGGATCGCCGTGGGCGGCAAGAAGTTGAGGATCGAGCTCATCCGCGCCGACACCAACGAGATCCAGTCGGTGCCCGACGCGACCAACGCCATGGAGCGCGTCATCACCCGCGACAAGGCGGACATCGTCCTCGGGGGCTTCCGTTCCGAGGCGGCCCTCGCGATGCAAGAGGTCGCCATGGACTACAAGAAGCTCTTCCTCGGCTGCGGGGCGGCCGACGCGAAGCTGGGCGCGAACGTGGCGAAGGACTACGCCCGCTACCGGTACTGGTTTCGCATCACCCCGCTCAACTCGCCGGACCTCGGCCGGACGATCTTCGCCGTGCTGGGCTCCATCGGCGGCCAGCTGCGCGCCGACCTGAAGAAGGACGTGCCCAAGGTGGCGATTCTCGCGGAGAAGGTGCTGTGGACCGAGGCCATCGTGAAGGCGGCGCAGGCCAACCTTCCCAAGATGAAGATGGAGGTGGTCGGAACCTGGCAGCCGTCGTCGACGGCGACGGACGTCACCGCCGAGCTGGCGGCCATCGACCGCGCCGGGGCGGACATCGTCTTCACCGTTCTCTCCGGGCCGGTGGGGATCGTGGTAGGGCGCCAGATGGGCGAGCGCGCCATGAAGGCCATCGCCTTCGGCATCAACGTGGAGGCGCAGAAGGACGGCTTCTGGCAGGCCACGGCCGGCAAGGGCAACTACGTGTCCACCCTCGACACCTACGGCGAGGTCGAGCTGACCCCGAAGACCATCCCCTTCGTCAAGGCGTTCAAGCAGCGCTTCCACCGGTCGCCCACCTACAACGCCGGCACCTACGACGCCATCATGCTGCTCAAGGAGGCGATCGAGAAGGCGGGGGCCACCGACGCGGACAAGCTCGTCCCGGTGATCGAGAAGATGAGCTTCGTCGGAGCCGGGGCCTACCTCGAGTTCGACAAGTCGCACGATCCGATCTGGGGCATCGGCAAGGACACGGGCATCGCCGTGCAGTGGCAGGACGGGCACAAGGAGCCGTTCTGGCCGCCCCAGGTGAAGGGCATGAAGCCGTTCAAGTTCCCGGCCGCGAAATGACCCCGAGGCGGCGCCGCCCGGCCTCGAGCGCCGCCGCCTTCCCCGCATGCTCCAGGACATCCTCGTCACCGGCCTCGTCAACGGCGGCGTCTACGCGCTCCTGGCGGTCGGCTTCTCGCTGATCTTCGGCGTGGCGCGCATCGTCAACATCGCGCACACCGCCTTCTACATGCTGGCGGCCTACTGCTTCTACGCGCTGCTGGTGCGGGGCGGGCTGGGGGTCCTCCCGGCGGCGGTCGTCGCGGTCGTGGCGGTGACCGGGCTCTCGGTGGTCTGCTACCGGCTGGTGATCGAGCCGGTGCGGGAGCACGAGTCGGCCGTGCTCATCGCCACCATCGCGCTCGCGCTCATCTTCCAGGAGGGGATGCTGCTCGCCTTCGGGGGCAGCTTCCGCGGGATCCCATCGACCGTCGAGGGCATGGCGACCTTCCTCGGCGTGGGCATCCCCTACCAGCGGCTCCTCATCCTGGCGGTGGCGGCCGCGATGCTCGCCGGCACCTGGCTCGTGCTCTACCGCACGCGCCTGGGCCTCGCGATCCGCGCCACCGCCAACGATCTCGAGGTGGCGAACCTCATGGGGATGAACGTGCACCGCGTCGCCATGGCCACCGTGGCCATCTCGGTGGCGCTGGCGGCGATGGCGGGCGTGGTGGTCTCGCCGGTGTTCGTCGTCGATCCGTTCATGTGGCTGGCGCCCCTCGTCACCATGCTGGCCATCGTGGTGCTGGGCGGGCTGGGCAGCCTCAAGGAAAGCCTGGCCGGCGCGCTGGTGATCGGCTACGTCGAGGCCATCACCGTGTTCGCCCTCCCCCAGGGCGCCTTCCTCAAGGGGGCGGTGGCCCTGTCGATCATGGTGGTCGTGCTCCTGGTGCGGCCCGAAGGGCTCTTCGGGGTGGCGTTCGAGGAGGAGCGCTGAGGCGGGGCTGGCCCCCGCCGCCCCTTGCCATGGCCGATCCGCTCTCCTATCTGGCCCGCCGGGCGTGGGCCAACCTCCGCAACGAGGTGCTGGTGCTGCCTTCGCGCACGCTGGCGCTGCTCTGGGCGGCCAGCGTGCTGCTCCTCCCGCTCGTGTACGGGGACGCCTACGTGCTGCGCATCGCGGCCATGACCTGCATCTTCGCCATCTTCGCGGCCAGCTGGGACCTGCTGGCGGGCTACGGTGGCCAGATCAGCTTCGGGCACGCCCTGTTCTTCGGCGCCGGCGCCTACACCTCCGCGCTGGTCTCGCTCCGGCTCGGCCTGCCGCCCTGGGTGGGGACCGGCTGCGGGGCGGCGGTGGCGACCCTGGTCGGCCTGGGCGCCGGGTTCCTGTGCCTGAGGCTGCGCGGCTCCTACCTCTCCCTGGCGACGCTCGCCTTCCCGCTCATCGCCATCGGCCTGCTGTTCGCGTTCCCCGAGTGGTCGGGCGGAGAGCTCGGCATCTCCGGGCTCAGGTCGCTCGCCCCGTCGCGCACGGCCAGCTACTATGCGGTGGCGGCCGTCATGCTGGCGCTGGTGATGGGCATGTGGACCATCGCCGACTCGAGATTCGGCCTGGTGCTTCACGCCATCCGCGACGACGAGGTCGCCGTTCGGGCCTCGGGCATCAACACCACGCGCTACAAGCTGGCGGCGTTCGCGATCTCGGCGTTCGCGGCGGGCGCCGCGGGCGCGCTCTACGCGCACCTGGTACGGGTCGCGGGCCCTTCCACGCTCGAGGTGCCGCTCTCCTTCCAGGTCGTGATCTGGGGCGTCTTCGGCGGCGCCGCCACCGTCTACGGCCCCGTCACCGCGGTGTTCATCCTCTATCCCCTCACCGAGTGGCTCGGCAGCTTCAGGGCCATCGGCCAGCTGCGGCTGCTGGTCTTCGCGGTGATCGTCTTGCTGGTCCTGCTCTTCATGCCTCGCGGGCTCACGCCTTGGGTGCGCGACAAGATCGAGACACAGTGCCCGAGGTGCAAGCAGAGGAACGTCGCGTGGCGGCAGGACTGCCGCTTGTGCACCGCGCCACTGCGGGCGTCCCGTGCCTCGCCGGCCGGCCCCGCTCAGAGGCCCAGGTAGCCGGCGCGCAGGGTCTCGTCGGCCAGCAACTGGCCGGCGGTCCCGCTGGCGATGATGCGGCCCTGCGACAGCACGTAGCTGCGGTTCGCCATCTTGAACACCTGCCCGACCTCCTGCTCGACGAGCAGGACCGGGACCCCCTCGGCGTGGACCTGGGCGATGGCGGCGAACAGCTCCTCGCGGATCCGGGGCGCGAGGCCGAGCGAGGGCTCGTCGATGGCGAGCAGCCGGGCCTCGAACATCAGCGCGCGCGCGGTGGCGAGCATCTGCTGCTCGCCGCCGGAGAGGGTGCCGGCGATCTGCCGCCGCCGCTGCGCCAGGCCGGGAAACAGCGCGAAGCAGTGATCCAGCCGGCGCCCGGTCTCGGTCGCGCTGCGCGACAGGTATGCGCCGGCGAGCAGGTTCTCGAGCACGGTGAGCTCGCGGAACGGCCGCCGCCGCTCGGGACAGTGCACCAGGCCGCGGCGGCGGATCTCGTGCGCCGGGAGCGCGTCGATGCGCTCGCCGGCGAAGCGAACCTCGCCCTCGAGCACGATGTCGCCCGCCGTGCCGCGCTTCATCCGCTCGTCGAAACGCACCAGGCCGGAGATGGCGCGCAGCAGCGTCGACTTGCCGGCCCCGTTCGGCCCCACCACGCCGACGAACTCCTTCTCGTCCACGGCCAGCGAGACCCCGTTCAGGATCACCGCCTTGTCGTAGCGGACGGCGAGGTCCTTGACCTCAAGCAGTGGCATGTCCCGAGCCCAGGTACGCCTCGATCACCTTCGGGTCCCGCACGATCTCGGAAGGGATCCCGTCGGCGATGATCTCGCCGTGGTCGACCACGATCACCCGGTCGACGATGGACATCAGCTCCTTCAGCTTGTGCTCGATCATCAGCACCGCCGGCCCCTCCGAGCGCAGGCGCCCGAAGCGCCCCCCCTTGTGCAGGCGCCGGATCGACTTTGCCAGCAGCTCGGACTCGGCTGGGTTGAGGCCGCCGAGCGGCTCGTCGAGCAGGAGCAGTTCCGGCTCGGTGGCGATGGCGCGGGCCACCTCGAGGCGCTTCAGGTCGCCCTGCGACAGCGCCGAGGCGGGTTCCAGCGCCATGTCGGAGATGCCCACGAATTCCAGCGCGTCCATGGCCCTGGCCTCGGCCTTCTTGACCCATTCCCCGCGGCGCCTGGCGCGCGGCGCCATGAGCGGCACCATGACGTTGGCCACGATGGGCAGGTGCCGGAAGGGCCGGGTGTTCTGGAAGGTTCCGACGATGCCGCGGTTCACGACGTCCCAGGGGCGCAGCGAGGTGATGTCCTCGCCGTTGAAGACGATGCTCCCCTGGTCCGGCTTGAGGATCTTGGTGATGAGCCGCAGCAGGGTGGTCTTGCCGGCACCGTTCGGCCCGATGAGGCCGACGATCTGATCGCGCCGCAGCTCGAACCCGACGTCGCGGACGGCGGTCAGGCCGCCGAAGCGCTTGCCGAGGTGCTCGACCTTGAAGAACGGCGCGGACATGGGCGCGGGCCGGCCAGATGCTAGCAGATCCCCGCGGGCGGCCCGCGGGGCCCACCCCGGCCTGGCGGCCGGGCGGCGACGGGCCCGGGGCCCGCGTCAGCGCTCGGCGTGCTCGTCGCGCAGCTCACGGCGCGAGACCTTCCCCACGTCGGTCTTGGGCAGCTCGCCCCGGAACTCGACGATGTGCGGCACCTTGTACTCGGCGAGCTGCTCCCTGCAGTACGCGCGGATCTCCTCCTCGCTCAGCTTGCCGCGCGCGTCGCTCTGGAGGACGACGATGGCCTTGATGAGCTGCCCCACGGTCGCGTCGGACACGCCGATGACGCCGGCGGCCTTCACCTGCGGATGCGCGTACAGCACCTCCTCGACGTCCTTGGCGAAGATGGAGTAGCCCTTGTACTTGATGAGGTCCTTCGATCGGTCGTAGAAGTGGAAGTAGCCCTCCTCGTCCATGGAGACGATGTCCCCCGTGCGCAGCCAGCGCACCCCCCCGCGCTCGACGAATGCCTTCTCCGTCTCCTCCGGGCGCTGCCAGTAGCCGGCCATGACCGTCGGGCCGCTGAGCACGAGCTCGCCGGTCTGGCCCGGCGGGACGGCTTGCAGCGTCTCGGGATCCAGCACCGCGGCGAGCATGCCGGGCACCGGGCAGCCGAACGACCCGGCCTTGGGCCGGTCGAGCGGGTTGATGTGGCTCGTGGCGCAGGTCTCGGAGAGTCCGTAGCCCTCGATGATGCTCGAGCCCGTGCGCCGGGCCCAGCCCTTGACGGTCGACTCGTGAAGGGTGTCGGCGCCCGAGACCAGGAGCTTGAGCCGCTTCCAGTTCACCTTGTCGGTGTCCTTGTGGTCCTTGAGGTACTCGAACAGCGTGGGCACGCCGTAGAACACGGTGGCCCGGTAGCGCTCCATGGAGGAGAGGATGGTCTCGGTGTCGGGGCTGGTGAACAGCACCAGCAGGTTCCCCTGGGCGATCCCGTTCAGCATGATCGCCACCTGCCCGTAGATGTGGAAGAAGGGCAGGAAGGCGAGGACCACCTCCTTGCCCGGCTCGAGGCCGGGGGCCACGATCTGCGACACCGCCTCGGCGGCCAGCAGGTTGGCGTGCGTCAGCATCACGCCCTTGGGGTTCCCCGTCGTGCCGCCGGTGTAGGGCAGTGCCGCCACGTCGGTCCTCGGGTCGATCGCCACCTGCGGAGGCCGCGGCGGGTACTTCCTCAGCAGGTCCTGGAGCCAGTGCAGGTTCGGCGCGGCGGGGACGTCGGCCGAGCCCAGGCTGGCGTCGGCGAACAGCCGGCCGAGGACCCCCTTCCCGAGCAGCCGCTTCAGCGCCGGAAGGTACTCGCCCACGCTGGTGACCACGATCCGATCCAGCGGAGCGCCGCACTTCGCCACCTTGTCGTGGAGGATGTCCTGGCACACGACGACGCGCGCGCCGGCGTCCTCCAGCTGGTGGCGCACCTCCCGGCTCGCGTACACGGGGCTGATCGGGGTGACGGTGGCGCCGCACTTCAGGGCGGCGAAGTAGGCGATGATGAACTGCGGGCTGTTGAGCAGGTACAGCGCGATCCGGTCGCCCTTGCGGACCCCCAGATCGGTGAAGGCGCAGGCGAGCCTGTCGGCGGAGTCGCGCAGCTCGCGGTAGGTGATCTCCCGGCCGTAGAACACGACGGCGGAGCGCTCGGCGAAGCGCTCGGTCACCTCGTCGAACACCTCCGGCACCGATCGGATTGGGATCTCGAGCGAGGGGGGGACGCCTTTCTGGTAGAACTTGAGCCAGGGCCTGGCGAGGTAGCGTCCGATGGCCTCCATGGGTGGAGTTTAGGCGGGAAACGGGTCTCCTCCGCAAGCTACCCGGCCCGACGGCCGCTCGAGCGCGCGCCTCGCTTCGGCGTTCCAGGCCCGGCCGGGGCGGCCCTGCTCCTGATCGCCACTGCCCCGTGGCTGTCGGTCGGGTTGCCGCCCTTCCCCCAGGCGTGCAAGCGCGGGGGATGCCGGTCGCCGTTGGGGCCGGGGGCTGACACCGCGGCGCGCCGCTTGGTACGGTGGTCCACGCTGCCCCCGGGCAGCAGGCGGAGGGGACAGGAGCCAGGATGCGGGCGCCGCCGCCGCTGTCGAAGAGGCTCGAGGGGACCCTCGAGGAGAGGTACACGCTCCCCGAGGGCTGGGTGTTCATGTCCGGCACCCAGGCGCTGGTCAGGCTGCCCATGCAGCAGCGGATGCGGGACCAGGCGGCGGGCAAGAACACGGCCGGCTTCATCTCCGGCTACCGGGGCTCGCCGCTGGGGCGCTATGACATCGAGCTCTGGCGCGCCGCCGACCTGCTGCGGCAGCACCACGTTCGCTTCCAGCCGGGCGTGAACGAGGACCTGGCGGCGACGGCCGTCTGGGGATCCCAGTACGTGGCCGCGACCCCGGGCGGCCGCTACGACGGCGTGTTCGGCATCTGGTACGGGAAGGGACCCGGCGTCGACCGCAGCGGCGACGCGCTGCGCCACGCGAACCTGGCGGGGACCGGGCCGTGGGGCGGCGTGCTGGCGCTCGCGGGCGACGACCATGCCGCCAAGTCCTCCACCACCGCCCACCAGTCGGACCCCATGTTCATCGCGGCCGGCATCCCGGTGCTCTACCCGGCCCACGTCCAGGACATCCTCGACCTCGGCCTGCACGGGATCGCCATGAGCCGCCACAGCGGCTGCTGGGTCGCGCTCAAGCTGGTCACCGACGTGGTCGAGAGCTCGGGAACGGTGTGCGTCGGCCCCGACCACCCGAGCTGCCTCCTCCCGCCCGACTCCATCGCGGCCGCGGGCGGCCTGGGCATCCGCCGGTTCGACACGGCGCTGGGCCGGGAAGATCGTCTCCAGAACCACAAGCTGCACGCGGCCCTGGCCTACGCGCGCGCCAACGGCCTGAACCGCATCGTGCTCGACCCGCCGTCGCCGAGGCTCGGCGTCGTCAGCGCCGGAAAGTCCTACGCCGACGTTCGCCAGGCCCTCCTCGAGCTGGGGCTGGACGAGGCGGGCGCCGCGGCCGCCGGGATCCGGTTGCTCAAGGTCGGCATGGTCTGGCCGCTCGATCCCGAGATCGTGGCCCGCTTCGCCGACGGGCTCGACACCGTGCTGGTCGTCGAGGAGAAGCGGCCGCTGCTCGAGAACCAGATCAAGGCCATCCTCTTCGACGCACCGGCGGGGCGGCGGCCGCGCCTGGTCGGCAAGTTCGACGGCGCCAGCGAGTGGTCGCCGGCGCGCGGCGCGCCGGTGCTGCCGATGCACGGGGAGCTGTCGCCGCCCCTCGTCGCCGCGCAGATGGCGCGGCTCCTCGGCCGCAGGGGCGACGACCTCGCCGCGGTGGGGCCGGCGGCGAAGCAGCCCGGGCCCCTGCGGCTGCCCAACTTCTGCTCCGGCTGCCCGCACAACGTCTCCACCCAGGTGCCCTCCGGGAGCCGGGTGCTGGCGGGCATCGGGTGCCACTCCATCGCCCAGCTGCAGCACCCCGAGCACACCGGGAACATGTGCCACATGGGGGCGGAGGGCGTCCTGTGGGTGGGGCAGGCGCCGTTCACGGACGAGCCGCACGTCTTCACCAACATCGGAGACGGCACCTACTTCCATTCCGGTTTCCTGGCCATCCGCCAGGCGATCGCGGCCAAGGTGTCCATCACCTACAAGCTGCTGGTGAACGGCTTCGTCTCCATGACCGGTGGGCAACCCATCGACGGCGACCTGCCCGTGCCCCGCATCGCGGCGGAGCTGCTGGCCGAGGGCGCGGGCCGGGTGGTGGTGGTGACGGACGATCCCGCGAAGTACGGCCGCGGTGCGCTGCCGCCGGGCGTGCCGGTGCGCCACCGCCGCGAGATGGACGCGGTGCAGCGCGAGCTGCGCGAGTTCCGCGGCGTCTCGGTCCTCGTCTACGACCAGATGTGCGCCGCCGAGCGCCGCCGCCAGCGCAAGCGCGGGAAGCTGCCCGACCCGCCCAGGCGCGTGTTCATCCACCCCGCCGTCTGCGAGGGCTGCGGCGACTGCAGCACCAGGTCCAACTGCATGTCGGTCGAGCCGCTCGAAACCGAGCTCGGGCGCAAGCGCCGCATCAACCAGTCGAGCTGCAACAAGGACTACTCCTGCGTCGAGGGCTTCTGCCCCAGCTTCGTGACCGTGCTGGGCGGGGCTCCGGTGCGCGGTGCCGCGCGCGCGCCGTCCGCGGCCGGCTTGCCGGAGCTGCCTGAGCCGGAGCTGCCGGCCCTCGGCGCGACCCCCTACGGCGTGCTCGTCACCGGAATCGGCGGCACCGGGGTGGTCACCATCGGCTCCATCCTCGGCGTTGCGGCGCACCTGGACGGCAAGGCCGCCAGCGTGCTCGACGTCACCGGCCTGGCGCAGAAGTACGGCGCGGTCATGTCCCACGTGCGACTCGCCAGCGACCCGGCGCTGCTGCAGTCGGCCCGGCTGGCGGCGCGGGAGGCCGACCTGGTGCTCGGCTGCGACCTGGTCGTCACCGCCGGCACGGAGACCCTGACCCGGATGGACGCGGGCAAGACCCGCGCCGTCGTCAACACCGAGGTGGTCCCCACCAGCGATTTCGTCAAGGACCCCGACTGGCGGCTCGACGAGGTCGAGCTGGGCGAGCGCGTGCGGGCCGCTTCCCGCGTCGTGGAACGCGTGGCCGCGACCCGCATCGCCACCGGTCTGCTCGGGGACGCCATCGCCGTCAACATGCTCCTGGTGGGGTATGCCTGGCAGAAGGGCTGGCTCCCCATCTCGCACGCCGCCGTGGAGCGAGCCATCGCGCTGAACGGCGTCGCCATCCCCTTCAACAAGGAGTGCTTCCTGTGGGGCCGGCGGCTGGCCCACGACCCCGCCGCGGTGGAGAGACTGCTCGGCGGCGCCGAGGTCGCGGACCTGCCGGCGTCCCCGCTGCCGGCGGTGAACGACGTCGTCGCCCACCGCAGCGCCTGGCTGACGGACTACCAGGACGCGCGCTACGCGGCCCGGTACCGCGGCCTGGTGGAGCGGGTGGCGCGGCGCGAGCGCGAGGTGGTCGGGGGCGAGCGGCTGGCCGGGGCCGTGGCCCGCAACTACTTCAAGCTGCTCGCCCACAAGGACGAGTTCGAGGTGGCGCGCCTCTACGCGGCCCCCGCGTTCCGCGCCGAGCTGGCGCGCGCCTTCGAGGGCGACTACCGGCTCCACTTCCACCTCGGGGCGGGCCCCTTCGCCCGGCGCGACCCGGCCACCGGCCGGCCCCGCAAGACGGAGGTGGGGCCCTGGGTGCTGACGGCATTCCGCGTCCTGGCGGCCTTCCGGCGCCTGCGGGGCACGTGGCTCGATCCCTTCCGGGGTAGCGCCGAGCGCGAGCTGGCGCGCCGCCTGCTCGAGGAGTACGAGCGGGACGTCGAGCTGGTGCTGGACGGCCTCGACGAGGGCCGGATGGAGCTGGCGGTGGAGCTGGCGAGCTGGCCGGACCGGGTGCGGGGCTACGCCCACGTGAGGGCCGCCAGCGCCGAGAAGGTGGCCGTGGAGCGCAGCGAGCTGTGGCGCAGGTGGGAGACGGGAGAGGCGAGGGCGGGCGTGGCGGCTCCCGCTTGAGGCGGGGCGCTCGCGCCGGCCGGGAGCGACATGGGAGAGGCGATGGTCATCATGCCGCACGACCGCCTCCGCGCCCTGGCCGCGCGCCTGCTCGCCGCGGCGGGGGCCTCCGACGGCGACGCCCGGACCGTGGCCGATCACCTCGTCGACGCGAACCTCTCCGGCCACGACAGCCACGGCGTGGGGATGCTCCCCACGTACGTGCGCGCCATCCGGGCCGGCGAGCTGGACCCCAGGGCCCACGCGCGCGTCGAGGACCGCGGCGGAGCGGTCCTGGCGGTCGACGGGAGAAGGGGGCTCGGACAGGTGGTGGCCCGAGAGGCGGTGGCCGCCGCGATGGAGCGCGTCCGCACCACCGGGGTGGCGCTGGCCGCGCTCCGCGACGCCTTCCACATCGGCCGCGTCGGGGCCTACGCGGAGCAGGCGGCGGCGGCCGGGCTCGTCTCGGTCCACTTCGTGAACGTGGTCGGCCACCCGGGGCTGGTGGCGCCGTTCGGCGGCACCGACGCGCGACTGGCCACCAACCCGTTCTGCGTCGCCTTTCCGGCGGCGAGGGGCCGGCCGGCGGTGGTGCTCGACTTCGCCACCAGCGTGGTGGCGCTCGGCAAGGTGCGGGTGGCGCTGAACCGCGGGGAGCGGATGGCCGAGGGGGTGCTCCTCGACGCGCGGGGCCGCCCCACCACCGATCCGGCCGTCATGTACCAGGAACCCCGAGGGGCCCTCCTTCCGTTCGGGCTCCACAAGGGGTACGGACTGGCCCTGGCGTGCGAGCTGCTCGCCGGGGCCGTGACCGGAGGCGGCACCGTCGCCACCGTCCCTGCCGGCAAGGACCGCGCCATCAACAACATGCTGAGCTTCGTCGTGGACCCGCTCCGCCTTCCCGGCGCCGACCGGCTCGAGGACGAGATCGCGGCCGCCGTCGATCACGTGAAGGGCTCGGCGCCGGCCGATCCGGCCTCCCCGGTGCTGGTCGCGGGCGAGCCCGAGCTCGCCTGGCGCGCCCGGCGCATGGCCGAGGGGGTACCGGTGGAGCGGGCGACGTTGGATCAACTGCGGGCGGCCGCGCAATCGGTCGGGACCCGGCTGGAGGAGGGGTGAGGCACGGAGGGTGCACGTGAGCGCGTTCCCGGAGTACGAGCGCTACGACGGGATGGGGCTGGCGGAGCTGGTGCGGAGGGGCGATGTCACGCCCGGCGAGTTGCTCGACGCGGCCATCGAGCGCGTCGAGCGGCGCAAT
>Ga0153915_10000672_pt1 | contig 31472 bp, 29 predicted proteins | sample Opewatmetagenome_2_FD_107003 | JGI IMG/M metagenome (GOLD analysis project Ga0153915, IMG submission 107003) | Freshwater wetland microbial communities from Ohio, USA - Open water 3 Core 3 Depth 3 metaG | ecosystem: Environmental > Aquatic > Freshwater > Wetlands | place: USA: Ohio, Lake Erie... | reverse complement strand
GCTGCTTCCAGCGCCAGAAAGGCCAATGATGCGATTTCTCTACTCGTCGGCTGATCGCTCGTCGGCTGCGGTGTCGTGACGAGAAACGAGGTGCTCTCACACGTCGGTTGTATCCAGCGGAGGCGGGCGGCCGCGAGGGCCGCCCCTACGGCGCGGAGGGATCGTTTGGCGCGGTGGTGCCGTAACAGCACGGGTTTCCGAGCTTTTCGCTGAAAGCTGAAAGCTGATAGCTTTCGTCGCATGAGCCGCGTTGTGGTCGCTGACAAGATGGACGAGAGTGGCCTCGCGAAGCTGCGGGAGGCAGGCCACGAGGTCGTGAACCTGGCGGGAGCGCCGCGCGAAAAGCTCCTGGCGTCGCTCGGGGACGCCGAGGCCATTCTCGTGAGGAGCGCGACGAAGGTGGACAAGGAGCTGCTCGAAGCGGCGCCGAAGCTCTCCGTCGTCGGCCGCGCCGGGGTCGGAGTGGACAACGTGGACGTGCCGGCCGCGACCGCGCGCGGCGTGCTCGTCATCAACGCGCCCACGGCCAACGTCGTCTCGGCCACCGAGCACACCTTCGCGCTGCTCTTCGCCCTCCTGCGGCGCGTGCCTGCCGCCGCCTCTTCGATGGCGGCGGGCAAATGGGAGAAGTCGAAGTTCGTGGGAACCGAGCTCTCGGGAAAGACGCTCGGCATCGTCGGGCTGGGACAGGTCGGCTCGCGCGTCGCGGCTCGGGCGCGCGCCTTCGACGCGAAGGTCGTCGGGTACGACCCGTACCTGCCGCCCGGCCGCGCAAGAGAGCTGGGGGTCGAGCTCCTGCCCCTGGAGGCGCTCCTGCAAGCCTCGGATATCGTCACGCTCCACGCGACGACGTCCGAGGGGGGGAAGCCGATCCTGGGCCGCGAAGAGCTCTCGCGCATGAAGAAGGGCGCAATCCTCTTGAACGTCGCGCGCGGCAAGCTCGTGGATCGGGAAGCCCTGCACGAGGCCCTCGCCTCAGGGCAGCTCGCGGGGGCCGCGCTCGACGTGTTCGATCCCGAGCCCCCCGATCCCAGCGATCCGCTCTTGAAGCTCCCGAACGTCGTCGCCACCCCGCACCTGGGAGCCTCGACCGTGGAAGCGCAGGAGCGCGTCTCGCTCCAGACCGTCGAGGCGGTGGCCGACGCGCTCGCCGGCGCGGCTTACGTGCCCGCGGTCAACCTCCCGTTCCGCGGCCCGGCCGACCCGGGCGGCGCGGCGGCCTGGATGCGGCTGGCCGAGCGGTCCGCGCACTTCCTCTGCTCGATCGGCGCGGCGGGCCTGACGTCCGTCTCGGTCGAGACCTGGGGCCTCCCGGAGGACCTCCTGAGGCCGGTCGCCGTCGCGGCGGTCAAGGGCGCTCTGGAAAGGCACGCCCCGGAGACGGTCAACTTCGTCAACGCCCTCGTGATCGCGCAGGAGCGCGGCCTCTCGGTCGTTTCGACCCGCCATGAGCATCCGGGCCACTACGTGCGCTCGATCCGCGTCACGCTGATCGGGGGCGGGTCCTCCACGAGCGCGGACGCGACCCTCTACTCCGGCCGCGACGCGCGGGTCGTCAAGGTGGACGATCTCCCGCTCGAGTTCCGACCGGAGGGCACGGTCGTCTTCCTGCGAAACCGCGACGTGCCCGGGGTCATCGGGACGATCGGAACCGTGCTGGGCGAAGCGGGGGTCAACATTGCGGGGTTCTCGCTCGCCCGCGGCGACGGCTCGAAGGCGGCGGCGGTGATCGCCGTGGATTCCGTTCCCCCTCGCGAGGTGCTCGAGCGGCTGCGCCGCGCGCCCGCGGTCGAGGACGTCCGGGTCGTGACCTGGTGAGCCTTTGAGCCGCATGCGGGTCGTCGTTCTCTTCGGCGGCCGGTCCGTCGAGCGAGAAGTCTCGCGAATCTCCGCCCGCACGATCGCCGGGGCCCTCGACCCCTCGAAATACGACGTTGTCCCGCTCGCGGTCGGCCCCGACGGCCGCTTCCTCCCGGCGGGGGAGTCGCGGCGGCTTCTCACGGCGGGCCCGGTCCCGGAAAAATTCCGTCGCGCGGATCTCGAAGACACGGCCGAGGCCGGGGCCCTGATGCCGGCGGAGATCACGCCGGCGCGGGCCGACGTCGTCATCCCGATCATCCACGGCACGACCGGCGAGGACGGCACGCTCCAGGGCTTCCTCGATTTTCTCGGCATTCCCTATGTCGGCGCCGGCGTGGCCGGCTCGGCGATCGGCATGGACAAGGCAGTATTCAAGTGCCTCCTCCGCGACGCCGGGGTCCCGACGACCCGTTTTCACACCCTCTCGCAGCGCGAGAGGGGTGCGGTCCGGGGGCAGCCGTGGGCCGCCCACCTCGATTTTCGCCTCCCCCTCTTCGTCAAGCCCTCCAACGGAGGGTCCTCCGTGGGAGTCACGAAAGTGAAGCGCTGGGAGGACCTCGACGCGGCCGTGGATCTGGCCTTCCGCTACGACGACCGGATCCTCATCGAGGAGGGCGTGGACGCGCGCGAGCTCGAATGCGCCGTGCTCGGCAACGAGGAGCCGCGCGCCTCGGTCGTCGGCGAGGTCGTTCCGGGACGGGAGTTCTACGACTACGACGACAAGTACCGGGAGGAGCGGGCGAAGCTCCTGATCCCCGCGCCCATCGAGCACGCGGTCGCCGAGGAGGTCCGGCAGCTCGCCGTCCGCGCGTTCCGCGTGGCCGGCATCTCCGGGATGGCGCGCGTGGACTTCTTCCTCGAGCGGGGCACGGACCGCGTGCTCGTCAACGAGCTGAACACGCTCCCCGGCTTCACGGCCATCTCCATGTACCCGAAGCTCTGGGAGGCGTCCGGCCTGCCCCTGCCGAAGCTCTTGGACGAGCTCATCCGCCTCGCCCTCGAGCGCAGAGAGATGCGCGACCGCCTCTCCCACGAGCCCCCGGCCGAGCTCACGTAGCCGTCGCTCGACTTTCGGCGCGGGGCGGTCGCTGCGCGACCGGCGCCGAGAGATTTCAACTACGGGAGCGGGAACTCCTCGCGCCGCCACCGGGGCGAAGGCGTCAAGGAAATAAAGGATCTGGCGCCCGCGCGGAGCACGGCTTGCTCGCCGGCCTACAATGCCTGACGCCAGAGAATCCATGGAGAAAAGTCCCCAAGATTGTCGTCTTCGCCCGGCGGTTCCCGGGGACGTTGCGACGCTGTCGGCGCTGATCCGGGAGTCGGTTCTCGGGCTGAGCGGCGGGGACTACTCGCCCGAGCAGCTCTCGAGCGCGCTCCGCCATCTCTTCGGCGTGGACACGCGGTTAATCGAGGACGGCACCTACTACGTCGTCGAGGCCGGCGGCCGGCCGATCGCCTGCGGGGGATGGAGCAGGCGGCGGACGCTCTTCGGGGGAGACCAGTACGCGGGCCGGGCTGACGATCGGCTCGATCCAGCCACCGAGGCAGCGAGGATCCGCGCTTTCTTCGTGCACCCCGGTTGGGCGCGACGCGGCCTGGCCCGGCTGCTCCTCGATGAGTGCGATCGAGCGGCTGGTTCGAGCGGTTTCCGGCGCCTCGAGCTCGCGGCGACGCTCACCGGCATCCCTTTCTACGAGCGCGAGGGGTTCCTCATCGTCGAGCGGACGGAGGTGGAGCTTCCCGGCGGAGTGCGCTTCCCCCTGGCTCGAATGACCCGGGATATCCGCACAGCGTAAGCGGAGACTTACGGAGCGTGCCGGAGCTGCCGGATATCGTCGCGTATCTCGAGGCGCTCGCGCCGCGAACCGTCGGCCGGCGACTCGAGAGGGTGCGCCTGGGAAGCCCCTTCCTGCTGCGTTCGGTCGATCCGCCGCTGCGAGAGGCCGAAGAGAAGAAAGTGCTCGGCCTGCGGCGCATCGGCAAGCGGATCGTCTTCGAGCTGGAGGACGATCTTTTCCTAGTGCTCCACCTGATGATCTCCGGCCGGCTTCACTGGAAGCCGAAAGGGGCAAAGCTGGGCGGGCGGACCGCTCTCGCCGCTTTCGACTTCGAGGACGGCACGCTGCTCTTGACCGAGGCGAGCACGAAGAAACGGGCCTCGCTCCATTTGGCGCGCGGCGAACGCTCCCTCTCGGAGTTCGATCGCGGCGGACTCGAGGTTCTCGACGCGGATCCCGAGTCATTCCGCCAGGCCTTGACGCGCGAGAACCACACCGTCAAGCGGGTGCTGACGGACCCGCGCCTCTTCTCCGGAATCGGCAACGCCTACTCCGACGAGATCCTGCACCGCGCGAGGCTCTCGCCGGCGAAGTGGACGAGCCGGCTGACCGAAGAGGAGACCGCGCGGCTCTACCGCGCGGCGCGCGAGACGCTGGAGAAGTGGGCGCGCCGCTTCGTCGAGGAGGCCCGCGAGGCGTTTCCGGAGAAGGTCACCGCCTTCCGCGAAGGGATGGCGGTGCACGGCCGCTACGGCAAACCTTGTCCCGACTGCGGCTCCCCCGTGCAGCGCATCGTCTACGCCGACAACGAGTCGAACTACTGCGCCACCTGCCAGACCGGCGGAAAGCTTCTCGCCGACCGCGCCCTGTCGCAGCTTCTCCGGGGCGACTGGCCGAGGACCCTCGAGGAGCTCGAGGAGAGAAAACGTGGATAGAATTCGGGCGGTCTTCGGGACCGCCGGCATGGTCCACCGCTACCTGGAAACCGCGTGAAAAGGAGGAGGACCCTTCCCCCTCTCCCGGCGGGAGAGGGCAGGGGTGAGGGACGCCCCCTCGACGTCATTCGTGCACGGCAGCTCCGAGAGCTCTCCACAACGGTGGAAAAGAAGCTCTGGCGGTATCTTCGCGATCGTCGCCTTGCTCGCGCGAAGTTTCGCCGGCAACATCCGATTGGCCCATACATCGTGGATTTCTACTGTGATGAAGCAAGGCTCGCCATCGAGTTGGATGGAGGCGGGCACGGCCATGAGGAAGAGGCCGCTTACGACGCTTTGAGGACTTCAGAGCTGGCGAAGCTTGGAATTCGAGTCTTGCGGTTCTGGAATAACGATGTGACGGGAAATCTCGATGGGGTGCTGAAAACGATCCTGGATGCTTTGGGAGAATCGCCCCCCTCACCCTGACCCTCTCCCCCCGCGCCCGGGTGGAGAGGGAATTCCTGTTCTCACGGCAGCTCTCCGTTGAGGATCTTTGCCAGCTTGGCCGGGTCGATGTTTCCGCCGGAGACGACGCAGACGACCTTGCCCGAGCCGGCTTTTCCGGCGACGGCGGCGGCGACAGACGTGGCGCCGGCGCCCTCGGCGATAACGCGGTTTCGCTCGGCGAGCGTTCGAACCGCCGCGGCGGTTTCGGCGACCGAGACGACCAGGGAGCCGGCGAGGAGCGATTTCGCGAGCGGCCACATCTCGGGCAGCATGGATCTTCCGCCGATGCCGTCCACGAAGCTGGGGGTGTGGTGGATGGCGACGGGCTTGCCGGCGGCTAGAGAGGCGGCGAACGGGGCCGCGGTCTCGACTTCCGAGGCGAAGACGCTCACCGCCGGGGCAAGGGCGCGGAGCGCGGACGCGATGCCGCAGGAGAGCCCGCCTCCGCCGAAGGGGACGATGACCGCGTCCACCTCCGGGAGGTCCTCCAGGATCTCCAGGCCGATCGTGCCGTTGCCGGCCATGACGGCGGAGTCGCTCACGGGATGGATGAAGAGGCCCTCGATCCCGGGATAGCCGTGGTCCTCGAGGACCTGCCACCACCGTTCGTAGGGGAGCTTGACAGCCCTTCCGCCAAGGCGCTCGATCGCGGCGAGCTTGGTTTGCGGCGCGTTCTCGGGAACGACGACGGTGCACGGCACGCCGAGCCGCCGCGCGTTCCAGGCGACGCCCTGCGCCATGTTGCCGGCGCTCGCCGTGTAGACGCCTCCGGCGAGCCGCTCGCGCGGGACGAGGCGCATGGCGTTTCCCGCGCCGCGGAGCTTGAAGGACCCGATCGGCTGGAGGTTCTCGAGCTTCAGCCAGATCTCCGCCGGCGCGTCCTCGACGTTGAAACGGACGAGCGGCGTGCGGATGGCCGATCCGGCGATCCGCCCGCGGGCGGCGCGAATGTCCTCGATCGAGGGGGGCTCAATCGTTCTCGTGGCGGCTCCCTCCGAAGTCGAGAAAGCGTCCCGTCCCGGACGCCCTGGCCTTTTCGTAGATGTGACGGGCCGACGCGACGTCCTCGACCGCGAGGCCGAGCGACTTGAAGAGCGTGACCTCGTCGGGGGATCTCCTCCCGCCAGTCTTCCCGATCAGGACCTCGCCGATCTCCCCGGCGATATGGTCGTCGCCGATCGCCCCCTCCCTCTTCGGGATCAGGAAGTCCCCGGCTTCGTTGACCGCGGACTCGCGGCGGTCCACGTAGAGGCGGGACCGGATGACCGCGGCGGTGTCGAGCTCACGGGCGAAGGGGACGCTCGATCCGACGGCGTTGATGTGGGCGCCGGGAGAGATCCATTCCCCCATCAGGACGGGCTCCCGGGAGGAGGTCGTCGTGCAGATGAGATCGGCGCCCTCGACGGCCTCCTTCGCCGAGGCGAACGGCTCGATCTCGATCCCATGCTTGCCCGACTCGCGCCGGGCGAAGGCCTGCGCGCGGCCCGGGTCCTTGCTCGCGACGCGCACGCGGCGGATTCGCCGGACAATCCGCATCGCTTCGAGGTGGGTGCGGGCCTGCACGCCCGATCCGAGGATTGCGAGGTCTCCGGCGTCTTCGCGGGCGAGCGCCCGGGTCGCGGCGCCGCTGACGGCGGCCGTGCGGATCGCGGTGATCGAGGTCGCGTCGATGATGGCGAGAAGGCGGCCGCGCTCCGCCTCGAAGAGGAGGACGGCGCCCTGGTGGGTGTCCAGTTCCGAGCCTTCATTGCCGGGGAAGAACGTGATTGCCTTCAATCCGACGACGCGGTCCGGAAGGAGAGCCGCGGGCATGAGACCAAGGCCGCCGACCCTCTCCGGCAGCCAGAGGATGGAGCGCAGCGGCAGGATCGCTTCGCCGCGGGCCAGAGTCGCGAGGGCTTGCGCCATCGCTTCGATGCATTCCGCCATCGGCAGAAACAGCGGGACTTCTTCTTGGTTTACGAACAGCACTTTCATGATCGTTCCACTTCTAAGTTCGACGTTCTACGTTACGCCAAGGGGTGTTTCAACGTAGAACGTAGAACGTCGCACGTAGAACAGAGAAGGTCGCACGTCGATCCTCTCTATCACTGCCAGCGAAAGATCTTCAGGGCGACGGCATAACTGACGACGCCCCAGGCGGCGAGGATGGCGAGCTGCGAGGGGAGTGACGCGAGGCTCCTGCCTTCCAGCATGACGGCGCGCAGAGCCTCGTTGGCGGCGGTCAGCGGCAGCGCCTGGATCGGGGCGTGCAGCGCCTTCGGGAATCGCTCCGGCGAGAAGAAGACTCCGGAGAAGAGCCACATCGGGACTAGGATCACGTTGATGAGCCCGTTGATTCCTTCGAGAGTCTGCACACGGGACCCGCAGAGGAGCCCGAGACCTCCGAAGGAGAGCCCGCAAAGGACGCAGAGCAGGGCGAGCGCCCCCGGCGTTCCCCGCAAGGGAACCTGAAAGACGAGGGCGCCGAAGGCGAGGATGACGATCGCCTCGAGAGCCAGGAGCACGAAGCGTCCCAGCATCTGCGCCAGCAGGTAGTCGGACTTGCGCATCGGTGTCGCCGTCATGAGCTTCAACGTCTTCTTGATCCGCGCGTTCACGATCGAATAGCCGATCCCCCAGACGCTCGTCGAAAGGAGGTTCAAGCCGAGGAGGCCCGGAAGCAGGAAATCGATGTAGCGCGACCCTTTGTCCCGGACGAGCCGCTCGGTAATTGGCGCCGGATCTTTGCGGCCGGCCGCCTCCTGAACGGCCTGGTCGACCTCGAAACGGGCGAGGCGCGATTCGGGCCGAGTCGCGTCGTACCAGTAGACGATGGGAGATCCGTTCTCGACGAGAAGCGCGATCTTTCCTATGCGGAGCGCCGCGTGCCCGGCTTCCACGGACGGAAAGAACTGCGGTTTCAGCAGGGAGGACCGGGCCAGGGCCTGCCGCAGCACGCCCGTCTTGGCCTCTCCCGTGATGCCGATGGCGACGGGCTCGGGCGCCTTGTCTCGAAAAGCGAAACCCAGCGCGAGCGCCATGCCGACCGGGAAGATGAATACCCAGAAAATCGCCTCGGGCTCGCGCGCGACCTCGAGGAGGCGGACGCGGATCAGCTCCAGGAGCGGATTCAGCCGCTGTGAATTACTCATTCCGCAGCTCGCGGCCGGTCAGCGCGAGGAAGACATCTTCCAGCATCGCCCGCCTGGTCGAGAGCTCTTCGAGCTTCGCCCCGGAGCGCTCGAGGGCGAGGAGCAGCGCCGGAACTGCCTGGACGAGAGACGAGACGCAGACCGACCAGTGGCCGCCGCGCTGCCGCGGATCGAAGGCTCCTGGGATCGTGGCGATGAGCTCGGGCCCCGCCGGCGGATCGGAGGAGAACTCCAGGATGTGCGGGGCATGCAGGCGGCCGATCAGCTCGGCCGGGCTCCCTTCGGCGATGATCCTGCCGCGGTCCACGATGGCCACGCGGTCGCAGAGGCGCTCGGCTTCCTCCATGTAGTGGGTCGTCAGGAGGACAGTCCCCCCTGCCTGCCGGAACGCCCGGATGTGCTCCCAGAGCTGGCGGCGGCTCTGCGGATCGAGTCCGGTCGTCGGCTCGTCCAGGAACAGGATCTCCGGGTTGCCGGTCAGCGCGCAGGCGACGGCCAGCCGTTGCCGCTGCCCTCCCGAGAGCTTCCCGACGCGCGCGTCCCTCTTCTCCTCGAGCGAGAGGTCGCGCATGGCCTCTTCGGGATCGCGGCCGGAGCGGTAGAAGGAGCGGAAGAGCCTGAGCATCTCGAAGACCGTCAGCTTGTCCGGAAAGCGGCTCTCCTGGAGCGAGACTCCGAGGCGCTCCCGGAGCTCTCCTTCGTGCGTCCCCCAGTGGCGGCCGAGCACCGTGACCTCGCCCGCGTCGGGCTGGTTCAACCCCTCGAGGATCTCGATGGTCGTGGTCTTGCCCGCGCCATTGGGACCGAGCAGGCCGAAGCACTCTCCGGGGGAGACAGCCAGATCCAGGCCGTCCACCGCGGTGACGGGACCGTACCGCTTGACGAGGCCGCGGCATTCGATGGCGAGAGAACTCATCGGGGCGGCGATTCTAACGTCGGCTTCGCTCGCTCGGGACCTGCGGCGAGCGGCTCGGCCGGATGCGGCCTCGACCGCTCGCCTGGTCCCTTCGCTCGCTGCGCCTTCCGCGGCGCGCGCCTCCTCCCCCCTGGGAGACTTCGCGCGCCGCGAGCTGGGAAGGATTGCCGCCAAATAATGGGAACCGTCTTAACCGAGAGGGGCTGAGAGCTGACAGCTCTCCTCGGCTGCGCTCACTCGGAGCCTGCCGCTAGGGAACGAAGCCCCTCCGGACGGCGTGGATGTAGTCCGTGTAGGCGGGCGTGTGGCCGGCGGCGCGCACGTCGGCCGCGATCTGGCCGCGATGGTAGGAGGAGTGCAGGACGACGTGCGTCAGGATGTCCTCGACGCGGCTCGACCAGGGCTCTCCCTTCGAGTTGACGTACTCGACCGTCTCGTCGAGCGCGGCGGGATCGAGGTTCTCGAGATGGCTCCGCCAGAGGCTGGCGAGCTCGTCCAGGGCGTGGCGACACTCGGTCAGGGAAAGCTCGGGCCAGACGGCGGCGGGCTTGCTCTGGCGCCGCAGCCGCCCGTACCAGAGCCGCTCCGCCCCGACAATGTGCGCGAGCAGCCGGACCGACTTCGCCGGCGGCGCCTCGATCGCCTCGAGGCCCGCCAGCGTCTCCCGGTTCGCCCAATCGTCGTAACCGAAGAGCCGCTTGAGTCTCTCTACACTCGACTCAGGACTCACGACCCGCCACTCCGGACGGTCTCCGTCACTTTGCCGGGACCACGATCCCTTCGAACCCTTGCTGTTCGAGCGCGGCCAGCACCTCGCTCGCTTCGCCGCGCGAGGAATAGACCCCGACCTTGACCCGGGTCAGTCCGTTGTAGGGCTCGAGGGAGACGTAACGGCCCGTCGCCCGCGCCCGGTCGGCGTGGCGCCGCGCGTTGTCAGGGTCGGCGAAGGATCCGATCTGCACGGCCCAGAGGCCCGATACCGAGATCGGCGGCGGCTCGGATCCGGCCTTCAGCAGGACGAGCCGCACGCGACCGGTCCCGGGCCCGACGAGATCGAGCCTGTCGGCGGCCGCGCGGGAGAGATCGATGACCCGGCCTTTGATGAACGGCCCCCGATCGTTGATCCGCACCTGCGCGCTCTTGCCGTTTTCCAGGCTCCAGACCTCGACGATCGTGCCGAGCGGCAGCTCCCGATGCGCGGCGGTCATGAGCGAGGAGTCGTAGATCTCGCCCGAGGCTGTCGGCTTCCCCTCGAAGCCGTCGTCGCCGCCGTACCAGGAGGCGATGCCCTCCTCCGACCATCCGACGGCGGGGACGGCCGGCGCCTCCGGAGCCGGGGCCGGGGCAGCGGCGGGCCGGGAGGAGGCGCAGGCCACCGAGACGCAGACAAGGAAGGCCGGGAGAAGGAGGCGCCGCGGCATCCGCGCCCTTCTACACGCGGATCGCCGCCGGCTCGGCCTGCGCGACCCCTTCGAGGGCCGGATCGAGCTCCTCGCGGACGAAGACCTCGACCTGCTCGGCCGCCCGGCCGATGAGCCTGTCGGGGCTCGCCGCGGCGGCCACCTCTTCACGCGTCAGGCCGAAGGCGGAATCGGCCGCGACCCGGTCGAGAAGGTCCGCCGGCGCGCCGTCGCGGGCCCGCTTCTCCGATGACGCCCTTGCGTGCCGCCGCAACCGCTCGTGGAGCTCCTGCCGGTCGCCGCCGCGGCGCGCCGCTTCCATGAGAATCTCCTCGGTCGCCAGAAACGGCAGCTCCGCCTCGAGCCGCCTTCGGATGACCTGCGGGCGAACCACGAGGCCGCCCGCGACGTTCTCGAGGAGCAGGAGAATCGCGTCGGACGCGAGGAAGGCCTCGGGCACGGCGATGCGCTTGTTGGCGGAATCGTCGAGGCTCCTTTCGAGCCACTGCGTCGAGGCGGTCATGGCCGTGTCGAGCGAGAGCGCGATGACGTGCCGGGCGAGCGCGCAGATCCGCTCCGCGCGCATCGGATTCTTCTTGTGGGGCATGGCGGAGGAGCCGACCTGCGACGCCTCAGACGGCTCTTCGATCTCGCCGTCGTGCTGCAGCAGGCGCAGGTCGGTCCCGATTTTGTGGGCCGACTGCGCGAGGCCGGAAAGGGCATGCACGACAGTGTCGTCCTGCTTGCGCGAGTAGGTCTGCCCGGAGACGAGAACGCGTTTCGCAAAGCCCGCGCGGCGAGCGATCGCGCGGTCGAGCTCCTCGACCCGGGTCGAGTCCCCGTCGAAGAGTGAGAGGAAAGAGGCCTGCGTCCCGGTCGCCCCCTTGGCTCCCAGGAACTGCAGTCCCTCCCGCGCCGCCCGGACCGACTCGAGGTCGGAAAGCAGGTCGGCGCTCCACATCGCGGCCCGCTTGCCAACCGTGGTCGGCTGCGCCGGCTGAAAGTGCGTGTAAGCGAGCGTCGGCAGGTCCCGGTGGGCGAGCGCGAAAGCGCGCAGGCGCTTCAAGACCGCCGCCAGGCGCTTCTCCGTGAGTGACAGGGCCTCGCGCATCTGGATCAAGTCGCCGTTGTCCGAGACGAAAGCGGAGGTTGCCCCCAGGTGGATGATGCCGGCCGCGGCCGGGGCCGCCTGGCCGAAGACCCGCACGTGCGCCATGACGTCGTGCCGCGTGCGCTCCTCCTCGCGCGAGGCCGCTTCCAGGTCGAGCCGCTCGAGGTTGGCTCGCATCTGGCCGATGGCCTCGTCCGAGATCGGCAGGCCCAGGCGCTTCTCCTCCTCGGCCAGCCAGAGCCAGAGCCGCCTCCAGGTCTCGAACTTGAAACGCGCGGAAAAGATCCGGGCCATCTCCGGCGAGGCGTACCGCTCCGTCAGGGGGTTGGCGTAGGACTCCGCGTCACTCATCCTCTTCTTCCTCCCTGAGGCTGAAGAGAAGAACATCGTCGTTGCCGCACATCGAGCAGAAGGCCTCCAGGAGATGCCCGCCCTCCATGTGGAAGGTGTAGCAGGGGGTCTCGCACTCCCGGCAGACGAGGTACTCGATATCGCGCTCCTCTTCGGGTTTCGGCCGGGTGGGCGGCTTCTTGTCTGACACGGCGGTTGCGTCTCCGAACTATTTTCGCACCCGGGACTCCGGGCCACAAGGAAAAGAGGCTGGTTCGTCTCGATCGCGCCCGGCTTCCTTGGACCACCTTCGATCGGACCACCTTCGATAGGACATCGTTTGTCCGGGGCGTGCTGTTACTCTTTTAGTCGATGTCCTCGTCGGCGGTGCTCCTGCTGCTCGCGACCGCTCTGGTTGCGGCCGTCGCCGTGTTTCTGGTCGCGGCGAGCGTGCGGGGATCGGCGCGGTTCGACCGGCTGCTGTCGGAAACGGCCGGGGCGCGGGAGGCCTCGGAGTCGCTCGACCGCCGTTTCGAAGATCTGCGCCGCTCGGTCGAGGAACGCGTGCGCGGCGTCGAGCAGAGCCTGACGGAGGGCCAGAGAGGGCTGGCGGAGCACCTGGGGCAGTCGGGGAAGTTGCTCAAGGACGTGGGCGAACGGATGGGGCGGATCTTCGAGGCCTCGCAGAAGATCGAGAAGCTCGCAGGGGACGTCACGCGCCTGGAAGACCTCCTGAGGCCTCCCAAGCTGCGCGGCACACTCGGGGAGGCGTTTCTCGAGCAGGCGCTCCGCCAGGCTCTGCCCCCGGGGTCCTGGCAGATGCAGTTCCGTTTCTCCGACGGTGTGGCGGTGGACGCCGTCATCCGGATCAAAGACCGCTGGATTCCGGTGGACAGCAAGTTCCCTCTCGAGAACTTCCGGCGGGCCCGGGAGGTGGAGGACGAGGGGGAGCGCCGCCGGGCGCGGGCGGCGTTCTCGAGCGACGTCCGCAAGCACGCCGACGCGATCCGGAAGAAGTACATCCGCCCGGCGGAGGGGACGTGCGAGTACGCGTTCATGTACGTCCCGGCGGAGGCGGTGTACGCGGAGATGGTCTCCGACGGCGAGGAGAAGGCTCTCGCGGACTCCTGCATCGAGATGCGGGTCTTCCCGGTGTCGCCGAGACTCTTCTACGCCTTCCTCTCGACGGTCGCGATGGTGCTTCGGGGCGAGGAGCTTCAGAAGAACGCCCGCGAGGTCCAGGAGCGGCTGGCCGACCTCGAGAGACTCTGGGAGCGGGCCGAGGAGCCGTTTCTCAAGGTGCGAGGCCACATGAACAACGCGCAGAAACAGTACGAGGAAGCCGCCGCGGCCCTGAACCGGTTCGGCGCGAAACTCTCGGGGATCACCGAAGCGGCGCAGGAGAAGCTGGAGAGCGTGGAAGGGACCGGCGGCGAGGCGGTCCCGCTCGTGCCGCCGTCCTGATCGGACGCCCGCATCGATCAACAGCCTGCCGGGGCGGTTGGTAGAATGCCGCGCCCCTCTGGGCGCACTTATGACATTGCGGGTCAACTCGGAAATCGGGAAGTTATCGTCCGTCCTCGTTCATCTGCCCGGGCCCGAGATCGATCGGATGGTCCCGGCCATGATGGAGGAGCTCCTCTTCGACGACATCCTGTTCGGAACACGCGCGCGCGAGGAGCACCGCCGGTTCCAGCAGGTGCTCGGCTACGTGGCGGACGAAGTGCTCGACGCCCAGGATCTCCTGGCGGAGGTTCTGGCCGTCAGGGAACATCGCGACGCGATCCTGGAGGAGCTTGCCCGGGTTCTGCATTGGGGATCCGACATGGATGCCAGGCTGCGCGACCTCTCCGCCGAGAAACTTGCCTCGGCGCTCATCGTGGGTATCGAGAAACCGGCGGGGGAGGCGGCCCAGTCCTCGTCGGAGCTGTACTGGCTGGCTCCGGCTCCGAACTACTTCTTCCAGCGGGACCCGCTCGTCGTCGTCGGCGAACGGGCCATCCGCGGCTCCATGGCGACTCCCGCGCGCGCCAGGGAGCCTCTCCTCTCCGGTTACATCTTCCAGTATCACCCTCGGTTTGCCCGGCCCGATGGGGCGTTCTGGTTCGAGGAGTTCTCCGCCGAGTTCGGGCCCGCGATCTCCTACGCGCGCATGCGCCCGACGCTCGAGGGGGGCGACGTCATCGTGCTGCGGGAGGACCTTCTCGCGATCGGTTACTCGGAACGGACCGAGAAGACGACGATTGAGCGTCTGGCGGAGACCTTGAAGGCGAGGCGGGCGCCGGTCAAGAGACTCCTCCTCGTCGCCGTTCCTCCGGCGCGTTCGACGATGCACCTCGACACGGTCTTCACGGTGATCTCGCGCGAGGAATGTCTCGTGTACGGGCCGATGATCCTTCCGGGAGAGCCCGAAGAGGCGGACGTCTACGAATGCGACCTGTCCCGGCGAACGCTCGCGTGGACGTCGAAAAAGGACCTGCTCTCGGCCCTCAAGGCTCAGGGGCTCGATCTCGCGCCGGTCCGCTGCGGCGGCGCCGATCCGATCGCCGAGAGGCGAGAGCAGTGGACCGACGGGGCCAACGCCTTCGCGCTCGCGCCCGGGATCGTTCTGCTGTACGACCGCAACGTCAAAACGGCCGATGAGCTCTCGCGAGCCGGTTACAGGATCGTGGAAGAGTCCGACCTGCTCCTGGGCCGCGAGGAACTCGACGTCCGGGCCGGCAAGTGCGTCGTCCGGCTTGCCGCTCACGAGCTCTCCCGCGCCCGCGGCGGACCCCGCTGCATGGCGATGCCCCTGGTCCGGGAGCCCCTATGAGCCGGGAGACGGAAAACGGAAAACGGAAGACGAAGGAACGATGCTGCTAACGGTCTTTGATTCGTTTCCCGTTTCCCGTTTCCCGTTTTACGGCCTATGAGCACTCCGTTCTTCTCCTTCGTGCGGCCGCTGGCGGTCGTGGCGTTCGGGGGAAATGCCCTCCTGCGGCCGGGAGACTCGGGCACGACGGCGCAGCAACTCGAGCGCGCCCGCGAAGCCGTGAGGCATATGCTGCCGATTCTCGCCCGCGGATACGAGCTCGTCGTCGTCCATGGCAACGGCCCGCAGGTCGGCAATCTTCTGATCCAGTCTGAGCTCGCGGCCGGCCAGATCCCCCCGCAGACCCTCGATTTCTGCGTCGCGCAGACGCAGGGCGCGCTCGGGTTTCTCCTGGAGCTCGCCTTCGCGAACGAGTTGCCGCGCGCCGGCTTCCGCAAGGAGGTCGCCACGTTCCTGACGGAGGTCGAGGTGGATGCGGCGGACCCGGCCTTCCTCGCCCCCACCAAGCCGATCGGCCCCTTCTTCTCGCGGGAACGCGCCGGCGTCCTGATGGAGAAACACGGGTGGAGGATGGCCGAAGACGCGGGACGCGGCTGGCGCAAGGTGGTCGCCTCTCCACGCCCGAAGGCGATCCGGGGCGTGGCGGTGGCCGCGGCCCTCGTCAACCGCGGCCACATCGTAATCGCGGGGGGAGGCGGCGGCATCCCCGTCGTGATCACCGATGAGGGGGAGGCGCGGGGCGTGGAAGCCGTGATCGACAAGGACTACACGGCGTCCAAGCTCGCTTCGTCTCTCGCGGCCGAGCTCCTGATCATCCTGACCGGGGTCGAACGCGTATCCCGGGACTTCGGAAAAGCGACCGAGACGCCGTTGCCAGAGATGAACGTCGCGACGGCGCGGGCCCTTCTGGCGCAGGGCCAGTTCCCCCCCGGGAGCATGGGTCCGAAGATCGACGCGGCGGCGCGTTTCGCGGAGGAGGGAGGGAAGGTCCTCATCACTCGCGCCGAGTCCCTTCCCGAGGCCCTTTCGGGGAAAACGGGCACGATCATCAGAGAATCGGGTGATCGGGTGACGGGGTCGAGGGAATCGGCCGATCGGGTGATCGGGTGATCGGCATGAAACGCGACTACGTCAACGAGAAGGATTGGGAGCCGGGCGAGATCGCCGCCGTCCTCGATCTTGCCCAACGCGTCAAGAGCGGTCCCGGCCGATTCCGGCAGTCTCTCGCGGGCAAGACGCTCGCGATGATCTTCGAGAAATCCTCGACGCGGACCCGAGTCTCCTTCGAGACCGGCATGTTTCAATTGGGCGGTCTCGCGATGTTCCTTTCGGCGAGGGACTTGCAGCTTGGCCGCGGCGAGACCGTGGCCGATACGGCCCGAGTCCTGTCGCGCTACGCGGACGGGATCATGGCGCGCACCTACGCCCACGCTACGGTGGAGGAACTCGCCCGGTACGCCTCGGTCCCGGTCATCAACGGGCTTTCGGACCTTCTGCACCCGTGCCAGGCGCTGGCGGATTTCCTGACGGTCCGAGAGCGTTTCGGCAGCGAGAGAGGATTCCCGCTCTGTTATGTGGGAGACGGAAACAACGTGGCGCACAGTCTGCTCCTGACGGGAGGCAAGCTCGGCGCCCGCGTGGCCGCGGTGACCCCTCCGGGCTTCGAGCCCCGGGCGGAGGTCGTCGCCTGGGCCCGCGAGGCCGCGGCGCAAACCGGAGGCTCCATCCTGGTGACTCATTCCCTGGAGGAGGGACTCTCCGGCGCTCGAGCCGTGTACACCGACGTCTGGGCCTCGATGGGCCAGGAGGCGGAGGCTGCGCGGAGGGCCCGGACGTTCTCGAGGTACCGGGTGACACCGGAGGTCTTCTCCATGGCGGCGCGGGACGCGATCTTTCTCCATTGCCTGCCCGCCCACCGCGGAGAGGAGGTGGAGGCCTCGGTCATCGATTCCGCCGCCTCGGCGGTCTTCGACCAGGCGGAGAACCGCCTTCACGCGCAGAAGGCGCTTCTGCTGACAGTCCTTGGGGAGTCCGCCTGAGCGCTCCGCCTGGATATCCCGACTCCGGGTCCCGGGCCGCCATCCCGCGCTGGGCGATCGTGGCGGCTGCCGGTGTGGCCATCTTCCTGGCCGTCACGGCGCTCTTTCTTCTCGCGCGCCCGGGGAGGGTTCGGTCGGACCGCCCGGCAGCCTCCGAGCTCGGCGGAACCGTGACGGCCGAGATCGCGGAACTGCGAAGCGAGCCTTCGGGCAGCGCCGCGGCGGCCGGCGCGTTGCCCCGGGGAACGCGCGTCTCGATCGTCGCGGATCGGGGGCGGTGGCTCCAGATCCGCGCGGGAAACGACAAGACCGCCTTCGTGGCTGCCGAGGCGGTCGAGACCGATTCCGAGCGGAAGGCGCGCGAGGAGCGGGCAAAAAGAATCCTCTCTTTCAAGCCGGTGTCCGGCCTCGTCGCGGAGGACACCGACGCCCTGCTCGGCGCCTTTCCTTCAGCTCCCCGCGCGGGGCGTCTGCGCCGGGGAACGGCCGTGCCCGTGTACGCGGTTGACCACGACTACTACGCCGTGCGGGCCGACGACGGAGGGATCGCCTTCGTCCACTCCGCGGACGTGGACCTGGTGCCTCCCGATCCTCGCCTGCCCGCGATCGTGCCGCAGCCCGGAAAGACTCTCAAAGACGTCGCGGTCAGCGATCTTGGCCCGGCGCGGGTGGAGGTTGCGCCGCAGCCCGTGCCCCCTTCCGGGTCGAGTTTCGAAGGGGAGGCGCCGGTTCTGGAGGAGCCGATCGAGCCCGCGGTCCTCATCTCGAAGGTGGACCCGGCATACCCCGAGGCCGCTCGCCGCGCCGGCGTAGACGGAACCGTCGTGCTCGACGCGGAGATCAGCGAGACCGGCCAGGTGACCCGCGTGACCGTCGAGCGAGGATTGCCGCTCGGCGTCTCGGAGGCGGCCGTCGCGGCGGTCGAGAGGTGGAAGTACCGGCCCGCCAGGGGGCGCGCCGGCCCGGTCCCTTCGCACAAGACGATCCGAATCCAATTCACGCTGAAAGAGTGAATCGGTTTCTCCGGCGTCTCCAGTCTCGAGTCCCGGTGCGACTATAATTTCCCGTTCCGATGCTCCAGGTGCTTTATGAGGCCGACGGCCGGCCGCAGGTATTCAACCTCACCAGAGACGAGGCCACGATCGGCCGCTCCAACGACAACGACATCATCCTGAACGATTTCTCGGTCTCGCGGCGGCACGCCACGCTTCGCAAGGAAGACGGCGGCTGGGTCATTCACGACAACCAGTCCACCAACGGCGTTCGGATCAACGAGAAGCTCGTCTCCGCCGCCCCGGTCGGCGACGGGGACTGCGCGGCCGTCGGGACCTTCCTGCTCCGCTTCCGGGAGGAGGCGGCCGTCCCGGCCCCCGCCCCGCGCAAGCAGGACCCGACCTCGACCTGTATCCGGCCGATCTCCGAGTTCAACCTCGACTTCGGCCTGGAGAAGGACGTCGAGTCCGCGGCGGGCGAGTCCACCACGGGGAGAAAGCGCGCCGTTCTCGACGTCGCGTACAAGAACGAGGTCTTCCAGATCCTCGTCCAGGTCGCCAAGACGCTCATCTCGGTGGACGACGTCGAGACGGCGCTGGGCACGGTCATGGACCTGATCTTCGAGTACCTCCCCGTGGAACGCGGCTTCCTGCTCCTCGAGGAAGCCGACGGGCTCAAGCTGCGGATGAGCCGGTTGAAGTCCTCATCCCGGCAAACGACGGACGGGGCCCCGTACTCCCGGACGATCGTGGACATGGTCGTGCGGCAGAAGGTCGCCGTTCTGACCTCCGACGCCCAGACCGACGAGCGGTTCGAGGCGGGGCAATCCATCCGCATCCAGCAGATCCGCTCCGCCATGTGCGCGCCGCTCTGGAGCCGCGACTCGGTCATCGGCGTGATCCACGTCGATTCCCCCCTGCACGTGGGGACCTTCACGGAGAAGGACCTGGACCTGCTGACCGCCCTCGCCAACTTCGCCGCGGTCGCCATCGAGCGGGCTCGCCTGCGCGAGCGGGTCGAGGAGGAGCGGCGCATCCGCGGGAGGCTCGAGCGATATCACTCCCCTCAGGTCGTCGAGGAGATCATCGCGCACGCGGGAACGACCGGCCGCCGGGAGGTGGCCCTGACCAAGTCCGTCACGGTTCTCTTCGCGGACCTCGTGGGCTTTACGACCTGGTCGGAGAAGATGCCGGCCGGGGACCTCGCGCGGATGCTGACGCACTTCTTCACGCTCGCCTCCGAGGCCGTCTTCTCGCAGGATGGAACGATCGACAAGTTCATCGGAGACGCCGTGATGGCGTTCTTCGGCGCTCCTTTCGACCAGTCCGATCACGCTGTCCGCGCTGTCTCCGCGGCCCTGAAGATCCAGGAGGGAATGGCGGATTGGAACCGCGAGCGCGTGGCGCGGGGAGAGCCGGCGATCGAGGCGCGCATCGCCCTGAACACGGGAGAAGCCATCGTCGGCGAAATCGGCTCGGAGCGGCGCGTCGACTACACGGTCCTCGGAAACGCCGTCAACGTGGCGGCGCGTATGGAGGAGTTCGTCGCGGGCGCCGGCGAAACCGTCATCGGCCCCGAGACTTACCAGGCGGTCAAGAGCCGCTTCTCCGTGGCCCAGATGGGGCAGTTCGCGTTGAAAGGCCTCTCGGCCCAGGTGCCGATGTACAAGGTCCTCGGCCCGCTCTCGCAGGACGACACCCTGTACGCCGCCCGGCTCTCCGCTCCGGCCCCGAAGCAGGCGCGCTGACCGCGCCTGCTTTTTTGCCCTTCTTGCCGTCTGGTCCTGGCGCTGTCCAGATGCTGGGAAGGAGTCGCCGGCAAGGCGAGGTATCTACCACTTCAGTCCGGATCTCGAGCCTTCTATCGTCCGGCCTGGCGGACTCTCCGGGTCAGGTCCGGGTCGGGCGGCGAGAAACGGAACTGGCGGTAGGCGTTGTGGAAGAGCCGCGCGAGCGCCGGCTGGCCGCTGGCGAGCGCCGCTTCCGTCTCGGCCTTGAGTGTCTGGGGCAGACTGACTTTCAGCCCCGCCGTGAAGGGCTCGTTGGGATGCGTGGCCGCCCAGAAGTTCCCAATCCCGGCGATCTCCATCGCCCGGCGAGCCCTGCGCTCGACCGGCCGGGCCTGCCAGGCGCGCAGGAAGTTCTTCAGTTTGCTCTCGGTCAGGACGCCTTCGATCGGCGCGTCGGCGTTTGCGTCAGAATGCGCGGCCGGGGCCTCGGTGGCAGCGGCCGCCGGCGGAGCCGCCGGGGCGCGTGTGGGCTCCGCTCGCGGCGTGAGCTCGCGGGCGGGCGACACGGCGGGGAGAGGATTCTCCGTGGGCGTCCTCTGCTCCACGATTCGCGGCGCGATGACGACCTCGTCCGGCCCTCCCGTCGGCGCGCGGGTCGGGGGAGCCGAAGCGGCGGTGGCCGAGGCGGGTGGCGAGGGCCGACGAGGCCCGGCCGATCTCTTCAGAACGAAGTACGCGCCGGCGATCGCGGCCGCCAGGAGGACTCCCGCGGCCGCGAGCGGGATCGCGCGGCTCCGGCTCCTCTCCGGCGCGGCGGGAGGAGGCGTTTCGAGCGCCGCGGTCGCCTCCGGCGCCGCCCGCTCGAGCGCGGCCGCGAACTCCCGCGCGGACGCGAAGCGGCGGTCGCGGTTCTTCTGGAGCGCTCGGTGGACGATCGCGGAGAGCGCGGCGCCTGACCGCGGGGGCAGCCGCGCCGTATCGAGCGGCGGCGGCGGGCTGTGGAGATGCTTGCCGAGGTAGGCCTCCGGAGTCTGCGCCTCGAAAGGAGGCTTGCCCGCCAGCATCTCGTAGAGGACGACCCCGAAGGAGTAGAGGTCGCTCCGGCCGTCTAAGGCCTCGCCCTCCGAAAGGGCTCCCGCCTGCTCGGGTGAGCAGTACTTCAGTTTTCCAACGAAGAGGCCGGTGCCCGTCATGGACAGAGACTCCGCCGCGACCCTCTTGGCGATGCCGAGGTCGATGATCTTGGCGACGAGCCTCCCCTCCCGGTTTTCCCGCACGAGGATGTTGTCGGGCGAGAGGTCCCGGTGGACGATCCCCTGCGCGTGGATCTCGGAAAGCCCGGCCAGGACCTGCCGGGCGACATCGAGGGCCTGCTCGGCCGGCAAGGGGGCGCGGCGGCGCATCCACTCCTCGAGCGTGACGCCGTCGATGAACTCCCAGACCATGTAATACGAGCCGTCCGGAAGCCGCGAGAAGTCGTAGAGAGCGGCGACGTTGGGATGGCGCACGAGTGTCGCCATCCGGGCTTCCTCCTGAAAGCGGCGCGGATCGCGCCCCTCGCCCAGGGCGTCCGGTTTGGTTACCTTGATGATGCGAATCTCGTCCAGATGCAGGTGGCGGGCCTTGTAGACCTCCCCCATGCCCCCTTCGCCGATCTTCTCCAGGATCTCGTACTTCCCGTCGAGTGTCTGGCCGGTAACGAGGCGGGCGGCCGCGTAGCCGCAGGCGGGGCAGAAGCGCGCGGGGGCCGGGATGCCCGCTCCGCACCGCGGGCAGATCGTTTCGCCTGTCGGCATTGGGAGCATTGTAGCTTTCAGCTATCAGCTCTCAGCTGTCAGCTTCGGACTGCGAGCACCGGAACCGTCTCGGTCATGAACAACGCGTGCTGAACGAAGAGAACCTAACAGGCCCGGCCGAGTTCCCGGCTGATAGCTGATAGCCGATAGCTGATAGCTGATAGCTTTCCCCCGTGGACATTCCGGTCTTCGTCACGGGACGCGCGGAGAAGGCGCAGGAGGTCGAGCGGCTCGGCTTCCGGTTCGAGCGCGTCGCTCTGGACCTCCCGGAGATCCAGGCGCTCGATCCGGGCGAGGTCGTGGAGTCAAAAGCGCGCGACGCGTGGTCGAGGGTCGGACGCGCCGTGTTCGTGGAGGATTCCGGGCTTGCGATCCGCGCCTGGAACGGCTTCCCGGGAGCGCTCGTCCGGTGGCTCGAGAAAACCGCGGGACTCGAAAACCTCGCCCGGATGCTCGACGCGTTTCCGGACCGCGCCGCCACCGCCGCCTGCGCGGCGGCTTACTTCGATGGAAAGAGCATCGTCATCGGACGCGGGGAGGTCTCCGGCTCGATCGCCCCTCGTCCCAGGGGGAGAGGGGGATTCGGGTGGGACAGTCTCTTCATTCCCGACGGCAGCGGCCGCACCTTCGCCGAGATGACCGGCGCCGAGAAAGACAGGATCTCGCATCGCCGGCGCGCTTGGGAGGCCCTCGCCGCGCAACTGGGCGGCGTCGCGCGGAATGCCGGGCAGAACGCGCCGTGATGCGGAATCCCTTGCTTGGTAGACTGGTGTAACACGTATGGCCGAGAGACCGATCCGCGTCCTGATCGCGAAGCCCGGCCTGGATGGGCACGACCGGGGGGCAAAGGTCATCGCGCGGGCCCTGCGGGACGCGGGGATGGAGGTCATCTACTCGGGACTGCGGCAGACTCCGGAGCAGATCGTCGCCGCGGCGATCCAGGAGGACGTTGACGTGGTCGGGCTCTCGATCCTCTCCGGAGCGCACAACGTGCTCTTTCCCGAAGTCATGCGGCTCCTGAAGGAAAAGGGGGGAGAGGATATCGTCGTGCTCGCCGGCGGGATCATCCCCGAGAAAGACATTTCGACCTTGAAGGCGCTCGGCATCCGGGAGATTTTCCTCCCCGGCACGCCGACGCAGAGCCTCGTGGAGTTCATTCGCCAGGAGGCCGGCCGGCGGGTGCGAAGCTGAAGCCCCGGGGCGGACCGAAGGCGCCCCGCGCGGATGCATCCCCCGCGGCGACCTCCCTGCCGCACCCGGGCGACGCGCTCGAGTCGGCGCTGGACACGCAGTCGGAAGAGTTTCGAAAGCGGTCGGCCGCGATGGAGCGCATCGTGGCGGACCTGAAGGCGGAGCTCGCGAAGGCCCGCGAGGGAGGCGCCGGCAGGAAGCGCCACGCGGAGCAGAACAAGATGTTCGTGCGGGACCGGGTGGATGCGTTGCTCGATGCGGGGTCTCCGTTCCTGGAGCTCTCGCCGCTCGCGGCGCACGGGATGTACGACGGGGAGGCTCCGGGCGCGGGCCTCGTGACCGGGATCGGCCGCGTGTCCGGGCGGGAGGTCATGGTCATCGCCAACGACGCGACGGTCAAAGGAGGCACCTACCTGCCGATGACCGTCAAGAAGCACCTGCGGGCGCAGGAGATCGCGGAGCAGAACCGGCTGCCCTGCGTCTATCTCGTGGACTCGGGCGGGGCGTTCCTCCCTCTTCAGGACGAGGTGTTTCCCGACCGGGACCACTTCGGCCGCATCTTCTACAACCAGGCGCGGATGTCGGCGAAGAGGATTCCGCAGGTGGCCGTCGTGATGGGCTCCTGCACGGCCGGAGGGGCCTACGTCCCGGCCATGTCGGACGAAGCCGTGATCGTGAAGGGGACCGGAACGATCTTCCTCGCCGGTCCGCCGCTCGTCAAAGCCGCGACGGGGGAGGAGGTCACGGCGGAGGAACTGGGCGGCGGCGACGTCCACACGCGGATCTCGGGCGTCGCGGATCACCTGGCCGAGGATGACGCGCACGCGCTGGAGATTGCCCGATCGATCGTGGCGAACCTCGGCGGCACGAAGGTCCTTCCCGCGGATCGCACGGAAGCGGAAGAGCCCCTCTACGACGCGAGGGAAATCTACGGCGTCCTTCCGGTGGACGTGCGCCAGCCCTACGACGTGCGGGAAATCCTCGCGCGCCTCGTGGACGGGTCGCGCTTCCTGGAGTTCAAGGCGCGCTACGGGACGACGCTCGTCTGCGGCTTCGCGCGCCTTTCCGGGTTCCTCGTCGGGATCGTCGCCAACAACGGCATCCTCTTCTCCGAGTCGGCTCTCAAGGCCACGCACTTCATCCAGATGTGCGCGCGGCGCAAGGTCCCCCTCCTCTTTTTCCAGAACATCACGGGCTTCATGGTCGGAAAGCAGTACGAGCAGGGAGGCATCGCGAAGGACGGCGCCAAGATGGTCCATGCCGTCGCCAACGCCGCGGTCCCCAAGTTCACCGTCATCATCGGAGGCTCGTTCGGCGCGGGCAACTACGGCATGTGTGGCCGCGCGTACTCTCCCCGCCTTCTCTGGATGTGGCCCAACGCGCGCATCTCCGTCATGGGCGGGGCGCAGGCGGCGTCGGTGCTCTCGACGGTCAAGCAGGAGCAGCTCGCCCGCGCCGGCAAGAAGAGGATGACCGCGGCGGAGGTCGCGCAGTTCGAGCATCCGACCCTGGAAAAGTACGAGCGGGAAGGGAACCCCTACTACTCGACCGCGCGCCTCTGGGACGACGGCGTCCTCGATCCCGCGCAGACGCGGACCGCCCTCGCGCTGGCGATTTCCGCCTCCTTCAACGCCCCGGTCGAAGAGACGGAGTTCGGCGTCTTCCGGATGTAGCCCCCGCCGATCTCCGGCAACGGCGCGAGTCGCATCGAGTAGAATGATCGGGCCGTGATCGGCCTCCCGGGTCTCCTGCTCGCCTCCGCCCTCGCCTCCCCGCCGGTCGAGATTCGCGTGGATCCGAAGCCGGGCGGCTCCTTCGAGGTCAGCCTTGCGGGCCCTTCCGAAGCCGGTTCCGGGGAATTTCGCGGGCGCGTGTCCCTGAGCGGGTCGCCGGCGGAGTTGCCTCTGTCCGGCCGCGCGGAAGCGGGCGGTGGCCGGCTGCGCGTGACCGCGACGGCGCGCTACTCGGACGTGCCCTCCGACTGGCTCGCCCGGTTCCGCCCGGAATCCTTCGAATATGCCATACGGGGCGAGGTGTCCGGCGGGGGAGCCGTCTCCTGGTCCGGCACGATGCGGTGGAGCGAGGTCGGCGTCGTCGGCCACAGCCTGATCTCCCGTTTTCTGAAGCTGGCCTCGTTCGAGCTGACCGGCCTCTCGGAGAAGCGGACCGAAGGGCGCGCCGTGCTCGCGGTGACGAATCCCTTCTCCTTCCCGCTGACCGTGGCCGCGGCGAATTACAGGGTGCGGGTGAGCGGCCAGGAGATCGGCGGCGGGACCGCGCGCGGGAAGACGGTGCGCTCAAGGAAGACGTCCGCCCTCGAGCTGCCCTTCGCGGCCGAGGAGAAGAAGTTCCTCGCCGCCGCCGGCGACCGCTGGGCCGTGGGCGCGCCCGTCCCCGCCGAGCTCTCCGGCTCGCTCATGCTGCGCCTCCCCTCGGGAGACGGCCCGGTTCCCCTCATCTTTTCCGAGCCGATGGGAACCGACGGAGCCCGCTCCGGCGTCTTTGCGTATCCCGAAGGCGGAACCTCGCTCTCGCCGCACTGACGTTGGCCTGAGCTATCCTGCCGTCCTCGCCGATGATTCGATCCGACGGGTATTCGCGCCTGCGCGTCGAACGGGGACCGGCGGCACGGGTCGTGCTCTCGCGCCCGGAGGTCCGCAACGCGTTCGACGACGTTCTGATCGGAGAGTTGACCGAGGTCTTTCACAACCTCTCCGAGGAGAAGGAAACGCGGGTCGTCACACTCTCCGGCAGCGGGCCGGCCTTCTGCGCGGGCGCGGACATCGCGTGGATGCGGAAGGCGGGGACCTATTCGCGGGAGGAGAACGAGGCGGACGCGGAGAGGATGGCGCGGATGCTTCGCGCGATCGACGCATGCCCGAAGCCCGTCATCGCCCTCGTCCACGGCGCGGCGATCGGCGGGGGAGTCGGCCTGGCGGCGGCCGCCGACATCGCGATCGCGGCCGACGGGACCGTCTTCTCCCTCGCGGAGGTCCGGCTCGGGATCCTCCCTTCGGTGATCTCTCCCTACGTCCTGCGAGCCATCGGAGCGCGTCAGGCGCGGCGGTATTTCTTGACCGGCGAGCGGTTCGAAGCGCGGGAGGCGCTGCGCATCGGCCTCGTGCACGTCGTCGCGCCGGCCGCGGAGCTCGAGGAATCCTGCGGCCGCCTGGTCGCGTCGCTCCTGGCTTGCGGCCCGGAAGCGGTCGGCGCCGCGAAGAGTCTGATCGCCCGGGTCACGGGCATGGGGCCGGAGGAGGCGTTGCCGCTGACCGTGCGGACCATCGCCGAACGCCGCGCCTCGGAGGAAGCGCGGGAAGGCCTTGCCGCCTTCCTCGAAAAGCGCCCGCCGTCCTGGTCTCCGAAATAGCGCCTACGGGGAGGGGGAGTCCTTCTTCTCCGGCGCGGCGGGCGCCGGCGCGGGGGGAGCCGCGGGCGGAGCGGCGGGAGGCGCGGCGCGTTTGGCCGCCTCGTCTTCCACCTCTTTCTTGCAGAAGTAACACTTGATCTTGGCGCCCGGGGCCGTGTCCGGCCGCCACGCGAAGAAGACCTTGCCGCAATGCGGGCAGACGAAACGCCGCTGCGTCCCGCTCATCCCGCCTTCGATCGACATGCCAGGCCTCCTGACTTTCGGCTGCGGCGGTCGCGTTGCGACCGGCAGCCGAGAGTTTTCAACGCCCGAACCTTCGACAGCATAGCGCACCGATTAGAATCGCCGCGCGACGAGAGGAGACTGAGACGATGAGACGCGCGCGCCTGGCTCTTTCCGCGATCCTGGTTTTTATCGCCGGTCTTGTCTCCCCCCGCGCCGCTCAGCCTCAGGCGACGGGCCCGGCGAGAGGCCCGGCTTCCGGATCCGCGGCTCTCCTCGGAGAGGTGCTCTCCCCGCGAAACCGCATGGAGGAGGACCTGAGGGTCCTGACCGACGAGATCGGCGGCCGCGTCACGGGAAGCCCGGCCTATGAAGCGGCCCTGCAGTGGGGCATCGAGGCCTTCCGGAGGGCCGGAGTTGACTCGGTCCGCCTCGAGTCGTACGACGCGCCCGCCCGGTGGGAAGCGGAGTCGGCCCGGGCGTCGGTGGTCTCTCCCTTTCGCTTTCCGGTTCGACTGGTGTCCTTCGCGCTGGCCCCATCCACGCCCGGCGTCCTGACCGCTCCTCTCGTGGACGCCGGCGCCGGCCGCCGCGCGGACTTCGAGAAGCTCGGCAAGAAGGCGAAGGGCGCGATCGCGCTCGTGCGGACGAAGCCGATGAAATCCCTGGACGACCTTTTTGCCGAATACCTCATGGGTCCCGAAATGCTAAGCGCCGCTCGCCAGAGCGGCGCTTCCGCGATCCTCTTCCTCTCGAGCCGCCCGCGCGGGCTCCTCTACCGCCACCAGGTGAGCCTGGACGGGACCGTCTCGCCCCTCCCCATGGCCGAAGTCGCGCGGGAGGACGGGTCGAGGCTCGGCCGGCTGCTCGAGAAGGGGCGAAACCTGACGCTCTCGCTGGAGCTGAAGAACCGCGTCGGCGGCCCCTGGCGGGCTCAGAACGTCGTGGCCGAGATCCGAGGGAGCGAGAAGCCGGAGGAGATCGTGGTTCTCGGCGCGCACCTGGACTCCTGGGAGCTCGGCACGGGGGCGCTCGACAACGGCGTCAACTGCGCCCTCGTCGTCGAGGCCGCCCGCGCGATCGCGGCGGGGCCGAGACCCCGCCGCACGATCCGCTTCGTCCTTTTCACCGGGGAGGAGCTCGGGCTCCTCGGTTCGCGCGGTTACGTCGCCGCGCATCGCGCCGAGATGGACCGGCACTTCGCCGCGATCATCCACGACATCGGCGACGGCCGCATCACCGGCTACTACGACAACGGCCGGCCGGATCTCGCGCCGGCGCTCTCCTCCGCGCTCGAGCCGGTGGCGGCCTGGGGCTCGAGCGCGCTCTCCGACGAGGCGATCCTCGGGACCGACAATTTCGATTTCCTCCTGGAAGGCGTCCCCAACCTCGTCGCCAACCAGGAGGCGGAGAGATACCTGCCCGACTACCACGCGGAGTCGGACACCTTCGACAAGGTGGACCTGCGCGAGGCGCGGATCAATGCCGCCGTCGCCGCCGCGGTCACGGCGAGCATCGCCAACGCGCCGTCGCGGCTCGGTCCCCGCCAGTCCCGCGCGGAGATCGCCGGCGTCCTCGAGAAGAGCGGTCTGGCCGAGCAGATGAAGACCTACGGTTTGTGGAACGACTGGGAGAACGGGAAACGAGGGAGGAAGAATTGAGTCATTGGGTCATTGAATCATTGAGTCATTGCCGGGAGCTTGTTGTTGCGAGCTCAGTGAATCAATGAATCAATCACCATGATCAAGAGACTGCTGATCGCGAACCGGGGTGAGATCGCGGTGCGCGTTGCCCGCACCGCCCTGGAGATGGGGATCGAGCCGGTCGGCGTCTACGCGGAATCGGATGACGGCGCATTTCACGTCGGAAGGATCGGTCACGCCGTCTCGCTCGGGCCGGGCTCGCCCCGGGAGACCTATCTCTCCATCCCGCGGATCCTCGAGGCGGCGCGCGAGGCCGGCGCGGACGCCGTCCACCCGGGCTACGGGTTCCTCTCCGAGAGCGCGGCCTTCGCCAGCGCCGTCGCGGGAGCGGGGCTCCTCTGGATCGGACCTCCGGCGTCCGCGATCGAGCAGGTGGGCGACAAGCTCGCGGCGCGCCGGCGGGCCCGGCGGGCGGGCGTCCCCGTGATCCCCGGCAGCGACGGTTCCGAAACCTCGGACGAAGAGCTCCTCCGGAAAGCGAAAGAGATCGGATTTCCCCTTCTGGTCAAGCCGAGCGCCGGCGGGGGCGGCAAGGGGATGACCCTCGTCGAGGAGGCGGCCCGGCTGCCGGCGGCGCTCGAGGAAGCGCGCCGCGTGGCGGAGGCGGCCTTCGGGGATTCGGGCGTCTACCTCGAAAGGCTGATCGCGCGCCCGCGGCACGTCGAGTTCCAGATCTTCGGCGACGCCCAGGGCAACGTCGTGCATCTCTACGAGCGCGAGTGCAGCGTCCAGCGGCGGCACCAGAAGATCGTCGAGGAAACGCCGAGCTGCGCCCTGGACGCGAAGCTGCGGGCGGCGATGGGGCGGGCGGCGGCCGAGGTGGCGCGGGGTGCGGGTTACACGGGCGCGGGGACGGTCGAGTTCCTGCTCGACGAGCGGAAGAACTTCTATTTCCTCGAGATGAACACGCGCCTGCAGGTGGAGCACCCGATCACGGAAGAGACGCTCGGGCTCGATCTCGTGCGCGCGCAGCTGGAGATCGCCGCCGGGGAAACCCTGCCGTCCGACTGGCGGGCCGGCAAGCTCACGCCGCAGGGACACGCGATCGAGCTGCGTCTCTACGCCGAGGACCCGCGGACATACCTCCCGCGTTCGGGCAGGGTGCTGGCCTGGGAGTCCCCCTGCGGGCCGGGAGTGCGGGTGGATTCTGGCGTCGAGGAGGGCTCGGCGGTGGGCCTCGATTACGACCCGCTTCTGGCCAAGCTCGTGGTCTCGGCATCCAGCCGTGAATCCGCGCTCGCCCGCGCCCGCCGCGCGGTCAGGGAATGGGTCGTTCTGGGCGTCGAGACGAACCTGACGCTTCTCGATGCGGTGCTCTCTTCCGAGGACTTCTCCTCGGGCCGCTATGCGACCGATCTCGTCTCGCGGCTGCGTGAGCCAGCGCCCCGCCCGACGCCGGACGCCGCCTGGATCGCCGCGGCGCTGGCCTTTTCGCAGGAGAAACCCGGCGCGGCCGCCGTTTCGCGCGCCGAGCCGTGGGATGCGGGCACCGGCTGGCGGGTGGGAACATGATCCTCGCCTGCGGCGAAGAGACCGCCGAGATCCGCATCGAGGGGGAGAGCGCCGTCGTCGGGCAGCGGCGCGTGCAGTTCGGGGTCTCCCGCACCGGAGAGCGGCTCGAGGCGATCCGGATCGGTCCGAACGCTTTCCCTGTCCGGGTCGCCCGCGAGGGGGACCGCATCCTCGTCTGGTGCGCCGGGCAGGTCCTCGAGTTCCGGCGGGCCGGTGGGCGCCCGGCGCGGCGAAGCGACTCCGCCGGAGGGTTGTCCGCTCCGATGCCCGGCCGCGTCCGCAAGGTCCTCGCCGCTCCCGGCGACCGCGTCGCCCGCGGCGATGCCGTCCTGATCCTGGAAGCGATGAAGATGGAGCATGCCATCCGCGCGCCGCGCGACGGAACCGTGACGAAGATCTTCCCTCGCGAGGGGGATCTCGTTGAAGCCGGAGCCGTGCTGGCGGACATCCAGTAGGAGCCGTCAGCTCTCGGCTCTCAGCTTTCAGCCCGAGGGCTGGCTAACCGGGCGGCTCGAGGCTGATAGCTGATAGCTGAAAGCTGATAGCTTATTTCTTCATGGAGCCGTGGGAGGAGCATGCGATCAGGCGTCCTCACCTGCCCGAGCGCGTCACCGTGTACGAGGTCGGGCCGCGCGACGGCCTTCAGAACGAGAAGGAAATCCTGACCGTCGAAGTCCGCGTCGAGTACGTGGACCGGCTGACGGAGGCGGGTCTTCCCGCGATCGAAGTCGGCTCCTTCGTCTCGCCGAAAGCGGTCCCGCAGCTCGCGGACACGGAGGAGGTCTTTTCCCGGATCCACCGCGCGAGCGGTACTCGCTACCCGGCGCTCGTTCCGAACCTCAAAGGCTTCGAGCGCGCTGTCACGGCGGGCGTCCGCGAGATCGCCGTCTTCACCGCCGCCTCCGAGACCTTCAACCGGCACAACATCAACGCCGGCGTGGACGAATCCATCGAGCGCTTCCGCCCGGTCGTCTCCCGCGCGAGCGAGGAGAAGATCCGGGTCCGGGGCTACGTCTCGACCGCGTTCGGTTGTCCCTACGAGGGCTCCGTCTCGCCCGAGGCCGTGCGGGAGGTCGTTCACAAGCTGCTCGATCTTCCCGTGGACGAGATCTCTCTCGGCGATACGATCGGCGTCGCGACGCCGACCGGCGTGTACGACGTCGTCGAGACTCTCTACGGTTCGGGCGTGACGCGCGGAGTCCTCGCACTGCATTTCCACGACACGCGCGGAACCGGTCTCGCCAACGTGTATGCGGGGCTCGAATGCGGAATCCAGACCTTCGACGCAGCCTCCGGAGGGCTCGGCGGCTGCCCGTACGCGCCCGGCGCGGCCGGGAACCTCGCGACCGAGGATCTGCTGTACATGCTTCAGGGCCTGGGTGTCGAGACCGGCGTCAACCTGCCCAAGGTTGTCGAGGCGTCGAAGTTTCTCGCGAAGGCCCTGGGCCACAAACCGCCCGGCCGCTACCTGGCCGCCGTCTGGGAAGAAGGCGCCGGGTGAGCTCTCGAGTTGACAGCCGCCGCAACCGCGAGTAGCTTTCATCCTCCCTAGCGACCCCGATGCCCAAGAAGATACTGCTCGCGGACGACAGCCTGACGATCCAGAAAGTCGTGGAGCTGACGCTTTCTGGAACGGATTACGAGCTGACCTGCGTCTCGAACGGACAGCAGGCGCTCGGTTCGCTGGCGAGCGCTCGCCCCGATCTGATCCTCGCCGACGTTGTCATGCCCGAGAAGAACGGCTACGAGGTCTGTGAAGCCGTCAAGAGCAATCCGGCGACGGCCCGCATCCCGGTGATCCTTCTGTCGGGGACCTTCGAGCCCTTCGACCGCGAGCGCGCGGAGCGGATCGGCTGCGATCTCGTCGTCTCGAAGCCGTTTGACTCGCAGCAACTCCTCGAAGAGATCGAGGCGCTCCTTGCCCGGGCCGCGGCGGAACCGCCTCCTCCTCCGGAGGAAGCGCCCTTCGAGACGGCGTTCGTGGACGAAGCAGCGCCGATCTCGACCGCGGGTGCCTCGGATGCGGAGAGCCCGTTCAGCCCGGCTCCCGAGCCGGTCCTGGAGGAACTTCCGAGCGCGACGGGTGCCTCGGTCACGGAGAGCCCGTTCAGCCCGGCTCCCGAGCCGGTCCTGGAGGAACTTCCGAGCG
>Ga0153915_10000671_pt1 | contig 31473 bp, 26 predicted proteins | sample Opewatmetagenome_2_FD_107003 | JGI IMG/M metagenome (GOLD analysis project Ga0153915, IMG submission 107003) | Freshwater wetland microbial communities from Ohio, USA - Open water 3 Core 3 Depth 3 metaG | ecosystem: Environmental > Aquatic > Freshwater > Wetlands | place: USA: Ohio, Lake Erie... | reverse complement strand
CTTTCAGACAGCATGGATTAGCAGGAGATGTTTATCCGCCATATCTTGTTCGAAATCAAAAGATCAGAGACAATTTTATTGCAGTACCATATTAAATAGCAATATAAACATCAAGCAGGCGTGCCGGATAAGCCCTTTGATGATTACAAGTTGACAATCTTACATGGTTGAAATAAATAATTTTCCACCTAAGATCAATCTAAAGGATTCAATATGCCTAAAATCATTCTGACTGAAGGAACGATGACAGGAAGGTCTTTTGCCTTTGATGAAAACACTGTTTTCATAGGGCGGTCTTTTAAAAACGATATTCAGATCAATGATAACGCCATTTCCAGAAAACATCTGAAGGTCTTCCGGATCGGTAAAAGATTCTTTATAGAGGATCTCAAGAGTACAAACGGCACATTGATCAATGGTGAACCAATCGCATCTGGAGAAAGCTATGAGGTCGGCGAAAGCGACAATATTCAAATAGGCGGCACGGCAATCAGGCTGGATGATCTTCCCGTTATAAAACCCCTGGAGAAAAAAAGTCTGAAACCGGAGGTTAAGAGATATAGCGGTGATGAAATAAATGACCTGCAGAAAGAACGCAGAACGCATGCCTCCAATGACCTTAATCTGGTCTTCAATATATCAGAACTTATCAAGGAGACCTATAACATAAACGAATTCTTCGAGAAGACACTGGGACATCTTTTGGATTTTTTCCAACGTATTGACAGGGCAGCAATTTTTCTGTTTGACAACGATAAAGAGGGGAAAAAAATAATAAAAAACATCATCCCTTTATGCCGGGAGGAAAACGGGAAAAGAAAGTTCTCATTCAGCTATAAATTGATTGATCAGATCATGGTTAAAGGGAAGGCCGTAAGAATGTCGGATACAACATTTGAAAAACAGATCGATTTTGCGGCAAGCACCTTGATCCTGCAGATTAAGTCCGTTGTATGTGTGCCTATTATAAATTCATCCGAGACACTCGGGGCTATCTACATGGACTCACTTCAAAGCGCCTATGGCTTCAGGAAAGAAGATCTCATATTGCTCAACAGTGTAAGTGGTTATCTGGCCGCAGTGATTGATAAGAGAAAATCCATTTGATCCCCCTGTATCTTAAGGTCTCATTCGGCCTTATCATCTCCTTTGCCCCCTTCTTTTCGGAATTTTTTCATATCAATCTCTTTAGTCAACCCTTCTGCATTGCTGTCAAAGTATAATGCATCTATCGCTTCATTATCCTTAAAAGGGTCGAATTCGGCAACAGCCGCATTCTCGGTTGTCTTATCAGGCATATTAACACCCAGGTCAGGAGCACCTTCCCCATCTATTTCCAGGTCTTCAAAAGAAATATCATCAAGACTGAAAGAGATATCTTCCTTTTCTTCATCTTTATGCCTTGTCGAAACAGGGTCTTTTGTATCTTCCATGGAGATATCTTCAAGGTCCAGGACAAGTTCCTTATCCTCAGGTTCGGCCGGCTCCAATAAGGTCGAAGGCCCATGATCATCCGGTTCAAATGAGATAACATCCAGTTCCTCTTCCTCCCCAAGGAGATCTTCTTCCTCTGAAAGACTGTGTAATGAATCCTCAATCCCTGAATAAACGCCCTCGCCCCCATCTTCAAAAACGGCTGTTTGATCAGGGCTGATATCAATATCGGCATCAAAAGGCTCGCCTATCAGCCTCCCGAGGAGCATAGGGGGATCAGGCCTAAAGGAGGGGAGATTCAGTTGTCTTTGCTCATCATAAAGCCCCCTGTTGCATTTAGGACAAACCTGATTAAAATCAAAGCTTATATAGCCACATTTTATGCATCTCATTACTTTACCCCCCTGCAGGCCTTATTTGGGTACATTATAATGCCTTCCCTCCAGATTGTTCAACGCAAATGACTCGGCGTCCTTTTTGTTTTTAAAGGCCCCGACAGTAACCTGAAATATTGTCGCCCTACTATTAGACTCAGATGAAATGATATTCGCATCAAATCCATCTTTTTTTAATTGTTGATATAGGGCGTTGGCCTTTTCATAGGATTCATAAGGTTTGATCAGGATTGTAAAAACCGGAAAGGAAATCCTTTGGCCGACATTGATCTGATCCACATCTTGTATGTCAGGGTTATATTTTTTAAGGAGGGCAAATTCTTCCTCTCCTGAAGTTCCGTATACCCTTTCCGCCAAACGGGAGAGGGTGTCTCCCTCCTTTGCGAGCATTGATTTGGAAAGCCCTGAGTCCATCTCAGCGGGAAAGACATCCAGCTTTGTTAATTCTATGGCCTGCATTTCAGCCTGAGGCCCTGACCCATCTTTTCCTGAACCGTCGACAGACAGGTTTTTATCTCTTATAGGGTCATTGGATGCAGCATTATCACCTTCCGAACCAATAACATCACCGGTACGTGTATCAGTTGCTTGAGCATGGTCGCCTGACGCCCCGCTGCCAGGTTCAATCTTGTCCTTTAGCAAAGGGGATGTCTCCTGGCCTTTTCCCTTATGCGTAAAGGTTGAAAAATCAGGCATTGATATCCTTGAAGTCATAAACAGCCACGCTATAAGCGCAGCAATAACAATGATAAGAGAGGAAACAAAAATCCTTTTAAACCCGTAACCGTGACGGACACCCCGGGACTCCTCCGCTTCCTCTATAGGTTCTTCGCTTTGGCTTTCTTCCAGAAAAGAACCTTCCAATTTCATGGCATTATAGGACTCCTCTATCATTGAGGAGGTGATGGATCTTTTATTCTTTGAGTATCCCAGAAGCAGTGAGTTGTCTGCCAGTATATTTATTGTCCTGGGATAACCCTGAGAAAATCTATAAATGGCCTCAATTGCCTCTTTCTGAAAAATCGCATCTTTTTTTGATGCCCCTGCCACCAGCAGTCTTGCCTCAATATATTCCCCTGTCTCTTTTAAGTTGAGGGGCGGAATATCATACCTGATGCCGATGCGCTGCAGTGTGGCCCTCCCTTTGGGATTGTTCAGATTATCATTGAGCTCTGGCTGCCCGACTAAGAAGATATTAATAAGTTTTTCTTCGGCAAATTCCATATTGGAAAGGAGCCTTATCTCCTCCAGCAGCTCAAAGGAGAGTTTATGCGCCTCATCTATTATCAGGATAAAGATCTTCTGCTGTTGAAAACAGATCTTAAGGAAATCTTCAAACTCAAGGAGAAAATCCGCCTTTGATTTAAAATGGATCCTCTTTTTGAACGATGAAAAAGCCAGATAATCGATAAATTCCTGCGGGGTTAAAATGGGGTTGACCAGGTAGACGTATTCTACTCCATTGTCAAGGTTATTGATCAGGCTGTGGATCATCGTTGTCTTGCCTGTCCCTACCTCCCCGGTTAAAAGAATAAAACCCTTTCTTTCCGTGACCCCATAGGTGAGAAGCGCCATGGCCTCCTTGTGTCCCTCACTCATATAGACAAATCGGGGAGACGGGGTAAGGTTAAATGGTTTTTCTTTCAATCCATAAAATTCCGTGTACATACAACTCATCCTTAATTAAGGCGATTCAGGCATGGTACAATAATAAGATACCTAAAATGCGGGGGATATTTCTTCATGCGAGACACAGATGGCATCTTTAAATAATTTTCTAAGACTATACCTTTTTAAATGTTAATCGGATACTATCAAAAGAAAACAACAAGGGCAAGCAACTTTACGCATTAAATACAGGCTAAGATATTGAATTAAGATTCACTGTATAAATATCGTCAAGCCATCAGCGGAATAATGGGTATCAATCCTTCTTAGAGGAATTTCAGGACATATTGCCCGGGGATTCTGGCATGAATTATGCTAAATTAATAAAATAATAGCTGTTGACAGGCACTGCTTCTTCTACTATTTAGGGGTATCCTACTTGAAAACAGGAATTTGATAATTACTTTTTGTCCCGGCCTCCTTTCTTGGATATACTAAAGGAATCCTGTCAAAAAGTGTTAATCAACCTGATATGAAAATAAAATTTAAGGTTACGGGTAAAAACAATGAAGACAAATATTGAAGATATCAGTTCTGTGAAAAAAAGATTGAATATTGAGATAGAGGCAGAGGAGATTAATCAGAGGATCGAAGAGGCATATAAAAAATTAGGCAAAAAGGCACAGGTCAAGGGATTCAGAAAAGGAAAGGTCCCCAGAAATATACTGGAGAAATTTTTCTGCGGCCAGGTCTTGGAGGATGTCACAAATGATGTGATAAGAGACACCCTGCCCTCAGCAGTGGATGAGGTTAAAAAATTCCCTATTAGTATGCCGACCATAGAGAATGCAGATCTTAAACCTGGGGAGATCTTTAAATATTCAGCATCCATAGAGGTCAGGCCTGATTTCGAATTAAAGAATTATCTGGGCGTTGAGGTGCAGAAGGAAAAATGTGTTGTCACCGATGAGGATGTCCAGAAACAGATAGAACAGATCCGGGAGGCAAGAGGCTCCTTAAACCCGATAACCGAAGAGAGGGGGGTCAAAAATGACGACTACGTTGTAATCGACTATGAGGCCTTTGAAGGAGACAAGGCCATTGACGGGGTCAAGGGGACGAACTTCCCATTAAAAATAGGGGATAAGCATTTTTATGAGGGTGTTGAAGAGGCCTTGATCGGCGGTAAAAAGGGTTCGCCTGTTGATATCAAGACAGATTTTCCCGCCGATTATTTTCACTCCAAGCTGGCAGGGAAAAGTGTAAATTTCAAGATTGAGATAAAGGATATCAAGGAAATCTCCCTTCCAGAATTAAATGATGAGTTTATTAAAGGCCTTGGCGACGAATTCAACACCCTTGAGGACCTCCAGAAGAAGATCAAAGAAGATATGGTTGCCGGAGAGGAAAGAAGGATCGATAATGAATTAAAGCTGAGACTCCTCAGAAAAATAGCCGACACCATTAATTTTGAACTTCCGGAGAGCCTTGTTGAGTATGAGATCAACGCCTCCATAGAAAACATAAAAAATCGTATGGCAAGATCAGGTACAGTTCTTGAAAAATCAGGCATTGATCTTGTGAAATTACAGGAGGAGATCCGTCCAGCAGCCGAGAAAAGCGTCAAACATATGTTCATAATTGGAGAGATTGCCGGCCAGAATAAGATTACAGTAAATGAAAATGATCTGACTGAGGGCTTCCGCAAGATGGCCAAGGATTTTAATGCCACTGATGAAATGATGCGTCAATATTATGAATCAAACGGCCTTATTGACAATTTCAGAAACTCCCTCTTAAGGGAAAAGACCTTGAACTATCTAGTGGAAAATGCTAGCATTATAACCGTTGAGGCGGACAAAATAACAGACAAATGACAATGAAGTTTATTCAGATTTGACCATATAGCGATATATTTTCGGCTCCGGCATATCAATCAAGCCGGTTGAAAGAGAGTTATAATTATGCTTATCCCAATTGTTGTTGAACAGACGAACAGAGGCGAACGCGCCTATGACATATACTCCCGTCTTTTAAAGGACAGGATAATCTTTATCGGTGAACAGGTCCATGACGGAATGGCAAACACCATTATCGCCCAGATGCTCTTTCTGGAATCAGAAGACCCTGATAAGGACATAAATGTTTATATAAATTCACCCGGCGGGGTGGTTACAGCCGGGCTTGCCATCTATGATACGATGCAATACATAAAGCCGGATGTGGCGACTATATGCATGGGACAGGCCTCAAGCATGGGCGCCCTGCTCCTGGCCGCCGGCGCGAAGAATAAAAGATACGCCCTTCCACATGCAAGGGTTATGATACATCAGCCCATAGGCGGTTTTCAGGGTCAGGCTACAGATATTGATATCCAGGCCAAGGAGATCATGAAGATCAAGGAAAATATACACAATATCCTTGCCAGACATACCGGACAGCCTATGGACAAGATACGCAATGACACAGAAAGGGACTTCTTCATGAGCAGCCAGGATGCCCTGGAATATGGAATAATTGATAGGGTTATCACCAAAAGAGAAGTCCAGGACGCAATAAAAAAGAAATAGAGGTTTCACATGCAAAGAAAAGATGACTCAAAAGATGATCTCTTATGTTCCTTTTGCGGAAAGAGTCAGGATGAGGTCAAAAAACTTATAGCCGGGCCATCCGTTTATATATGCGACGAATGTATTCAGCTATGCACGGAGATTATTGCTGAAGAACACAGCCAGGACAAGGAGACAGGTTCCGGTCTACCAAAACCCTATGAGATAAAGGATGCCCTTGACCAGTATGTTATTGATCAGGAAAGGCCGAAAAAGATACTGTCTGTTGCCGTCCATAACCATTATAAAAGGATCAACACCTCCATTGATATGGAGGATGTGGAGATCCAGAAGAGCAATATCCTGCTGATAGGCCCAACCGGTTCAGGCAAGACCCTTCTGGCACAAACCCTTGCCAGGATACTAAAGGTCCCCTTTGCCATTGCAGATGCAACAACCCTTACAGAGGCAGGTTATGTAGGAGAGGATGTCGAGAATATCATATTGAACCTTGTCCAGATAGCCGATTATGATGTAGAGTCGGCATGCAAGGGTATTGTATATATTGATGAGATAGACAAGATAGCCAGAAAGACCGACAGCCCCTCCATTACGAGGGACGTCTCCGGCGAAGGCGTACAGCAGGCCCTTTTGAAGATCATTGAAGGAACCATGGCAAGCATACCTCCGAAAGGAGGCAGGAAGCATCCTCAACAGGATTTCGTCAAGGTTGATACGAGCAATATCCTGTTTATATGCGGCGGGACCTTTAACGGGCTTGACAGGATTATCCGCAACAGGATCGGGAGCAAATCCATGGGCTTCGAGGCAGAGATACAGCAGGCCAAGGATGATGACACTGACAGGCTCATGTCTCTGATACAGCCGGAAGACCTCATCAAATTCGGGATGATCCCGGAATTTATGGGCAGGATACCGATTATTGCATCCCTTAACAGCCTCAGTGAAGAGGCCCTTGTAAGGATACTGACGGAACCTAAAAACGCCTTGATTAAACAGTACAAGAAGTTATTTGAGGTTGAAGGTGTCGAACTGAGGTTCACCGACGAGGCGATCGGCGCTATTGCAAAGGATGCCATAAAGAGAAAATCGGGGGCACGCGGACTCAGGGCAATCCTTGAATCGGTTATGCTTGATATGATGTATGATATACCGAGTATGACCGGCGTAAGAGAATGTGTTGTGGGCGAACCGGTTATTCAAGGCAAAGAACTACCTCTATTAGTATATGAAAACAAGGCAGGTTACGCATAAATTATGTTCAATTTAAATCAAAAAAATTCTAATGGCTTTATGGACATTGAGAAAAACCAGTATCCCATATTGCCCCTAAGGGATGTAGTCGTGTTCCCCAACATGGTTGTTCCTCTATTTGTAGGCAGAGAGAAATCCATCAAGGCCCTTGAATATGCCATGTCTCATGATAAGGAAATATTTCTCGCTGCACAGAAGGACGCAACCGTAGACAATCCCACGGAAAAGGATATCTACTTCTTCGGGACACTTGGCTCTGTGTTGCAACTGCTGAGGCTTCCCGACGGTACTGTTAAGGCCCTTATAGAAGGCAAACAGAGGGCAAAGGCTGGGACCATAACGGACAACCATGAATTTTATATGGTTGAGGTTGAGAGGGTAAAAGACGATTATGAGGTAACCCCGAAGACCACCGCGCTCGTGAGGACCATAAACGAAAGTTTTGAAGAATACAGCAAGCTGAATAAAAAGATAGGCAAGGAGCTTGTCTCCACCCTGGCTGCAATAGAAAATCCGTCTCGTCTGGCAGATACCATTGCCGCACATCTGGCCATAAAGGTAAGCCAGAAACAGGAAATCCTGGAATGCATTGACGTTGATCTGAGGCTTGAGAAACTTCTTGAGAAGCTTTCAAATGAGATCAATATCCTTGCACTGGAGGGACGTCTGAAAAAGAGGGTCAAGAAGCAGATGGAGAAGACCCAGAAGGACTATTATCTGAATGAACAGATGCGGGCGATCCAGAAGGAGATGGGTGCCAAGGATGATTTTAAGGCGGAACTGGAACAGCTTGAAAAAAAGATAAAAAAGAAAAAACTTTCAAAAGAGGCCAACGCGAGGGTCTGGCAGGAATATAACAAACTCAAGATGATGTCTCCCATGTCCGCAGAGGCCACTGTGGTACGCAATTATATTGACTGGATATTAGGGCTGCCTTGGTTTGATTATACAAAAGACAAAATGGATATAAAGGAGGCGGAGGTTATACTTGAGGAAGACCATTACGGCCTGCAAAAACCTAAGGAAAGGATTCTTGAATACCTTTCTGTGCAGACCCTTACAAAAAAGATCAAAGGCCCTATCCTGTGCCTTGTCGGGCCGCCCGGAGTAGGCAAGACCTCCCTGGCAAAGTCCGTTGCCAGGTCCATGGGCCGAAATTTTGTAAGGCTCTCGCTCGGCGGCGTCAGGGATGAGGCAGAGATCAGGGGCCATCGAAGGACCTATATCGGCGCCCTTCCCGGGAAGATTATCCAATACCTGAAAAAGGCCAAGTCAAGCAACCCTGTATTCTGTCTTGACGAGGTTGACAAGATGAGCACGGATTTCCGTGGGGACCCCTCCGCGGCATTACTTGAGGTCCTTGACCCTGAGCAGAACTTTGCATTTAACGATCATTATCTTGACCTGGATTATGATCTGTCTCATATACTTTTTATAACCACCGCCAACACCCTTTATAATATCCCCCTGCCCCTGCAGGACAGGATGGAGATAATAAGGCTGCCTGGCTACACAGAACTGGAAAAGCTCAATATTGCAAAACAGTTCCTTATTAAAAAACAGATAGAGCAGAACGGACTTGAGCCAAGGAATATTACATTTTCTGACAAGGCCCTGCTGGTGATCATAAGAAATTACACCAAGGAGGCTGGGGTCAGAAACCTTGAGAGAGAGATATCCACCGTCTGCAGGAAGGTAGCCAAGGAGGTAGTTAAGAAGGGGAAGGATACCAGGGTCACGATTACTGCCAATTCGATAGATAAATACCTGGGTGTTATCAAATTCAGGTATGGTCGCACTGAAGAACGGGATTACGTGGGTGTGACCACCGGTCTGGCCTGGACTGATGTAGGAGGGGAACTCCTGCAGACTGAGGCGGCCATTATGCCGGGCAAAGGCAGCCTGGTACTGACCGGAAAACTGGGCGAGGTAATGCAGGAATCAGCCCAGGCTGCCTTGAGTTATGCCAGGACCAGGGCCAGGCAACTCAAGCTTCCGGATAAATTCTATGAAAAGATAGACATCCATATACATGTCCCTGAGGGCGCGATTCCAAAGGATGGCCCTTCAGCCGGTATAGCCCTTGCTACGTCGATTATCTCAGTCCTGACAGGAAGGCCGGTCAATCGCAATATTGCCATGACCGGAGAGATAACACTCAGGGGCAGGGTCCTGCCTATAGGCGGACTGAAGGAAAAAATCCTTGCGGCCCACAGAGGGGAGATAAAGAAGGTGCTGATACCCCTTGAAAACAAAAAGGACCTTGATGAGATACCGGCAAGGATATTAAGGCAGGTAGAGATTGTGCCTGTGGAGCATATGGATGAGGTACTGAAGGAGGCGCTTATACTTAAAGAAGGAGAGGAACTCTTTGCCCCTGAAGATAAGTGTGAACCCTTCCGGATAGAGTTCTCCGAGGAACTGCTGCCCAAACAACCTGAGGTGACCGCACATTAATACTTGACAAGCACTACTGTTATGTGCGAAAAGATAAAATTTTTCAGGGCGGGTAGCTCAGTTGGGAGAGCATCGGCCTTACAAGCCGAGGGTCGCAGGTTCAAGCCCTGTTCCGCCCACCATTAAAATATTAAAATTGTTCTTGCCTGTTAAGAAACAATTAGTGTATAAGTGCCGTACCGTGCTAGGAGGCGCTTCGATGATAGACTTTCAGGGGACGTAGTTCAGTCGGTTAGAACGCCGGCCTGTCACGCCGGAGGTCGCGAGTTCGAGCCTCGTCGTCCCCGCCAGTTTAAAAAGGACTTAGCCTTTACAGGCAAGTCCTTTTTGTTTTTCTAATCAAGGGATGTCCCGAAGTCATATCGCCGTTTTACATATTTCATGATAACCGCCGTCTCTACCTGTTCAACGCCGTCTATACGGCTGATACGGTTGTATATGAGATCGTGAAGCTCTTCGAGATTTTTAACTACAAATTCTGCATTTAAGTTGGACCTGCCGGTCGTAATGACGATGTACCACAGCTCTTTGAATTTCCTGATCGCGTTTATCACATTTTTCATCTTGGACATATCCACGCTTATATAAAGATCACCTGTGATCTCAAATCCGAGTTTAAGGGGGTTGGATACGGCGACGATCTGTATGATCTCATCTTCGATGAGCCGTTTTATCCTCCCCCGTATCGTCGCCTCAGACACATCAAGAGACTTGGCTATCTCTGTATTGGTTATCCTGCCGTCTGACTGGAGGATAGCGATTATCTTTGCGTCCAGGCCATCTATATTTTCCTTTCCTGTCATATTGCCTCCCTAATTATATGAATGTTCAGATGAGGGGAAAGACCGCTCTTTGACTTCCCTGTCGTAGGAATCAAATGCATTTTTAGATGCCGTATATAAATCGGCATATCTCTTAATGAACTTCGGGTTAAATCCTTTGTCTGTGCCAAGCATGTCATTGATTACAAGGACCTGCCCGTCACAGAATCCTCCCGCGCCGATTCCTATTGTCGGTATGGTCAATCTTTCGGATATCTCCTTCGCGAGCAATAGCGGGACCTTCTCAAGCACAACTGAACAGGCCCCTGCCTCCTCAAGGATCATTGCATCCTCCAAGATCCTTTTCCCCTGTTCCTCTTCACGGCCCTGTACGGAGTATCCTCCAAGCTTGTGAACAGATTGCGGCGTAAGGCCCAGGTGACCGATTACCGGTATTGATGCGGCAGCAAGGGCCCTTACGACATCCTTGAAATCCCTTCCACCTTCAAGTTTAACAGCGCCGGCCCCTGTCTCCTTCATCATCCGCCCGGCGTTTCTAAGGGTGTCCTCAATCGATACATGATAACTCATGAACGGCATGTCTATTATCACTAATTTTGACGGCGCCCCCCGCTTGACAATGGCAGTGTGATATATCATCTGGTCAACAGTAACCGGTATTGTTGTATCATATCCAGCAAATACATTGCCCAGTGAATCCCCCACAAGTATAACGTCAATCTCCGTATCATCCAGTATGCGTGCAAAGGCATAGTCATAACAGGTGATCATGGAAATAGGAATACCGTTCCTTTTTCTTGTCTTAAAGTCAGTGATTGTAAATGTCTTACTTTTTGTATTAACTGTATTCATGTTGCGCCTCCTTTTAAATTAAAGCTTGGGCACAGTATACGAATATCGGAACATTAGTCAATACATTATACGATTATTATAATATTAATGGTATTTTTTTGCTAAAATAGCAATTATGCCCCGGGGTTCAGTTTGGCCGTAAAATAAAGACGATATTGCCCGGCCAGGAGACCGCCTGAAAGGTCAAGCAAATAATCAAGAATAAGGCGGTTAACATAATTGATCGTTCGGGGAGGTGAAGTCTGGGAGGATGTAATCTCTGCCGGGTGGATTATCAGTCATAGTTCTACTGTATAAGTGATGCCGGCCCGTACGAACTTCACATGGTTCCCATCTTCCAGTACGACAGGGAGGCCCCCAAAGTAGAGGCCGGCGGATTGAGGACTGAAAAAGATGTTTAATTATCAGTAAAACCTTATTAAGATTTTTTAATGTCATGTCCGATTGCGGCCAGCCGGTTAACTGTCAGGTAAAGACCAGATGTGCAGAGTTTTTACAATCAAGGATTATTTTTCCTGTTTAATTCCTTGCGCTCATGATCGTCGTGTCCGTGTTTGCATTCCAGGACATGTATCCTGTTTTCACCTGCTATTACCACACCGAAGGTCTCAAGGAGGGCCTCCGGGGTAAGGACCTTGTCCGGCTCGCCGATGGCCACGACCCTGTGGGCAAGGAGCATGACCTGGTGACAGATGGCCGCCTCTTCCTGTATGTCATGGGTAGCCATGATCACTGAGGCCCCCCTGCACAGCTCATCGTTTATGGCGTTGAGATAGAGTTCCCTGCCACCTGCGTCCAGCCCTGTTGTGGGCTCGTCCAAGATCAGGAGGTCGGCCTGGTGCGCCAGGACCTGCGCCAGATATACTCGCTGCTGCTGCCCGCCTGACAGGGACCTTAAGGACGCATCGGCCAGGCCCTCAATCCCCATTGTGCGCATGGCCCTGACAACAATCTCTTCATCCCCCCTCCCCATGGGCTGCCACAGCCCGTGGAGAGGGTATCGCCCCATGCGTACTACGTCAACGGCCCTGATGGGCAGGACAAACCCTGAATTATGAAACTGGCCCAGATATGCCATGCGCCGGTGGTTGTTGCCCGGAGGGGTCCCGAACACGGAGAGATCGCCTCCAATGGGGGCAAGGAGGCCTACTATGGTCTTTAAAAGCGTGGACTTGCCCGACCCGTTAGTGCCGATAAGGGCAATCGCCTCTCCCTTTATAAGGTCAAAGGAGATATCCTGTACAACCACTTCGTTCCTGTAGCCTATCTTAAGTCCCTTTGCCCTGAGATAAATATCATGGGTGTCAGGGCCGCAGGTGGCCGGTGCCTTAGATGCCTCTGCCATGTCTGCCCCCGATGTTTTCTGACAGATTGTTCTTGCGCAGGTTCTGTATCACGAAGACGATGAAGAAGATTGATACGGCAACCAGTATGATGGACGCGCCCGCGGCCAGGTTGAAATGGTAGCTTATCAGGAGCCCAATGTACATGGACAGTATGCCGAAGAGTGCAGCCCAGGCCATCATGGCCTGTATGCGGCGGGCAAGGAGGGCGCCTGCACCTGCCGGTGCGATGAGCAGGCCGAAGACAAGGAGCGTGCCCACGGTCTGGAATGAGACGATGACGACGGCTGCGATCATGAAGAGCATGATGTTGTGAAAGAGTCGGACGGAGAACCCAGCGACCTCCGCCTGTTCCGGGTCGAAACTCAGGAGCAGGAAGGGCCTGGCGCACATAAATGCAGTGGCGGCGACGATGATGGTCGCCCCGAGTTGGAGCCATATGGCAGACCTGCTTATGCCAAGTATCTCGCCGAAGAGTATCCTCGTGAGGTCCCCGCTGAAGGATGTGGACCTGGATACGATCACGACACCAAGGGATAGCATGCCAATGAATAGGAGGCCTATAGCCGTGTCCGAGGAGAGGCGGGAGCGCTCGGTGATCAGGGTTATCCCTCCTATCATGAATACCGCACCTATGGCGGCACCGATAATCCCGGAGAAGCCGAAGAGTACTGCCAGGGCTATCCCTGGGAGGACGCCATGGGCCATGGCGTCGCCTATAAATGCGAGCCCCCTGAGGATCACGAAGGTCCCGGCTATGGCGCAGGCGATGGAAACGAGTATGCCCGCGATGAGGGCCTGCATCATGAAACCGTTGGCTGCAAAGGGGGTGATAAAGATGTCCATAGTCCTTTTACCTTAATGCGTTTGTGATTGTACCGGCCATATCCTTTAAAAATGTAAAATAGGACCCGTCGCCAGGGAGCTTGTGGGTATTCAATTCCACCACCTTGACCCCTGTTTCATTGGCGATGGCCTCCGCTACCGAGGCAGAGGTCCCCTGTTCCGTAAAAATGGTCTTTAATCGGTTATCCCGGATGGCCTTTTTCAGGGACGAGAGATCCGCCGCAGAGACATTTGCCTGGGATGTCAGGGCAGGAATGATGACACCTACCAGTTTAAAGCCATACCTATCTGTAAAATACCCCATCGATTCGTGCCCTGTTGCCAGTTTCCTGTTTTCAGGGGCTATTGATGAGAGGGTCTCCGCAACCTGCTGATCAAGTTCGTCCAGCCTGGCCTCCAGTCCTCTTGCCTCCATGGTTGAATCAATGTTCAATTCCTCCTTAAGGACAGGGACAAGTGCGGATACAACCGCCTTCATGGCGAGCGGGTCTGTCCACAGGTGCGGATCGGAGGCCCCCTCCTCCTGGTCGGGATCCCCTGAATGGATGCCCTCCCCCTTTCCGACATGACGAACCTGGATGTGGTCCGATGCGGTGAATATCCTCACGCCCTTTTTCTGCGCGGACTCAAGGCATTTATCCATGCCCCCTTCCAGGTTCAGGCCGTTGCATATCACCAGTGAGGCCCTGTTGATCTTTTCAATGTCCCTTGCCGATGGCTCCCATTCATGAAGGTCAAGCCCATTTGGTATTGAGACATTAACAGTTGCCCTGTCTCCTACAAGTTCTTGAACGATCGAACCGAGTATGGAATAGGTGACGACTATCGAGGGCCTTTTATCCATGGCAGTTTGTTGACATGCTACGGTAAGTGGCAAAATTGTCATGAATAAAAGAAGGCAGAGATATTTTACATGTCCCATAAGGTGGCACCCTGTGACCATTGAAGTTTTTCGCTAATGCGAATGCATTTGCATTATAGTCTCCCAGCCCGGACAGGTCAAGGCTTATTGCGAAAGTGTTTGCAATAAAAAAATAATCCTCTATAATCAACACATGAGGAATATATAATGAGCAGGAATACAACCCAGAAAACCGCATTGGAAAAGGTCTTTGACAAAGAGGATCGACCGCTCGGTGTTGAGGAGATACTCAATATCGGGAGGGAGATGGTGGGATCCCTCAATCAGGCCACAGTCTATAGGAACCTAAAGACCATGGTTGAAAAGGGGGTGCTTCTGCAGATCAATCACCCTGTCCTTGGGACATTATATGAGAGGACAGGAAAGGCACACCACCATCATTTCCATTGTCGCGTCTGCGACCGGGTCTTCGAGCTGCCAGGCTGCGGGCTGGACAGCAGAAAGGCAGCGCCCAAGGGTTTTAAAACTGAAGGCCACGAGATATTTCTCCACGGCGTGTGCCCTACCTGCACAGATTGACCATTTCTGCAACTTAGTGCTTCAATTCGCAAACACCCTCACGTATCTTGTCGAATCAGAATGTTTAAAATGCTCACTCAACACTAAGTCCTGAACAAATAAATTCATTGCCGAATTTTTATGGATCGATGGACTCAGGGGCGCGCTGGCTTATGGCATTAGTATTGCATAAATATTCAAACAGGAAATGAAGTCCCCCCTCCTTACTTCATTCCTAATCTCTTGACCCTGTTAAGCCATTCTTAACAGGGTTTTTATTTACTGCAACAGGATGACCATTGATGCAATATACAATTTCCCAATTATAACAAATTGTTAAACCTGTCAGAAAGATATCTGATTATAGACTGCCTTTGAATCCCTGTTGCAACTCAGATAGGGAGGTCTGTTAGTTACAGTGTTCCTGATATTTTTGAGGGTGGCACAGCGCTAACTGATTGATATGATTTTGACGCTTTTGTCAAAAAATATGCACGCCAATTATTGCATCTATCACTTATGCATCATCTCGGAGAGGGCATTTTCAAGCCTTATTGCCTCTTCGAGTATGATATTAACATATCTCCCGCTCTCGGAAGACGGATCAAGGGAGGCCGATAATTTTCTGGCAAAACCCCCGACCGCCATCAGTGGGTTGCGTATCTCATGGGCAACGGCCTGAAGGGCGCCGGTTATGATATCTCCGTCATCTCCAGAATGGAGGCTGTCAAAGGACGGCAGATGGGCCTGCCTGGAAGAGGGGGCACCTTCTTTTGACAACCTATCAGAGAGACGGCTTAAGGCCTCATTTGCATTTTCAATAATCATTAAAAGGTCTTTTTCTCCGTTCAACTCTACCCGGAGGTTCCTGCCGATCTCCTCAACCTGATCGAATGTACGGATAAGTATATCATTGATAGTCTCCTGATTAATGCCCAGGCATTCATGCGCATCCCAATATATGTGATGAAATTCTCCAATCCCGTGGAAAAGGATGCCTGCCAGGTATCCGGCGAGGGAGCAAAGCCTTATCAGCGGGGGAAGCCCTTGTTCCATGACTGAAGCCCTGGGGTGGAACTTCTGGCAGGCAATAATATTTTCAGGGAAATGCCAGTGTTTCAATGCAGCATAACCTACCTCCCTGTGGTCAAGCCCGTATTTTTTCCTTTCCCATGAAAGGAGATCATTCAGGGGTTCAAGGTCTATGGAGGGAGATTCATCCTTTCCTTTTATAAAGAGATCAAAAAAGATAAGGAGCCCAATCTCCATCAGGAGGGCGGAGATAAATGCCTCTTCCGGATTGACGCTTTTGATATGCTCGGCAATGGCCTTTGCGATTATGGCGCGGTAAAGGGATGTGCGCCAGAATTTTTCATAATCAAGTGCCCCGAGCCTGCCCATGGGAAAGGTATCCCTCAGAGAGATCGAGAGGGCCATGATCCTGAGTCTTTGAAATCCTATTTTAATAACCGCCTGCTTCAATGTAGTGCTGGGCTGCATTGTGGCGAAGAAGGCACTGTTTGCAAGTTTAAGGAGGCGCAGGGCCAGAGGCGGGTCCTTCTCAATGATCTGGACCAGGTCATCTATGGAGGACCTTTCATCCGAGGCCATCTCTATAAGCTTAAGGGCGACGGGAGAAAGGCTCGGCAGGGAGTATCCCGATTCTATGCGCTTTATAAGATCTGTGATATTTGATGTTCCCATTTCCCCTCTAGCCCTATCTTAAGATATATCCGACTTATTTTTCAATGATTTTATATGATATACTTTTGATCATACAATAATATATCTGTGCTTGACCCTGTTTTGTCTTTTATCTATAAAAGGTGTGGAATAAATTCTCGCCTGAATGTATAACCAAGGAGTTTATAAATGTCATTAAAACTCAATAAGCTGAAATCCTTTCAAGGGCGAAAAGGCCCCCTTTTGCTGATTATAATGGACGGTATAGGAATAGGCAAAGGGGATGACGCAAACGCCGTCAACAGGGCCAGCAAACCCAATCTCGATCCCTTGTTTAAATCTGAACTGTACACTGAGCTCAAGGCACACGGAATGGCAGTCGGCCTGCCTTCTGATGATGATATGGGAAACAGCGAGGTCGGGCATAATGCCATGGGGGCGGGCCGCGTGTTTGATCAGGGGGCACGACTCGTCAATAGGGCACTCAAGACAGGGGACATTTTCAAATCGAGGGAATGGGATAATATTGCAGCCTGCTCTGAAAAGGGCGGCACGGTGCATTTTATAGGCCTTCTCTCTGACGGCAATGTCCACTCTCATATCGACCAGTTATACATAATGATAGATAAATGCGCTGAACTGAATTTTAAGCGGGTCAGGGTCCATACACTCCTTGACGGAAGGGACGTAGGGGAAAGGACGGCACTTGACTATCTTGTCCCCACAGAGGAAAGACTGAAGAAACTCTCTGTAGAAAAGGGGCTTGATTATGCAATCGCATCTGGCGGCGGTCGCATGAAGGTTACCATGGACCGTTATAATGCGGACTGGGATATTGTAAAAAGGGGATGGGAGGCCCATGTCCTGGGTGGGGCCAGGGGGTTCAAATCAGCCTCTGAAGCGGTAAGGACATTTTATAATGAAAACCCAGGTATCACCGATCAGTATCTCCCTGCCTTTGTCGTTGTCGATGATTCAGGCCTGCCAAAGGGGACTGTTAACGACGGAGATGCGGTGATCTTTTTCAATTTCAGGGGGGACAGGGCCATCGAGATCTCAAGGGCCTTCACAGAAAAGGACTTCTCTGAATTTGACAGGGGGCCCCTTCCGGATATCTTTTATGCGGGCATGATGGAGTATGACGGTGACGCCCATATACCGCCCCATTTTCTTGTACAGCCTCCCGTCATCGATCATGTCATAGGCGAATACCTCTGTGCGGAAGGGGTCAGGACGTTTGCTATATCCGAGACACAGAAGTTCGGGCATGTTACCTATTTCTGGAACGGCAACAGATCAGGTTACATCGATGAATCCCTTGAGACATACGAGGAGATACCTTCGGACAGGATAGAGTTTGACAAGGCCCCTAAGATGAAGGCGGTGGAGATAAAGGAGAGGGTTATAGAGCTCTTAAGGACAGGCAGGTACAGATTCGGGCGCCTCAATTTTCCCAACGGCGATATGGTCGGACACACCGGGGTGATGGAAGCGGCTATCACAGCAGTGGAGACTGTGGATAGATGCGTGGGCGAACTTCTGTCCATCGTAAAGGAGCTGGACGGCATTGCCATTATAACGGCGGATCACGGCAATGCGGATGAGATGTTTACCATAGACAAGAAGGGGAACAAATCAGTAAAGACGGCCCATACGCTTAATCCCGTCCCCTTTATCATCTGCGATCCTCTGTATAAGGGGGAGTACCGTATGGCGGAGCTCAAGGAAAAAGGCCTCTCCAACATTGCAGCTACCATATTGAATCTACTGGGATATGAGAAACCGGATGGATATGATCCTTCATTGATCTCTATTGCCACTTGAAGGTCTTTAACGCCACACCGAAGCTTATAACCCACCAGGCGGTCAGCACAGTCAGTTCCAGCCATATGGAATAGAGCGGTCTCCCGTCGCTCATCACGGCGCGCAGGGCGTCGTTGAGTGCGGTAAGCGGCAGGGCGCGTATGATGGGGATGGCAAAGGCAGGGAACCTTTCGTAGGAAAAGAAAGATCCGCTCAGGATGTACATCGGCATCATTATAAAGTTCATCCAACCGCTTGCCGCCTCGATGGTCTTGGAGCGGGCGGCCACGAGGAGGCCCAGGCCCGCAAAGGTCATGGAGCCAAGCACGGAGACGATCACCAGGTCCGGTATTGACCCGAATACCTTTACATTGAATATAATCCAGCCAAGCACCACCAGCACAGCCACCTCTGGCACAAGAAAGATCATGCGCGAGAGCATGAACCCCAGCAGGTAGTGAGACCTTCTCATGGGCGTGGCTGCCAGACGTTTCAGGAGTTTGCGCGTACGGGCAAGGACCACGCCGAATCCGACGCCCCACATCCCGCTTCCCATCAGGTTCATCCCAATCAGTCCGGGTATTAAAAAATCAATATAGCGGGAGCCGGGCGTTACTACCCTGTTGTCGCTTATGGAGACCATGTCCTTACGACCCAGGCCCCTCTCTATGGCATCCTGGCTGGCCATGCGGGCTATCTCGCTGTTGGGCCTTGTCTGATCATAAGAAAAGACCAGTTTGTTCGGGAAGGTCTCACCCTCCTGTGGCCCAACATCCTTGTCGGGGCCTATGATCAAATCAACCTTCCCCTTGCGCAGCTGTTCACCGGCCTCTTTGGCATCCAGCACCACAGGCTCAATATCCTTGTCCATTAAAAGCAGTTTGGATATCTCTACAGAGCGAGGGGATGTTTCTATTGCGATCCTCAACTTGTCCTCAGACCTTTCCCGGAAGGCAATCCCCAGGGCAACCGCAAGGAGGATGGGAAAGACGAATACCCAGAATAGGACCTCCGGCTCCCGGACAGTCTCCTTGAACCGGGCAATCGTAAGCTCTATCAACGGATGCATGATCTTATCTTTCATCGTTAAGCGCGCCCCCTGTCATGCTCATAAAGACATCCTCCAGCGTAACCTGCCTGGTGATAAGGTGCTCCAGCCTTGCCTGCTGGCTTTCAATTACAGAGAGAAGCGCGGGCAGCATAGCATCGATAGAAACTGCCTTAAGTACATAGGCCTCGTTTTTCCTTTCAACAGATTTCACACCTGGAAGGCTCGTGAAGAGAACCGGGGCAACCTCGCCATTGAGACGAAATTCGATTATCTCTCTGATGCCCAGGGAGGCCACAAGTTCCGCAGGCGTGCCTACTGCCAGAAACCTTCCGTGATCCATGATCGCGACCCTGTTGCACAGCCGTGCAGCCTCCTCCATATAATGGGTAGTCAGCATGACCGTCCCTCCGGCCAGCTTGAATCCCTCAACCGCCTCCCAGACCTTGGCCCTGGCCTGGGGATCAAGGCCGGTTGTCGGCTCATCCAGAAACAGCAGCTCAGGGTCGCTCACCAGTGCGCACGCAAGGGCCAGTCTTTGTTTGGTGCCGCCTGACAGCTTGTGGACCCTCTCCCTACGTTTTTCTTCCAGATTGCCGAGGGCTATTATCTGATCCACGGTATGGCCGCGGCTGAAAAAGCTCCGGAATAGGCGCAGTGTCTCCTCAACAGTCAGTTTGTCCGCAAGCTGCGTCTCCTGTAACTGCACGGCAATCCGGTCGCGCAGCGCATGGTCATCTCCGGTGCCCCAGAGATATCCCAGGACCTCAACCGTCCCGGCGTCAACAGGTGTAAGGCCTTCAAGGATCTCTACCAGTGTGGTCTTGCCGGCTCCGTTCGGGCCGAGCAGTCCGAAACATTCGCCAGACATGACCTCCAGGTCAACACCGTCGACCGCATGGACTGCCTGAAAATATTTTTTTACGCCCAGACAGCGGATAGCGGGGGCGCTGGACCCCTCTGATTTAGCGTCTTTATATCCCTTCACCTCTTCCAATCTGTCCCTTTTTTGTTTGATTTTAATTGGTTCTTATAAGGGTGACTATATGAGGGACAATTTTATGTGTCAAGTTTTGTGTTATAAGCGAATTATAAATGGTGTAAGAAGCGAAAAAGATTGTTTATTATTGTGTATAAGCCTATAATCTCGTGCAGAGAAATTGCTTCATGCTTTAACCAAAAGAAATTAATAATCAAAATCTACCCCTTATTGATCTGCCAAGGCAATTTCTTTGAGTGGCTCTTTAAAATCTCTGATAATTATGCTGACTAAAATAGCCCCACAATTTTAAACATACACATTCTCAGGCTTCCCGGCAACGACTATGAAAGACAGTAAATCTCTCAGATATTCATCTGAAAAGCACGAGTTTCCCATCATAAGCATTGGCTCATCTGCGGGAGGGTTGGAGGCCCTCCGGCTTTTTTTCCAACATATGCCGGCTGACAGCGGTATGGCAGTGGTATTGATTCAGCATCTGGATCCGGATCATAAGGGAATGATGCCGGAATTGCTTCAACGCATGACCTCTATGAAGGTGACCCAGGTAACGGATCGAATGAAGGTCCAGCCGGACTGTGTCTACATTATCCCTCCGAATAAAAACATGTCTATTTTGCACGGAACTCTTCACCTTATGGACCTGCCCCCTCTCAAGGGAGGCATGCGGCTTCCGATTGATTTCTTCTTTAGACACCTGGCAGATGACCAGCAGGAGAGGAGTATCGGGATCATTCTTTCCGGAATGGGAGCAGATGGAAGTCTGGGCATGCGGGCCATCAAAGAGAAGATGGGTATGACTATTGTGCAGGATCCTGCTACGGCAAAATATAACGGGATGCCTGGAAGTATAGTCGCTGCAGGACTGGCCGATCATGTTGTCCCGGTGGAACGGATTCCTGATACAGTAATTAATTATGTCAACAGATTAGTTCCAATTAATAAGGCAAAGATCATAATCAATGAGAAAACTCAGAGTTCATTGGAAAAGATATTTATCTTACTGCGCGCGAAGACAGGCCATGACTTCAGTCTATATAAAAAAAATACCCTTTACCGCAGAATTGAAAGAAGGATGGGGCTTCACCAGCTTGACAGCATTGCAGATTATGTTCGTTTTCTACAAGAGAATTCCCATGAGGTAGAACTGCTATTCAAAGAACTGCTGATCGGGGTAACAAATTTTTTCCGGGATTCGTCGGCTTTTGAGATGCTGAGAGAAAAAGCGATCCCCATGCTGCTCAAGGAGAAGGCTTCAGGGGCAGAGATAAGGGTATGGGTTCCGGGATGCTCCAGCGGAGAGGAAGCCTATTCCGTGGCTATCATCCTGAAAGAAGCAATAGACCATATCAGGCCGGGGGAGCATTTTAAAATTCAGGTGTTTGCCACAGACCTGGACAGTGACGCAATAGAGAGGGCCAGACATGGCATCTTCCCCGCTAACATCAAAGCGGATGTTTCAACCGAACGCCTGAAACGATTCTTCGTCAAAGATAACCTTGACTATCGAATCAGCAAGGAGATCAGGGAGACTGTAATCTTCGCACCACATAACCTTATTGCGGACCCGCCCTTCACGAAAATCGACCTTCTTAGCTGCCGGAATCTTCTGATCTACCTGACTCAGGATCTTCAGAGGAAACTCATTCGCCTCTTTCATTATGCCTTGAATAATGGAGGGATTCTCTTTCTCGGATCTGCTGAAACAATCAACAATTATAGTGAGTACTTTAAAACACTGAACTTCAAGTGGAAGCTCTATCAAAAAAAATATCTGCATTTAAAAAACCACATGGTTGATTTCCCATATGCAATTCCCAACGATGATATAATAATTGAGGAGAACGAGATGCATAAAATAAAGACCTCTGCCGGCCTTTTACAAGGTATTGCAGATCACATGATTGTACAGACGATCGCACCACCTTCCGTACTCATTAATGAGAGTGGCGACATTGTCTATATCCTCGGGCAGGTCGGTAAATATCTCTTGCCAACGGCAGGCAGGGCAAACATGAATGTCTATGCGATGATAAGGGAAGAGCTGAGGTTCGATCTGGAAAGCGCAGTCAATGATGCCCTGTCGCAGCAAGGAATCATCAAACGTACAGGGCTACTGATGAAAATGGACGGCATTGAAGGATCTCTCAATCTTTCAGTCAGACCGATCTTTGCGCCGGCAGAACTTAAGGGCCTCCTGCTCGTTACCTTTGATGAGGGGGAAATCCCTATTAAACGCCTTCGTACCCGCAGAAAAAGTAAAACTGAGGATATCTCACTAGAGGCCAGAAATGAAGAACTGGAGAGGCGGTCAAGGCACCTGGAGGATTATCTTCGCTCAACCCAGGAGCAACTGCAGACCCAGCAGGAAGAATTAAGATCAGCAAATGAGGAACTGCAATCCACCAACGAGGAATTGCAAAGCACCAATGAAGAACTGACAACCTCTAAAGAGGAACTTCAATCTTTAAATGAGGAACTGATGTCTGTTAATGCGGAGTTGCAGACAAAGATCGACGAACTCACTCGAACCCATAACGACATGAACAATCTCATGAACAGCACAGAGCTGGCGGTCCTGTTTCTCGACTGCGACATGAATGTACGAAGTTTCACTCCACAGGCAACCCGTATTTTCAAGCTGATATCATCAGACATCAACAGACCTTTCACCGATATCACATCTACCTTGAAATATGACCGGCTGCTGGATGACGCTAAAGAAGTTCTGGAGACACTGATTTTCAAAGAAAAAGAGATTGAAGCAACTAATGCCGACTGGTTCAGAATCCGCATCATGCCCTATCGGACCAATGACAATGTTATAGACGGCCTTGTCATAACTTTTACTGATATAACGGCATTTAAGAGACTTGAGGAAGTTGCCCGGACAAAATATTAGCACCCGCAACGACGCTCTGTCCGAAAGGAACGAGGAATTTCCATGAAAAAAGAGGCCCATTTTTCAACGGATAATAAAGCATTACGAAACAAGGCAGAGGAAAAGCTGGCCCAGAGAAGGAACGCATTGGAACTCTCTGCCTTGGATACAGATCAAAAAAGACTTGTCCATGAACTGCAAGTCCATCAGATCGAACTTGAGATGCAGAATGAGGAACTTCTGCGTATACAGGAGGAGCTTGAAAGGGAGAAAGAACGATATTCCGATCTATACACCTTCGCCCCAATCGGTTATGTGACATTGAGCGAACATGGATCAATACTCGAGGCTAATCTTACTGCAGCTGATTTTTTTTGGGTGGTCAGGAATGAGCTGATCAATCTGCCGTTCACAAAATTTATCTTCCCGGAGGACCAGGACATCTACTACGAACATCATAAAAGGCTTTTTGAGACACGGGAGAAGCAGATCTGTGAGCTGCGAATGCAGAGGGCCAACAGAGAGCCCTTCTGGGTAAGACTGGAGGCAACTGTGTTTCAGGATTGCAGTGGCGGGCCGCTTGAATACCGCTTCGTCATGAGTGACATAAACATTCGCAAAAACATAGAGGGAGAGAGGGAGAAGCTGATCCTTGAACTAAAAGGTGCAATTGCAAAAATAAAAAAATTAAGCGGATTGCTTCCGATCTGTGCATCCTGCAAGAAGATCCGTGATGACCAGGGATATTGGACACAAATAGAATCCTATATTAGAGAACACTCAGAAGCGGATTTTTCTCATGGCATTTGTCCTTCATGCATTAAAAAGCTGTACCCTGATTATATCGACTAAAAATGCATACAAAGGGTGAATCGGGCTGGTCTTTAGTTGATTCATGTTTGATTTTTTTCAAAAACCATTGAGATAAAAAGATGCTTCATCGAACACCATACATAAAATTAGGTTTTGTCTTAACCAGTTTCAGCGAGCTCCTTATCAGCCTTTTTCCCATACCCCTCCCAGAAGTTACTGCCATCATTATGTGTAAAAATAAAAAAGAGGTCGCGTCAAGGGCTTTCAGCTCTTAGCGATCAGCCTTCAGCTCAAAAGGAACTGATTGAAAAATTTCATCTGATATTATCCTTCTGAAATCTTCATAGTAGTAAAGACATGTCTGGCCTGAATGATTGGTCTGTCTTCTATGCCCGCACTTTTTATGCCCTTTGACCAAGCATTTTCGTGAAGGGTCTCTATCTCTATATGTTTGTTCTCAGGGTTAAGGGAGATATATTTACTGCGAAGTCAGGTTTTCAACCCCTGTTTCTTCAAGGCATCATAAATTGCAAATGGATAGGGCAAACCTATAATCCCCTGCCCGGTAACATTAAAAGATTACATGAAAACTGCTGATTAGGGGGTGCCTTATTTTCACATATTGACACCCCCGGACAAAATACCTATACTTTATCCAATAACAAACGAATTTTAATAATAATTTCCATTAAATTCTCAATCTGACAAGGCCTAAACAATCTATAAATACTGCCGGAGTACTGCTGCCATGATCAAGACCGAAAACCTTACTATCCTTTTCGTAGACATTGCCGGTTTTACCGCCACCACAAGCAGGCAATCGCGGGTGGAGAATGCCCGCCTGCTGCAGACCTTCGGCAGCACCCTTCTCCCTTTGATCAAAGGTTATAAAGGGAAACTCATCAAGACCATAGGCGACGCGCTCCTTATCACCTTCCGCTCTCCGACAGACGCAATGCTCTGCTCTATGGCACTTCAGGACGCCATGCATGCCCATAATCTCTCGGCGCGTAACGGAGAGAAGATCCATATACGTGTGGCGGCAAATCTGGGCGAGGTGCGCGTAACAAAGAATGATATCTTCGGAGAGCCTGTGAATGTGGCGTCCAGGATTGAAGGCGTTGCCCCGGCCGACGAGATCTATCTCAGCGAGGCCGTATATATGGCCATGAACAAGGCCGAGGTCCCGGCAAGAGAGGTGGGCTCAAAGGAACTCGCAGGCGTTTCGCAACCGGTCCGTCTCTATAATATACCGCGTTTTTCAACCCCCAGGCTGGTTGCCGAAAATGCAGATGCAAATGAAAAGGGCAGTGAATTGCTTTATCCCTATGGCGGGATGCATTACCATGTTCGGCACAAGGGTTTTTCAGAACTGCTGCACATGCCCGGCAATAAAAAAATAACCCGCCTGCTCATCCCGGGACTTGCCGTCTGCGTCGCTGCCGCCGGTCTGGTGCTGGGTTACAATTATTTGAATAAGACCCCCTCAGGCACACCTCCGGCACTCCGGCCTTCCTCGAATGAGGCCCAGCAGATATCGCCTGCAGGCGGGGATACGCAACAGGTCATAGGTGAAAATCAAGCAGCCACACCGGATAAAACAACCGCTGAAAAGACGGCGGAATCCAGATCAGACGCCGGTTTGGCAAAACCTTTAGCCAATGCACCAGAAGTCACTGCAAAGGCGGCGGAGACAGGGAAAGTATCGCCTGTCGCTGACGCCGGCAAACCTGTCCAGGGTGTTATCACAACAGAGGCGCCATCCGGCAGAAGACACGTCGTCAGCCTGCCCGCTGAAAAGACCTTGGAGACCGGCACTGTCAGCGAACCTGAAGATAAAACAGGCGAAGGGACGACAGAGGTGGAGCCATCCGCATCCGGGGAAGAAGGCCCGGCTGCCGAGGAAAGTGTATCATTAGGGGAAACAGGGACTGAAAGAAAAGGCGCGGGCACATGGAATATATATACTGCCAGGGAGGCATACAGGTCCTCAAAGCTCTCCAAGGCCGAATACAGCAGGATCACCCGTGAATTAAGGGCCTCATATGAAAAGAAACTCCGTCAGCTTAAGCTGGACCTGAGGGGCGGCAAGATCACGCGAGCGGAATACGACCAGGCGGTTCAAAAGGCCAAGATTGAATACAGCGGACAGCGATAGGAAAAATAATTAAATCCGATTTTAATCTTTGAGTAAACCCCCGGTTTGGCTTCAATGTCGTTACAGACGTTTATCTATTATCCCTATGCCTTCTAGAAACCCAGGTCCTCATTTATAAGAACTACCTTCACCCTGCCCTTTGGATAGGATTTCTCCGTAATTGTCCATGTATTGCAGATTCGGCCTGGACTGCGGCAGTCCTCGCAGGTACCGGTGCTCACGCAGGGGGTCTTCATGTCAAGCCTCATGGCATTGGCCGGTGCAACATATTCCTTTATCCGCGACATGGCCTGGTCCAGATCGCCAACTATCTTATTCCTGCCTGTAAGTACTATGACATTCTTAGGGCCAAAGGTTAAGGCCCCCACCCTGTTTCCTATCATATCAAGGTTTACAAGCATGCCTGTCTCGGTCACGGCGTTTGTCCCTGTAAAAAAAAGATCAACCAGCAGGGCCTTTCTTCGCAGTCCTATCGACTCTTCACGTGAGGCCATTTTTGCATAGGTGTCCACGATCTCAAATGCACTATTGTTTTTAAGAGAGTCATAAAGTCCTGTGGCAGTAAAGGTCATTGAGCCGCCCCAGGATATGCTTTTCGGTTTAAGACCAGGAATGATCTCCCTTTCAACAAGTTCCAGGGTCTCTTCCGCGTTTTGAACGATAAAGACGTCAAAATTATTTGCTTCCAGTGCTGCCTTGACCCTCTTTAGTCTAAGCCCCCAATAATTTTCTACGGGTTTTTCCATTGATTCCCTCCTTTGTGGTTAGCTCGCCAGACCTGAATATCGCCCAAATATATGGATTCTATTATACAGAATCAAGGTATTTTATCTGTTTTAACAGGCCCGTCCGTTAGGCAGTGTTCATCCGAAAACACTAAATTTCGGATTCACGCTATCACCTGTCAGCATTCAGCTTTCAGCAAAAACCAAAAATTCAATCAGTTGGCTGAGTGTTGATCGCTGATGGCTGAATGCTCCATCTATAAAAGCCTTATTTATGGATGGACACTAGGTAGCCGGCGCCAAGAACCGGCCAGATAATTATAATCTTTTCTCTTGACACGATCGCCTATTTATAATTACTTTGCAGCTAAAACACAATCTGCTCAGACGCGCAAAAGCCATTGCAGATAAAAGGATCAAATTGTGACAACAGAAAAGACAACAAAGGACGACAAGGCTCTTCCTGCCATGGAAATACTTCAGGGCAAGGTCAAATTTGAGGTGTATGGCGAGGAGATGCTTGAGAAAGAGGTAAAACTGAGCGGCAACAGCGGCAGAGTTTATCTCCCGCCTGACTGGGTCGGCCATCAGGTAAAGATAATCAGGATCAGCTAATCATTAATATTCAACTGAAGAGGTATCACACATGGATGATCTTCTGATAAGAAGTTTAAGGAATGAAGATTGCAGCGACATAGAGCGTATATATCATTCTATTGTCAAAAATTCCGAAGATATTGACTTCAGAAGGGTGATTGATGAGCAATCCCTCACCGGCAGCAGCGTTTCAAGCTTTGCGGCTGAGCTGAACGGCAAGTTGGTAGGTTTTATAATCAGTTATATAATCTCCGGCGGATTCGGGATCGACAAGGGCGCCTTGATAGCCCTGATCTGCGTTGACCCGAAATTTATGGGCAAGGGCATCGGCAAAAGCATGGCAAAAAGGATGTTTGAATATTACAAGGAACAGGGCGTGGTAAATATTTATACCTCTGTCAGATGGGATTCCACTGACCTGCTTTCATTCTTCAAGACCCTGGCCTTTGACAGGAGCAATTTTATCAACCTCCGCAAGGTCCTGGAATAGCCGTTCGATTCAGTATGGCATGAATTTCACAGGCCGCGCAGGCGCAAGACCGCCCTTTCCCTTGCTCCATTCCTTTATCTCCCCTCCGATATCTCCTTTATACATCCTATAAATTCATCAAGGGCAAAGGGTTTGTTAATGACGATATTAAAAAAGGTCCTGTCTACATCCCATGCCGTTCCCGTGATACCGATCACAGGGACATTTCTTCCTGATTCATGTATGTGCCTGGCTATTTCATCTCCGTTATATTTCGGCATCACAATATCCGTAACAACCAGATCAAATAATGATTCATCAAACCTGATGAGACCCTCTTCGCCATCCGTTGCTGTCACAACCTCATGACCTGCATTGGTTAAAATAATGGAGATCAGATTCCTTATGTGTTCTTCATCATCCACTACCAGAACTTTCATTACACCTCACCGTCTTTAAGATTTTGATATGAACAAATAAATATCCTCTATCCAATTTCAATCTGGACATGGATATTAAGCATATTAATTGAACAGTCATTCGGATCGATTATTGAAATGAGTAAAAACAGGCGTCACTGGAGAATTTATCAATGCGTTGTGCAAAGATGCTGAGATCTACTTTATCAACTTATCGAAAAACAACCAATCTAAAAGACCTTTAAAACAGAAAATTCGGCAATACTAAACTATGATCATTATAAAAAGCTGTAATACTTGCAGCGGATAATTGGCAGGTATATTTGGCAGAACATACTTAATATCCGGTTAATAAATATAAAGCAATATCCTCTCCCAAAAAAGCACATAATTTTTATAAAGTTTATGCATCAATGTCAATAAATAAATTTTAAAAAATCAATCAAGAATAAGGCGAGTAAGATTGCAAGGAGGGGAGTCAGGCGGAATCCCCCTGACTCCTTTTTATCCACAACCTTGAACCTTATTCAGGTGCGGCCTCTCCAGGCCCCCTTGTTTTTCCAAGGGCGGTCTTTTCATATGCAGTCAGTTCTTCAACCGTAAGGCTTCCATCCTTATTCATGTCAACGGCCTCTGGCAGTTTACATTCGCCCATCTCTTTTTTACTGATCTTTGTGTCTTTGTCAGGATCACAGAATGTCCACATCCTGTCGGTCAGCCCCTTTGCCTTGAACTCTTCCTTTGTCATAAAGCCGTCCTTGTTGGCGTCGATGCCTGCAACAAAGGCATCAATCTTGAATGTCTTTGTCTGGGGCATGTCAGCGCCGCCGCCTGAAGCACCACCCTGGGGTGCGCCACCCTGCGGGGCAGCGCCCTGGGGAGCGGAGCCCGCGGGGGCGGTTTGCGCAAGAACGGGTGCAGCCAACATACTAATAAAACAGACAATAGCGGTAGTTCTTGAAATAGACATAAATACCTCCAAAATTTAAAATTCACATCCTAGTGCCAGCAGTTATATAAATCGTCAAGATATTCATAAAAAAGTTTATAACTGTTGCAAAAGCCTAACTTATTGCCCCCCTAGATGACAAGCCACCTCTTCCAGGCAATAATGCAAGAATTCAAAGTGATCCCCGTAAAAGAGAAATTTATCATGCAGTGATCTAATCCTGTTGAGGAAAAGGCCATTGGGTGGTATATACATATTCAACTGACTTAATAACAGTTTCTGAAAATTAAAAATATTAGAAAGAATAATCTGTCATGGGTTTTATATATATCACGCTGGTTGTGCTCGGGATTACCACCGTCGCATATCTCGCCAAACTCTCGGCCAAAAACAGCGTTTCATCATTTGATTTCACATTTGTGATGTTTGCTGCGGCAGGCATCCTAGGATATCTGTTTGCAAAGATGAAGAATGCGGGGGCCGCGGATTATACAACCGAACTGTGGCTGATTTCTATAATGGCAGGGGTCGGCGGGGCAGCGGCAGTCTTTATCTTCAACAATGCCGTCAGGATCGGGCATTTCGGTTACTCCAATGCCATTTACAGGTCCTCCTTCCTGATACCTGTTGTCCTCGGCGTCGCAGTCTTTAGGGCAACCCTGAACATCACAACCATTATCGGGATATTATCCATACTTTTATCCATCTTTCTTGTCTCCTGGTCAGATAATGCCTTTACCGGAGACAGTGGCAAAAACAAGATCCAGTGGTTTCTTATGATCCTGTGCGCCTTCGCGGCGAGCGGGCTTCCCAGGATCGGTCAGCTGCTTATAAGCCATAACAGGCTCAATTCGTCCGCCTACCTCTTTGCCTCATACGCTGCCGGTTTTTCCCTGCTTTTTATCTGTTTCCTGTTCAGGCCAAGACGCCTGAAAACACTCTCTCTGCCCTATGGAGGCCTTGCCGCCTTTGCGAGTTTTGTAGGGGTATATTGCACCATAGAAGCACTTAAACTCCTCCCTGCCGCAATTGTGTTTCCTGTTACACTCAGCGCACCGATCATACTGGGTATGCTTATCTCAATCCTTTACAGGGAGAGGATTCGGACAGCTGGCTGGATCGGGGTTTTCCTGGGCATATGCGGGATATTGATACTCTCTCTCCAGGCCTACATCAAATAATCGACTTTCAATTTTCTCTTGCAACACCATTAACACTTTAGTTATCATGCTGAACATTAAACAATAATAACTATTCAATCATATTTACAGTATTAATTATTAACCTGTAGCCTGACCATGCATCTTTAACTTCAGTGTTATTGAAAGGCGGCTGCGGTTGATCATTTCAAAAATCGCCGCACTGACGAAAATTTAATCACCAGGAAAGGAAAATAGCAGCTATGATGGAAAGAACATTTATAAAAAAGTTTAGCCTTTTGTCTGCGCTTGCATTGATGTTGTTGCTTTGCGTAATTGTTATCACCTCCTTTGCACAGGGTCCGTCCGACTCGAAGGCATCTCCCGGCGGCAGTATGCCCGCGATGGGTGCGGCCCCGGGCGGGGCCATGCCTGCTGCCGCAGGCGGGGCTCCCGGTGGGGCTGCTGCTCCAGGCGGTTCCATGCCTGCCGCGGGCGGCTCTCTATCCAGCGCCCTCCCCAAGGCTGCCGGCCAGACGGCTGCTGCCGACGGCAAGTTTAGGGTAATGACTGTGGACGGAGTGGAGACCCCCATCGCAGCAGGAACCTACAGCAAGGTGACGATCGAGGACCTTGATGGCTCCGAGGTCGCATACTATGAAGGTGTCAAGAATATATATGGCAGCGCCCTGTTCATTGAAAAAGGCGCCGTCGTCCCGAAAAGATCTGCAACCACCGCATTGAAAGGCGGCAAATATGATGCTAAGACCCTCAACGGCGTATCCATCACCGCCAAGTCGCCCTATTTCAACGGCATCACCCTGGTTG
>Ga0153915_10000670_pt1 | contig 31504 bp, 30 predicted proteins | sample Opewatmetagenome_2_FD_107003 | JGI IMG/M metagenome (GOLD analysis project Ga0153915, IMG submission 107003) | Freshwater wetland microbial communities from Ohio, USA - Open water 3 Core 3 Depth 3 metaG | ecosystem: Environmental > Aquatic > Freshwater > Wetlands | place: USA: Ohio, Lake Erie... | reverse complement strand
GGGAGCTGCTGATCCAGCTCTCACGGGAGATCAGCGCCGAGGCCGACGCGAAATCCCTGAGGCGGATGGACGCCGGCGGGTTCCGCAGCTCAGTCCCCGGCCTAGCCATCACCGCGGTGCCGCTCGGCACCCGGCCCGGCCTGGCGGTCTACCGCGTTCGCCTCCGCTGATCCGCCGCCGCGAGGTCCCTCCCGGCGCGGACGGAGAACACGAGGGACCGGTCCAGCAGGTATTTCGACGCGTATCCCGCGCACAAACCGGCGGCCCCGCCGGCGTACCGCGCCCAGGGCGTGCCGAGGGCCACGATGAAGAGCAGCTCGACGCCCCAGAAGAGAGCGGTGGTGGCGACGCCCGTACAGGTGTAGAGGAGGAAGCGCTTCACGTCATCGCCCCGGCTCGGGGGCGTGAAACCGAAGATCCACCGCTTGTCCAGGACGTACTTGAGAAGGAGGCCGGCGGCCGTGCCCGCGGCCAGGGCGGCGAGGCTCTGCAGCCCCCAGGGCCAGAGACGGACCACCACCCACTGGGTTCCCAGGTTCAGCGCCGCGGCCGCCGCGGCGAAGGCCGCATACCGCAGGGCCACGGAAAGGGAGAGAGGCTTCACAGCTTCAGGAGCACGAGCACGGCCACGGCGATGACCCACAACCCGATGCAGACCACCAGCGGCGCATCCCGGCGGATGGCCTCCGCCACGTCGCCTCCTGCCCGCCGCTGCATGGCCAGGTAGACATAGCGCAGCAGCCCGTAGACGACCAGGGGAACCGTGTACACGAGCCCCCGCTCCGTGTCGGACGAGCTCGCACGGGGGAAGAACACGTACAGGGAATAGGTGATGATCGTGAGGGCCACGAACATCCCGACCATCAGGGTGAGAAAGCCGCGCGAATACCTCTGCAGCACGTGCCGGCGCCCGGTGGGGGCCACGGTCAGCAGCTCGCTCATCCTCTTGGTGAATCCCAGGAACAGGGACAGGAAGAACGCGGTCTGCAGCATCCATGGTGAGAGGGCGATGCCCGCGGCCGCGCCCCCGGCGAGGATCCGCAGCATGAATCCCGCGGCGATGGATATGACGTCCAGGAGGACCACGCGCTTCAGGCCCCACGTATAGGCGAGGTTCAGCACGACATAGCCCCCGATGAAGGCGCCGACCTGCCAGGGCAGGAACAGGCAGAGGACGGCGGCCGCGGCGGCGCACGCCGCGAGGATGACCGCTGCGGCCCGGGGGCTGACCGCGCCGGAGGCGATCGGCCGGTGGCGCTTCTGCGGGTGGCCGCGGTCACGCTCCCGGTCGGCGAGGTCGTTGAAGATGTACACGACGGACGAGGCGAAGCTGAAGGCGGCCGCGGCGGCGAGGGCGGAAAGGATGGCCGGCGCCGTCAGCGCCCCGAACGCGAACAGCACGGGCGCCAGGACAAACCCGTTCTTGATCCAGTGGATGGGCCTCACCGCGGAGACGAGCGAACGCAGCCGATGCCGTTTCTCAGAACAGAGCCTTGGCAACCTTCAGGACCCCCTGGTTCCAGGAGTCGCGGTGGGAAACGCCGGTGCGGGCCCGCACCTGCGCTGCATGTTCCCGGTACCAACGGAAGTTGCGCAGCAGCGCATCGCGGTTCGAGTAGCGGGGCGAGAACCCGAGGACTCGCGACGCCTTGTCGATGGAAACCCACGATTCCTTGGCCGCCGTCTCGTATACCCACCGGTACAGCGGCGAGAGGTGGAGCCGTTCCAGGAGCTGCAGGGCCAGGACGGCCGGGCGCTCGGGCAGGCAGACCACCCGGCGGCCGAACCCCGCTTCGTCCAGCACGGCCTGGAAATCGCTGCGGAGGGAAGAGAACTCGCGGGCGCCGATGTTGAACACGTCGGACACCGCCTGCCTCGGCCCGCCGAGGGCTGCGACGATGGCATCGCAGAGGTCGTCCACGTCCAGCAGCTGGTAGCGGTTCCTGCCTGCGCCGAGGACCGGGAAGCCCCTGCCGTCCAGCGCCCAGTCGTACAGGAGGGAAAAGACACCCAGCCTCTCGGGCCCGATGAAGGACTTGGGCCGCAGGATCACCAGGCACATGCCGCGCGCACGCCAGTCCTCGCAGAGCTTCTCCGCCTCGATCTTGGCGCAGCCGTACGGTCCGACGCCCTCCAGGGGATCGGTCTCTGCAACGGGAACGTGGTGGGGAATGCCGTACACCGCGGTCGAGGAGATGAACACGAACCGTTGCACGCCGGCCCGCGCTGCTTCCTCCAGCAGCACGCGAGTGCCGGCCACCTCGGTGGACCGGATGACGCGCCGGGGATGAAGCGGGAGCGCGGCCGCGCAGTGGACAACCGAATGCACTCCCGCCATGCAGGCGCGGACCGCGGCGGCGTCCCGGATGTCGGCGGTCACCGTTTCGAGGCTCGGGACCTCCGGGCCGGGCCAGGGAGCAATGTCGAGAGACCGGACTTCAGACTTGCCGGAGGAAAGAAGACGGCGCACGAGATTGAGACCAAGGAATCCCGAACCGCCCGTCACGAGCGTCCGCATTGATTGATGGCTTCCCTGCCTTGATGGGCTTTCCCCGCCCGATAGTAGCATGCCGGCCGGCTCGCCGCAACGAAGCTTAGGCACCCGACCTTGACGGCGACGCCTGCGCGTCCTAGTATCGGGAGACCGAGGACCCGGGGAACGCAAGACTGATGCGGTACCAGCTGCGACGCCATGCGCCGCTTCTCGCGAGCGCCGGCGTCTTCCTTGCCGTGCTCGTCGTCACCATCGTGCTGATCCAGCGCCACAATGGCGGCCGGTTCGTCTATCCCCTGGACGATGCCTACATCCACCTCGCGGTCGCGAAGCATTTCGCCCAGGACGGCGTCTGGGGGATCACGCGGTTCGCTTTCACGAGCTCCGACTCATCCCCCCTCTGGGCCCTGGCGATCTCGGCCGTGTTCGCCCTGGCGGGACCGTTGGAGTGGGTTCCCCTGGCCATGAACCTCGCGGCCGCCCTGGGAATCCTCTTCCTCTTCCACTGGATCGCCCTGCGCGAGCAGATCCCGGCCTGGATCGAATCCACCGGGTTGATCGCGCTCGTGCTCCTCGAGCCCGCCGTCCCGATGGCCGTCTCGGGCATGGAGCACCTCGCGCAGCTGCTCGCGGACCTCGCGCTGGTCTACGGCGCTGCGCGCGTCCTGGCAGGCGCAGCGACCCGTCGGCAATCCTGGCCGGGCATCGTTTCCATGGGCCTCGTGGCCGCCGCGGTCACCGGTCTGCGCTACGAAGGCTGGTGGCTGGCAGGCGCGGCCGCAATCCTCCTGGCCGTCCGGGGAGCGCGGGCATCCTCTGCCGCTGCGTTCCTGGGCGGGGCGATCCCTCCCGTGGCGTACGGACTGGTTTCCCTTGGCCATGGCTGGTTCTTCCTCCCCGCCAGCGTGCTGCTCAAGGCGAACACCGCGGCACTGCGGCCCGGGATCCCGCTGGTCTCGCGGCTCGATGCGCAGCTGAGCTGGTTGGTCAGCAACACCGTCAAGAGCCCGCACCTGCCGGTGTTGATCGCGCTGCTCGTCGTGCTCGCGCTGCTCCTGGGACTCCGGCGGAAACCGGGCGGTCACGGGAGCGCCGTGGCGTTCTGGTGCGTGGTCCTCGTCGTACCGCCGGCGGCGTTGCAGCTGACGGTGGGATCCGTGGGGTACTTCTTCCGCTACGATGCCTGGGTGGCGGGGCTCTCGATCCTCACGTTCACCCTTGCGCTGCCCCGGCTGGTCGAGTCCCTCCGGGAAAGACCGCGCCGGTGGGTGGCGCTGCCGGTGGCCCTCGGCATCCTGTGCATCGCCGCGCTCGCGCCGCGGGGCGCTCGGTGCTCGGCGCTGACGATCACGGCGTCGGGAAACATCCACGATCAACAGATCCAGATGGCGTCGTTCGTGCGCGCCCGCTATGACGGTGCGGTGATCGTCGCCAATGACATCGGGGCCATTGACTACTTCGCGGACATCCACCTGGTGGACCCGGCCGGCCTGGGCGACCTCACCGCGGCCCGGTTTCTCGTGCAGGGAAACCGGGGGGACGCCGCGGAAGCGCTCGACGAGCTGGCTCGAAGCCGACACGCCTCCTTCGCAATGGTGTACCGTTCATGGCTGGAAGGATATCGAGCGCTTCCGGGCAGCTGGCGCGAGCTCGGGCGGTGGACCATCGAGGACAACTTCGTCTGCGGCGATGACGTGGTGACATTCTTCGGCATCGACGAGCGCGGGGACGATACCCTGGTGGCGGCTCTCCGCGCCCAGTCGGCGCTCCTCCCCCCGAGGGCGCACGCGACCATCGGACCGCCGCGGCGGTGATCTCCGCGGCCTACTTCGTGCTCGAAAGACCCCGTCTCAGGTAGTCCCTGTCCCTGACCAGGTCCGGATAATCGTAGAAGAACTCGATCTTGCGGTCCTTCTCCACGCTTCCACGGGGGGAGGAGCCCAGCACGAAATAGGCGAACGACTCGGCGAAGTCTTCCGACGGATCCGTGGCGGCGTAGTCGGTGACGAAGGCGTCCGGGTCCTCGTCCAGCCGGGCGGACGCCTGGTCGGCCTCTTGCCGCGCGCTTCCGTGCGGATGGCGGCTCCTCCAGAACCGGGCATAGAACCGGCTCAGGTAGGCGCCCCTCGTGAAGGAGCCCTCACTGTCCGCGTAGCCGCCGGGCTCCGCCGTGTCAGCCCGCTGGCTCTCATTGAGGGAGAGCACGTGGCCCACCTCGTGCGCGATCACCTCGTCGAACACCGCCCGGTCGTCGGGCTTCCCGCCGAGGACCGCGCTTTCCCCTTCACCCTCGTCCAGCGCGAGCGTCCAGGTCACCCCGTCGTCGTTCTCCGTCGCCGTGCCGTCGGTGGCGTCCTCCGCGCTGCTCGTGCTCACGAACAGCTCCAGGCGCGAGATCATTGCCTTCGCGTCCGGCGGAAGCGCGTTCCAGACATACATCTCCACGAGGTCGTAGTACCGCTGATCCGCTGCGGCCACGCTGGCGGCGGGGTCGGACTGCACCACGCCGTGCGAGATCGCGTAGGCGGCCACGATCCGTCCCTCGCTGTCGGATGCGCTCTGTGCCCACGGCAGGGCGCCCGGCAGCGCCAGCAGGACAGATAGAAGCACGACCGGCAGGAATCGGCGCGTACGGCGGTTCATCGGAAGAATATACCGACGAAGATCGGCACCGAGAATTGCTCGCCGGCACGAGGATGAGTATGTTCGTGCCATGGGCATGACTCGCAGGCTGGGCAGGCTGGGGATCGAGGTGAGCGCGCTGGGCATGGGCTGCTGGGCGATCGGCGGTCCCTTCTGGCGGGGGGAAACCCCGTCGGGCTGGGGAAACGTGGACGACGCGGAATCCACGCGCGCCATCCGGCGGGCCCTGGACCTGGGGGTCACGTTCTTCGACACGGCCAATGTCTACGGCGCCGGTCACAGTGAGAAGGTCCTGGGAGCTGCGCTGGGAAAAAAGCGCAGCGCCGTGGTCCTTGCCACGAAGTTCAGCAACGTTTTCGACGAGAAGACCCGGCAGGTCACCGGCAGCGACGCGTCCGCGGCGGGAATCCGGGCCGCCTGCGAGGCATCGCTTCGCCGGCTGGGCACCGACTACATCGACCTGTACCAGTTCCACGACGCCACGTACCCCGCCGAGAAGGCGCAGCCGGTCCGTGAGACGCTGGAGGCCCTGGTCGCCGAGGGAAAGATCCGAGCCTACGGGTGGAGCACGGACTTCGTCGACCGCGCGGAGATCTTCGCCCGGGGTCCGAAGTGCGCCTCCATCCAGTTCCAGCTGAACGTGCTGGACGACAACGCGCCGGTGATCTCGCTGTGCGAGCGGGAGGGCCTGGCCGGGATCAACCGGGGGCCGCTCGCGATGGGCCTGCTCACGGGCGCGTACACCCCCGATACGCGACCCTCGGCGGACGACGTGCGCGGCGCCAGGGCCCCGTCGTGGATGAAATACTTCAAGAACGGCAGGCCCGACGCCGAGTGGCTGCGAAAGCGCGACGCGATCCGGCAGATCCTGGAAAGCGGGGGCCGAACGCTCGCCCAGGGCGCGCTGGGCTGGATCTGGGCCCGCAGCCCCGTGACCATCCCCATCCCCGGCTTCCGCACGGTGAAACAGGTGGAAGAGAACGCCGGCGCCCTGGCGCTCGGCCCGCTTGCCCCGGACCAGGTGGCCCGGATCGAAAAGCTGCTCCGGGCCGAGTAGCCACCCGCGCGCAAGGCTGGCGGATTCCCGTCTCCACGGTTACAATGGCCGCCATGGTACAGCCGCCGGGATCCCCCTCCACGCCCCGCGCGGCGCGGCGCCGCAGGAATCTCCTCGTCGCCGCGGGGATCGCTCTCTGGCTGGCGGCCGGCGGCTGGCTGGCGTGGTCGGTGTACGAGGGGGTGCGGGCCGGCACGGCGGGGCAGATGGCAGAGCTCGAGGCCACGCTGGCCTCCCAGGCCGCGCGCGGCATCTCCGACCACCTGGCCCACCTGCAGACGGACCTCCTGCGCCTTTCACAGGAGGACGGGGTGGTCGCGGTCAGCGCGGCGGGCGTGCGCAGCCTGCAGCGCTTCTACGACGGAGGCAGCGGGGAGTACCAGTCCGTCACCCGCATGGGAACCGACGGCACCATCCTGTACACGTGGCCGAACACGAGCTCGATCGGCTCCAGCATCCGGGGGCAGGCCCATGTGCAGCGGCTCCTCGCGACGCACCGGCCGGTGCTGAGCGACACGTTCACCTCGGTGCAGGGCTACCGTTCCATCGCGCTTCACGTACCGGTCCTGAGGGGCGGCGCCTTTGACGGCAGCATCGCGGTGCTGATTCCCGTGGACTGGATCGCGGAGCACTTCGTGTCCGGGATCCGGGTGGGCGGGGGGGGCTATGCATGGGTCATCGCCCGTGACGGAGTGGAGATCTTCTGCCCCAACCCCGTCCACGTCGGGACGAACGCGATCGACCGGCCGGGGGAAGACCCGGAGAGCCGCGCCCTCGCCGAGGCGATGTCGAAAGGAGCGAGCGGGACCGTCGTGCTTCCCCGGGACCACGCCACCGGCGCCCGGTCCGCGCTGCAGGTCTCCTACCGGCGGATCGGCCTGGCGGACAGCTGGTGGTCGGTGGCCGTCGCAGCCCCGGAAAACGAGACCCTCACGCGGATGTCCGGCTTCCTGCGGCCGTGGGTCTTCGCCATCATCCTGCTGGTGGCCGGCATCGCCGCGATCCTCCTGCTGGCATTCCGGCTCGCGGTCGGCGCCGAGCGGCGGACAGCCCGCGAGGAGGCGGAGCAGAACTACCGCTCGCTGGTGGAGAAGCTGCCGGTCATCAACTACGTGGTGGAGCTGGGCGCGCCGAACCGCACGGTGTATATCAGCCCGCAGGTGCAGAACATCCTGGGATTCACGCCGGAGCAGTGGACCGCCGATCCCGGCCTGTGGCTGCGCCAGGTCCATCCGGACGACCGTGCCCGGGTGGAGGAGATGCTGCGGCGCAACGACGCGCGCGGGGAGCCCACGGACGCTGAGTACCGCGTGCTGACGGCGGACGGGCGGGTACGGTGGGTCCACAACCGCAGCCTGTTCGCCCACTACGGCGGCCGCGTCACCATCAACGGCCTCATGCTGGACATCACCGCGCGTCGCGAAGCCGAGGAAGCGCTGCGCGAACGCGAAGAGCAGCTGCAGCAGGCCCGCAAGCTGGAAGCCGTCGGCCGGCTTGCCGGCGGCGTAGCCCACGACTTCAACAACCTGCTCACCGTGATCAACGGCTACGCCGACCTGCTGGTCTCCGAGCAGGATCTCCCGCCGGGGGCCCACGAGGAAATCAACGAGATCCTGGACGCCAGCCGCAGGGCGAAGTCCCTTACCGACCAGCTTCTCACCTACAGCCGCAAGCAGGTGCGCATCTCCCAAATCCTGGACCTCAACGCGCAGGTCTCCCAGATGCAGAGCATGCTCCGCCGGCTCATCGGGGAGCACATTGCGCTGGTGACCGACCTGGCGCCGGATCTCGGCCCGGTTCGGGCCGACCCCGGGCAGCTGCAGCAGGTCATCCTGAACCTTGCCGTGAACGCGCGCGACTCCATGGGTGACGGCGGGACGCTCACCATTGCCACTTCCAACCTGGCGGTGTCGGCGCCGGTTCCCGGGCGGCCCGGCCTGGCCGCCGGCGAGTGGGTCGTGCTCACGGTGACGGACACCGGGAGCGGGATGAACGAGGAAATTCTCTCCCATGTCTTCGAGCCGTTCTTCACCACGAAGGAAAAAGGGAAAGGAACCGGCCTGGGCCTTTCCACCGTCTACGGCATCGTCACCCAGGGCGGTGGACACGTGTTCGTGCAGAGCTCGCCCGGGCGGGGCGCCTCGTTCGAGATCCTTCTGCCGCGCGAGAGCGGAGATCCGGCCCCTGTGGCCGCGCCCGACCCCGCGGCTGCGCCCACCCCCGCGCAGGTGCCCGCCCCGGCTGCGCAGCCCACGCAGCCCCTGCGCGTGCTGCTGGTGGAGGACGAGGTCCTCGTGCGCGATCTCGCCCGTTCCATCCTGACCCGGGCGGGCTACTCCGTGCGGGAGGCCGCCAACGGCCTGGAAGCCTTGTCGGTCTTCGCCGCGTCGGATCGGGCAGTCGACCTTCTTCTCACCGACGTGATCATGCCCGGCATGGGCGGGGTGGAGCTGGCCCGGCGGCTCACTGCCCAGAACCCCGACCTGCAGGTGGTGTTCATCTCGGGCTACGCGGGGGAGGCGCTGGGAACGCAGGGCGAGCTTGCCGCCGGGATTCACCTCGTGCGCAAGCCGTTCAGCCCTGCCGAGCTCCTGGCAATGATCGAGCGCGTCCGGCGAACCAGCGGGTAGACCGCCGCCGCCTGACGCGGCAATCGATCGAAAAAAAACCTTCGTCGCGGGTGATTGACATCAGCCCCTGCGGTGTTGTATTAGTCATCGATTCAAACTAAGTTTAGAACTTAGATAGAGGAAGAGAATGAAGAAGGACAAGACTGCGGACCTGCCGACCCGAGGAAGAATCCTGGACGCCACCGTCAAGCTCCTTTACGGATCGCATCCGCGGGAGCTCACCACGCGAAGAATCGCGGGCGTGGCCGGGGTGAACATCGCGGCCATCAACTACCACTTCCGCAGCAAGGACGAGCTCATCGACGAGGCGGTACGGGCAGCGACGGCGGCCGCCTTCGCGATGGGCATGAAGGTGCTGAGGGCCCCCGGAAAGCCGGCCGAAGAGCGTCTTCGAAGCTTCCTGTCCGGGTACGCGACCGGCCTTGTAAAACTCCCCGGCCTGACCCGCAACGCATGGCTGGGCTTCTTCCAGAAGGAGGGCGGGGAGACCTTCTACGGGCGGTTCATGAAGGAAATGCTGGAGGGAATCGAGGAGGTCGTCGCGGAGATCCAGGGAGCAGGGGGACCGGACCACCCCGAGGCCGCGCACGCGCAGGACAGCGGGGCCGCTGCCCTCATGGTCGTCTCCTGCGTGGTCTTTCCCTTCCTGGTCTCGCGGACCATACGGGACGCGGGGTTGGTGGACTACGAGGATGACGAAGCGCGAGCTCGCTACATCGATGCCGCGCTGGCAGCGCTGGCGGGACGCCGGGCGGCCAGCTCATACGACAAGGAGAATCTGGATGGCTAGGAAAATCGTGATCATCGGCGGAGGGATCGCCGGCCTTTCCACCGCCTGCTACGGCCGGATGAACGGGTACGACACGGAGATCTTCGAGATGCACACCGTGCCCGGCGGCGTGTGCACGGGATGGACGCGCCGGGGCTACACCTTCGATGGCTGCCTGCACTTCCTGGTGGGGACCGGACCGGGCAGCTCCATGCACCGCACCTGGCGGGAGCTGGGCGCGCTCTCGGGCAAGCGCATCCACGATCACGAGGTCTTCGGCGACGTCGTGTTGCCGGACGGGCGGAAGCTTCGGCAGTACGCGGACGTGGACCGCATGGTGCAGTCGCTGAAGTCTGCCATCCCCGGGCTCCCGCCGAGCGACTCCGCCCTGCTCGATCAGCTTGCCAGGGACGTGAAGCTGTGGGGCACGCTGCAGATGCCCATGGGCAGGCCCACGCCGCCGCGCGGGGGCCTCGTTGCCAGGCTTCGCGGGATGTGGAAGATCCGCAGGTTTCTCCCCGTGTTCAAACGATTCGGCGGCACCACGGAGACGTTCGCCGCGAGGTTTCGTCACCCCGACCTTCGCTGCTTCCTGCGGTCGGTGAATCCCATTCCCGGAATGCCCGCCATGATCACCCTCATGATGCTGAGCGTCCTCCACCGCAGGGAGGCAGGCTGGCCCGAGGGAGGCTCGCTCGGCATTGCCCGGTCCATTGCCCGGCGCTACGAGGAGCTTGGCGGCGTGATCCACTACGGGGCGAAGGTGAGCGAGATCATCGTGCGGGACGGGAGAGCCGTGGGCATACGCCTGGAGGACGACAGCGAGCATTTCGCGGACGAGGTGGTCAGCGCCGCCGACGGTCACGCCACCCTCTTCGGGATGCTCAAGGGAGAATATGTGAGCCCGGCGATGAAGGAAGCGTATCGCCGGCTGCCGCTGTACACGCCCCTCATGCAGGTGTCCTTCGGCGTGAACCGCGACCTGTCCGGCGCGGACCTCCCGCGACTTTCGACGGTACACCCGGGCCGAACCCTCCGGTTCGGCCGGACCGAGGTTCCCTGGGTCCTGCTCAACAACTACTCGTTCGACCCGACCCTGGCACCTTCGGGCAAGAGCGCGCTCACCATCGTCTACCCCAGCCCCTGGGAGCTCTGGGAAGGCCTGGCGGGCGATCGCGAAGCCTACCGGGAGGAAAAGACCCGCATCCTCGGGGATGCCACCGCGTGGCTGAAATCCTTCCTGCCCGGAATCTCGGTGGACATCGAGGCCGCGGACGTGGCCACCCCGCTGACCACCGTTCGCTACACCGGCAACTATCGCGCGTCCTACGAGGGCTGGCGTCCCACGCCGGCCACGATGCGGATGAAGATCGAGAAACGGCTGCCCGGGCTGTCCGGCTTCTCGATGGTCGGCCAGTGGACCGCGCCCGCGGCGGGACTTCCCTCCGTCGCGGCGGGCGGTCGAAACCTGGTCCAGGAGCTGTGCGCGCGGGATGGGAAAGAGTTTCGAACCACCGTGGCGGAGGAGCCCATGCAAGGCGCCCCTGAGAATACCGCGGCCGCTGCCGCGAGCTGACCGTCCAGGAGGAGGAGAGAGATGTCATCGACGAGAGAGTTCCGACTGGGCTACTGGACCGCCGTCACGGTGACGGTGGAGGTCGCCATCTTCGCCGCGGAGCTGGTGTGGTACCTCGTCGCGCCCTCGGCGGCCGCGGACACGGTCAGCTACATCGTGTGCCTCCTGCTGGCCCCGACGTACGTGACCATGGTGGCCTGCACGCCGCTTGCTTCCTCCGAGGGAAGCCGCTCGTTCACCCGCGCCGCCCTCGGCCTGGCGGCCATGTACGCGGTGCTGTGCGCGGGCACTTACTACCTGCAGCTCTCGGTGGTCCGGCTCGGGCTGTACCCGGCCCCGGCGGGTGCATTGGGCCTGTTCCGGTTCACCAACGGGTCGCCCGCGTTCGCGCTGGACATGCTGGGCTACTTCTTCATGTGCCTTTCCACGCTCGTGCTCATCCCCGCGATTCCCGGAAAGGGCGAAGAGACCGTGCTGAAGGTGTTCTGCGGGATCAACGGGGCGCTCGCGGTTCCCACGATCGTGTTTCCCGCGCTCCGCTTCTCGCAGGAAGGGACCGGCTCGTCGGGCGCCTTCGGCTCCGTCGTGCTGCTCGTGTGGTGCGCGGTGTTCCTGCCGATCCCGTTCATCTACGCCCGGCTGTTCCGAAGGAAGATGCAGACGGCATAGCCGAGCGGCAACTCGAAGCATTATCTTCTGGCCATGCTTATAGAACGAAGGGTCCGAGGGGCGGTGTGTCTGTCCGTCCATCCGCGCGGCTGCGAAGAGCTCGTGCAGGAAGAGATCTCCTATGTCCACTCGCTTCCGAGGATGAAGCGCGGCCCCCGCAAGGCGCTGATACTGGGCGCTTCCACCGGGTACGGGCTGGCGTCGCGAATCGCCGCCTCCTTCGGCGCCGGCGCGGATACCGTCGGGGTATTCTACGAGCGGCCCGCCGACGAGGATCGCACCGCATCCGCGGGGTGGTACAACAGCGCGTTCTTCGAGCAGGAAGCGAGAAGCGCCGGCCTGGGAGCGTGGAGCCTGAACGGGGACGCGTTCACCGAGGAGATGAAGGCGCAGACCATCGACCTGCTCCGCCAGAAAACCGGCCCCGTCGACCTGGTCGTCTACAGCCTCGCCGCTCCGCGGCGGGGGCCGCACAGCTCGGCGCTCCGACCCATCGGCAAGCCGTACACGAACAAGACCGTGAACCTCCAGACCGGGCAGGTCTACGAGACCACCGTGCCGCCGGCAAAGGACGAGGAGATCAAGGGCACGATCGCCGTCATGGGCGGGGAGGACTGGCAGCTGTGGATCGAGGCCCTCTCCCGCGCGGGGCTCCTCGCCGAGGGCGTGCGCACGGTCGCCTACTCCTACATCGGTTCGAGCATCACGGCGCCGATCTACCGCGAGGGCACCATCGGCAAGGCCAAGGAGCACCTGGAGGCCACGGCCCACACGCTGGACCGGTCTCTCGCCGGCATCGGCGGGCGTGCGGTGGTGGCGGTGAACAAGGCGGTGGTCACCCAGGCCAGCGCGGTCATCCCCTTCGTGCCGCTGTACATTGCGCTTCTCTACCGGGTGATGAAAGACCGGGGCACGCACGAGGGCTGCATCGAGCAGATCAACCGGCTTTTCCGCGACCGGCTGTACGGCAGCGGCTCCATTCCCGTGGACGACGAGGGGCGCGTCAGGCTGGACGAGCTTGAGATGGAACCCGAGGTCCAGAGCCAGGTGCGCGAGAGGTGGCAGCAGGTGACCACGGAAACCCTGACCCAGCTGGCGGACTTCGATGGCTACCGCGGAGAGCTTTCCCGAATCTGCGGGTTCGATCACCCCACGGTGGACTATGGCACCGAGGTGAACCCCAGGATACCCATCCCGTCCCTGGTGTCTTGAGCTCCGCCGCGTCGCTTCACCCCGGCACGATGCTCGGCCCCGTCACCATCCGGGTGGCGGACATCGACCGGTCCCTGCGGTTCTACCAGGAGATCCTGGGCTTCCGACCCGCGGATGGCGGGAACGGCCTTGCCGCATTGGGCGCCGGCGGTCCACCGGTGGTCCTGCTGAAGCACGTGGCGGGCGCGCGGGCCGCGCGCCGCTCCTCCGGCCTGTACCATTTCGCAATCCTCGTCCCCAGCCGCCCGGCCCTCGGGCAGGCGCTGCGGCGCCTCGGGGAGGCCGAGATCGGGATCGGGGAAGCGGATCACCTCGTGAGCGAGGCGCTGTACCTCTCGGACCCCGATGGCAACGGGATCGAGATCTACCGCGACCGGCCCCGCTCCGAGTGGAAGTGGAGCAACGGGAGCATCCAGATGGCAACGGGACCGCTGGACCTGGAGGGGCTTCTGAAGGAAGGGGATGGTGATCCTTCCCCCTCGCGGCTCTTCCCTGATGGCACGCGCATCGGGCACGTACACCTCCAGGTGGCGGACGTCGGGCAGGCGGTGGGTTTCTACCATGGGGCCATCGGGTTCGACCTCACCGCGGCCTTGCAGGGAGCCGCGTTCCTGAGCGCGGGCGGCTACCATCACCACCTCGGCCCGAACAGCTGGGCCTCGCGTGGGGCGCCTGCCGCTCCGCAGGGCTCCACGGGCATCGAATCCTTCGTGATCCGCGTCCCTGACGCGGAGTCGCGGGCTGCCGTTGCGGGGCGGCTCCAGGCCGCGGGAGCCGGGGCACGCATGGAGGACGGGACCCTGCGGGTACGCGATCCCTGGAACGTCGAGATCCTCGTCATATCCTGACTCTGCAAGGACGCCCTGTCGTTCCTGGCGGAATGCGGTACACTGCGGCCATGAAGAAGCCCCTCCCAGTCCTCGCCTCCTCGTTCGTCGTCCTCGCGCTCTTCGGCTGCGCGGGCGCCCCGCGAGGGCTCGGGCCGCTGAAGCTGGTGGACAGCCTGGACGTGCAGAAGTATCTCGGGCGGTGGTACGAGATCGCGCGGTTCACGAAGGGCTTCGAGAAGAACATCGTTGGCGCCGCCGCGGAATACAGCTTGCGCGATGACGGCAGGATACGGGTGGTGAACAGCGGGTTCCGCAACACCCTGGACGGTCCTTTCACCGAGGCAAAGGGAGTAGCGTGGGCGCCGGATCCCCGGCGCCCCGCGGCGCTCAAGGTGAGCTTTTTCTGGCCGTTCGCAGGGGACTACCTCGTGTTCGGATTGGACCAGGAGGGCTACTCGTGGGCGCTGGTCGGATCGGACTCGCGCGAGTACCTGTGGTTCCTGGCCAGGACCCCGGAGATCAGCGACGAGCTGTACCAGAAGATGCGCCAGATCGCCCAGGACCAGGGGTACGACCTTTCGACGCTGTACAAGGTCCCGCAGAAAGCACGATAAGCGGCAGGCAGCAGGCGCGTCAGCGCGGCGGGGACGGTCAGGCGAACTCGGCGGCAATGTCTTCCACGATCGAAGCCTCGAGACGGCCCTCGGAAGCCGCGAGCCGCAGGATGCCGATCGCGGAGTCGTGGGGCATGGCCGCCCGGTAGGGACGGTCCTCTGTCAGGGCCTGGTAGGAATCAAGCGCTCCGAGGAGACGGGACCCGCGGTCCAGGCCGGTCGCGGCCAGCCCGAACGGGTATCCCGAGCCGTCCAGCCGCTCGTGGTGGTTGGACGCCCACTCGGTGATCTCCTCGAACCCGCGGACCTTCGCCAGCACCATGCGGGTGTAGTAGGTGTGGTTTTCCACGACATCGCGCTCCCGGGGCTCCAGCCCTCCGGGCTTGTCCAGGATCGCGTTGGCGACAGTGAGCTTGCCGATGTCGTGGAGGTCCGCGGCGATCTGCAGGCGCACGCTGTCTTCTTCCGGCCAGCCGTAGCGCCCGGCCATGCGGGCCGCCCGGGCCGCCAGGCCCTGGGAGTGGCTCCGGGTGAACCGTGACTTGAAATCGATGACCCGGGAGAAGGTCGCCGTGATCTGCCGCAGGCGGGAGTAGTCCAGCTCCCGCGGCACGGCGGGCGAGCAGGCTCTCAACGCGGTTTCGAGGTGCTCCTCTCTCAGGTCCAGCCAGAACGCGGGGCGCCGCATCGCTCTCTGCAGGGCGGTGACGACCTCGGGGGCGAACCGCGACCCGCGCCCGCTTTCCAGGAACCGCGACACGTCCTGCTTTGCCTGCCAGCCGGTTTCCCTGAGGTCGAAGGCCAGCGCCACTGCATCCGCGGCATGGATGATCCTCGAGAACAGGGGGACCTGGCTGCCGGGAATCCCGAAGTATCCGCTGCCGTCGTGGTTCTCGTGGTGGTAGAGGATGACGGAACGGTGGCGGCCGTCGAACGGCGCCTCCTCGACGATCCGCTCCCCGACGATGCAGTGGTTCCTGATCCCCTCGATCCGGTCCATGTCCAGCGGGCCCGAGAAACCCGCATCGCGGCGCACCGTGGCTTCCGCCAGGCCGTTGTCGTGCAGGAGGGCGAGGGAAACGAGGTCGAAGACTTCCTCGGGGACCGCCCCGAGGTTCTCGGCGGCCCGGGCGGACATATAGGCCACCCGGCGGGAATGATAGGACACGGTTCCCAGGACATCGATCTCGATGAGGTCGAGGGCGTAGGCGAGCGCGATCAACAGCTCGTTGAGATCGAATGTTCCCGTGGCCGCCTCCCCTACACTCCCCCGGCGAGGTGCCAGTACGCGGCGTTCCAGCGCAGCTCCTTGCGGAACTGGGAGAGCTCGGTCTTCCCGTCGATAAGGACGTACTCGATTCCTGCCATGCCGGCGAAATCCTCCAGGAGCTGCGGCGTCACCGGGTAGCTGAACACGGAGTGGTGCGCGCCGCCGGCGTGGATCCAGGCCGCGGCGGCCGTCTTGAGGTTCGGGCGCGGAACCCACAGCGCTCGGGCCACGGGCAGCTTCGGCAGGGGCGCGTCCGGCGCCACCACGTCCACCTCGTTGACCACCATGCGGAACCTCGTGCCCAGGTCAATGATCGTGGCGTTGAGCGCGGCGCCCTTTTCGGCGGTGAACACCAGGCGGGCAGGGTCGTCCTTGCCGCCGATGCCCAGCGGCTGCATCGCCAGCACCGGCCTGCCGTCGGCCAGGGACGGGCAGACTTCCAGCATGTGGGCACCGAGCACCTTGGGGCCCTTCGGGTCCAGGTGGTAGGTGTAGTCCTCCATGAACGACGTGCCGCCCTTGAGGCCTGCGGCCATGACCTTCATCGCGCGGACCAGGGCCGAGGTCTTCCAGTCACCTTCCGCGCCGAACCCGTACCCGTCCGCCATCAGCCGCTGCACCGCGAGGCCGGGCAGCTGGGCCATGCCGTGCAGGTCCTCGAAGCAGGTGGTGAAGGCATGGAACCCGCCGTCTTCCAGGAAGTGGCGCAGGCCCACCTCGATGCGGGCGGATTCCTTCAGGGGCGCCCGCTTCGCGCCGCCCGGGCGCAGGTCCTTGGCCACCTCGTACTGCGCGTCGTACTCCGAGAGCATGCGCTCTGCCTCGGCGTCCGTGACCTGCGAGACGCGGTCCACGAGGTCCCCGATTCCGAAGCCGTGCACCTCGTAGCCGAAGCGGACCTGCGCCTCCACCTTGTCTCCCTCGGTCACCGCCACCTGGCGCATGTTGTCCCCGAACCGGGCGACCCGCAGGGACTGCATCTCGTGCCAGGCGCACGCGGTGCGCATCCACGCGGCCAGCTCCTCCTGGACGTCCTTTTCCTTCCAGTGCCCCACGATCACCTTGCGCTCCCGGCGCAGGCGCGTCCCGATGAAGCCGAACTCCCGGTCGCCGTGGGCGGACTGGTTCAGGTTCATGAAGTCCATGTCGATGGAGGACCACGGGATGTCCCGGTTGTACTGCGTGTGCAGGTGGGCGAACGGCTTGGACAGCGCCGAGAGGCCGGCGATCCACATCTTGGCCGGGGAGAAGGTGTGCATCCACGTGACCAGCCCGATGCAGTTCTTCGAGGCGCTGGCCTCGCGGCACACTTCCAGGATGCCTTGCGGAGAAGTCACGACCGGCTTGAATACGACGCTCACCGGGATGAGAGGAGAGGCCGAAAGCTCCCGCGCGATCTCGCGCGCGTGCTCGGCCACCTTGTCCAGGGTCTCCTTGCCGTACAGCCCCTGGCTGCCGGTGACAAACCATGCTTCGAGCTTCTTCAGTTCGATCATGACATCCTCTCCCCATCCGTGAAGACGGCGTTCAACGCCTGCAGGGATTCCACGAGCATGCGCTCAAGGTGCCGGTCCGCGTATTCCCTGCCGACCTTGGGCCCGGCGATCTCAAGATACCCCGTGAGCTCGCCGCAGGGGAAGCGGCCGGCATTGGAGCGGATGAGGCTCTTCAGCAGCGCCAGGTCGACGATGCCCCGCTTCCGCTCCTCGGGACCGAATCCGAACGTCGAGTTGAAAATGGCATCCGTGTTCTTGAAGTGGAACTCCCGCATCCACGGGATCTGCATCTCGAACAGGCTCCAATTGTCGTGCATCACTTTCCCGTCCGCATCCGCAATGCCGTGCGAGATGTCCCCGCACAGGTGCAGGGGCACCGTGGTGGAGGCGTGGGCGGCGTGCCACGCGGCGAGCTCTTCACAGATGGCGCGCACCTCCTCCGGTGTGGAGGGCAGCTCGTACAGGGAGGACATGGGCTCCACGGTGAGCGCCGCGAGTCCCTTGGACCGGGCAAAGGCGAGCAGGGCCCTCATGTGCTCGTAGAACGCCCTCAGCCCCGGCTCCCGGGTCTCGGGCTGGTCGCGCATCACGAGGCAGGCGTTGGATCCGAAGGACTGCGCGCCGACGAGCGAGGCGACGTGGATCATGCGCTCCCATCCCCGGCGCGTGGAGTCGTCCAGCAGGGGATCCGCGTGGGCAAATCCCAGGTCGCGGTGCGAGCTGAACATGCTCGTGATGCGGATTCCCTTCTTCTCCGCCGTGCGCCTCAGCCCGCGGAAGAACTCGTCTCCGGCGAAATAGACGGGTGAGGAGGAGCCCATCTGCAGCCGATGCACCCGGCAGCCGGCCATGAGATCGAACAGCCATTCGAAGCTGTAGCGGGACTCGATGGGATCGCTCTTGACTCCGAGATGGAAGTTCATGGGACGAAGACCACCTTGTTGAAGAACTCCCTGCGCGCCAGGATCCGGCGAAAGATCTCCGCCCCCTCGGAAAGACGGGGCGTATGGCTCACCAGCCGCCCGATCTCCAGGCGCGATCCCATGTGAGAAAGCACCGTGGTCCACTCGTTGCGGGACTCCGGCACCACGCGGGAGTTCCAGGTGCCGCGGATCGTCAGCTCGCGCCTCAATATGGAGGAAAAGTCCTTCTCGCCGATCTGGAAGCTCCCTCGGATGTTGCCGAGGAACACCACCTCGCCGAACCGGGCGCCGGCCTGCACGGCCTGGAGGAACGTCAGGGGAAGGCCGATGGCCTCCACGATGCGATCCGCCCCTGCCCCGCCGGTCTGCGCCTTGATCTGCTCCACCGGGTCGCCCCGCCGGGAATCTACCGGGACGAAGCCCATCTCGCCGGCGAGGGCGAGCTTGCGGTCGTCGATGTCCACGATGAACACCCGCTCGCACCCGCGCAGGCGCATCCACTGCGCGGCCATGTTCCCGATGGGCCCGCCGCCGAACACCGCCCCGTTGTCCCCGGCCTGGATCGAAAGCTTGGCCGTGCCGTGCAGCGCCACGGCGCAGGGCTCGGTGAGCGAGGCATCCTGCAGGCTCACCCCTTCGGGCACCGTGAACAGGTTCGCATCCGGGACCCAGACGCGCTCGGCGAAGGCGCCGTCCCGGCGCGAACCGAGGTAGTCGTAGTCCATGCACTGTGCGTAGTCGCCGGTCTGGCAAGGGACGCACTTGCGGCAGGGAATGAGGGGGAAGACGATGACGCGCGCGCCCCGCGGGAACCGGCCCGCGCGGGCCGGCTCCTCCACGACGCCCGAGAACTCGTGACCCATGATGAGCGGGTAGTGGTAGGCAGCCCCCTCGAAACCGCGATGGAGGTCCGAGTTGCAGATTCCGGAGTACTCCACCTTGATGAGCGCCCACTCGGGGCCGGGGCGCACGGGATCCGGCACGTCGCGGTATTCCACGACGGCGTCCCGTGTCAGGACGAGAGCTTTCATTTGCCCCAGACTACAGGCAGGCCGGGACTGAATCAAGTAGCGGAAGAACCGGGGCGGCGGGCGCCGCCCCGGGATGGAAGGTCAGCTACAGCTGGATGCGGGCGTTGGCCATCGCGGCCATGGACCCGCTCAGGAACTCGTACTCGGCTCCCACGCCGATCTTGAGGATGAAGATGTTGAACGAGAAGCCGCCGAAGACACGGGCGGAGAATCCGTTGGCTCCCGCGGACACGCCGAAGCCGGGGTTCGTAAGGGTGAAGTTCGTCCCGAACGCGGAGTTGATCTGGTCCAGGTCAGACTGGGTTGCCGGAGAGCCGTCCACGGTCATAGCGGACTGCATTCCGCCGCCCGCATTCGAGATCCCGTACGATGCGCCAAGCCCGATGAACGGCGTGATGATGAACAAGGTCTTGCTGAGCTGGACCTTCACGTCGATAACGCTTGTGTTCCAGAAGAAGTTGAGGGAAGGATTGGTGAAGCCGATCGTGTGCGTGGTCGAGCCATAGGAGACGCTGGAGATCGTGATTGGTCCGCTCAGAACCCCGGGAACCCCGATGTTGCCGCTCATGTAGGTGTAGCCCAATCCGACGGACAACCCGGGCGAGACCCCGCTGTCGCGGAGGATGGCATACCGCACGTCACCGCCGACCATGAGGTAGTCCGCCGAGAAGCTGCTGATGCCGAAGCTCGACAGGGAGCCGGCAGGCAGGTATCCGAACTTCAGGCCGATGTCGAAGGGCAGGATGAAGCCTCCGATCCTCACGTCCACCGAGTAGGCGGGCAACGGGATGCCAACGCTGGTAAGGAAGCTCAGGTTCGACGGGATGCTTCCTCCGAAGGTGGTGATCGCGCTTTCAATGGCCTTGTAGGGGATCGTGGCGGCACCCGCCGTGACCCCGATGCCGAAGTGCGGCGGCGCGTCGATCAGCTGCCCGATGTACGCATCCGACCAGTTCAAGCCGACCGAGGCCTCCAGGGGGAGAGCGCTGGCCACGCCGTTGGCGAAGCTCTGGAACGCGGACTGGAACTGGCTGAAGGTATACTGGGCAAACGCGCCCGCAGCCACCACCATCAGAACGACGAGAACTATCAACAGCCTTTTCATCGCCTACCTCTCTCGAGAATTTGGATGCCCTAAATATAACACCGGGTCGTGGAATTCACGAGGGAAAAGTGGGGCACGAAAAAAGGCCGGCGGCCCCCTCCACTTGTGAAAAGGATCACCGCGGATATACTCGCTTCCAAAGGAGCAGTGATGAAAGCGGCGGTTCTTGAGGCGTTGAACTCGATCTCCGTGAGGTCCGTCCCCGAGCCCGCGTGCGGGGAAGAGGAGGCCGTGCTGGAGGTCAACGCGTGCGCGGTATGCGGATCGGACATCCGCATCTTTCACTACGGCAACGACCGTGTGAAGCCGCCCACCGTCATCGGCCACGAGATCGCCGGCCGCATCGTGAAGGCCGGGCGCTCCGTCACGCGCGTGAAGGAAGGCCAGCGCATCGCCCTCGGCGCCGACGTGCCCTGCGGAATCTGCAAGTGGTGCACGAGCGACATGGGCACCAACTGCTCCATCAACTACGCCATCGGCTACCAGTTCCCGGGGGGATTTCAGCAGCGCATGCTGCTGAACTCCACCACGCTGAACTACGGCCCCGTGACCCCCATCCCGGACGGCCTCGCGTATGCCGAGGCAGCCATCGCCGAGCCGCTGGCCTGCGCGTTGAACGGGCTGGAGCTGGCGAAGTTCGGCATCGGGAAGAGCATCTGCATCATCGGCCTGGGGCCAATCGGCTGCATGATGCTGGAGCTGTCCCGGGTGTTCGGCGCCTCGAGGGTATTCGCCGCGCAGCGTTCCAGGGCGCGCCTGGAGATGGCCCGGCAGTTCCTGCCGGAGGCCCGGTTCATCGCTACCGAGGAAGAAGACCTCGTGGACACGATCATGAAGGAGACCGGCGGAGAGGGCGTGGACCTCGCCATCACCACGTCGGGAAGCGTACAAGCGCACGAGGACGCCATCCGCATGGTCGCGCACCGCGGGTACGTGAACCTGTTCGGCGGTCTGAAGAACCAGCCGAAGCTCACCTTCGATTCCAATCTCATCCATTACAAGGAGTGCTTCGTGATGGGCAGCCACGGCTCGCTCCCCCGGCACCACCGGGTGGCGGTGGACCTGATCGCCCGGGGCGCGGTGCTGGCGAAGAAGTACATCTCGAATGTGTTCCCCCTGGAGAAGACGGCCGAAGCCTTCGCCTACCACGAGTCGCGCGCGGGATTGAAGGTCATCGTGGCCCCCAACGGGGAGAAGGCGGCCTGGTCGTGAGCGCGGCGGCGGGCGGTCCAGGCCGCGGGCCCGTGCGCATCTCCCCTTCCATGATGTGCGCGGATTTCCTGCACCTGGAAGAAGACATCAAGGCCCTGACGGCAGGCGGCCCCGATCACCGGGGCGTGGACTACCTCCACGTCGACATCATGGACGGCAGCTACGTGCCAAACTTCACCTTGGGGCCGGACTTCTGCAGGGCGCTTGCCCGCGCCTCCGCGCTCCCCCTGGACATCCACCTCATGGTGGAGTCGCCCGAGCGGCACGTGGCCTCCTTCGCCGCGTTCCCCGGGGCCATCGTTGCCATCCATCCCGAGACCTCCCGGCACCCGCTTCGGACCCTGGACCTCATCCTCAGCCACGGGGCCCGGGCCGGCATCGCCCTCGACCCCGCACAGCCCGTCTCCGCCGTCACCGAGTTGTTGCCTTTCGTGAGCCTCGTGTGCGTGATGACGGTGAACCCCGGCTACGCTGGCCAGAAGCTCGTGCCGTCCACCCTCGGGAAGGTCCGGGAGCTGGCGGACCTCGTGGAGGCCCGGGGGGTGGACATCGAGATCGAAGTGGACGGCAACGTGAGCTGGGAGAACATTCCCCGCATGATCGAGGCCGGCGCCCGGGTGCTCGTCGCGGGAAGCTCCTCCCTGTTCGACGGCAAGGCGAACCTGCGCGACAACCTCCGCCGGATGAGGAAGCTGACCGGCTAGGCCAGCTGTTTTCCGCCGCCGGGTCCGAGGGACTGGTCCCAGACCGACTCCACGGTGATCCGCACCACGTACTGCGGCGCGGGCAGCTGGGGCATCACCTTCTTGATGCCGGCGGCGACCTGGTCGTACAGGGGGCCGCTGGCCAGCTGCTCCGTGGTTCCGCGAATCATGTATCCGCGGCGGGAGGATTCCTCGAAGACCATGACCGCCGCGCGGGGATTTTCTTCCAGGTTCCTGCGGGTCTTCTTGGAATTGAGGTCCGCGAAGACGAGGTGCTCGTCATCGAGCAGTCTCAGTGAGCCTTTGATCGAAAGGTTGGGCGTGCCGTCTCTTGCCGCGGTTGCCACCCACCCCTGCTTGCCCGCGAGAAACGACTGGACCTCCGCCGGAATCTTCACTGCCATGATTGCCTCCTGGGAGACCCAGTATATCACCTCCCGCTAGAAGGCGCGCTCGTCCGCGGTGGGACCGTACACCGACGGCACCGGCACATCGTTGAGGCGAAGGTACGTGGTGAGCTGGGCCCGGTGGTGGGCGATGTGGCTGAAACTGTCCCCGATGACCACGTACCGGGGGCTCTCGTTCACGGTGTGCCCCGCGGCCACAAGGCGCCAGTTCGTCATGAGGTGCTCCTCCGTGGTCCCGGCCAGGGCCTCGCGGGCCCGGGCGCTGGACTCCTCCAGCATCCGCAGCAGCTCCTGCAGGGTCTTCCACGGCTGCGGGCGGCGGGAAGATCCGTCCTGGGGGTTGAGGTCCAGCGAGTCCTGCAGGACCACCATTGCAGTCCACGACGGCATGGAGGCCACCAGGAAGGCGACGTACCACAGCGGCGCGGACTTCTCGTGCGGTTTCCACTCCGGCTTGCCCTCCGGAACGCGCTGCAGGACGCGCCGGGAGATGGGCGTTTCGCGATCCAGCTGTGCGATGAACAGATCCGTCAGTTTCATGGAAGAAATGTAGCAAGCGCTGCGTGGGGCGCCAAGGCATGTTTGCCGATCCCCTCGACCGTTCGTAGATTGGACCCGGAGGATACAGTATGAAGACCCGTTTCCGGTCCGCGGTGCTCGCGGCCGCCGCATTCCTGTTCGTCGTCTCCCTGGCGGGGTGCGCCAGCATGGGAAGCGGCAATGCGTTCACCCTCTCCACCACGGCTGTCTCCGGTCCCCCGGAGACCGGCTTCGACAGCGGGCTGGTTTCCGTAGGCCGCCTGGACGCCGCGTACGGCGCAAAGCCCGGCGACCCTGCCAACCCGCGCTCGTTCCCGTTCACATGGAAGAACCTTCCCCCGGGGACCAGGGCCCTCGCGGTGGTCCTGGATGATCCCGATGCCCGGCTGGTCCTGAAGGCTTTCGGCCGCAGCGGGGATTTCTTCCTGCACTGGACAGCGGCCGACATCGATCCGGCGCTGGGCGGCCTGCCGGACAACGCGGCGGCGACCATGGCCATCATCCAGGGCAAGAACGGCGCCGGCGCCGTCGGCTGGCAGGCTCCCACGCCCCCGGCGGACGTTCCCAAGGACACCTACAAGGTGCGCGTCCACGTCTACCGCCTCAAGGTGTACGCCTTGAAGGAGCCGACCGGCCTCAAGCCGGGGTTCACCCTGGAGGAGCTGATGGCGGCGATCAAGGACACCACGCTGGGAATGGCCCAGCTGAACGTCAGCTACAGCAACCAGTAGAGGCGCCGGCCCCGGGGATCGACTTCCGGGGCCCGATGCCCTACACTGCGAGGGCGATGAATCGGCGGTACCAGGACCCTTCCCTGCTCAACACCATACTGGAAAAACAGGAACGGCTGCACCACATCCGGGACCTGAACACCCTGCTGGACAACATCCTCACCGAGACGCGGTCTCTCACAAACGCCGACGCAGGCTCCATCTACCTGAAGGAGGGAAACCAGCTGCAGTTCAGCTACGTGCAGAACGACTCCCTCTTCAAGAAGGACTTTCTTTCCAACAAGTACATCTACACGAACAACAAGATGGACATCAACGAGAGCTCCATCGCCGGCTACGTGGCCTACACCGGGGAGTCCCTGATCATAGACGATGCCTACGCCATCGGCGCCTCCTACCCCTTCTCCTTCAACCCCTACTTCGACCAGATCTCCTCCTACCGCACGGTCTCCATGCTCATCGTCCCGATCCGCACCAGCAAGAACGTGCTGGTGGGCGTGCTGCAGCTCATCAACCGGCTCGGCCGGGACGGCACGCCGGTGCGCTTCAGCGAGGACCAGAAGTTCTACATCACCCAGTTCGCCTTCTACGCCGGCATCGCCATCGAGCGGGCGCAGCTGCTGCGGGATGTCGTGTTCAAGATGGTTCGGACCACGGAGCTTCGCGACCCCGAGGAGACCCAGCCCCACGTCAGCCGGGTGGGCTCCTACGCGGTGGAGCTGTACCAGAACTGGGCCGAGCGCCACGCGGTCCCGCGGGAGGAGGTCAACAACTTCAAGGACATCCTGCGCATCTCCTCCATGCTCCACGACATCGGTAAAGTCGGCGTCTCGGATGCCATCCTCAAGAAGCGGGAGGAGCTCACCCGGGAAGAATACGACAGCATCAAGTACCACACGGTGTATGGCGCGCAGTTCTTCGAGAACCCCACCTCGGAATGGGACACGCTGGCCTACGAAGTCGCGCTGAGCCACCACGAGAAATGGGACGGCACGGGGTACCCGGGCATCGTGAAGGACATCCACGACAAGGGCTTCAAGTTCGGTCCTGGCAAGAAGGGCTCCACCATCCCGCTTTCGGGCAGGATCGTCGCCCTCGCGGACGTGTACGACGCGCTCATCTGCAAGCGAGCATACAAGGACGCCTGGGAGGAGGACCGCGTGCTGTTCTACCTCAAGGAGAAGTCGGGCACGCAGTTCGACCCCGAGCTGGTGGCCATCTTCTTCGACATCTACGACGTCATCCGGGCGATCCGGGAAAAGTGGGCGCCCTGAGAGTCTCTCGGCGATGAAGGCACGGGCCGGCCGGTAATCCCCAGGGCTTCGGGCCTTCGAGCGCCGCCTTCGGCGTCGCCCTGGGGCCCCTTCCGCGCGCCTTCGGCGCGCTAGGCCGTCACTGCCAGGCGGTTGTACCGGCTCTTGTAGTCCAGCGGCGACATGCCCGCGAACTTCCGGAACACCGAGCGGAAGGCCTTCGTGTCGGAGTAGCCCGCCTCGTACATGACCTCGGCCACGTTCTTCCTGCTCGTCTCCAGGCTCTTCTTGGCCGCCTCGATCCTCACCCGCTGGATGTACTCCGAGACAGTGTTGCCGGTTGCCTGCTTGAACCTTCGTTCCAGGCTGCGCCGGCCCAGGGCCAGCACGTCGCAGAGGGCGTCCACGGTCAGCTTCCCGCGGTAGTTGGCCTCTATGAACTCCTGCGCCTTCTTCACCTGCGGATCCCGGTGGTCCTTCTGTCCGTTGAAGATCAGGAAGGGGGACTGCGTGTCACGGTCTATCTCGATCTCGTAGAACTTGGAGGCGTAGATGGCGATCTCCCGGTCAGTGTGCTTCTCCAGTATGTACAGCAGCACGTTCCAGAATGAGTTGGCCCCACCGCTGGTGTAGATCCCCCCCTCGTCCGTGATGATGGACTCCGAGACCAGGTCCACATCCGGGAACCGCACCCGGAAATCTTCCGCGGACAGCCAGTGGGTGGCGCACTTCCGGCCCTTGAGCAGCCCTGTGGCCGCCAGCAGGAACGCGCCCACGCAGAGGCTGGCCAGCTCGGCTCCTCCCTTGTACTGCTGGACGATCCAGGGCAGGAACCCCTTGTTCGCTTCTATGACCCTGGTCATGTCGCCGTTGACGGCGGGAATGATGATGAGATCGGTCTTTCGGACCTTGTCGATGGGCACATCGGGACGCACGGAGAACAGTCGATCGTACAGCTGCGCATCCGCCGTGAGCCCGACCAGCTGCACCTGGAACAGGGGAGCCCGTCCCCTCATCGCCAGGAAGTCGTTGGCCTTGTTGAACAGGATGTACGAACCCTCGATGCAGCCGAGCGCCGCGGCCCCGCGCGGGACCAGGATGGACACGTGCTTCATAGGGGAGAAAATAAGGATGAAGCGCTGTCGCGTTCAACCACCAATAATGTCGTTTTTGCACCCCCCCGAAGGGGCGTTCCCGTCATTACCTTTCTGGCATGGGCAAGCAGACAATGCTGGGGACGAAGGCGTTCAGCGGCTTCTCGGTGGACGACCTGTCAAGGGCGAAACAGTTCTACGGCGGGACGCTCGGCCTGGAAGTCACCGAGAACAAGGAGATGAAGACCCTGATGCTCCATCTCGGGACGGGCGGGCGGGTGCTGGTCTACGCCAAGGGCCCGACCCATGCTCCCGCCTCGTACACCGTCCTGAACTTCCCCGTGGAAGACATCGACACTGCAGTCGACGAGCTCGTCTCCCGGGGTGTGCGCTTCCAGAAGTACGAGGGGTTCGGCCAGGATGAGAAAGGGATCGCCCGCGGCGGCGGGCCCCTGATCGCGTGGTTCACCGATCCCGCCGGGAATATCCTGTCGGTCCTGCAGGACAAGTAAGGAGGCTCGCATGCAGAAGATCGCGCCGTTCTTGTGGTTCGACCACCAGGCCGAGGAGGCCGCGAAGCTCTATACCTCGCTCTTCGACCGTTCGAGGATAGACGGCACCACGCGCTACGGAGAGGCCGGCCCCGGGCCCAGGGGGACCGTGATGACGGCCAGCTTCGAGCTGGAGGGCCTGCCGTTCACCGCGCTGAACGGGGGGCCGGTGTTCACGTTCACGCCCGCCGTCTCGTTCTTCGTGACCTGCGGCACCGAGTCGGAGATCGACGCACTGTGGCGGGAGCTCTCCAAGGGCGGCAAGGTGATGATGGAGCTCGCGAAGTACCCGTTCAGCGAGAAGTTCGGATGGCTCTCGGATCGCTACGGCCTCTCGTGGCAGCTCAACCTCGCGCCGAGCCAGCCGAAGAAGATCTCGCCGTTCTTCCTGTTCGTCGGCCGGCAGCACGGCAGGGCCGAGGAAGCGATGAGATCGTGGGTGTCGAAGTTCGAGAACTCGGCGATCGCCCAGGTGGAGCGCTACCCCGGCGGCATGCCCGAGCCCGAGGGCACCGTGATGCACGGCCGCTTCTCGCTGGCGGGCCAGGAGTTCATGGCCATGGACAGCGCGCGCGAGCATGCCTTCACGTTCACCCCTGCCGTCTCGTTCTACGTGAGCTGCGAGACGCAGGAAGAGGTGGACCGTTACTGGAATGCGCTCACCGCCGGCGGCGGGAAGCCCGGGCAGTGCGGCTGGCTGGAAGATGCCTACGGCGTCTCCTGGCAGGTGGTGCCCAGGATCCTGCACAAGCTGATCGGGGACAAGGACCCCGTCAAGGCAAAGCGGGCAACCGAGGCGATGCTGAAGATGACGAAGCTGGACATCGCCAGGCTGCAGGAAGCCCATGGACGCTGAGCCGTGGACCGGCAGCGCCTGACCCTGCCGGCGCTTGCTCCACGTGATATACTCCTGGCACCCACTGGTGTTGCTTCTTCGGTATCGCGTTTCCGCGCCGAGAGGAGGAACCATGGAGTGCCCCCACTGCAAGCTTTCCACAACGCTGGAAGATGGCCGCTGCGCCCTGTGCGGCTGGCTGCTGCTCCTCTGCCCTGACTGCGGAGCCGCCAACGAGACCACCGCGAGGCACTGCAGCGCCTGCGGGATGATCCTGTCGCCGGATCCCGACCTGGAGCCCGCGGAGGTCGGGGACGACGGCGCGGAGGGGCACCACATCTACTGACATCTCAGAGCGGTTGACTCGTTTTTCGCCGCCGGGAAGTTGCCTCTGCTTACCGGAAGCAGTAGCGTTTTCCACGCGATGGAAGAAAGGCGAAGAAACCGCAAGCTCATCACCGGTCTCGACCAGGAGCTCTTGAACCACGTCCGCTCGGCGTTCAAGGCCAACGCGCAGGAAGCCCAGGTTCTCAACCGGGAAAAGCTGGCCGCCCTTCTCGGGATCAAGGACGAGACCCTCTCGGCGCGCGTCTACCACATGTTCGACGGCCACCACGGGAACGGCACCGGCCCGGCCGGCATCGACGAATCCGCGTTCCAGAGGGCGGTCATCTCCCTGGTGCTAGGCGAGGAGGAAGCCCGGCTGAGGTTCGTCTTCGACCTTCACGACGTGGACGGGAACGGCGCAATCAGCCGCGACGACCTCTCGCGGATGCTGGACGCCTCGCTGCACAACAACGCCATCAACATGACCGACCGCCAGCAGCGGGACATGACCGAGCTGCTGTTCCAGGCGGCGGACCGCCGGCACGACAACCAGGTGGACTTCGCCGAGCTCAAGATGCTGCTCGCCCGGTTCCCCCTGATCCGCAATGACCTGATCAAGAGCGTCGCGGCGTGGTTCTGGAAGGACCGAAGCGGCCACCAGCGGGAAAGACGATCGCGCGCGGCAACGGTGCGGTATCTCGCGCTGGTACTGCCTTCCCTCGTCTACCAGAACCTCCTGCTCCTGGCCTACCTCGCCCTGAACGCATTCCTGTTCTGGCACGCGGCGCACCGCTACGCCCTCGCGGGGGCGAACGTCTACATCCAGATCGCCCGGGGGGCCGGCGCGTGCCTGAACCTGAACGGGGCCCTCGTGCTCATCCCGATGATGCGCACGCTCCTGACCTGGATACGAAAAAGCGCCCTGGTCGCCTTCCTCCCCGTGGACTCCAACATCGACATCCACAAGATCATCGGTCACGCGCTGTTCGGTTTTTCCATCGTGCACTCCGCCGCACACCTGCTGAACTATGCCTCGCTGGCCTCCACGGTTCCCGTTGACCGAAATCTCTTCGGCACCGAGGCGGGGCTCACCGGGGTGATCCTCCTCGCGGCCTTCGGAATCATGTGGCTCTTCGCCCAGGATTTCATCCGGCGCAGGAGATGGTTCGAGGCCTTCTACGTCACCCACTCCCTGTACGTGGTGTTCTTCGTCCTCCTGCTGGCGCACGGGTGGAGCTTCTGGAAATGGGCCCTCGTCCCCCTGGCCGCCTTCGCCGTGGAGGTCTACCTCAAGAGCTACCGCAAGCGCGACGTCTCGTTCGTCCGCCAGGCAGCCGCGCTGCCCTCGGGAGTGAGCGGGCTGCGCATCCGCCGGCCCGAGCGGTTCGAGTTCCAGCCGGGAGACTACCTGTTCCTGAAGGTGCCGAAGGTGAGCCGGTTCGAGTGGCATCCCTTCACCATCAGCAGCAGCCCGGAGGAGCAGAAGGACCTGAGCGTGCACGTGCGCGGCCTGGGCAACTGGACCCGGGCGCTGTACGAGGTGGTGCAGCATCTCCCGGCGGACGACCCCTACCTGCCCGTGGAGATACGGGGCCCCTTCGGTGCGCCGAGCAGCCGTATCTTCCGGTCCGAGACCGCCGTCCTCATCGGCGCGGGTATCGGCGTCACCCCTTTCGCCTCGATCCTGCGCAGCATCCTCTACCGCAAGCAGCAGGGGGAGGACCTGAAGCTGCAGAAGGTCCACTTCTTCTGGCTGAACCGGGACCGCCGCTCCTTCGAGTGGTTCACCGACATGCTCGCGGCGATCGAGAAGGCGGAGATGGGGAGCTTCATCGAGCTGAACCTCTACATGACGGACGCGCCGATGAACGCCACCTCGGGCCTGATGAAGATCGGGATGGACCTGCTCGCCCGCCAGGAGAGCCACGATCTCACCACGGGACTGCAGACCATCACCACCTTCGGTCATCCCGACTGGGAGCGGATCTTCCACGAGATCGCGCGGCGCGATCGGCACCGCGCGGTGGACGTATACTTCTGCGGGCCGTATCCGCTGGCGCAGATCGTGAAGCACGCGGCCCGGCGGCAGGGATTCCGCTTCCGCAAGGAGAATTTCTAGGCCGCGCTTTCAAGGAGGCGGAAATGGCTTCAACCGTGCGGTTTCTGGCCCCGGATACGGATGCGTTCGTCGCCAGCGTGCAGCGGCATATCGCCGAGTTCGAGAAGGAGACCGGTCACACGGCCGACCTCAAGATCCTGGCCAGCGACCTTTATTTCTCGAACAAGATCCACCCGTTCCTGGAGGGCTCCGCGGCGGCGGACGTCTACACGTCCGGCCCGGTCCTCTTGTGGGAGCACCTGGCGGCCGGCTACGTCGAGCCCCTGGACGACTACGTGCGCGGGGCGGCCAGCGACTACCACCCGGAGGACTTCTTCGACTCGGTGATGCGCGCAAACCGCTGGACGGGACGGTTCGGCGACAAGCTGGGAACCGGCCCCCTCCTGGAGATCCCGGTCAACTGCGAATCGTACAACCTGGCCTATGTCCCCGAGATCCTGGCCCGCTGCGGCGTCGAGGTCCCCTCCACGTGGGAGGCCTACTTCAAGGCGGCTCGCACCATCGCGCAGAAGGCAGGACCGTCGGTGCTCGGGTTCGGGCAGCGCGGGATCGATGTCTGGCACACGATGTACACCGGCTACGCGACCCAGTTCTGGTCCTGCGGGGCAACGGACTTCGATGAATCTGGCCGCTGTGCAATCGCGTCGGCAGCCGGGATCAAGGCTACCCGGGACTTCATCGATGCCCTGAAGACATCAGGGCCTCGGGACTGGACGAACCAGCGCTGGTATGAGCTTGCACTGGATTTCGCCAGGGGCAGGTACGGGCTGCTCGTGGACTCCGATCACTACGTGGCCTACTTCGAGAGCATGGAGCATTCGACCCAGGTGGGGCGGATCGGCTACGCGCTGCCCCCGGCCGGTCCGGGCGGGCTTCGGCGTCCCAACCTGTGGACCTGGTCACTGGTGATGAATGCACGGTCCACGAGGAAGCGCGCCGCGTGGGACTTCATGCAGTGGGCGTCCAGCCGGCAGTTCCTCCTGCGCTCCGCATTCGAAGGCAACATGAACCCTACGCGCAGGAGCGTGTGGAACGATGAAGCATTCGTCCGGCATACCAGGCCCTGGGACGGTTTCTACGCAGTCTCCCGGCGGCTCGCCGAGGAACTGGGCAGCGTGCTGGTGACCCCTTCTGCAAACTACCTGGGAATCGCCAGCCGCTGGACCCGGGCCCTGCTGGATGCACACACGGGCAAGGACACGGTGAAGAGCGCACTGGACGGCGCCGCGCGGGACATCGACCGGATTGTAGCTGCCGCGACTCCACGCGACTAGGCATAGACCCGTAGAGCCACAGCCCTGGCGAAGTCATCCATCTGCTGCCGGGCAGCATGCGTGTTCGCCCCGGTCCGAGGCTGCCGGACGATTTTCTCCAGCACGTCAATCAACGTATCAACGTCCTCTGCGCTGTTC
>Ga0153915_10000669_pt1 | contig 31568 bp, 23 predicted proteins | sample Opewatmetagenome_2_FD_107003 | JGI IMG/M metagenome (GOLD analysis project Ga0153915, IMG submission 107003) | Freshwater wetland microbial communities from Ohio, USA - Open water 3 Core 3 Depth 3 metaG | ecosystem: Environmental > Aquatic > Freshwater > Wetlands | place: USA: Ohio, Lake Erie... | reverse complement strand
CGCGCGGAAGACCCACAGGTTCCAGCCCTTGAGCCCCAGCGCGCCGCCGAGCCACCACACGAGCAGGGCGAACACGGCGAACACGGAGAGCGTCGGCAGCGCGGTCCTCACCGAGCGTTGCATAGCGGCCTCAGCTCCCCATGCCCGCGAGCCGCGAGATGCCGGAGCGCAGCGAGAGGGCGTACAGGGCGAACAGCAGCAGCGCGAGCCCGAACGCCGCCAGCGCCGACCACTTGAGCCGCGGGAGCCAGCGGTCGAGCGCCACCTCGGCACGCTCTCCGGTCGGCAAGCGCCACGCGCTGGCGAGGTCCGCCGTGGTGCCGCGAATGCGCTGGATCTTCTCGTCGGCCGCGGCTATCAGCGCCTGGATGTCTCCCCCGCCCCCGGCGCTGTACTGGCCGCGGAAGCCGAGCAGCAGACACAGCAGATAGACCTCGAGCACGTCGGCGATGTCTTCGGAGTTCTCGCGCGCCAGCAGCCCCCGGAGGTTCTCGAAGAACGTGCGGCCGCCCATGTGATCGCCGAACACCTCTTCCTGCAGTGGCATCCGCGGCCACTCCGTGAAGGCCGGCAGGCCGGAGGTGAGCACGGCTTCGTCGAGATACACGATGAACGCGTACACGGCCAGGCCGACGTCGCTGCCGCCGTACCCCAGCTGGCGTGCCTCGCGATCCGCCTGCGCGATCAGCTGCTTCGCGTGGTTGCGGAATGCGGTGGCATCGGCCGCCACGTCGCGCCCAGCGCGGAGCCGCGCGCCCGCCGTGAAGGCTTCCTGCAGGCGCAGGGCGAGCTGGCCGCGTCGGCCGGCGGGACGCGGGTCGCTCATCGGGGGACGCGCCGCGCGGGCGGCGCCGATCGGTCAGAGTACCGCAAGGACGTTGAGCTCCTTCACTCTGGCGGCGTCGGGGGTGTAGATCCCGATTTCGCTCGACTGCACGATGGCCTGCCAGCACGGTCCATCGAGCGTGAGGGCGAAATAGTGGTGCTGGCTCCGCACCGGGATCTCCGCCGGCGGAACGGGGAGGTGCGTGAGGGCCATCGCCGGGAGGCCCTCCTTCACCAGTCGCACGATGTGGCGAGCCGAGCAGACCTTGAGCAGCCGCGGCAGCTGAACCGCCGCGTTGGGATCGGGTGACGCGAGGGCCACCTCCAGCACCCAACGCGCAGGGTGGAGCGCCCGGCTGTCCCCCACCGTTCCCGTGAACAGGAACTCGCGGGACCGCGTGAGCGGGACGGTCACGTACCGGCTTGGTGCCACGACCTCGAGGTTCGCGCGGATCCACCGGTCCAGCTCCGTGAAGCACCGCTCCAGGTGGTCGTGGTCGTACGCCGGCAGGTCGCGCGGACTGGTATCGAGCGTGAACGTGCACAGCGCGCCGGCCAGGCGCGCGAGGTCGGTGTAGACCTGCTCGGGGCTGGAGCGGCGTGAGGTCAGGTGGTGGCGCAGGGGGCCGAGACTCGAGTGGATCGTGTGCAGCATCCACAGCCGGGCGACCTGTTGCGCCGGATCCGCGGCGTCCGTGGCACCCTCCTGCCGGGCCCCGGCGAGGGCGTCACTCTGCGCCGTCAGGATGTCGGTCAGGCGGGCCAGCACGTCGATGATCCGGCGGCTCGCGCCGATCTGGAGGCATGGCGGGATGTGCTCCGGATCGTACACGAAGTGTCCCGACCCGTCGCGTTTGACGCGCGCGATCGGCAGCTGAATCGCGTCCGCGTCGCTCTCGGATTCGAGCACCAGCGTGAAGTTCTTCCGCCCGACGCGCACGACTTGGCTGCCGACCCCCGTCGTCTCGTCAGCAACCGCCTCTTCCTCCCCGACGTATCGCAGCCCCGCGGACTCGCCGGCCTCCAACGCGCAGTTGCGGCTGCCGTCCCGGTAGGGAGGCACGACCAGCATCACGACGCGACTCTGCTCGGTGGGGAGGAACAGCTCGCGGATGTCGCGCGAGGCGGGCAGGGGATCGCAGTCGGGGAAATGGAACGCCAGGCCGTCCGGCATCACGCCCCGCGCGTGGACCAGCGAAACCACGCCGTTGTGCAGGGCGTCCGCGTCCAGCTCGCAGCCCAACAGCCCGTACGGGGTCGGGAACAGGTGCTGGAGGGCGAAGCCGATCGCGTTCTCGAAATATCGGTTCTGGGCCTGGAAGTGATGCTGGGCGAGATGCATCCCCTCGCTCCAGACCAGCCGCGACAACGGTCTCATCGTGCTCTTTCAGGCTCCGCAGCGAGGGTGCGTCGCGCGCGGCGGCCGCGCGGGGCCGGCCGCCGACTAAGGGCGCCCGCGGACGGGCGGCGGTCTCGGGGTCCCCATTTGCGTACGTCGCATGGCGCCCGCTATGATAACACGTGCCTCCGATATTATGCGGTCTCGCCCCGGCAGCAGCAACCGTCCCGGGGGAGTCGACACGCACACGGGGAGTCCGACGGCCATGACCGGTGCCGAGTTCCAGGCCCGCTACCAGCTCCTGGCGGAGATCGCCGCCGGGGCAGTGCGAACGCTGATGGCCCGCAACGCACAGGGCGTGCTCGTCATGGCCCACTTTCTCGGGCCGGCGGCGGGCGAAGGCACGCAGCGCCTCATCGCCGCGGACCGGCTCCCGGAGCGGGCCCGCGACGTCCTGCTCGAGCGGTGCGTCGTGGACGGCAACGTCGTCCTGATCACGCGGGTGCTTGACGGCTTCGTGGATTTCGGCTCCTGGCTGCGGGCCCAGGGAGGCGCGTCGGTCGCGCCGGCGCCCCAGGCGGCGGCCGTGACTCCGACGGCCCCGCCGGCGGGCGGAGAGTTCACGCAGATCTTCGGGCGGCCGGGGGGCGCGACCACCGCGCCGCAGCGACCGGCGGCGCCGTCCCCCCCGGCCGCCACCGTGCCGCTGCCGACGGCGGGGCGGTCCGTCCCGCCGCCCCCACCGGAGGCCGCCGAAACTGTGCGGTTGCCGACCGTGGAGCGGTCCGTCGAGCCTCCCGTCGCGCCTGGGCCCGCCGTGCCTCCGGCGCCGCAGGGTGGTGAGTTCACGCACCTGTTTGGCGCACCGGGCATCCCGAAGGCCCCGGCGGGGGTGCCTGCGCCCGCACCTTCACCGTCCGCGCCGCAACCGACCCCGGCCGCGGCGGCGCCGCCTCCGACGGGCGGGGAGTTTACGCAGCTGTTTGGGGCCCCGGGGACCGCGCCGCCTCCTGAGCCTCCGCGGGCCAGCCCACCGGTCAGGCAGGAGCCACCGCCGGCACCGCCCCCGGCACCCCGCCCGGCCCCCGCCGCGACGCCTCCTGCCGCCGCGCCGCGCTCGGGTCCGCGCATCGTCTGGAAGGGCGCCGCCCCGCCACCGACCGCGCAGCCTCCGGCAGCCCCTCCGCCACCAGGACCAGTCGTGCCCGAGCCGCCCCGCCCGGTCCCGCCGGCCGCCGCGCCGGCGCCCCCGCCCCCGCGGCCCCCTGCGCCACCCCTGCGGCCCCCGGCTCCGCCGCCCCGGCCCCCCGCGCCCCCCGCGCCTCCCGCGCGGCAGGGCGCGCCGGGCGAGTTCACCCAACTGTTCGGCGCGCCGGGCGACGGGAGCCCCACCGCACCGCCGCCGCGCGCCGCGCCGGCCCACAGCGAGCCGCCACTCGGTCGCGCGGGCCGGGACTATCGGGACGCGCTCGACAGCCTCCACCGGCCGCTCGAGCAGCGGCCCTCGCCGGAGCCGCCGCGCGCGCCGCCTCCGCAACCGCCCCTGGAGCCCGAGTTCCCCAGGGACCTGCCTCCGGGGTTCCCGCGCGAACCGCTGCCGTCGGCACCGCCGCCTGTGGCGGAGCGCCCGCCTGCGGGCCCGTCTCCGGGCGGCTTCACGCAGGTCGTCTCCGGCAGGTCGCAGGCAAAGTTGGGCGATCCAGCGGCCGAGTCGGCGATGGGGCAGCCCATGACGGAAGCCCCGCCGGGCATGCCGCGGTGGCTCGTGATCTCGTTGGTGATGATCGGGGTGCTCGCGCTCGCTCTGATCGTCGCGATCGCCGTCTTCTAGCGGCGTTCTAACGGCCGCGCGTGGCCTCGCGCTGCTGCTCCGGCAGCAGAATCACCAGCTCCAGCTCCACGTCGGGGATATCGGCCGGGGCGTAGACGGCCACGTTGCGGGCGAGCGCGATGCCGTCCCAGTCGGCCCCCTGCCGGTTCAGCTCGAAATACTGGTAGTCGAGCTTCACCGGGATGGCCGATGGTGGCTGGACCACGTGGGTCAGCTCCACGCCCGGCAGGGCCTGCTTGATCAGCCGCTCGAGCCGGTCCGCCGCGCTCAGCTTGAGCAGCCGCGGGGCGCGCCGCACATCGGCGGCCTTGGCGCTGGAGCGCACCGCGAGGAACATCTGCGGCGCCTGTAGGTAGCGGTCGTCGTCGAGCGCGGTGGCGTAGACCGACGGCGACACCAGGCGGAGCGGCAGCGACACGCAGCGCTCGGGGACCACCGTGGCCAACAGCTCGCGGAGCTGCTCGTCGAGCGTGGTGAAGCAGCCGGACAGGTCCGTGTGGTCGTACGCCGGCAGATCGCGCGGGTGAATCCGCCCGGAAAACGTCGTGAGCGCTCCCGCCAGGGCCATCATCGCCTCGTACAGCGCCGCCGGATGTGCGTGGCGCTGCTCCAGCAGGTGCCGGGCCATCGGCAAGTGCGAGTTCACGGTGTACAGCAGCCAGAAGCTCGCCACGTCGCCCACGCCGAACTCGGCGAGGCTCTGCTTGCGCTGCCGGCGCCCTCCCGCGATCGTGGCGCTCTTGGCCGACAGCACCTCGACCAGCCGGCGCACCATCGCCACGAGGTATTCGCTGGCCGAGAAGTCGATCAGCGGCGGCACGAAGTGGGCGTCGAGCTCGTAGTCGCCGGTTGGGAGCCGGCGGACGCGCGCCACGGGCAGCGCGGAGCTTCCTTCGAGGGACTCACCACCCACCAGGATGCGGAAGTTCTTGCGCGCCACCATCACTGGCTTCTCCGACAGCCCCGTGTTCTCGTCGCGCCGCGTCACGACCTCCGCGCGGTAGCGCGTGCCGGCTTGCAGCTCGGCGGTCGCCACGTTGTGCCCGCCGACCCGGTATTCCGGGATCGTGAGGTGCGCGTCCAGCGTTTGCTGGTCGGGGTCCCAGCACTCCTTGAGCGGTCGGGGCGGCGGGGCGGCATCCGCGCCCGGAATGTCGAACGACAGGCCGTCCGGGAACACCCCGGCCGCGGAGGTGAGCGCCAACGATCCGGCGGCGAGCTCCTCGCGGTTGATGTCGAGCCGGTGGAATCCCCAGGGGAAGAACGTCAAGCCCGACAGCCGGAAGCTCAGCAGATCCTCGAGGTAGCGATCCTGAATCTGCAGATGCTGCGGGGTGAGCAGCACGCCCTTGGACCAGAGAACCGGCTGCAGTTGGCGCATGAGGCGATAACCTAGCGCCGGAGGGCATGAAGTCCAGTCTGGCGCGCCGCCGGGCTGGCGCGTGCTCTCTTTGACTGACATGTTTCGCCGGCATGCGGTCGCGCTCCGAAGCCCATCTCGATGCGGGGGTTGGCCCCCGGCCGGCCTCGCCCGGCGCGGCGCTCCCTGATCAGTTGTTGCCGTTCGCGCTGGTCGGCGACTTCAGCGGGCGGGGGGCTCGCCGAGGGCCGGACGCCGTCACGCCGCCTCTGGGGGACCGGCCGCCCGCGCGGGTCGATCGCGACACGCTGGACCAGGTGCTCGCGCGCTTCGCGCCGGAGGTCCCGCTCGCGCTGGGGGGCCACAGGGCGGACGCCGTGGCGCGGTTTGCGACACTCGGTGATTTCCACCCCGACGCACTGCTCGCGCGGCTGCCGGTGTTCGCCACGTTGCGGTCCCTGGGCGCGCAGGCCGGGGCCGACGCGCGGGCGACGGCGGGCCCGCGGGGCAGCGGCGTAGCGCCCCCGAGCCCGCTCGACCTGGTGCAGCGGGGTGACCTGCTGAGCCGCGCCGTCGCCGCAACGTTGGGGGAGGCGGGAGGGGGCGACGACCCGTTGCAGGCGTTCGTGCGGGGGCTCGTGGCGCCGCATCTCGTGCGGGAGGCGGGCCCGGCGGAGCGCCTCCGTCAAGCACAGGTCGACGCTGCCTGCGGCGCGCTGCTGCGTGCGATCCTCCACGATCCGGGCGTCCGCGCGCTCGAGTCGCTGTGGCGCGCGGTCGCCTTTCTGGTCCGCCGCGTCGACAGCGCTACCGAGCCCCCGTTCTATCTGGTGGACGTGAGCCAGAGGGAAGCTGCTGCCGGCTTGGCGGCGAGCGCGCGGGTCGAGGACACGGCGCTGTTCCGGCTGCTCGGCGACCCACCGGGCGGGCGCTGGGGGGCCATCGTCAGCGACTTCTCGTTCGGGGCGGACCCCGACGACGCGGGGCTGGCCGGCCGCCTGGCGGCGCTCGCGCGAGCCGCCGGCGCGCCGTGGCTCGCCGCCGCGCACCCGTCGCTCGCGGGCTGCCCGTCGCTCGCGGATCATCCCGATCCCGCCGGATGGGACCGGCCGGTTCCGGCGGCATGGGGCATGCTCCGGCGGCGGCCGGAGGCTGCCTGGCTGGGGCTGGCGCTGCCGCGCTTCGTGCTGCGCCTGCCGTACGGCCCCGACACCGAGCCGTGCGAGCGGCTCGATTGGCGGGAAACCGGCGAGCCGCCGGAGCACGAGCAGTATCTGTGGGGCAGCCCCGCGTTCGCCTGCGCCCTGCTGCTGGCGGGGCGACTTGGGCCTGGGGGAACCTTGCATACCCCCGGCGGGGTACTCGACATCGGGGATCTCCCGCTGCACCTCAGCGCGGCGGATGGGGAAACCCGCGCTCAGCCTTGCGCCGAGGTACTGCTCTCGGAGCGGGCGGCGCTCCGGCTGCTCGACGTTGGACTCATGCCACTCGTGTCGCTCAAGGACCGTGATGCCGTACGGCTGCTGCGGTTCCAGTCGTTTGCGGAGCCCGCGGCGCCGCTGTCCGGGCCGTGGGGAGGTGCCGGGCGCGCTTGACAGTGCCGCACGGTAGGCGTATTAGGTGAGGATGGAGTTGCCCTGACCCCCAGTCGTTGCTTGAGGAGTCGCCGATGCCCAAAGAGAGCGTACACAAGAAGCTGGAGCGGGTTCGCCCGCCACGGGTGAACATCACCTACGACGTCGAAGTCGGGGACGCGATCGAGACGAAGGAGCTCCCGTTCGTGATGGGAGTGTTCGCCGATCTCACCGGTCAGCCCACCGAGCCGCTGCCGAAGCTCAAGGACCGTAAGTTCGTCGAGGTCACGCTCGACAACTTCGACGACGTGCTGAAGCGGATGCAGCCGCACCTCACGCTAGCGGTGGAGAACAAGCTCAGTGACGAGGCCAACGCCGGGAAGATGGCCGTGGATCTCACGTTCAAGAGCCTCGACGACTTCCGGCCCGACCGGGTCGCCGAGCGGGTGGAGCCGCTGAAGAAGCTGCTCGACCTGCGCACGCAGCTGGGCGATCTGCGCGGGAAGCTGCAGGGCAACGACAAGCTCGACGATCTGCTGCAGAAGTCGCTGACGGACGAGGAGAAGCGCAAGCAGCTCAAGGGCGAGCTCGATGCGGAGGGCGGCTCCGAGGGAGGGAAGGATGGCTAAAGGGAAGGAACAGGAGCAGGCGCAGGCTGCCGCCGCGCAGCCGACCGAGCTCGGGCTGCTCGACCAGATTGTCGAGCAGGGGCGCTTCGGGAAGGACACCGCCGCGCGGGAGCGCGGGCGCGACATGGTGAAGCAGTTCGTGGCCGAGGTGCTCGAGGGGACCATTACCATGGCCGCGGACACCGAGGCCATGCTCAACGCGCGGATCGCGCAGATCGATCAGATCATCTCGCGCCAGGTCAACGCGATCGTCCACGCGCCCGAGTTCCAGAAGCTCGAGGCCACGTGGCGCGGGCTGCGCTACATGCTCGAGCAGTCCGAGACGAGCGAGTTGCTCAAGATCAAGGTGATGAACGTCACCAAGAAAGATCTGCTCGACGACCTGCGGCGCGCGCCCGAGTTCGATCAGAGCGCGATGTTCAAGAAGGTGTACGAGGAGGAATACGGCGTGTTCGGCGGCTCGCCGTTCGGGGCGCTGCTGGGCGACTACGAGTTCTCCAAGACGGGCCAGGACATGGAGCTCCTGGAGAAGATCGCGCAGGTCTCCGCGGCCGCGCACGCGCCGTTCCTCACCAGCGCGTCCCACGAGATGTTCGGATTGGAGAGCTTCACCAAGCTCGACGCGCCACGGGATCTGGCCAAGGTGTTCGACAACACGGAGTACGCCAAGTGGAAGGCGTTCCGTGAGAGCGAGGACTCGCGCTACATTGCCCTCGCGATGCCGCGGATGCTGCTGCGCGAGCCGTACGGCAGCGCCACCGTGCCGCTGGACGCGTTCCAGTACGAGGAGGAGGTCGACGGCGAGGAGCACGACAAGTACCTGTGGGGCAACGCGGCGTGGGCCCTGGGCTCGCGGGTGACGCAGGCCTTTGCCAAGTACGGCTGGTGCGCCACGATCCGCGGCGTGGAGAGCGGGGGTCTGGTCGAGGGCCTGCCGGTGCACACGTTCCGCACCGACGCCGGCGACGTCGCGATGAAGTGCCCCACCGAGACTCCGATCACGGACCGGCGGGAGAAGGAGTTGGCAGACATGGGGTTTGCCCCGCTCGTGCACTGCAAGGGCACGGCGAACGCGGCCTTCTTCTCGGTGCAGTCGGCGCAGAAGCCGAAGGTGTACCAGTCCGACGCCGCGACGGCCAACGCCCGCATCTCGGCGCAGCTGCCCTACATCTTCGCCGTCTCGCGCTTCGCGCACTACCTCAAGTCGATGATGCGCGACAAGATCGGTGGCTATATGTCGAGGGACGAGGCCCAGTCGTTCCTCAATCGCTGGATCACCAATTACGTGGTGGGCAATGATGACGCCCCGATGGGAGTCAAGGCCAAACGGCCGCTCCGCGAGGCGCGCATCGAGGTGCAGGAAGTGGCCGGCAAGCCCGGCGCCTACCGCGCGGTCGCGTACCTCCGGCCGCACTTCCAGCTGGACGAGACCAGTGTCTCGATGCGCTTGGTGGCGGATTTGCCTGCGCCTGCGCAGGGCTGACGCCGCCAGGTATTCCACGCGGACTTGACCAAGGAGGGATCCAATGGCGTTCGATGCGTTCCTCAAGCTCAAAGGTGTCGAAGGCGAGGCGACGAAGGCGGGCTTCGAGAAGCAGATCCCGGTGTTGTCGTTCAGCTTCGGCGCCCACAACCCGAGCAGCCCGGTCGGGACCGGTGCCGGTGCTGGCAAGGTTTCGATCAGCGGCTTCACGATCACGAAGTGGACCGACAAGTCGAGCGCCCAGCTGTTCCAGACGTGCTGCACCGGCAAGCACTTCCCGGAGGCCAAGCTCACGCTGCTGAAGGCGGGCGGGGACAAGCCGGTGGAGTACCTCGCGTACGAGTTCAAGGAGCTGTTCGTCAACGACATCCAGTGGTCGGGCTCGAGTGGTGGCGACGACGTGCCCATGGAGTCGGTGAGCTTCTCGTTCGCGTCCGTGCAGGTGACGTACACCGTGCAGAAGGCCGACGGAACGCCGGGGACGCCGCAGATCGGCGGCTGGGATCTCAAGGCGGGCAAACCCCTTGGGAAGTGAGGCGCTGTTTCGCGAGGGGAAGCTGGACGAGGCGGTCGAGGCGCTCGGAAAGGAGCTGCAGCGGGACCCGACCGACCTCCGGAAACGTACGTTCTTGTTCGAGTTGCTCTGCTTCTCCGGCAAGTACGATCGCGCGGAGAAGCACCTCGATGTGATCGCGGGGGCCAGCGCCGACTCGGCGATGGGCGCGCTCGTGTACCGCAGCGCGCTCCACGCCGAGCGGATCCGGCAGGAGATGTTCCGGACCGGGGAATACCCGCACAGCAGCGCCCGCGCGGTGGCGGGGACGCTGAACGGGCAACCGTTCAGCTCCCTCACCGATGCGGACCCGCGGATCGGGGCCCGCCTCGAGGTGTTCGCCGCCGGAGAGTACCAGTGGTTGCCCCTCGAGCACGTCGCATCGGTGCGGCTCGACCCGCCCAAGCGCCTGCGCGACCTGCTCTGGACCCCCGCGATCCTGCGGACCGGCCCGGCGTTCAAGGGCGTGGAGCTCGGGGAAGTGTTGCTTCCCGTACTGGCGCCAGGCTCGTGGGAGGACGCCGACGACGCGGTCCGCCTCGGTCGCGTGACGGGGTGGCTCGCCGATGGCGCGCACGAGGTGCCCATTGGCCAGAAGCTGCTGCTGGTCGACGGCGAGGAGTTTCCTATCCTCGAGCTGCGTGAGCTCGAGATCGCTTCAGGGGCCGCCCCTTCCACCTGAGCGCGCATGGCTGCCATTGACTCGCTGTTGAAGCCCATCCCGGGTCCTCACCCGACCGGCGTCAGCCTGCGGTACGACCCGATCTACGACAAGATCAAGGAGGCGCGGCGGGAGGAGGCCGGCGTCCCCGAGTGGGACGTCAAGCCGAAGGTCGCCGACTGGCCGCAGGTCATCCGGCTCGCCGGCGACGCGCTCACCGGCAAGTCCAAGGACCTGCAGATCGCCGCCTGGCTCACCGAGGCGCTGCTGCGGCAGGAGGGGATCAAGGGCTTGCGCGACGGCCTGACGCTGCTGCAGAGCCTGCTGGAGCGCTACTGGGACGGCCTGTACCCCGAGGTGGAGGACGGCGACGCCGAGTTCCGCGCGGCGCCGCTCCAGTGGGTCGGGGACTACTTGGGGGCGGGAGTCCGCACGGCGCCGATCTCCAAGGCCGGTCATACCACGCTGCAGCACGCCGAGTCCCGGGCGCTCGGTTACGAGAAGGACCTGGAAGGGGACGAAGGGAAGAGCGAGGCGCGCAAGGCGGCGCTCGCCGAGGGAAAGCTCGCACCCGAGGAGTTCGACAAGGGGTTCGAGGCGACCCCCAAGGCGTGGTACAAAGCGCTGACGGCCGATCTCGCCGGAACGCTCGAGGCGCTCAAGGCGCTCGACGCGCTGAGCACCGAGAAGTTCGGCGACGGCGCCCCGAGCTTCATGAAGCTGCGCGGCGCCGTCGAGGGCGTGCAGCGGGTCGTCGAGGGGCTGCTCGCCAAAAAGCTGGAAACGGATCCCGACCCCGTGGATGCGACGCCCGTGGTGATCGGAGGCGTGTCGGCCGGGGCCGCGCAGGCCGCTGGCGCCCAGGCGATCTCGGCGGAGCCGATCAGTGTGGACGACGCCGCCAGCCGGATCGCCGCCGCCGCGCGCTACCTCCAACGCGCCGATCCCCAGAGTCCGGCCTCCTATCTCCTGCTGCGGGGCTTTCGCTGGGGCGAGCTGCGCGCCCGGGGTGGTGCGCTCGAGCCGCGCCAGCTGGCGGCGCCGCCCACCGACATCCGAACCCGCCTGAAAGGACTCCTGCTGGACGGGAAGTGGGCCGAGCTGTTGAGTGCGAGCGAAGCGGTGATGGCGACCGTGTTCGGCCGCGGTTGGCTCGACCTGCAGCGCTACGTGCTGACGGCGTTCGACAACCTCGGCGCGGAGTACGAGCCGGCGGCGCGCGCGGTTCGGGTCGCCCTTGCGGCGCTGCTGCGGGATTTCCCGGGGCTGATCGACGCGACGCTGATGGACGATACGTCCACCGCGAACGCCGAAACCCGCGAATGGCTGCGGCAGCAGTCGCTCGGGGACCTCGCGCCGGAGGCGGCGGGGGCGGTGTCCGGTCCGGTGGCGCCGCGGCCGGCGGGCGTTGCCGCGGGGTTCGACGCCATCTACGAGCGCGCCATGCAGGAGGTCCGGTCCGGCCGCGCCGACGCGGGGATCCAGCTGCTGATGCGCGAGGCGGAACGGGAACAGACCCCGCGCGGCCGCTTCCTGCGCCGGGCCCAGGCCGCGGCGATCATGGTGGACCACGGGCTCGAGCCCGTGGCGCTCCCCGTGCTGCGCGAGCTCGTGACGCGGATCGAGGCCCACCACCTCGAAGACTGGGAGGCCGGCGATCTGGTCGCGCGGCCGCTGGGGCTGCTGTACCGCTGTCTCCAGGCCGTGGAGGGCGACTCCGCCGAGGCGCAGGAGCTGTACCGGCAGGTGTGCCGACTGGATCCGCTGCAGGCCATGGCCTTCGCCGGCACCCGGACCGCGGCCGCCCCCGAAGCGGCTGCGGACGCCGCCGGCTGAGCCGAGGCGACCGGTGGAGCAGGCCGTCACCCTGTCGGTGCTCGACCGACTGATCGACCGCGACCCCGGCAACCCCGCCGAGCGACCGTTGACGTGGGCCCAGTCGGTGCAGGTGCTCAAGGCGGCGGTGCGCCGCGACCTGGAGTGGTTGCTCAACACGCGGCGCGTCATCGAGCCCGTGCCCGAGGGGGCAACGGAGCTCCCCACGTCGCTGTACCAGTTCGGCCTGCCGGACATCAGCTCGATGAGCGCCGACTCTCCCGACGTCACGCTGCAGCTGCGGCGCTACCTCGAGGAAGTGGTCGCGGTGTTCGAGCCGCGCCTCACCAACGTGCGCGTCGCCCTGGCGGACGTGGAAGAGGGTGGGGCGCGCGAGCTGCGCTTCGTGATCGACGGGCTGCTCCGCATGGACCCGAGCCCCGAGCACGTGCAGTTCGACACGGTGCTGCAGTCGGCGAGCGGCAAGTTCGACGTCGCGGGAGACGGCGGTGCGTGAGGACCTGCTGTACTTCTACGAGCGCGAGCTCGCGTTCCTGCGGCGTCTCGGCGCCGAGTTCGCGCAGAAGTACCCCAAGATCGCGGCGCGACTCCAGCTGGAGCCCGACAAGTGCGAGGACCCGCACGTCGAGCGCCTGCTCGAAGGCTTCGCGTTCCTCACCGCGCGGGTCCACCTCAAGATCGACGACGACTTCCCCGAGATCAGCGAGGCGCTGCTCAACGTCCTCTACCCGCACTACCTGCGGCCGATTCCTTCGATGTCGCTGGTCGAGTTCCGGCTCGACCCGGAGCAGGGCAAGCTCACGACCGGGCTCACGATCCCGCGCCAGTCGCTGCTGTACTCCCGGCCCATCGGGGGGACGCCCTGCAAGTTCAGCACGTGCTACCCCACCACCCTGTGGCCGGTGGAGGTCACGGCCGCGCGCTGGACCACGCCGGACCAGCTGCGGCCGCCGGTCAAGGCGAGCGACGCCACCGCGGCGCTCCGCCTCGAGCTCACGTGCTTCCCCGACGTCCGGTTCGACCAGCTGGGTTTGGAGACGCTGCGCGTGTTCCTCCACGGCGCGGGCAATCTCGTTGGCACCCTGTACGAGCTGCTCGGGAACAACTGCGCGACCATTCTCGTGCGCGACCCGACGCGCAGCAATCGGCCGCCCGTCGTCCTGCCCGGGTCGGCGCTGCGCCCGGTCGGGTTCGACGCCGACGAGGGCATGCTGCCGTTCCCGCAGCGGTCGCTCACCGCCTACCGGCTGCTGCAGGAGTACTTCACGTTCCCGCAGAAATTCGCGTGCTACGACCTCACCGGGCTGGATCGGCTGAAGGCGGCCGGCTTCGGGCAGAAGGCCGAAGTGGTGTTCCTGATCGGCGCGTTCGAGCGGCGCGAGCGCGCGGAACTGCTCGAGTCGGGGGTGTCCGCGGCGACACTGCGGCTGGGATGCACGCCGGTGATCAACGTCTTCCCTCAGACGGCGGAGCCGGTGCTGCTGACCCAGAAGGCGCACGAGTACCCCGTCATCGCCGACGCGCGGCGGCGGGACAGCGTGCACGTGTACTCCGTCGAGGAGGTCGTCGCGGTGACGCCCGAGTCGCCGGAGCCGGTGCGCTTCGAGCCGATGTACGGCTACCGCCACGCGACGGGTAGTGCGTCCTCGGGCCTGTTCTGGTACGCGCGCCGCAAGCCCACGGTGTGGCAGGCCGAGGGCGGGACCGACGTCTACCTGTCGTTCGTGGATCTCTCCGGCCGGACCGCCCAGCCGGCGTACGAAGCGGTGACGGCGCGCCTCACCGCCTACAACGGGGACCTCCCGAGCCGCCTCCCGTTCGGCGACGAGGGCGGCGACTTCCAACTCCCCGGCGGCGGCCCGATTCAGCAGATTCGCGCCCTGATCAAGCCGACCCCGGCGATCCCGCCGCCGCAGGGTCGCACGCAGCTGTGGCGGCTCGTCTCCCAGCTGTCGCTCAACTACATGTCCCTGGTCGCCGGCGGAGCCGAGGCGCTCCAGGAGCTGCTGCGACTGCACAACTTTGGCGACGCGGGCGTCGCCGAGCGGCACATCCAGAGCATCACCGCCCTGCGCAGCGAGCCGTGCTACACGCGGATCCGGACCGACCACGGTCTGACGTTCGCGCGCGGGCATCGCGTCAGCGTCACGCTCGACGAAGAGCAGTTCGCCGGCGGCGGCGTCTACCTGTTCGCCAGCATCCTGGAGCGCTTTCTGGGCATGTACACCTCGCTGAACAGCTTCTCGATCCTGGCGGCGCGCACGCAACAGCGGAAGGAGGACTTGCGGGCTTGGCCACCGAGAGCCGGTCACAAGGCACTCCTGTAGACGACGACACGGACCTGCTGGTCCGGCTGTCGGACGAGGCCACGTCGTTCGGCTTCTTCCAGGCCGTGCGCCTGCTGGAACGGCTGTTCCCCGAGCGGCGGCCCGTAGGCGAGTTCGGGGACCCGGCCGACGAGGCGGTGCGGTTCGTGGTGACGCCGGCGATCGCGTTCCCGACGAGCGAGATCCGCCACGTGGAGCTGCACACCGAGCCGGTCGAGATGTCGGTCAACTTCTTTGGCCTCGTTGGGCCGCAGGGGGTGCTGCCGTACCACTACAGCCTGCTCGTCGGCGACCGGCTGCGCGCGGGCGACCGGGCGCCGAAGGCGTTCCTCGATCTGTTCCACCACCGGCTGATCTCGCTGTTCTACCGCGCCTGGCTCAAGCACCGGTTCGTGGCGGGCTACGAGCGCGACCAGCACGATCCGGTGACCGAGCATCTGCTCGACGTCGTCGGGGTGGGCCTCGAGGGGTTCCGCGGGCGCCTTCCCGTGAGCGACCAGGTGCTCGCGTTCTACGCGGGACTGCTGGCGCCGCAACAGCGGTCGGCCGGCGCGCTGGAGGCGATGCTCGCCGACTACTTCGGCGTCCCGGTGACGGTCGAGCAGTTCGTGGGCGGGTGGTACCCCCTGGCGGCCGCCACGCGGTGCGCCCTCGGTGACGAGCGTGACGCGTCGAGCCAGCTCGGCCTCGGCGCGGTGGTGGGGGATGAAGTGTGGGATCAGCAGGCCCGCGTGCGGATTCGCATCGGGCCGCTCAGCCGGGCGCGCCACGAGGAGTTCCTCCCAGGCGGCGCGGCACATCGCACGCTGCAGGCCCTCACGGCCTTCTTCAGCGATGACCGGTTCGACTTCGAGGTGCAGCTCGTGCTCGCGCGCGCGGAGGTCCCGCCCTGCGTGCTCGACGACGGCGCCGGCGCCGGGCTGCCGCTTGGCTGGGCCACGTGGGTCAGCACCCAGCCGTTCGCGCGCGACGCGGACGAAACCATTCTCACGTTCGGCCACGGGGGACCGACATGACCGTCAACCTGCGATCGCTCATTGGGCGGTTGAATCACGAAACGCGAAACGCGGTTGAGGCGGCCGCCGGTCTGTGCCTGAGCCGGACCCACTACGACGTCGAGATCGAGCACTACCTGATGAAGGTGCTCGACGCGAGCGACGGCGACGTCGCCCTCATCCTCAAGCACTTCGGGGTGGACCGCTCCAAGCTCGCCCGGGACCTCACCCAGACGCTCGACCGCCTCAAGACGGGGAATGCCCGGACGCCATCGCTGAGCCCGACGCTGGTCAAGATGCTGTCGGACGCGTGGCTGCTCGGCTCGCTGGAGTACGGCGACGCCCAGATCCGCACCGGCCACACGCTCCTCGTCCTCGCCACGAACGACGAGCTGCGGCGGCTGATGCTGGATACGAGCCGCGAGTTCCAGAAGATCTCGGGCGAGACGCTGCGGGCGGAGTTCGCCACCATCGTGGCGAGCTCGGTCGAGGAGGTGGCCGCGCCGGCCGCCGGCGGGCCGGGGGGCGCCCCCGGTCGCCCGGGCGGGAAGACCCCCAACCTCGATCAGTTCACCACGAACCTCACCGACCGGGCCCGCGAGGGGAAGCTCGATCCCGTGCTCGGCCGCGACTTCGAGGTCCGGCAGGTCGTGGACATTCTCACCCGGCGGCGCCAGAACAACCCGATCCTCGTGGGCGAGGCGGGCGTGGGCAAGACGGCCGTGGTCGAGGGCTTCGCGATGCGCATCGTGCAGGGCGACGTGCCGCCCGTGCTGCGCAACGTCTCGCTGCGCGGCCTGGATCTCGCCCTGCTGCAGGCCGGCGCCGGCGTGAAGGGCGAGTTCGAGAACCGGCTCAAGGGACTGATCGAGGAGGTGCGCTCGTCCGAGACGCCGATCATCCTGTTCATCGACGAGGCGCATACGATGATCGGGGCGGGGGGCGCGGCGGGGCAGGGCGACGCGGCGAACCTGCTGAAGCCCGCCCTCGCGCGGGGCGAGCTGCGCACCATCGCCGCGACCACGTGGTCGGAATACAAGAAGTACTTCGAGAAGGACCCGGCGCTGGCGCGGCGGTTCCAGCTTGTCAAGATCGACGAGCCGACCGAGGAGAGCTGCTCCCTGATGATGCGCGCCGTGGCGCCGACCCTCGAGAAGCACCATCAGGTCCGGATTCTCGACGACGCGATCGACGCGGCCGTGCGGCTGTCGCACCGCTATCTCGCGGACCGCCAATTGCCCGACAAGGCGGTGAGCGTGCTCGACACCGCGTGCGCCCGGCTGGCCTTGGGGCAGAACGCGACGCCGCCGGCGATCGACGACGCCCGGCGTACGCTCGATGATCTGGCCGTGCAGCATCGCGTGCTCACGCGCGAGCAGGCGGTGGGCGCGGACCACACCGAGCGGCTCGCGCGCATCGCCGAGCGGCAGGGCGAGACCGAGCAGCGGCTCGCCGCCCTGACGAAGCGCTGGGAGGAGGAGCGGGAGCTGGTGCGCAAGGTGCGCGAGCTGCGCGAGCGGCTCGAGGCGACAGCCGAGGTCGGCGGGGAGCGGGAGAAGGGGAAGCGCAAGAGCAAGGGCGACGGCAAGACGCCGGACGCACTGCGGCAGGAGCTGGCGGTGCTCAACGTGCAGTTGGCAACGCTGCAGGGCGACAGCCCGCTCGTGCCGGTTTGCGTCGACGCCGGGCTGGTCGGGGAAGTCATCTCGGGCTGGACCGGCATCCCGGTCGGCAAGATGCTGCGGGACGAGATCGGTACCGTACTGAGCCTCGAACAGCAGCTCGCGCGGCGCATCATCGGCCAGGCGCACGCGCTCGGCGGCATCAGCCAGCGCATCCGCACGTCGCGCGCCGGCATCGAGGACCCGAACAAGCCGGTCGGCGTGTTCATGCTGGTGGGGCCGAGCGGCGTCGGCAAGACGGAAACGGCACTGGCCGTGTCCGACCTGCTCTACGGCGGCGAGCGGAACATCATCACCATCAACATGTCGGAGTTCCAGGAGCCCCATACGGTCTCCACTCTGAAGGGCTCGCCGCCGGGCTACGTCGGGTACGGCGAAGGCGGGGTGCTGACAGAGGCGGTGCGGCGGCGTCCCTACTCGGTGGTGCTGCTTGACGAGGTCGAGAAGGCGCACCCCGACGTGCTGGAGCTGTTCTTCCAGGTGTTCGACAAGGGTGTCATGGAGGATGGCGAGGGCCGGCAGATCGACTTCAAGAACACGGTGATCATGCTGACGACCAATGCCGGCACGGAAACCATCATGAAGCTCACGGCCGACCCGGAGACCACCCCGGACTCCGAAGGGCTCGCCAAGGCGCTCAAGCCGGAGCTCAACAAGACGTTCAAGCCCGCCTTCCTCGGGCGGCTCGTGATCATCCCGTACTTCCCGATCAAGGACGACGAGATGAAGCAGATCATCCGGCTCAAGCTCGGGAAGGTCGAGCGCCGCCTCGCGGAGAGCCATCGGATCCGGCTGGCCTACGACGAGGCCGTGGTCGACGAGATCGCCCGCCGCTGCACCGAAGTCGAGAGCGGCGCGCGCAACGTGGACAACATCCTGACGAACACGCTGCTGCCCGACGTCTCCCGCCGGCTGCTGCAGGCGCTGGTGGATGGCGACAAGCCCCGGACGATCCGCGTGGTGTTGGGTGGGGCCGGCGCGTTCGAGTACCGCTTCGAGTCGGCCGGGCCGCCAGTGCCCGCGACGCCGGCCGTGTCCTAGTCCGGGAGGTACGCCATGGGGAAGTTCTCGCAGGACGACCGGCCCTTCCGGGTGGACACGGCGCTCGGCAAGGACGAGCTGCTGCTCCAGGGGTTCACCGGAGACGAAGGGGTCTCCATCCCCTTCAGCTACACGCTGGATCTCCTGTCCGAAGACGCCGCCGTCGACGCGGAGAAGCTGCTGCGCACGGCCGTGACGCTCACGTTCGTGCTGGCTGACGGCGGCGAGCGGGTCGTCCACGGGTTGATCAACCGGTTCAGTCAGTCGGGCCAGACCCAGACCGGCGAGCTCACGGCGTATCGGGCGCAGGTGGTGCCCTGGTTCTGGTTCCTGTCGCTCTCCAGCGACTGCAAGATCTTCCAGAACCTGACCGCGCTCGAGATCGTCGAGAAGGTCTTCAGCGCCCGCGGCTTCTCGGACTTCGAGATCAAGTGCGTCAAGCCGCACGCGAAACGCGAGTACTGCGTGCAGTACCGCGAGACGGACCTCAACTTCGTGTGTCGCCTGCTTGAAGAGGAGGGCGTCTTCTACTTCTTCCGCCACAGCAAGTCCAAGCACGTCCTCGTCCTGGCGGACGACAACAGCGCGGTGAAGCCCTGCCCGACTCAGTCGAAGGTGCGGATGGCGGTGCAATCCGGTGGCTGGGAGGAGGAGGACGTCGTGACGGCGCTGCAGCGGGAGCACGTCACGCACATCGGCAAGGTCACGCTGCGGGACTACGATTACCTGCAGCCGTCCCTCAGCCTGGAAAGCTCCGTGTCCGGGAAGGGGAAAGAGCAAGTCTACGACTATCCGGGGATGTTCACGACGCTGGATGACGGCGAGCGACTGGCGCGACTGCAGCTCGAGGAGCGCGAGGGATGGCAGCTGGTGATCCGCGGCGAGAGCACCTGTCGGGGGCTCGAGACCGGCTGCCGGTTCGACCTCAAGGAGCATTACCGGTCGGACGCCAACGACACGTACTTCCTGCTCCAGCTGCGGCAGACCGGGCGGAACTCCGACTACCGCGCCAAGCCCGACACGCCGGCGGAGTACCGCAACAGCTTTGTGGCGATCCCCCACAAGGTGCCGTTCCGGCCGCCCCGCACGGCGCCGAAACCGGTGGTGCAGGGCTCCCAGACGGCGCTCGTCGTGGGCAAGTCGGGCGAGGAGATCTGGGTGGACAAGTACGGGCGGGTGAAGGTGCAGTTCTACTGGGATCGGGACGGCAAGAAGGACGAGAACAGCTCGTGCTGGGTGCGCGTGGCGTCCACATGGGCCGGCAAGCAGTGGGGGCACATCCAGATTCCGCGCATCGGCCAGGAGGTGATCGTCGACTTCCTGGAAGGGGATCCCGATCTGCCGATCATCACCGGCCGGGTGTACAACGCGGAGCAGATGCCGCCCTACGACCTGCCGGCGAGCCAGACGCAGAGTGGCGTCAAGTCGCGCAGCGCGAAGAGCGGCGGCACAGACAACTACAACGAGATTCGGCTGGAGGACAAGAAGGGGAGTGAGCAGATCCTGATTCATGCCGAGCGAGACCTGCTCGTGGAAGTGGAGAACGACGAAACGCGCAGCGTGCTACACGACCGCATCACGACGGTGAAGCACGACGATACGCGGACGGTCAAGGAGGGGAACGACACGCTCACGGTCGAGCAGGGGAACCAGACCGTCGAAATCAAGCAGGGGAATCAGCAGACCGAGCTCGGCCAGGGCAGCCAGGAGCTCAACATCAAGATGGGGAACCAGAAGATCGAGCTCGGCCAGGGCAATCAGGAGCTCACGCTCAAGATGGGCAACCGCACGGTGAAGGTATCGCTGGGGAAGATCGCGGAGGAGGCGATGCAGGGGATCGAGCTCAAGGTCGGGCAGAACTCGGTCAAGGTCGACCAGACCGGGGTGACCGTCAAAGGCCTGATGGTGACGATCGAAGGGCAGGTGCAGACCGAGCTCAAAGGGATGATGACCAACGTCAAGGGCGATGCCATGCTGATGGTCAAGGGCGGCATCACCATGATCAACTGACGATGCCCGATACGTCCGCGGTGCTCCGGACCGGCAAGACGCTGGGGCAGATCTGCGACGCGGCGGAGCTGAGCGACGACGCGCGCGCGCTCCGCGCCGAGGGCCAGGCCGCCCGGCAGTTCGCCGAACTGCTGGTCGCGCGCGCGCTCTACCCCGACGCGGTGCGGTTTCTGGCGTGCGCGCTGCCGCGGCGCGAGGCCGTGTGGTGGGCGTGGGTGTGTGCGCGCCGCGCGGCTGGGGAAAAGCCCCCGGCGCCGGTGCAGGCCTCGCTCGAGGCCACGCAGCAGTGGATCGCCGAGCCCACCGATCCGCGCCGCCGCACCGCGATGCAGTACGCCGAAGCGGCGGGCTTTGGGACACCAGCCGGAAGCGCCGGCCTGGCCGCGTTCCTCTCCGGAGGGTCGCTGGCGCCACCGGACGTCGCGGCGGTTCCGCCGGGGGAGTTCATGGCGGCCAAGGCGATCGCCGGGAGCATCGTGCTGGCCGCGGTGACGACCGAGCCCGAGCGCGCGGACGAGAAGTTCCGGGGATTCGTGGAACAGGGAATGCTGGTCGCCGAAAAGACCGACCTGTGGACCCCGCCGGAGAAACCCGCGGGCCAGGGCGGGAGGAGGTAGCGCCTATGGGGATGCCGGCCGCGCGCGTGGCAGACATGCACGTCTGTCCGATGGTCACGCCGGGAACGCCGCCGATCCCACACGTCGGCGGTCCGATCCTACCGCCGGGGTGCCCCACCGTCCTGATCGGCGGGATGCCGGCAGCGCGGGCCACGGACATGTGCGTCTGCGTCGGCCCCCCGGACCTCATCGCGATGGGCTCGACCACGGTGCTGATCGGCGGCATGCCAGCCGCTCGGATGACGGATCCCACGGCGCACGGCGGCACGATCGTCATCGGCTGCCCCATGGTGCTGATCGGGCCGTAGCCCGTCACGATGCACCAGTTCTACGACGGCGACTACTGGAAGCTGAGCCTCGAGGAGCGCGTGCGGGTCGCCCGTGCCCGGATGGAGGAAGCGCACGCCCGGGTCGACGCGTCGCGCGCCCGACTCGCCGAGCTGCCGGACGGCGAGACGGTCGTGGTCGCAGTCACCGAGACCGTGTCGCCGGCGTCTTCGTACCAGTACCGGGATCCCCGGATGCGGGCGATGGCCCGGCCGGAGCCGGCCAAGCCGGCCGAAGTCCTCGAGCTGGTGGTCCGGAACGACGCCGAGCGGAAGCATCTCTGGAACCAGTACCTGCTGGACTTCGAGTGGTATTTGACGGCGAAGCTCGAATACGAGCGGCTGCTGTCCGAGGCCGAGCGAACGCGCATGCACGCCCCGGAGAACCGAGCGCCGGACGACCCCCGCAACCTGCGGCAGCCCGTCAGCCCGCCACCCGCCGTCACGCCGGCCCAACCGGAAACGGACGCCGCCCGCTGCGTCGAGATCCGGCGCCGCCTGCGAAGGACGGTCAAGCAGCTGCGTGGGGAGCCCTCCGCCGCCGCGATGCGGCGGGCCTTGGTGGACTTGGCCCTCGGGCAGGAGCGCGGATGCGGGGAGAATCCGCAGGCAACGGATGCCTGGGTGGCCGTGGGGGATGCAGCCGTGCAGCGCGCGGACGCGGCGAAGCGGAAGTTCAAAGCGCATCCCACGTCAGAGAACTACCGGCAGTGGCTGAACGGACGGGCGGATGTGCAGCTGTTCGGTGAGGAGACCACCGAGGATCCGCTCGCGGGCGTGGTCCGGCTGCTCCCACCCGGGACGCACACAATCCAGCCGGGCGACACGCTGTCCAAGCTCGCCAAGCAGTACTACGGAAAAGAGTGGCTCTGGTACGTGATCTATGAGCGCAACTGGGGCGGCACTCCCGACAATCCCGATCTGATCTTGGCCGGGCACGGGCTGACCCTGGAGATTCCCTGAAACAGCCGGAGCCCGCGCGGGCGGGCTCCGACCGGCAGAAGACGTGCTTCTCCCGCGTCTACTTGGCCTGCGCCAACCCCGCGGGGAGGAACCGCCAGGCGTACTCCACCGGCACGGCTTCGTTCTGCTGGTACTGCGCGCCGCGATCGGCCGTCGCGAAGCCGGCATGGTTGACCCCCACCACGGCGAGCTTCGTGCCGAGCAGCGGGCCGCCGCTCGAGCCGCCGATCCCGCCCAGCGTGTGGTAGGAGATCGAGTTCGACGTCACCCCCGACACGCTCATGTTCCCGCTCACATCCGGCTGCAGCTGCTTCGCCTGCACCAGCGCATCCAGCTCGGCGGCTCCCGCCACCGCATTGACGGTCTGCAGCAGGAGGAACACTCCCAGGTCGGACTCCACCAGCGCCTGCAGCTGCTTTTCGTCCTCCGGCAGCCCCCGGAGGACGGCCTCGAGGCCGGTTTGCCGCGCGAAGGTGCCGATGGCCCGCTGCACCGCCGCCTGCACCTGATCGCTCAGCGACGGGTCCACGAAGCTGCCAACGCCGCGGCGTTGCGCCGTGATCTCGGTCCCACCGGGGTAGGCCAGCATCACGATGTCCTCGCCGGCCACCACCTGCTGGCCCCGCGCCAACGGCAGCACCGGGACGGCCTGCGGAGCCCGCGTCGTGCGGAACAGGCCCAGATCGTGCTCGCGCGACGCCTGCACCGTCTGCGCATCGACGTCGTACATCGTCCCCGGCGGAAAGGCGATCCGCCACCCCGCGATCGCCGGCTTGAACACGATGTCGCCGTTCTTGCCGAGGTTCAGCGTCGCTTGCTTGATCATCTCGGCGCTGGCGAACGGCAGGTCCACGCAGTGGCGGTTGGTGAGCACCCAGCCGGCCGCGTTGATCAGGAAGCCGGTGCACTGCGAGGTCGTGAGCAGCGCCAGGTGGTCATTCTGATCGGTGCTGAGCCCGACCTTGCCGTCCTGGGTTCCCTTGATCCGCAGCCAGCCGGCCTGCTCGTTGAACCAGCCGATCCGGAATTCGATGAGACCGACGCCCGCGGCGTAGCGCTGCGTCACGGTGGGGCCGAAGCGCCGATCGGCCTCGACGGCCTGGCGCTGCTGGGTGATCTCCTGCTTCTGGCGGTCGAGCTCCGCCCGATTCTGCTGGAGATTCTGCGTCAGGGATTCGGCCTGGCTTTGCCACTGCGTTGTCGTCGAGGCGAGCTGCGAGAGCTGCTGCTCCAGCGCCGCGCGCGCGTCGCCTTGGGAGCGCAGCTCGCTGCTCATCGCCGTCAGCTGGCCACGCAGCGCCGCCGCCTTGCGCTCGCTCAGCAGGAAGACCAGCCCCACGGCCACGGCCCCGGCGGCCGCCACGAAAATGAGCGCCATGCGGAGTCTCCGGCTCGCTTTCTCCTGGGCGAGCTTGACGAACGCTTTCATCACCGCCGTCTGGCTGGGGCGGCCGCTCGCTGCGGCCGCGGCGGCCTGGTCCCGGGCCATGTAATACAGGCTCGTGAGCCCTGATCCCGATGAAGACCCACCGCTCGCTGCCGGAGTGGCGGCGGCCTTGGCGGCCTTGGGTGGAACATACGCCGTGGCCGGGGGGCCCCACGCCCCGGGCAGCGGCGCGGTCGCCATGGCTTCGTCCGCGATGGCCTCGAGCTGGGCGGCCGGGCCGTTCGGGCCGAACATGATGGTCTGGCCCGGCCGGACCTCGCATTCCTTGACCTGCCGACCGTCCACGAACGTCCCGTTACGGCTGTTCTCGTCCCGGACGTAGTACCGACCACCGACCTCATAGATCGTGGCGTGGTGGCCCGAAACCACCACCTCGCTGGGGCTCAACTGCAGCGTGCAGTCGGGGCTGCGCCCCACCGTCACCTCGAAGCCCGTGAGCTCGAAATCGGTCCCAGCCCTGGTTCCCGACGTGAAGACGAGCCGCCCGCGCATACGCCTGACCTCCGCTAAGCCGTTGCGGGTTCGCAACATCCCGGACCAACCCGCCCACCAATCTACCGGGCGCCTGGCGCCACGCCAGAGTGAAACCTCGGCGGACTCGACGCGGGGCCCGATTCTTTCTATCGTATGGGGTCTGATGGGGGACGAGGGTACCAAGCGATGAGCGTCAGCGTCACTTGCACGCGATGCGGCCAGCCGATGAACGCGAGCGACCGGTTCTGCGCCAACTGCGGCACCGGGAACCCCATGGCTGGTCGGCAGGCCGATTCCAGTGGGTCCGGGTCGGTATGGAATGCCGTGCAGGAGTCGCTGCGGGTGGCGACCCGGGGGGAGTTCGACATCGCCGGCGAGCTGGGCCACGGGGGAATGGCCGCCGTCTATCTGGCGCACGACATCGGGCTCGACAAGAAGGTCGCGATCAAGGTCATGGCGCCCGCCCTCATGGCCGATCCCAGCATGATCGGCCGCTTCCAGGATGAAGCGCGGACCGTCGCGAAGCTCGAGCACCCCAACATCGTGACCGTGCACGCCGCCCGGCAGGCGGGGGGCCTGTACTTCTTTGTGATGAAGTACATCGTCGGACGCGACCTCGACTCCATCCTCGAGCACGGGCCGCTGCCGCTGGCGGTGACTCAGGCGGTGATTTACCAGGTGGCGACGGCGCTCCAGTACGCGCACGGCCGCAACGTGATCCACCGCGACATCAAGCCCAGCAACGTCATGCTCGACCTCGAGGGCAACGCGGTGGTGATGGACTTCGGCATCGCCAAGCTGCGCGGCGCGCGCGGCCATACGATGGTCGGGGCGGCGATCGGCACGCCGCCGTACATGAGTCCCGAGCAGTGCCTCGGCAAAGAGGTGAGTCCCGCGTCCGATCAGTACTCGCTCGGGATGGTGACCTATCACCTGCTCACGGGCCGCCCGCCGTTCAGTGGTGAGCCGATTCCGGTGATGCGGCAGCAGATCGAGGTCGACCCGCCGCCGATCGAACAGCTGGCGGAGGGCCCGTGTCCGCCGAAGGTCCGGGACGCGGTCCGCCGCATGCTCGCCAAGGCGCCGGAGGATCGCTGGGGGTCGGTGGTGGAGGCCGCCCGCTCGCTCGGCGGGCACCCGCTCGCGGTCGACGATACGCTGCGCGACGAGATCGCGCGACTGTCCCAGAGCGGCGGGTTCATTCCGCCGACGCAGATCTTCACGACGCCGCTGAGCCCCTCACCGCAGGTCAGCTGGACACCCGGGCCGATTGCGCCGACGGTGCCCATGACCCCGACACCCTCGGCGCCCGTGATGTCGCCCCCGTCGCCCCCGGTCACGCCACCGACCGCGCCGTACACGCCACCCCCATCGGCACCGCTCACGCCGCCGCCGTTGGCACCGCGCACGCCGCCACCGTCGGCGCCGTTCACCCCACCGCGGTCGGCGCCCGTGGCGCCGGTCACGCCACCGACCGCGCCGTATACGCCACCCCCATCGGCGGCGCCGGCACCAGCCCCCCTGATGCCACCACCATCGGCGCCGTTCACCCCGGTGCCGTCGGCGCCGCTCACGGCGCCACCGTCAGCCCCGCTTACGCCGCCGCCCTTCGCGCCGGCGACGGTGCCCTACACGCCGTCCGTGACGGAGCCGGTGGGCGCCCCGCCCAGCGGCATCGGCGACTTGCCCCCGATGGCGCCCCCCGCGGTGCCGGCCACGGCTCTGGTCCCATCGGCAGGTATCCAGCCGTCGCGTGGGCCGGCCGGTGCGCCTGCCAGCGCTCCGCTGGCGGCGGCGCCGAGTCGCCCACGCACCAGCCCCGTCACGGCAGTGGCACCGCCGCGCAGGACGCCCTGGCTGCTGATCGGCGGTGCCGCGGTTGCGGTCGCCGCCGTCGCGGTCGTCGTCATGCTGGCCCTCCGGAAGCCCACGACGAGTGACGTGACGCTCGCGGTCACGCCGGCCGAGCTGAGTCTCGGGGTGGGGCAGGAAGGGACGCTGTCGATCGGCGGCGTGCCTGGTGGGACGCAGGTTGCGTGGCGCTCGAGCGACGATGCGGTGGTCACGGTTGACGCGGACGGACGGGTGCGGGCCGTGCGAGAGGGCCGGGCGCTCATCATCGCGTCAGCTGCCGATCGCGCCGATACGGCCGTGGTGACGGTCGCGGCCGGGGCCGCGGCCGAGGCGCCGCGCATGGCGCGGCTCGAGGTTCGCCCTGCGGACACGCAGGTCCAGGTCGGCGACGCCGTCACGCTGCGCGTCGACGCGTTCGATCAGGGAAATCGCAGTATGACGGCGCCGCAGGTCCACTGGCGGTCGTCCAACGAGCGGGCCGTGGCGGTGACGCAGGCGGGGACGGTGACGGGGAAGGCGGTCGGGTCGGCCACCGTGATCGCGGCCGCCGCCGGCGTGGAGGCGAGCGCCACGATCCGCGTGCTCGCGGCCGCCCGGCCGGTGGACACCACCGGCCCCCCACCGCCTCCGCGGCGCGTGACGGTCCTCGCCGTGACCCCGGCGCGCGTGGATCTGGAAGTCGGCCAGACCGCCTCGCTCGTCGCAGAGGCGCGGGATGCCCAGGGCAGGCCGTTCGACCGGCCGATCACGTTCCGGTCGGAGAACGCGGGAGTGGCGAGCGTCTCGGGAGGCGGCGAGGTACGGGCGCTGGCGCCGGGGAGCGCGGTGATCGTGGCGGCAAGCGACGGGATCGAGCAGCGCGCCATGGTTCAGGTCCGCGCGCCGGCACCGCCGCCGGCGAGGGACACCGCCGTGGGTCCGCCGCCCGCGCGAACGGTCACGTTCGCCGGCATCGCGGCGGGGAGTGCGCATACCTGCGCGGTGGCGTCTGGCGATCAGGCCATCTGGTGCTGGGGTGGAAACGACCGCGGACAGATCCAGCCGGGCTCCGGACAGGGAGCACGCATGCTCCAGCCGGTCTCCGTGACGGGGACGGCGGCTGAACTGGCGGCGGGCGCCGACCACACGTGCGCGCTGGCCGATGGCCAGGTGACGTGTTGGGGGCGTAACACCGAAGGGCAGCTGGGCACGGGCGACCTCAAGGCCACCCGGTACGCGGTTCCCGGCCTGCGCTTCGAGGAGATCAGTGCCGGTCCGGCGCACACCTGTGGCCTCACCACTGCCGGCCAGGTGTACTGCTGGGGCAAGAACGACATGGGGCAGGTGGGTGACGGCTCAACCAGTCGCCGCACCAAGCCGACGCCGATCGATGCGAGCGCCAAGTTCACGGCCGTCACCGTCGGCGGGTCGCATGCCTGCGCCCTGCGCTCGGACGGTGCAGCGGTGTGCTGGGGCAGCAACTGGAGTGGGCAGATCGGCAGCGACATGATCCAGTCGCTGCCCTCGCCGACGGGCGTGGGAGGCGGTGTGAAGTTCCGTCAGTTGGCGGCGGGTGGCGACCACACTTGCGGCATCTCGACTGCCGGCAAGCTGTTCTGCTGGGGCAAGAACTCCGCGGGGCAGGTAGGCGACGGGTCCAGAAGCCAGCGCAACGCTCCCCAGGAGGTGCAATCCAAGGAGAGCTTCACGCTGGTCGTGGCCGGGAAAGAGCACACCTGCGCACTAGCATCCGGCGGCCGCGCATTCTGCTGGGGACGCGGTCGGGAAGGCGAGATCGGCGACGGCGCCACCCAGGATCGGACGACGCCGACGGCGGTGCGCGGGGCCGAGGTGTTCGCGTCGCTTGCAGCGGGTGACCAGCACACGTGTGGCGTCACGAGGACCGGCGCGGTGCTGTGCTGGGGGGCGAACGCGGGCGGTCAGCTCGGGTCCGGCGGCAACCAGGCGGCTGCGGCGCCGGCGCCGGTCAAGCTGCGCTGACGCTCACCGGGTCCGGGCGCGGGGACTCGCGGGTCTGCGACGGCTCTAGGTCCCGGTCGCCGAGACCGAGACGCCGTACTCGCGCAGCGTGCTGCCGCACTGCAGGGAAAACGCGCCGCTCAGGCTCAGGACGCCGCCCACCACCTCACCTCGCAGGGTCAGCGCACGGTAGACCATGCAGCCCGCCGGTACCGGCGGAGCGCCGGTCAGGCTCAGGTCGCCGTCCACCGTGAGGAATCCCGACAGCGACTCGGTCGGTTGCAGCACGCAGGACCCCTGCGCTTCGAGGGTGTACGCGCCCGCGACCTCGCCATGGGCCTGCGTGTCGAGGGAGAGCGTCACCGGACACGAGATCTGCAGCCCCGGAACGATCGTGGTCCAGGTGCCGGCGTAGGTCCCCAGCACGTCGGGATACGGCGGCAGCGGATCGCCCGCCGTGCTGCCGGAGAAGCCGAGCGTCCACACGTGGTCTTCCGGACAGCGGTATGTGTACCGCGCCGACAAGGTGATGCTGCCGTCCCCGACGGTCCCCCGGAGACCGGTGTTCGGCTCCTTCAGGGTGCACAGGTGGGGGGTGACGAGCTCTGCCAGCGCCCGGACGGTCCGGTCGCCTCGCACCACGCCCGAGCCCGATATCAAGACGCCGTTGCAGGCCAGGCCTCCGGTGCCGTTCCGCCGGCGAATCTCGACGGTCGTGCGGAACACGCTGTCGGTCTGATCGCTGATCGTGAGGGCCGCGGGACATTCCGCGTGGGCGCCCTCCACGGCCAGGCTCCACGTGCCGAGGTACACGCCCTCGATATTGGGGATCGGCCCCGGTGCCTGATCGGCACAGGCTGCCGCCACGACGAAGGCGCCGAGTGGCGGGGCGATTCTCACGCGCGCCTCCTCGCGCCAGTTGATGCGGATTCGCTGGCGGGATCTGCCTCCACCGGCGCCCGCGTCGCGCTCCCAGGCGGAGCGGCCCGGAGATACTGCGCCGGCCAGCTCACGGGTCGGCCCAGCACGCGCCCGGCCCTGAGCGGCCAATAGGGGTCCCGCAGCATCTCGCGCGCCAGGATCACGAGGTCCGCTTGACCATTCTGGATGACCTCGTCGGCCTGGGCGGGCTCCGTGATCAGCCCGACCGCGCCGGTCGCGATCGCGGCCTCGCGCCGGATCCGCTCGGCGAACGGCACCTGGTAGCCCGGCCCCGCGGGAACCCGCGCGTGCGGTACGAGCCCGCCCGACGAGCAGTCCATCAGGTCCACTCCCAGGGCCTTGAGCGCGCGCGCCAACTCCACCGACTGTTCGATGTCCCAGCCCCCCTCAGCCCAATCGGTCACCGAGATCCGGACGAGCAGCGGTAGCGTCTCGGGCCACACCGCCCGCACGCCAGCGACGACCTCGCGCACCAGGCGGGTGCGATTCTCGAACGCGCCGCCGTAGCGGTCGGTCCGCCGGTTGGCGAGTGGCGAGCAGAACTCGTGCAGCAGGTAGCCGTGCGCGGCGTGGATCTCGAGCACGTGGAAGCCGGCCGCGCGCGCGCGGTGCGCGGCGTCGGCGAATGCGCGGACGATCGCGCCGATCTCGGCCTCGTCGAGGGCCCGCGGGTCCGGGTAGTCGTCGTCGAACCGCAGCGCGCTCGGCGCCATGACGCGTCGCCAGCCCCCCGCCGATTCCGGCACCGCGCCGCTGCCGTCCCACGGCCGATACGTGCTGGCCTTGCGGCCGGCGTGCGCGAGCTGCATCCCGGCGAGGCTCCCCTGTTCGTGAATGAAGCGGACGATCCGCGCCAGCGGCTCGACATGCGCATCGTCCCAGATGCCCAGGTCCTGCGGGCTGATGCGACCATCGGCCAGGACCGCCGTGGCCTCGGTGAACACGAGGGCGGCGCCACCCACGGCGCGGCTGCCGAGGTGCACGAGATGCCAGTCCGACGCGAAGCCGTCCCGGCTGGAGTACTGGCACATGGGAGACACGGCGATCCGATTGCGCAGCGTCACCGCGCGCAGGGGAAATGGGTCGAACAATCCGGACATGCGGCCCACCGTGGCTGCGGGAGAACTCTTTCGCAGACTAATGCCACGGGCGGCCCGTCAACAGGGGCGTGGCCGTCAGGCCCGGCGCGCCCCCCTCAGCCGTCGAGCCCCAGCACGCTCCGCAGCAGCACGTTCGCGCCGTTCACGATGTCGTCGGGACGTGAGAGCTCTCGGGGCGAGTGACTGATGCCGCCGACGCTCGGAATGAAGATCATCCCCATCGGACCGAGACGCGCCATGTCCTGCGCGTCGTGTCCGGCGCCGCTCGGCATGTTCTTTGTGGAGAGACTCAGGTCGTGGGCGGCACGCCGGATCGCGTCCCGCACCGCCGGGTCGCTCAGCGCCGGCACGTTCTCCGAGAGCCGCCGGAACGTGAACGTCGTGCCGTCCGCGCGGCCGATCGCGTGCGCCGCCGTCTCGATCCGCTGGTACAGCGTCGCGATCTTGGTGGCGTCGAGGTCGCGCAGCTCGAGGCTCAGACGCACGAGGCCGGGAATGACGTTCGGGGCGCCGGGCCGCGCCTCGATCCGTCCTACTGTGCCCACCTGGCGTCCCGGGACCGACATGACGATGCGGTTCACCTCCTGGATGAGCCGCGCTGCCGAGAGCAGCGCGTCGTGACGGCGGTCCATCGGCGTCGTGCCGGCATGGTTCGCCGCCCCCTCCACCGTGACCTCCCACCAGCCGATCCCGACGATCCCCTCGACCACGCCGATCTGAACGCCCTCGTGGTCCAGCACGCCACCCTGCTCGATGTGAAGCTCCACGTACGCGGCGATGCTGCCGGGCGCGCGCGTCACGCTGGCCAGCCGGTCGGGATCCCCACCGAGGAACGCGATCCCTTCGCGGATCGTCTTGCCACTCTGGCTCACTGCGTCGAGCCGCTCCGCGGTGAGGGCCCCGACCATCGCGAGGCTCCCGATCAGTCCGCCCTCTTCGTTCTGGAAGATCACGACCTCGAGCGGATGACGCGTGCGAATCCCCTGCTCGGCGAGCGCGTGCGCCGCCTCGATTGCCGAGAGCGAGCCCACCGGCCCGTCATAGTCTCCTCCATTGGGCACGGAGTCGATGTGCGAGCCAAACACGATGGGTGCCAATCCTGCGTCGCTTCCCGCCCGCCGGCCGATCAAGTTGCCGGCCGCGTCCGTCTCGACGTCGAGCCGCGCCGCCCGCATGAGGTCCATGGCGTACGCCCGGGCGGCACGGTCGGCCTCGGTGTAGGCGACGCGCTGGGCGCCGGCGTCCGTCTTCCCGATGGCGCCGAGGGCCCGGAGGTTCGTCAACAGCCGCTCGCGGTTCACGCGGACGTCGGCAGCCACCGATCGAGCTGGGCTGCGAAGACCTGACGCGCCCAGCACGCCAAGCATGGCGAAATTGAAGTCGCGGCGGTTCACGGGCCGACCTCCCTTGGGAATGCTGACCATATGGGGCGCGCCGCGGCGCGTCGCAAGGGCGGGGCAGCTCGCCTGGTGAGACCACGCCGCGCCCGCCATCTTGGGGCATGCCCTTCGCCAGTCCGCTGACGCTCGGTGATCGCGACGACTTCGCCCGGGTGGCCGACTATCTGCGCGCCGCGGCGTACGACGCCCAGACCGTGTGCGGTCGCTTGAGCGTGCCCGATCTGTTCGCGGTGGACGACCTGCCGCGGGAGACCATGCCGCTGCCGCCCGCCGCGGACGATCCGCTGGCGTTCCTCGTTCGCACATTCCTATTGCTCCAGCCGCTGCCGGAGGCGGCGCT
>Ga0153915_10000668_pt1 | contig 31568 bp, 30 predicted proteins | sample Opewatmetagenome_2_FD_107003 | JGI IMG/M metagenome (GOLD analysis project Ga0153915, IMG submission 107003) | Freshwater wetland microbial communities from Ohio, USA - Open water 3 Core 3 Depth 3 metaG | ecosystem: Environmental > Aquatic > Freshwater > Wetlands | place: USA: Ohio, Lake Erie... | reverse complement strand
GTCGTGCTGCAGGTCCGCGTCCATCACCGCCAGATAGGGCGCCGAGGAAGCAAGCATGCCCTCGACGCATGCGGTGGCAAGCCCCCGCCGGCCGATGCGGTGCAACACCCTGACACGCGGGTTCGATAGGCTAATCGACCTTACGAGCTCGGCAGTTTCGTCCGGAGAATCATCGTCGACGAAGATGACCTCCCAGGCAATGCCGGTGAGTGCGTGCTCGAGGCGACGCACGAGTTCCTCGATGTTCTCGCGCTCGTTGAAGGTCGGGACGATGACAGAGAGTTCCGGTCCGGTAGGGCTGATCATGGCTTCTGCAGCGCCTTCTTCTGGTCGAACTGTTGGCCGATGCCGACCATTTCCAGGCTAAGCGGAGCCGCGCGATCCGCAATCGCGCCCAGGTACTCGTAGATGACGACGTCCTTGTCCTCGTTCGGAAAGTTGGCTTCCGGGACAATTCGGGCCACTGGAAGGAAACGGTCCCGCCTTCCAAGCAACGTCTGCAGAGCGCGAATTGAGGGCAGGTCGGTCCAGAATCCCGTCTGCGCGATCACATAACGGACGCGGTACCTCCGCAGCATGCCCTCGATCGCGGTCTGCCCAATTCCGCGATCCTCGATTCCACGTTCGCGTTCGATCGCTACCCGCAACAGGAGCTTGTCGGCGCGCAGCACGCCGATGTCGTGGCGGGCCCCGGCACGGACGCTGAAAATGAAGTTGCCGTCCCGGTAGCCGTCGAACAGCACGTTGCTGTGGGCAGGAGCCCTCTTCAGCACATATCGGGCCGCTTCGTCGTAGCCGCGAACGTACTGCACGGGCTGAAACCAGGTCGAGGCAACGAGCGTGGCAGCGGCGAGGGCAAGACTGCAGGTGGCTCCCACAACGGGAGGCGTTCCGGCGAGAACCTGCCTCACTGCCAGCACGGCGAAAATCGGAAGCGGCAAGAGAATCATGAGGTCATGGCGCGGCTCGCGGACCATGATGTAGGAGAAGAAGAGATAGCCGATGCAGAACCAGGACAGGAGAAAGATGAAGGTCGCCCGAGGCAGCCGCCAATCGGGCCGTAGCGCGGCGCCGACCAAGTAAACAGCGGCCAGGATGACCGTGGGCCAGCCAAGTTGGCGCGGGAGCTGCTCGAGATAGAAGACCCAGGCCATTACAGACGTCCGCGATGCGTCGTTGCGCAGACTCCCGGCCACGGACTCGATGTTGACCTGGCCGAACTTGACCTGTAGCACGACAAGGGGAACTAGCAGCAACAGGAACATTCCAGCCGCGGCCCAGACGTGTCGATCGCGCAGGGCGCCTATGCCACGCTCTGCCAGTAGGCCGACGGCAAGCGCGCCGGCGACAAAGACGGGTGTCTGCTTGGTGTAGAGCGCCGCGAGGTACAACAGGACCGTAAGGTAGAGGAATACGGGACGCTTCTGCTCCAGGTAGCCGACGAACATCCATGCCGTCAGCGCGAGCCAGGCATAGGCCGGAATGCCGAGCATCACCTGGCGACCCCAGTAGGCCACCTCCGGCGCGGCCGCGAGCAGCATCGCCGCACTGATGGCGTAGCCAACGGTCATCCAGCAGCGCGCGAGCAAGTAGACTCCCAAGGCAAACAGCACGTGAAAGCTGCAGACCGTTGCCTGCGCGACCTCGTGGGAGAATCCGAACAGGCCGTAGGCACCCGCAAGAAACAGGTAGAAGAGCGGCGGATAGAACAGGATGCTCAGCGCCGGGTACTGGAGGTAGTAGTTGACGGCGAAGTCCCTGGAGCCACTAAAGGGCAACGCCACCAGGAAATCGTGGACGAAGAGACCGTTCAGCGCGTGCCGCGGCGCGTCGCTCCAGGAAAAGTCCTCTGCGGTCGGTGCGGTGAGATAAAGCGACAGTCCAAGCGTCGCCAGTGCGACCGCGACGAATGCAATGCTCAGGTGATATTTGACTCTCGCTTCCAAGCGTCCTCCCGATCACCGCCGAACCCGCTGCCAACATCGCGCCTGCAATGCGCGCTTAGAACAAACATGAAGGCGTACGGAGATTACAGCTTTCTGACAGCCAGCCAGCGTTCCAGCATCATGATGACCCAGATCATGATGCCAAAATAAGTAGCGTGACTGGTTTCGTGTTGACGTAGCAGCTCCGTAATATAGTCCGGCTTGACGATCCCGCGGCGCCTGAATGCGTCAAGGCTGTCGTGAACCAGTCCCGCCAGCGGCTTGTGGTCTCTGAGCCACAGCCCGAATGGCATGCCGAATCCGTGCTTGGTTTTGGCAAGGGTCTCGGGCGGCAGGAAGTCCTTTAACGCTTGCTTGAAAAAATACCGCAACTTGAGCCCCTTGACCTTGAACGACGGCGGGAGTTCGCCGGAGAACTCGACCAGCGCATCGTCGATGAGCGGATAGCGCACTTCGATGCCGGCGACCTCGCACATGCGCGAAACCTTGCGCAAGTCGTTGTCGGCCAGCGTGAACTGAAGATCCAGGTGCATCATGCGGTTGACCGGGGAGACCGATGCCGCACGTTGGTAGGCTTCGCGCTGCAACGCCAGCGGCTGGCTCGCGTCCACCTCGGCCAGGAACCCCGGCTCGAATATGTCGGCCAACGGCGAGCGCTGCAGGAAGTTGTACGACTCCAAGCGGTCCGGCAGCGGAATCGACGCTTGGCGAACGTAGCTCCCGAGCTTTCGCAGCGGCGCAAGCCGATCGGCGCCGGGCGTGCCGAGCGCAAGGGGCTCGATCAGCCCGCGCCGCACTGCCCGAGGAACTGTACCGTAAGCCTCGAACAGCTTTTGCTTGGCGTATCGGGCATTGCCGCCGAAAATCTCGTCCCCACCGTCTCCCGCGAGCAGTACCCCCACGCCGTCGGCGCGCGCCATCCGGGCACAGTAATAGGTGGGCACTGCGGAATCATTGCCGAACGGCTCGTCGTAAGCCTGCGCGATGATCGGAATCGCGTCCACTACGTCCTGCGGCGTCACGTAGTACTCGTGGGCGCTGGTGGCGAAGTGGCGCGCCGTGATCCGGGCGTACCGCATCTCGTCGAAGCCCTCGGCAGCGAAGCCGATCGAGTAGGTCTTCGCGGGCTTGCCGCGCAGCTCGGTGAGCAGCCCCGCGACGGTCGAGCTGTCGGTGCCGCCGCTCAGGAACGCGCCCACGTCGGCGTCGGGGCCGATGGCGCGGCTCGCCGCTTCGCGCAGCAGCTGGCGGAAACGCGGCATCAGGGCGTCGAACGATTCCTGGTTGTCGTCGTCGTAGTGCAGTTGCCAATAAAATCGCCGCTGCGCGGTGCCGTTGCGGAACGTGAGGCATTCGCCGGGGCGCAGCTTGTGGACCGCCGCGTAGATGGTGCCCGGGGCCGGCACCACGTGGCAGTAGAGGTAATCGAATATCGCCTGCCGGCTCAGCGTGCGCCCTACGTCGGGATGCGCGGCGACTCTCGCCGCGCTCGAGCCGAACACCAGCCGGCCGGCCGGCCGGGCGTAGCACAGACTCCGGATTCCCATGCGATCTACGGCGAGGAGGCCGCTCGCGCGGTCCGCATCGACGATCGCGACGGCAAACGTTCCGGCCATTCGCGGTAGGCACTCGTCGCCGTGACGCCGATAGGCCTCCGCCAGCGCCGCCGAGTTGCCATGCTGCGCGGCGATCGCGGCCAGATCGGCTGAATGCCAACGGGCGCGGCCCTCGACGGCGACGAGGAGCGAACCGGCCCGATGCGTGCTGACCGGGACAATCCCGGGCCGGGATGCGATCGCGCTGCCGCCGGAAAGTATCGGTTGCTCCGCTGGGAGATCGTTTCCGGCCTCGCTCGCCAGCATCTTGGTCAGGATGGATGCCCTCCCCGTGGACTCCGGGGAGCCGTCGATCCATCCGCAAAATCCACCCATAGTCCGTTTTACCTAATCGATCTCGTCAATATCCGCGCGCGCCGGCGCCGCCGGACAATCATCCTATAATGCCTTCGGCACTCTGCGAGAGAGAATTGAGCGAACTGCTGCTGAAGGTGAGCAAGACGCTGCGCTACCACGGCCGACGAGCCATGACCGCCGCGCGCGGCGCCTCGTGGGACCGGTCCCGGCGGCTGCTCGAGAAGCCGATCTTCGTCGTCGGCTGCAGCCGCGCTGGCACCACGCTGGTCTATAAGACGCTTTCGGAATCGAAGGAACTCGGCAGCCTCCAGCGGGAGACCCACGATTTCTGGATCGCGCTGCACCCGCTTGCAAAAAAGGACTGGCGCAGCCACGCGCTGGATGCTTCGGATGCGAGCCCGCGCGACCGCGAGATCGTATCGCGCTACTTCTTCTCGCAGACCGGCAGGCTCCGCGTCGTCGACAAGAACAACCAGAACGGGTTGTGTGTGGCCTACCTTCACGCACTGTTCCCGGACGCGCATTTCGTCTACATCAAGCGCAGCCCCGGGGACAACATCCATTCCCTGATTGAAGGCTGGGGCAGGGCAAAAGAATTTGCCACTTGGTCGGAGGACCTGCCCGCCGAAGTCCGCGTCGAGGGCGGCCGCTATCGGCGCTGGTGCTTTTTCTTGTTCGACGGCTGGCAGCGCTACGTGAACGCGCCGATCGAGGAAGTCTGCGCCGCGCAATACGTGGCCACGAACCGCGCCATCATCGATGCCTCGAAGGCGATCCCCCCTGCCCAGTGGACCGAGATCCAGTACGAGGACCTTGTGAGGAACCCCGTAGACGGGTTCCGTGGAGTGTTCGAATCCTGTGGACTAGCGTTCACGGTGGAGCTCGAGCGCCACTGCGAAAACGTGCTGTCGACGCCCTACAATGCGTTTTCCGCAATCCGCATCGACAAGTGGCGCGATCAGGAAAACCGGGATCGAATCGAACGCGTTTTTTCTATTATCGCGCCGATTGCGGTGGAAATGGGCTATCGCGTCTAGGTATCGGTGCGCGGCGGGTTCCCGATCCGGAGCAAGACTAGTAGGAAAGGCGCCCTTCCTTCTCCATCGGCACCGGATTACCGGAGTGAAAGAGCTGTAATCGATCGCTGAACAGAAAGGAGCCGTCTGGATGAGGACAACGTGGATCGACTTGGCAGAGTATGTGCTTTGGGTGCAAGGTGTAGACGAACAGCCCAGGGGGCTGTGCAGCGACTGAAGCGCAGTCACGTGCTGCCATAGTTCGCCAGGCTCTGGCACTGCCTGATCGGATGGACGCCTGCGCCAGCGCGCCCTCTCGACGGGCGACAAGGGTTTGCGAACTGGGCCATAGGGTGTTTCTCATGGATTCTCAGTACAGTCAGGCCATATGTCGAGACCGGCAAGAACGACCGCGATGTCGCCGACGTAATCTGCGATGCAGTGACCAGTCCAGACATGGCTTTGGGCCGCTGAAGGCGCCCGAGTAACATGCAGTGCTCGCGGGATATCGAGTTCGTTAGGGCTTTGTACGAGGCTGGACCGCGCGGGCTAACCAGATCCTTCGCGGGCTGTAGGTAGGATTCGAGGTTGGAACTCCGAAGGGTATCGCGGATATATTGGCGAGAGCGCGCCGCTGATCCTGGAGGACACAGAAGCTGCCCTGCCGAATATGGCGGGGTTGATCCGTTGGCAGCGGGAGCATCTGCGGGAACCTGGCCGTGAACCCATGGAGATGGCGTGATGACCCAGGCTTTCCCATTTGTCCAGGCGCGCCGACGATAAGATTCGAATGCTAATCTAAGCATTTCATATTCCGACGACAGCGGATGCACCGGCGCGATGATTAACGCGCTGCGAGCGGAAATGGAACGGTCAGTGCTTCGAAGGCGCGGGAGCTGTCGGCGCAGAATCGAGGGCTGTCGCAAAGCGTAGCTTAATGAACGGCACTAAGCGCTGCGTTGTGCCGGACTTGAGTGTTCTAACCTGTGCCGCGCTGGCGGCTATTCGCGCAGCGGGCCGGTGTTAACCGGTGCGTTACGCATGTCGCCGGCCGAACGGCTCGCGCCAGGGATCGCCCCGGCTAGCATCTTTGCTTCACGGGCTGCGGTGCTCTGTGTCGCCGCCAAATTCATTAGGCAAGCCTAGGGAGGAGCAGCTGTCGTGGACTTGAAAGCACCTATCAAATCAATTCTTCGTAAGGCCGGCTTTGATATCGTACGGTTTGTACCAGAGTTGAATCGACCTTTCGCGATCCTGCCTCTAATTGTCCGAGAACATATCGCTACCGGCGAGCCATTCTTTTTCGTACAAGTCGGCGCCAACGACGGGGTTGTAGACGATCCATTACGCGATCTTATTCTTCAGCATCGTTTACAGGGGTTATTAATCGAACCGTTACCCGATCTCTTTGACGAGCTCAAGCGCAACTACATGGATCAGCCCCAGCTCCTCTTCGAAAATGTGGCAATACTAAGTCGCGATGGGACTATTCCAATATATCGAGTTCGCAATGATGCAGTCGTCCATCATCACTGGCATGGCATCGCAAGCTTTAACCGGGAGAATCTGCTGAAGCAGGGAGTGCCGCCAGAGCATATAGAAATCCTTCCTGTTAAGGGCGTTTCCCTGAAATCTCTCTTAGCCAAGCATGGAATTAAAACGGTCACTCTGCTACAAGTAGACACCGAGGGATACGACTTTCAAGTAATTAGCTCCGTGTTCGACGCCGGAATCTTTCCCAAAATAATAAATTATGAGCATTGCTGGTTGGTCCCGACCGTCCGGTTCAGATGCAAGCAGATGCTCGATACGTACGGTTATCAATTCGTGGAGGTTGGAAAAGATACGCTTGCCGTCCGCCAGGCTAGGCGCGAATGAGCCACTGACCTGAGTCGGTTTCTTGCAGCCATTCGATCAGCGGCTGCGCTTCGCGAAGATCCCGAAACCGCCCCCCGTTTCAGACATTCGTGCCGCAGCTTTCTGGTGACGCTTTCGACGAATCCGTGTGCCAGGGCCTGCTCGGCAGAACGAAGGCCGGGGCGACCCTCCTGACGCGCAGCTAGCGCATGACGATGCTCCGTTCCCTCATCGGATCAACGCGGGCTTGCCAGACAGCCGCATCAGCCGCGAGAACACGAGGACCACGTCCTGGCTCGTGATGGAGCGGGCAACCTCGATAACCAGGCGCTCGTAGGTGTGCTCATCCAGCACGCACAGCAACTGGACCGCTCTGCTCCCGGCGAAGCGATCGTGCAGGAAGCCATAGCACTAGACGCTGTCAGCATGCGTCGCACCCGGCAGCCTGATATCGGTGCCGCAGCGCGGCGCCGTGGTCTTCGCCTCGGGAGTTGCAGCACGAGCTGCTTCCACGGGCGCCTCACTTGGCACACCGGCTCACATCCAACCACACCGCCGCCCTTCGGTGGCCAAGCGCGGCAGCTGCTGGGTGCTCTCGGTCAGACGATCGCCAAGGGGTTGTACTTCTACGGCTACCCGAGCTCGTTGCCCGTCAGCCAGCGGCTAAACCCTAAATATCGGCACTCCGCGCGCTCCGATACGCCCCGGCTCGACACCGCCTCGAGCGCTTACCTCCTCCCAGCCGGAGTGCTCATTTTTTCGCTGAACGCCTTCGCGTTTTCAATCACCGGCATCTGCTCGGCCAGGATCTTCTTCAGCTTTGTGTTCTAGGCCTCCAGCGACTTGAGCTTGCCTGCATCCCGCACATCCAGCCCCCAACGCGCCGTCGGCATCGGAAGAACGTCTGCTTAATGATGTTATGCCTCCGGCTACCTCCAGGATCTGCGCCCCCGGCGCTTCCGTTTTCCCGAGATTCTGAATCACTTGTGCTCCGGGAAACCACTTCCCCGTCTGCAAGTCCTCCATCAAACAAGCTACGATGAGGACTCACAAACTGGCTCGCTACAATTTACCGGCTCAGGCCAAGAGTGATATTGACTCGTCAACTATGCGGCTGAGATGAAAGTCGGTCCGATAATAATCGCCTTATGGCTACTGGGCTCAGCGGGGATCGTGAGCTACGCGTTTAGGCGCGCGTTGTTGCGCCTTTGGTCCGAGCCCGTTTTGTCGCGCCCCGTCCTAATCATCGAAAGCGATGATTGGGGGGCCGGGCCGTTATCGCAAGCCAAGTCCTTGGATGCGGTCGCCGAAATTCTGACCAAGCACCGAAGCCGATCCGGAAGGCGCCCGGTCATGACGCTCGGTATAGTTCTCGCGGTGGCCGATACCGTCCGAATTCGGCAAAGCCAGCTACGCGAATACTATCGAGTAACGCTTGCTGAACCTCAATTTTCAGAAGTGTTGGCGTCGATTCGCCGAGGAGCGGAGGCGGGGGTATTTAGGCCGCAGTTACACTGCATGGAGCACTATTGGCCGGAGACGTTACTTTCAGTCGCCAGGCGCGATGCTGACGTCCGGTCCTGGCTTACTAAGACCGGCCGGCCCCTTACCGAGGAATTGCCCTCACATCTACAGAGTCGCTGGGTGGACGCTTCGGCGCTACCGTCGACGATGCTCGCGGAGGCCGAAGTGGCTTGCGCGGTCGCACAGGAGGTCGCTATGTTCACCGAGATTTTTCAACTGCCGCCAACTGTGGTTGTCCCGCCTACGTTCGTGTGGAGCCCCGCTGTCGAGGCGGCTTGGGTCGCGCACGGTATCCGAATTATCGTTACGCCAGGCCGAAGGTACGTCGGGCGTGACGCTGATGGAAGCTTGGTGCCTGAGTCACAAGACTGCTACAACGGCGAGACGGGCGCATCCGGCGCCATGTACATTGTGCGTAACGCATATTTCGAACCTGCTCTTGGGCACCGAGCGGAGGACGCGTTGGATGCTTTGCAAAGAAGAACGCGCGCGGGACGCCCTACGTTGCTGGAAACGCATCGCTTCAATTTTATTGATGAAACGTCCCATGCACGCAAGTCAAGGGCGGAACTTGGACGACTGCTGGTCATGGTGCTCGACACGTTTCCTGAGGTTGTTTTTATGTCGACAGAGGAGCTGGTCGCCGCGATCAGAGATCGCGATCCTCTCCTGATCGAGACGCGGACAGGAGCTCGCTTTCGCGCATGGTTGAACCGCTTGGCAGAACTCCCTAGGTTCAAGAAAATCGCGTGGTCGACCGGCCTAATCGCTCCTTGGTGGCTTCTATATTGGATCGCGGGCAGGTCGCGCCATGCGGCCCGGAGAGCAAATCTTGGCGAGCGTATGGGACGTTGAATGGATGAACCAACTTTTTCGGTGATAATTCCCGTCCACAATGGCGCCCAGACAGTTCGTACGGCGTTGCTGTCAGTGCTCGAGCAGACTTGGCCCGCACATGAGATCATCGTTGTGGATGACGGTTCGACGGACGAAACTGCGCAGGTAGCAAGGGCGTTCGGAAACCGCATCAGATATCTTCACCAGCCTAATTCTGGCGTTTCAGCAGCACGAAACACCGGGGCCTCGTTGGCCACTGGAACGTGGCTCACCTTCCTCGATGCCGATGACTGGTATTACCCTGACCGCTTGCGCTGGCACGGAGAGTGGATCCGGCGCGACGCGAGCTTGGACTTTCTTACAGGGGACTACGAATATCGCCGCCCGGATCGAAGTCTGATCAGTCGGTCGATGGAGATTACGGAGGCAGGCACCGCGCTGCTCGAAAAAGCTCATGGCATGCGCGAGGTGGTTATGGAATTGGATGAGATGGCACTGTTTATCGACAACCATTTCGGGGACACGCATACCCTGAGTGTTCCGCGCCGCACGTTCTTGGCGTTGGGGGGATATCCCCTCGGCCGCGCGGTATGCGAGGACGTCAATTTCTTGATTCGATTGTGCGCGAGGAGCCGTCGCGCAGGGGTGATCTGCGAGCCGATGGGCGTCTATTTGATTCACCCGAATAGTGCGACGCGGGCTGATCCATTGCGCTCACAACTGCTCACGGTGGAGGCTCTGCGTCCACTGAGGAGCGAGCTCGCGAACGCGCCTGCCGCAATCAGGCATGGTTATTGCGCCAGATTGCGAAGGGCTCGGCTGAACTTAGCTTACGCCCTCCTGAGGCAGCGCAAAGGTATGCGTGCGGTAGGGGCCGTACTCGTCTCATTGTTGGAAAACCCCGGGCTGGCCGCGTTGCATGATGTTGCGTCTATTCTGTTGGGGGCGCTTCAGCGGGCAGTACGATAACCTGATAGTTGTGTTACGTGCCATCGGGGGAGCCTTAGCGCTGGCGAGGATCTGAATTTGCAGTCGCGCACATGTGGGCAGTACTCGATGTCAAACTTTATGGGATGAGTCTATGTCGGCTAATCGCAACAGTGCGATGCTTTATTTGTTGGCATTCGCTTGCTTCTCCGCTAATGCAGTGGCTCAGACGGAGGCGCCCGCCTACAGACCGCCCGCGAGCGAGGCGCTCCAGACCCCTCGCTTCTGCTGGAAGGAGTTTATGGGGGAGAAATTTCGCGGCCCCGAATACAGTATTCCGCGCGAAACGTGCGGGAGCTGGGCGAATCACTACTGCTCCGGCTTGATTCAGCTTAACCGAGCGAATAGGACTATCGGGAACGAAGGCAGGAAGCGAGTCGAACTATTGAGTGCCAGGGAGAATACGCTGTACACCCTGCGCGGAATACGAGGCTACCCGCACTGCCCGATTCGCGCGCACGTTGAGAACACCCTCCGCATAATTGACGCCGAGCTGAAAACGTTAAGGTAGGCGGTAGCCGAAGCTGTACTGTAGCGCTTTCGGCTGCGTGCACGAAGATATCGACCTGTGCCGCTGGCTTCACGTCAGGCGGGGCAACATCTCGCGATAGATCCCAACACCCCAGTGACCGCGAATGCCGACCAACCGCTACCTAGTCTTGACAGAGCTTTTCCTGCCGACCAAGGGAGGCACTGCTGTCTGGTTTGACGAGGTCTACCGACGCATCGGCGGTAAGGATCTCCATGTCATCACGGCGGACGTGCCCGGCGCTGAAGAGCATGACGCGCGGCACCCGAATTTTGTGCACCGCCTGCGCCTGCGACGTCATTGGTGGCTGTGGCCGGAATCCCTCGGGATGTACGCAAAACTCTTGGTAACGGCGCTCGCGGTTGCGCTGCGCCACCGCTTCGATGCCGTCCATGCGGGGCGCGTGCTTCCCGAGGGGCTTGTAGGGTGGTTAGCGGCACGATTGATCAGGCAGCCGTTGCTCATCTATTCGCACGGCGAGGAACTGACCACCTGGCGACAGCCCGTGAAGATGCGGATGATGACGTGGACGTATCGGCATGCGGACCTGATCATTGCCAACAGCGAGTTCACGCGCGATGAGCTAGTCAAGCTCGGCATAGCGGCCGAAAAAATCAGGATCCTGTATCCGGGAGTGGACGTAGATCGGTTTCGTCCCGGCCTGCCTTACGACGATTTGAAGGCTGACATTGGAGTGGAGGCGGGGGAGCATCTTATTGTTTCGGTTGGGCGTCTAAGTCGACGCAAGGGATTTGATCAAGTCATTCGCGCGCTACCGCTGTTGCTGCACCGGGGTCTAGCAGTGCACTTTGCGGTCATCGGAATTGGGGAAGACCGGGATTATCTGCAAGCGCTAGCGGGGGAATTGGGCGTATTCGACCGCGTTCATTTCCTCGGGCACGTCGAGCCGGCTGACCTGCCGCGGTGGTACAACGCGGCGGACGTAGTCACAATGCCCAACCGGGAGATCGACGGTGATACCGAAGGCTTTGGAATGGTGTTCCTTGAAGCTGCCGCCTGCGGAAAGCCTGCTGTCGCGGGTCTCGCGGGCGGCACGGGTGCGGCGGTAATCGACGGCGTGACTGGACTGCGAATTGACGGCGCATCCACCGAGGCTGTCGCCGATGCGCTGGGTCGCCTCCTCGCGGATCCGGTGCTGGCGCGGGAATTAGGGGAGCACGGTTACGCCAGGGCCTTGCGTGACTTTTCGTGGGAGCGGGTTGCCGAGAAGACGCGAAGCCTGCAGCCGGATCTTCTTCGAAGTTAGGCTGGGCTGTGCTTCGGATTGTGCGTAGTCAACTGGCTTAGGGCTTTCAACCGAGCTTGTCTAGTGTGGCCTGACCTGATCGGTACTCTGCTCCCGCAATTGCATGAACACGATGCTGGCGCCGGCAGGACATATGCCCCCGGCAACAGTGAGGGGATGAAGTAACTCTCGATCGACCTAGTGTCAAATTCGGGCGATGCTCATTACCATGAGCACTCACAAACTCGCTGGCTACAAGATGCGCGCTCAGTCTATAGGTGTAACCAAGTGTTCGCGACAGCAATGCAACACAGTCAGTGGCAACGCTGCGCAGAGGTACGAATTCAGGTCTCCCCTAATCACCCCGTCACTCGCTCGTCATTCAGCAAGAGTCATATACGACTTTGGGGCAAACAATGGCGATGACGTACCCTACTACTTGAAGAAGGCGGACATTGTTGTTGCTGTTGAAGCCAACCCGCTGCTGGTAGCGCAAATCAGAGAAAGATTCAGCAAAGAACTGAATGCTGGAAGACTGATTGTTGAGAATTGCGCACTGACTACTGAGCCAAGATCTAGTGGGGTGACTTTCTATCTTCACAAATCTAACCACGTTAGAAGTCAATTCCCGCGGCCGGCTGATTCGGTACTAGATGACTACGAGGAAATTGTCGTGCCGTCTGAGAACGTTGTTGATCTGATTAAGACTTACGGCGAGCCTTTCTACATAAAAATCGACGTTGAGCATTACGACCAAAATATATTGGAACACTTATTTCTTCATGATATACGACCCCCATTCATTTCTGCCGAATCGCACTCTATAGAAGTCTTTTCGCTGTTCGTCGCATTGGGAAAATACAAGTCGTTCAACCTCGTCGATGGCGAAACTGTTGCGACAAAGTATAGAAACCATATTATTAAGACTGACGATCGCGAAGAGATCTATTCATTTCCGCATCACTCAGCGGGACCATTCGGAACAGACATTCACGGCCCATGGATGACAGCGAACAATTTTTTTAGATTGCTGGCGTTTGAGCAACTTGGGTGGAAAGACGTACACGCAACAACAATGATAGAAGCCGATCCCGCATGTGCACCGCAGCTTGGAGAGTATTTTCGGAAAGCAATCAAGTCTACTATTGCATTCGCACTTAGGAAGTCGATCCAAGCACCAATGCACCTATTCGAAGAAAAGTCAGCGCGTATTGTTCGATGGCTAAGGAGCTGGCATAAATAAATGCTCACATGCGCCTCAGCACCTTTCAAGCCACCAAATCCAAACAGCCCAGGGGAGCGCAGGCACAGGACCGGAAACGCTGTGACTCGAGTTGGTTTCTTGTAGCCAGTCGGGTCGTGGGTCGGGCTTCTATTGACGTGCCGCGGATTTGGCACGGAATTTAATTGGAGTTCAAGGATGAAGGCCCTGGGCTTTCTCGGGATTGGCGCAGGCGAGGGGCGAAACCCTAGAAGCGAGCCCTCCTCTGGGTTCCTCGGAGATCGGATGGCCAAGCGAGCGGTGCGTGCCCTCGGTCGACGGAATACTTCAAATAATCGGGATGATCCGCCGAAATGCGGCAATCTCAGGAAATGCCCGAGAGAATTTCTTGCAGCGCGGAAAGGTCAACGTCGAAGTTGTCGTTGCGATCCTGTTCGTTGCTGCATAAGAACCAATAGCGATGTCCGCGGGCTTTGCTGAGAAAATAGTAATGAGGGAGCATTGTGCGGCAGGGGTGGAGCTCGACGACATCGACATCGTCGCAAAACAAGAGGTTTGTCAGACCGGCACCGTGTGGAGACACGACGGCTACTGCATCATGCATGGCGGAAATTTGTGCCTCGAGCGGAAGTTGTTCGAAGATGACGGGCTCAAAGCCGTACTTCTCCAGTAGTCGAACAACAGATTCCTCATTCTTTATCCGGCGACCTTTGGTTTCGTGCCGCCAGGTTCGAGCGGCGCGGGAAATATAGAGACGTCGATTTCGGTGGGACCGACGCTGGGGGCGTACGTGAGCGTTCAGAAACTCTACAAATCGCTGTGGCAGAAATCCGCACATCTGGCGGCTGGCGTAACTGGCGAAGACGAGTTCATCGGGTCGATACAGCGCGTTCGCGGCGACCTGCGCAAGTTTCGCACTTGGGGGGAGCAGCCGATCGAGAAACCAGGCCTCATACGAGCTAAGCGGTCCTGGCACGATGATCCGGATCTCGGCTTTGGACAGTGCAGGGTCGTGTAGCGCCAGCAGCCGCGGAAGGTTATCCACCAGCGTATGGTAGTAATTGTTGGCTGGAGATCGCAGTACGATACAGCGCCCACGTATTCGTGACGCGGGCCTGAGATACATTCCTTTCCAGGCGTAAGTCCATGCCGGGTGCACCCCAGGATGTTCGAGATGGATGTTGTCGGACTCAGCGACAATCCTGCCACGCCGCGCCAGGACGACGTCATTTGGAATAGCGTCGGTGTAGTAAAGAGCACCTTCCGCGAGTGCCCACCAGGCGGCAGGCGATTCGTAGCGCGACGCTTGGAGGTGACGTGCCTCCGGCGCCAACGGCAACGCAAGGCACTCGGGCGTAGCCGCGCTTTCTGGCTCAAGATAGACGTGTCGTTTCGAGAAGGGCCACGCGGTCTCGAAAGTTACGCGCGCGACAAGGGCGTCTCGGACGCGAGTTTTGATCTGATCGAACATTTACCTAAACCGGCACATGCGCAAGTCCTCGCGTAGAAGACCGCGTTCGCTATCCCTGGAATGAACTTGGTTCGTGGGCGATCTTGCGGTTCATTGCCCCGCAAGGAAGTTCACCTGATTGCCGGCAAGGTCTCACTGATCATCCGCCTATATAACAACGGCGCCCTGCTCTTGGGCGATTGCATAGCGAGCGCGATAAGCCAGACATGCAGACGCTAAAATCACTACCGTAAACGACGGATCATCCGACAATAGGTTAGAAATCCTGCGCAAGTATGCGGCAGGGGAGTAAAGCACAGATCACGAAAGCGCACGGCCGGCGCTGGCGAGACACCGCGGGGTTATGGCCAGCAGTGGGGAGTTTATCGCGTTCCTCGACCAAGACGATGTCTGGGACGCGAATAAGCGGGAGAGGCAACTGGGCGCTTTCTCTACGTTCGAGATGTCTGCCGGATTAGCGCAGGCGGTCCTCAATCTGGAAAGATCCGTCGTAGAAAGGCAGGTGCATCGAAAGGCTCCCGCCCTTAATTCGGGACACGCGCCTTAGAGCGGGATTAGCAACGGCGCGGGGCATGGCAAGCGGGACGAAGTGACTCACGGCGTTCGATGCAATCAGGCAACTATCCGTCAAAGTCCCTAAGCGGCGATGCCTGGCTAGGGCTTGCTCCCACACTCTGCTACAAGATGCCGCGAAAGAGGTTAGCCAAGATCGGCGGTTTAGGGCAAGCTGGACGCGCAACTCGCGAGATCGTGACCGGGCGCCTTGGTCACTATTGGGGCGGGACGGATGCCGGCGTCCTCGCGAGCACGTTCTAGCGTAGGCGTGTCACGGCTTCCGCATCACCCCCAGGGCCCGAGCCATCGCCCCAAGGGGCAATTTGAGTCGCGGGATGGAGGGTTGAATCGTCTCGCTTGTCCACCATGCGCGCACGCAAGCGCTCACTTCACCACGCTGTGAATGGTAATAGGCGAGGTCAGCGGCGCCACGGCTCGCGGCATCGCGAAGCAGGCTGCGGGTCGTGGCCGGGATCGGGAACGGTGGATCGCGATAGAGTCGCAGCATCGCCTCCAGTCCAGATTCGAGATGGTCCCGCCTACGATCCGTACGCGATGAGAGCCCTTGTCCATCGACGCGCTGCCGGTAGAGCGGCTCGTGCAGGAGGCCGCAACGTGAAACCATTGCCGCTCTCCATGCCCATTCGCAATCCCAAAGCAAACAGTCCGGAGAATAGCCACCGATCCGCTTGAACGCGGCCCGGCGCGCGACCGGCCGCTGAAAGTGCATGGGTACCCGACGAAGCAGTGCGGGCAAAAGCCCGTCTCCAAAAAGCAGCAGATTTGGTTCTAAAGCGCTTGGACGAGCTTCCGCGAACGTCCGAGCCAGCGATTCACCATGGGTGCGCTCGCCATGCGCGGCCGCACTCCCGAACCACACCACTCCCATGAACAGGACGTCTATTGCGGGATATCGGTCCAGTACTGCGACTGAACGTTCGAGGTATGCGGGATCGTAAAGGTCGTCATCATCGAGAAAAGCAAGAATCTCCCCCCGGGCCACCTCGAGCCCGGAGTTTTTTCCTGATGCGCCGCCGCGCGGCGAATCATGCCGTATGCCGCGGAGCTTGGGATACCGACGGACGAGCGTGTCGAAGTCTACCGGCGGCATCGAGGCGTCATCGATGACGATTACCTCCCAATCCCGATAATGTTGCGCCTCAAGGCTTGCCAGTGCCTCGTCAAGCAGGCCCGGTCGGTTATGCGTCGGCAAAATCACCGAAACACGCGGCGACGTCAATATGCTTCCACGCTCTGATTCCACGACGGAGTCATCCTCATTCAGCGGTCGGGGCGGTCTTATGGTAAGAAAACTGCCTAACTATCACTTTGCGTGGCACCAATCCACTCCGTAAGGTGCCTCTGCAATTCCAGGACGACATCCGGATGCGCCTCTGCGACGTCATGCCGACAAGCTGGGTCGGCCGCCAAGTCGAATAGCGCGTACAGAGGCCCGTTCGTGGTTGGCTGATAGGTCAATTTCCAGGGGCCTAGCCGCACCATCCGGTCCTTTGCCGTAATGATCGCCTCCCGATATTCCGGCTTAATGGCAAGGGTACCGCTGAGCTTGTCCGGGACTTCGAGCAGATCGAGCAAGCCGGGGTAGCGCAGGTGATTTTCGGGCATGCCAGGCAGGTCGGTCAGCCAGATCCCGGTCTCGTTGAAGGCTGCAAGATTCATATCGATCGCCTTGCCGTTGAGGTAAGGCAGAAGGGAAATGCCGTCCATGCCTCCGGGTCGAGCGATGCCTGCCAGTTCGAGCAAGGTGGGCGCCACGTCGATCGTGCGCACGACCCGCGCGCAAGAGCCTGCGCCCTTGATCCTTGGGTCGGCGATTACCAACGGCACGCGTGCGCTGAAGTCTCCGCGTACGCTGTTGCCCTGGCCCCAGGTCTCGTGCTCGAAGAACTCCATTCCATGATCGCTGTAGATGACGAAAATGGTGTTGTCTGCGAGGCCGCACGCCTTTACGTGCTCCACGATTCGTTTTGCCTCGTCGTCGAAGTTTCTGACGCAGCCGTCGTACAGGTCGATGATCTGGTCCAGATCGAAGTCCTTCTTGCTGTCTCCCTGACGGCGGATGACTTCCCATGGATCGGTCAGTCGCGCCATGACGAACTTCGACTCGCCGACGTAATCCTTGTCGGACCAGAGCGTGTAATACGGATACTCCGAGCCGAAGGGCGGGTGGGTTGTGGACATGAATACGTTGAGAAAAAAGGGCGCATCGTGCGCGGCGAACTGGCTGATCAAGGCGCGCGCGTCGCGCCCGACCAGGCTGGTAAGCGGTATGCCAGCGAGGTAGTAGAGCTCCGGCAGAAAGTATTTTCCGAAGCGATTGTGCGTAAACAGCGACAGAAACAGCCGCAAATCCTTGGGTCCCTGGCGGATCAGGTACTTGATGTTCCATTGATCGTCGGGGAGATCGAGGATCTCGAAGCCGAGCGGAAACTTGCCGAGGTCGCCGCCGCACCAGTCGCTCACGGCAGCAGTACGGTAGCCGTGCCGGGCGAGGATGCCCGCCAGCGCGGGAACTGCCAGCCGGGTGCCCGCATCACCGATGAAGTTGTCCCGGATGCCGTGACGGTGGGGCCACGTTCCTGTCAGCAGCGATATCAGGCTGGGCGCGGTACGTGCGCAGGGCACATAGCAGGCGGTGAACAGGGTTCCATTGGTTGCGAGCGAATCGATGAACGGCGTGAGGTTGCGGGAGTACTCCCGCGCACCGATGCGGTCGGTGCGAAGCGTATCGGAACCGATCATCAAAATATTCGGGAATCGCGAGGCTTTGCCGGTCGCCACCTGCGGTGCCCGATTCGCTGAGAGCGCCACGATGGCCAATGGTCCGATCAGAGCCATCAACAGGAAGCCGGCTCCAGGCAGCGTGTCTCCAAGCGCGGCCAGCCGCCACCCGCTTCCGGCAAGTATGGCGATTGAAGAGGCGCCGAGCACCCATTGCACCGCGAGCAGCCGGTTCGGCGTAAGTTGCCGCCACGCCGGATAGAGGCGGCTGCTGCGGTAGTGATATGAGGCCGCGATGCTGCCGGGCAAGAAAAGCAGATGGCGGAAAAACTGTAGTGCGGTAACGATCAACACCCCAGAAAACGCGGCCGCAACCGCCGCCGGGAATCGAACCGCCGCGCCAAGCAACACTGCCGTTGCGCCATAGAGCAGAACGCCCACCGTCGCCATGGCGGCGCATAGCACAAAAGCCCAGAATGCGAGGCGAGCGAGCGCAAGCACGGAGTAGGCACGATAGTGGCGAATGATCTCCCGCTTGAGCGGCGGCCCAGTCTGGCTGAAGTCATAGAATGACTTCAGCAATAGGACCGCGGTGAACACGAGCGCGACCCACAAGACCGCGGTCAGTGAGGACGCCACGTGCCGCGACGTGCCGATCATGGCGGACGCGCCCGCAAGCAACGGTATCGTCAACCAGCGAGCCGCTCGCAATGGGTTGCGCCTCGCCGCCCGAGTCGCGCTGCCCGCCAAGCGTGGGCCGTGCCTCTTGTCCAGGAAGCCGGCCAACTCGCCGAGCGCCGCAGCGAAGCGCACCAGAAAAAAGCGCGTGCGCGGCCAGGAGAGCGAAACAACGCCAAGCGTGAAATAGGTAGCAATCTTTCGCCACATGTAGCGCGGCACGGACGCGCTATGCCACGGCTGCGATCGGATCCCCGAGCGGGAGCGCTGGAAGCTCTTGCGTAGCAGATAACCGAGGCGCAGCCGCTGCCGATCGATGTAGTGGTACTGGCAAATGGACGGCACATACTGAATCCGCTGGCCGGCGGCTAGGCAGCGGTAGACAAAGTCACTGTCTTCGCCGCCGCCCAGATCGTGCCCATGCGGTCCCAAGTCGGTCGAGAAGCCGCCGACCCGGTCGAATACTTCGCGGCGCACACACAGATTGCCGCCCCCCGGTGCCGGGCCATCCGTGTTGATCTCGCGAGATTGATCACCTTCGTCGTAGCGCGGAACGGGCAGAGGGTAAATGCGGTAGGGGCCGGTATCGTGCACCCACCGCGGTTCGCTGCCATCCCAGTCCGGAAGAATGCGACCGCAGATCAAGTCCGCGTGGGGGTATGCTCGGCTGGCCTCGGCGATAGCGACAAGATAATTTTCATCGACACGATGATCGTCATCGACGAAGGCCAGGATCCCATCGTTCACTAATGGGACGGCGCGATTCAGAGCGTGCGATTTGCCCGCAATTCGCTCCGCTACCCAGCGCAAGGGTATCCAATTCTTTGCGTTCGGTTGCTTCCGATACGACTCCAGGACTTCAGCCGTGTGGTCCGTGCAAGCGTTGGCGATTACCAGAAGCTGGACATCGCAGCCCGGCGGGCGGGCGGCTTGATTCAAGGAGGCCAAGGTCCGCGCTAACAGTCGCGCCCGGTTATGGGTGCAGACTACGACCGTGAGCTTCATTGCTATCGCAGAAGCGGTCCGCGAATCTTTCGATTCAAAAGAGCCATCAGCCAGTTGTGACCACGAAAAACGGCCTGCGAAATCCATGGCAGCGCCTTCGCGTCTGTCTCGACGGGGTAGCCCAACTGTGCGAGGGTGTCAGCTGCGACACTCTCGAAGGTGCGAATTCGGGCGTGGCTCATCTGACTGCGCCATTTGCCGGCGTTATCCGGCTGCACCGGCTTCTGCAACAGCGGCGTCTTGCCTGCCTGCTTCGCTTTGCTGAAATTCACCAATGAGTCGGTGTACTGCTCTCCAAGGAAGGCGCAGATCTGCGTCATTGTGCCTCTTGGATCGGCAAGCAGATCTTCATAGCGAATCTCGATATAGCTTTCTGGACTCAGGATCTTTCCGTACTCGCGACCGGCTTGGACAAAATGTTGCCAGTATTTCGCGGCCTCATAAACGTTGTAAACGTAAAAATCGCGCGCGCGGTTGATCAGGGAGAGACTGCAATCCCGGCCATCGCGGATGAGGTGAATGATTTGTGCGCCGGGGAACCATTCGATGATCTTTGGCAGATGGAGCACGTAGTAGGGCGTCTTGTCGCCCCAGCGCAACTTGCCTTCGCCCCGGGCATTTTTTTCAAACAATCCCGATATGATGGCTTGGGGCGTCTGGCGGCCCTCTTTCCATAGCTCCTCAGTCAGCGAATCAATGTCGAAGCGAACACCGTGGAGATCGGTATCCAGGAACTCTGCGCTTCTTCGGTACATGTCCTGCAGCAAACGCCGCACATTCTCTGGTTGCGATAAATCGCCAAACGCGAACGGGTTCTCACAGAGTGGAACGATAAAGTGGGATTCCCCCGTCGGAAGGGAAATACGCGGGTGGGATCGCAGCATGTACTGAAGCAGCGTGGTACCGGAGCGCGGCGCGCCTACGATGAAAATTGGGGTGTTGCGGTTCGTGTCTTGAGTCAATTGTGGCTCCCGCCTTAACGTTCAGGCGCCAAGTGTGCCTTTCTCGTCCAAGGTAGTCGCAGCGTGACGGACTTGGCTGTTGTCCAGGATTCGTCAACTGCGCCGACGTCAATGCTGCTCGGATCTCTAAGAATGGGAAAAGCGACCTTCCGGCGTTAGGAAGCGCCACCAGGGTGCCGTCAACAGGCTGTATTGCGGTACATAGCCCTGCAGTCGCCAGTGAAGCGTTTCGCTGAATCTGCGGCGCTTCAGAGCCCGCCGACATTCCCGGGCGCTCAGGCTAGCGGCCATTTGGCCCAGCGAAGATATGGTGACATCCCGCTGCTGCGTTACCCAGCGGAGAAGCTTGTCGAATGCCGGGAGATCAATTACCGCTTCGTCGCCGCTCTTTTCCGAAAAGTCGTAGTGATGCATTGCGGCGATGATCACCGGTGATAGAAAGCGTACCCTCCGCGCTTCTCTCACGGCGGCCTCCAATGTGGTGAGAGTGCAGGTTCGGGGCAGGATGGTCAATTGGCCACGATAAGTGCGAGGGGCTTGCCATCCCGCGGACAAGTAGCGAAAGCCAAGACGCTCCATTGCGTCCAGCGTCCCCGCGTCGAAGCTGTTCCATGGCGGGACGAAGCCCGAGATGCTGTGGCCGAAAATCTCCTTCAGGCGCAGCATTCCGCGTGCGATGAGGTCCAGCTGATCGGCCGAGGTGAGCCCGGCGAATTCTGACTGTTCGCCTCGCGGTGAGCTTCCGCGTTCTTCGTGAGAGAAGCCATGCAGCGCGATTTCCGCCGCGCCTCGATCTACAGCCTCAATCAAGTGGATTGCGCGCTTCTTCGTCATGCCAACTAGCTCGCCGTTCATCCGCTTAAAGGGAGTTACGGCCACCGTTGCGATGCTGCTCCGCGACGCAAGCACTTTGAGGATTTCGCGCTCCAGGACGTGATCGCTGGAGGGCGATGGATCGTCAAATCGGAATGCAACCTGAATCAAGAGTTCACGCCCTTTCATTAAGGGTGGATGCGCGAGAATGCCAATTTGCCAGTACAGTATCGGATATTCAGACTACGCACTACGGCTGGATGCCCATCCCAGGATGTAGGCAAGAAAGTAGGCGACGTTCATTTCACGGCGCAACCAAACCCGGGAGCTGCTGATACAGCTCGAAATCCCGCATAGCCCCGTCACTCCTTTGAGGCCATTTCTTCACAATCTCCGGAAATGGACTGCCGAAAACGCGTATGGACCGATTTTCCATCCATCGTCGTCAAATGGCAGGATGAAGGTCCCTCGAGGCAACTCCAAGCTGCCCTCGAGCCAAGCGAATAGCTGCTCGATCGAATACGAGCGCATGGCATGTTCAGCGCGGCCACTGGACGCATGAGGGCGCGAAATCGGCCCAGGGGTATGACGTATCGGGGCTCTCATTTGTTACTCGCTTCGCCGAGACGGCGGTATATCACCAAGGCCACGCGTTTCGCGACGGCGGGGGAACACCGAGCTGGATCAATCAGACTATTCATCAGCCCTCGTGCGTGCTTTGGTCCCAGCGTCCTTTGCTCGATCGAACAGGCAAACCAACGCACGGTGCAAAGGCAGGGGTAGCAATGCCGGAAGCATGTACTTCCAGTCGCGTAAGCTTCCGTAGCCGGAGCGCATGAGCAATCTGAATATTGACCGTGCGGATTGGAGATCGCGTTGCCAGTAACACATGTAGCCTCTCTGAAGAAGCTCCCCGTCGGTGAGTTGTGCCAGACGTTCTTTGCCCAAGTGGGCAACAGCCTGCGGATTTCTGGAAATGAACCTTTTCTGGATCATCCAGACGTTGCGCGCCATTCGCACATGGTTTTTTGTGATCTGCGGGCCCTCGTGGAACCGGTAATACGCGAGCACCTCGGGGACGAGAACCAAGTTGCAGAACGGTGCCACGCGCAGCCAAAGATCGAAGTCGGCGCAGGAAGTAAGCGTCGGGTCGAAGCTACCGACCGAGGTAATCACTTCCTTGCGGCATACCACGGCGTGAACGGGCCAGCGCGCGTTTCGAAGCAGAAGGTCCACCTTGTCCACCTTGGAGTAGTCATCGGGTATAAAGGGCTTGCCTCGACCGGCGCGAAGGCCAACGTTCTGCCATCCACAGTACGCAATATCGGCAGCGCTCTCGTCGATTGCGGCGACCATCTTTGACAGAAAGTCCACTTCCCAGTAGTCATCTGCATCGAGAAACGCGAGTAGGCTGCCGCGGCTTATGTCTATCCCGGCGTTTCGCGCGGCAGGCAAGCCGGCGTTGGCTTGGTGGACGACGCGGATGCGGTCACCATACTCCGCGAGGATCTGCGCAGACCTGTCCGTGGAGCCATCGTCGACGACAATGATCTCTTTGTCCGAGTGACTTTGGCCCAGTGCGGAATCGAGCGCTTCATCGAGGTAGGCTTCCCCATTGAAGCAGGGAATGATGATGGAAACTGTTTGGCTACTATGGTTCCCCATTTCGGGTTCCTTACGAGGGCGGCATTTGTTGTGAGCCGTTGTGCCCTCACTAATATGACATATCAGTCGTGCTTTTCCTCACTGGCAGACCATGGCTGAGACGTCAGCAATGTACATCTGTCGTTCGCCTGATCTTACGGAGTCAATGCAGACGAATCGGCCATCTCGGCTCCACCGCGGATGAAGGTCGCACCGTATCTCGCCTGACCAACGTGAGCGAGGCGCATACAGCCTCGCAAGATCGATGCGTACATTACCGTCGGGTTTGTAGAGCATGAGTGTCTGGAAATCCCAGCGATCGGGATACGTGTCGTTGAGGATCCATTTCCCGTCCGGCGAAAAACTGCAATGGCCATCTTCCTTGAGCACACCTTCTCCCACAACCGTCTTTTCACCGGTTCGAATATCACAAAGCAGGAACCGCTCCCCCATGGGGCCATGTTTCGCCCAGACCAGAAGCGAGTGATCGTCGAACCAGTCATAATGAGAAATCGCGCCGGTATCCAGTACGCAATGTAAATCCGTTGCATCGTAGTTGGAGGCGTAAAGCCTCACCGACCATCTGTCCTTTTCCGTGCGCCAAATGTGAAAGAAAGCAAACCGCTGGCCTCCGGGGCTGGGTTGGATGTGATTGATCCAGTGAGGTACGCCAGCCATAGAGGCCAGCGGGTTTCGTGATGCGAGTTGGCTCAACGAAATCAGGAGGCGGGAGTGACCGCTGTCCATGTCAAGCAGGAATATTCCATCCTCGACCGGCGAGAAATCACTGTGCGCTGGATCTGGAATCCCGGGATAACCATATCCGGGACGGTGTTCGTGCAGGCGCGAGAAATTCAGTGACAGGGCATAGCGGCCCTCAGGGTGGATGGCGTATATGGGGCGTTCATAGGCGCGCTCGTCGCTTCCGTCCAGCCGTCTAACTACCGACACAAATCGCCCATTTCGCCGGTCGTTGTATAGGATCGTGTCTTCCGACTGCGTGGGGTGCCATTGAAGCAGGCTGCCCTGCTGCCAGTTCCACGCGTGACTTTGAGCGACGGGCTCGAATTGACCACCATCATGCAACCTAACGACGCCAACACTGACGGGATCTTCTGCTCGCGGCGGCCGGTCGTTGAACGTTGATTCGTGTGCAAGAATCAGTGAGCCGGACGCGTTCCACGGCGGCTTCTCGTAGTAGCCGAAAAAGTGATGACGCGGGCCGTGTGTGATCGGCTTGAGAATATCCTTAAGTCGTCCAAATCGCACCAATCGATATGCCGACGGTGATTTATGTGCCAGCCATGTCTCGATCCAAGGTCGGATCCTGGACGAAATACGCCAGGGAATGCAATGTTGATCCACCACGAAGGAGCGGATCCTGTTCCAAGTCGCTGAAGTGTTTTCGCGCATGAGTGAAGATGTTCCGGTCAGTCGCGCGCGAGGCGTAGCGTTTTCTTCCACCGCTGAGCCTCGCTCTCCAACAAGCGTATCGGCAAGTAGAGAAAGGCGCTTGCATACGTGGCTGCTCCTACGACGGTTGCAGAGACCAAGTATTCGGCTGGATGTAGGGACCGAAAGTGCGTTCCGACCACCATCTCGAATACTGCAAGTGCCCCGATCATTAATGCACTAGGTAGCAAGCTGGCGAACAGTGCTGAGAACAGTTTGATGCTGGAGGCGGCTAAGCACCTATGTGCCAGGCAAGTCATATGCACGGCGGCATAAACCTGGCTCAAGACCACGGCCCAAGCTACGCCATTCAAGCCCCAGCGCATCGCCACAAAACATGAGCTTGCGCTAATGATGAGCCAAATCGCTTGGGCCAGAATTTCGCGGTCGAGCCATTTCATGGCCGCCAAGACCGCACCGGCGGGATGAATAAGGCACCACAACAGCCCACTGAGGGCTAATATTTCGAGCGCACCCGTTGCGGCGACCCATTTTGGCCCATAGACCACTTCGATGAACGGGCCGGCAACCCAACCTAACCCGAGATACATGGGTAGCGTATAAACGATCAGCAGGCTGATCATTTTGTGATAGAGGTAACGCGCTTGGTCCAAATTATCCTGGCTCGTGGACAATGCGCGGAACACAGTGTCGTAGGCGGAGGTGCTGATAACCATGAAAGGCGTACGTGCCAGGCTATCCGCCTTGTTGAATAATCCTACGGCTGCCGGACCGCTTAAGCGGCTTAAGATGAGGTTGGCTATTTGCGAACGGAAATGGCAGACGAGATTATTCACGGTTGTGAGAAATCCGAAGCTTCCATAGCGATGCACAACTTCCGCATCGAACCGAATTTTCGGCCACCAATGTGCGAGGCGAAAGAACAGGACCATGGAAGATACGCTGCCTAAAAGGCCGCCGACCACAAGGCTCCAGACGCCGAAGCCGGACACCGCCATGGCAATGCAGCTCAATCCGCTGAAAATCATGCTGACGAAATTGACCAAAGCCCTTTCCCTGAATCGCATGTCGCGGCTGAGTCGGCAGCCGGGTATGTTGACGAAGGGGCGGAGCAGAAAGCTGAGTGTTGAAACCCGCAGTAGATTCTCGTAGCGCGGGTCGTCGAACCAAACCGCGAAGTGGGGCGACACAAGAAAGAACCCGAGGTAGATGACGAAACCTATCGCAAGCTGAGCGGTGAATACGCCATGGAAATCACGCTCCTCCACACGCTTCGCCTGGATTAGCGCATCTCCCATTCCGCCGGTGGCCATAAGTCCCACGAAACCGGTGAAAATCTGGGTCGTCGCGAGCAGACCGAAGTCGCTAGGCGCGAGGAGGCGTGCGAGGGCGATGCCAAAGGCGAACTGCAGTACCTGATTGCCAATGTTACCGGCAACCAGCCATTTCACGCCGCTACGAATGCTTTGGCCGAGACTCAAAATTGATCGCTGAAAGTAGGCGGGCGGAGAAAAGAACGGGGCACTTGGGCCCGGTACGTCCAAAAGTCTCCAACGTATCCGCTATCCGCCTTTCCGAGCCGAGTTACATAAGCGTGGATATTACCCGCAAGGCATAGTCTGAACCGTGAAAGTGTGCACGAGTGGCGGACGTTGTCGCCGCTCCGCAATGAAGGACGTTGCGCCTACATGCGACCAGGCCCGATCGTCAACCAGCCGGCGAGGGAGGCTGGCGGGCGCAGAATTAGAAATTCGAAGGTATTGCCCAGGATGCGCGAACGGCGTATGAAAGTTGCCGGACAGATGCTTCCCCTGCCAAAGCGGCAGTTTGAGGAGTGCTTCCGAGGTGCCGCACTATCTGGGTCCGCAGTAGCACAATCGGCCGACCGATTCCCAGACCGACGAACAACGCGGGAGCGACGGCGGACTTGGTGTAGCCCACGCACAGAGTCGGCTGGATTCCGACGGCGAGACTGACGCTCAAGACGCAAGCGAGCAGCGGTCGGCTCATCGGCTTCGCTTTGTCGGGTAACCGCTTGAAGAGATGATAAATGATGGGCCCGGCGGCACGCGCGGCCAACCCTCCATAGAGCAGCATGGCGGCTAGAACCTGCTTGCGATGGAGCGAGCAGGTGGCCTCCTCGACGTAATAAACGGGGCCGATGGGATTCAGCCCAAGCCTCTCGGGAAGGAGACCGTGCCGGGCTATCTAAGCGAAATTGATGGTTTGGTTTCCCGCGAGCCGTTCTGTCGTAAGTGCCTCGTTGGGCGCACGCAGATCTCCGACTAAGAGGAAGCGCCCGTCGATCCTACTTGGCGTTATCCTTCCCGCAGGCCCACCCGTAGAGGTAGCCAAGAAAGTAGGCAACGTTCATTTCCTTGCGCAGCGAGGTGTTGTTCCCGCGTTCGAGGCGTTCTGACAGTGCGCTCTTCATCGCACGCCAGAGTTGCGGCACCAGGTAGGCCGGCGGTATCCGCGAAGCGGCGCCGCGCTTGCGCATCCCCTCCACGCGTCCTTGCCGAAAGTGCAGGTCGAGAAAATAGCTGCGGCGAAGCTTACCGGCCTGAATGCGATGATGGATGATCGCGTCCGGTACCCACCATACGTTGGATCCGGATGCGATCATGCGGCGGTAGATCTCGGTGTCCTCTCCACCCGTATTGGCGGTGCCTTTCCGTCCCAGCCCGGCGTCAAAGGCGCCGATGCGTGCAAAGACCTCCCTCCGGAAGGCAAAATTGCCGCCAAAGATCGGCGTGTCCGAAGCAACGAGACGGCGGGCGGTGTCGCCATGGTGAAGTTGGCCGAGAAATCCGAGCAACTCGTCCTGCAGCCACGGCGGCCGCGCGCCATCTTCGAACATGACCTCGATGCGTCCCCCCGCCGCATCCGGGCGCTCCGCCAGGATGATGCGCTCGTAGGCGCCCAGCCAGTGCGGATCAGGGGTTTCGTCGTCGTCCATGAAGATGATGTATTCGCCCGTCGCTTCCTCGATCGCACGGTTGCGAGCGTTGGACAGACCAAGCTTCTCCTCGCGCGCGACCCTCACATTCATCCCGGGAGTACGCCAATCGGACGCCGCCGCTACTTGCCGTGTACCGTCTGTCGACGCGTTGTCGACAATCAGCAGTTCCCATGGGCAATTGGGGTGAATGACCTGCTTAAGCCCGCGCAGCGTGCGTGCCAGCCGTTGCTCGTGGTTGTGTGTGCAAAGAGCGACGGTCAGCGACGTACCGGGTTGGGTATTCTTGTTCCTCGTACTGCTCATCGGAGGCGGGCCGCCATTCTGTCCGCGTAATACCTAACGGACCGCCACCACGAACCATCGTTGCTGCCGAGCGAGATCTTACGGAGCAGCGCGGCCGCGGTATCGGTGCCATAGACGTCGAGCCTCCTTATCCGATAGCGGTCGACATCGCGGCGATTAAAGCCCGGCTGCACAGAAAACGCCGCGCGGTAGCCAGAGGCTTTGGCAGCTTCCACCACATTCTCGTCGTGGCGGCCGTACGGATACGCCAAATACGGAACCGGACGCCCGAGCAAGTCCTCAAGGTCCTCCCGCGCGCCTGCGAGTTCCTCCATCAGCGCACGCCGCGAGAGCCGCCTCAGGTCGGGGTGGCTGCGCGAATGCGAGTGGAATGAAAAGCCACCTCGCGCCATCTCCTCGATCTCGCGGCGCCCGAGCAACGGATAGGTTTTACCAGAGGGGTTCTCTCGCTCGGTCCATGCATCCTGCTTGCCGATCAACCCGCTGACGAGGAAGACGGTTGCTGGCCACCCCATTTGCAACAGTAGCCGAAAGGCGTGTTCGTAGACGCCGAGGAAGCCGTCGTCGAAGGTTAGCACGAAGCTGCCTTGACGCAGCGTACCGGCACCTTCGAGCCAGGCGACGAATTCCTCGACTGAGCAGGGTTGCATGTCGCTCCGGCGCAGCGCGTTCATATGGCTCGCGAAGCGCTCAGGGCTGACGCAGTACCTCCTCTCCCAAGCATTCCGCCCGTGCCCGACGCGGTGATACATCAGCACCGTTACACGGCTCGCGTCCTCTGCTGGCAGAGAATCCATTTTGCTATACCCGCTACAACCGGTCCGTTGCGGCGATCAGTCGCTGGCACAAGCCGGTCCGAGGCGGGCTCGGAATCACGCATTTGGCATCACGCACCTGCCGATATCCTCTAAGCACCGCCCTTGCGTAGCAGACGCTGCGCCGAAGTCAGATCGTGCTTCCAGCATCTAGCATAGCCCGCATATAACAGAGGACCGTCCGACAACTTCCGCAGGTTCCCGGGAGTACGCTGGGCGACGAGGTCCGGATGGCCGTGCGCCACGTCCTGCCGGACATGGTGAGCATCCACGACCGGGCGTAATTTTACTGCGGAAATCTGGCTCTGTTCGTGCCAGCGGAAGAACCCCAGCAATTCGGGATCCCGAACGAGATCGCGCGTGACCGTCAAAATTCTAAGCCAAAAATCGTAATCCATGCCGCTGAACATGCGTGTGGAAAATCCTCTTAGCTACCGCAATGGGCTGCGCCGCCGACGGGCGGCGTGAATGGGCTCTACGGATACCAACCCTTCAGAACTAGCGCCACCGCATCCTCCGCCTCGTATTGGGATGGAACGTAGGCCTCCTTCCCGGGTTCGCCTTCGGCCCCCACGTTTTGCCAGCCACGATAGGCCAGATCGGCTTGCGCGCCCTGCAATGCCCGCTGCAGCTTGCGGAGAGGCAATTCTCTGCCCAATCGCCGCCTGCGTCGAGAAGACGCCGTCACGGGGCCACGCGCGCGCTGAAGGTCTGCATTGCGTACCGGAAGGCCCCCCCTGATGGTCTTGATGCAGAACGGTCATTCGGCCCGTAAACTCGGTCCCCAAAGCGGGCAAGAGTGCCCGCGATCCGTCGTACGCAGCGAACCGTCGGAAGAGTCATTGCCTACCGCGATCAGCTCCACGTTCCCGCAATCTTGGTCGAGCCACTCCCCGGCCAAGCGAGCGGACACGCGTTGCCCCAGTCTTGGCCGGTCCGGACCTGGAATACGCGCTGCGATACTGGTCCAGAACGGCGGGTTGCGCCCCTCCGCGGTAGGCCAGAGATCTTTCTCATGCGGTGGACTTGAATGCGCTACTTCTTGGAATCTCAGTGACGCTCGCGAGGCCCAATGTTCTATAAGTTGAAGGACAGAATCCGCAGAATCCAGTTTGCCGAACGGTGCAAGGCTGTTTTGCACACTGCGCCGGTTGCGCCCGACGCGTCGTCCAACCTTGCCTTGCTCAGCCAGTTGCAGCACAAGGACGTTCTGATGTTTCTGCTCGCGGTGAAATCTTTCGTCAAGCAGGTCCATCCGCGCGCCGTATTCGTGCTGAACGACGGGAGCCTGTCGCACGAAGACCGTGCCCTCCTCGATGCGCATATTCCCGGCGTTACCATGCTGGAACTGCCGATGTTCCGGAGCGCTGCGTGCCCCACCGGTGGCACCTGGGAGAGGTTGTTGGCAATTTCCATGCTCGTTAATGATTACTACGTGATCCAGCTAGACAGCGACACGCTCAGCGTGGGTGCGATCGACGAGGTGCGTGATTGCGTGCAACGGCAAAGGGCGTTTGCACTCGGTACCTGGGACCACCAGCGTTGCGAGAGCATGCATGAGCGGTGGGAGACTGCGACGGGTCTGAAACCGAGACGAGATTCCCATGTTCAGCTCTTGGCCGAAGCCAATTTCGATAAGCTGAAGCGGTTCAAGTCGTTGCGCTATGTACGGGGTTGCTCTGGTTTCTCCGGTTTTCCGCGGCGGTCGTTCACGCGAGAGTTCGTCGAGAACATATCCACCCAAATGTGGGCCGCCATCGGCGACAAGTGGCCGGAGTGGGGCAGCGAGCAGGTGATGTCCAACATCGTGGTGGCCAACATTCCGGGAGCCGTGGTCTTGCCGCATCCCAAATACGCCGACTGCCGGAAAATGAAGCCGGGAGAGACTGAGTTCATCCATTTCATCGGCAGTTGCCGATTCAACGACGGAACGTACGCGAAGCTTGGTGCCAAGGTGATCCAAGCTGAACTTATCTAGTTATTTTTCGGCAGTCTTCAGGTGTTCGCCTGCCTAGCGGTACTGTGACCTGGCAATGGATCTTCGGGCCAACTGGAACCGCGGAACAGCTCCCAGGCGGACGCAATCGAGACGTGCTTTGAACTGGTTGGGCGTCGTATCCTGACGGTTCGAATACGGACGGACGGGCGGCAGTGTAGCAACGACGCCGGGTCTCGATAACGGTGCGGCCGGTAGCAGTATCAGTATCGCATTTCCCCGACAGTCGGGTCTTCTGAGACTACTGGGTTTCGAGCCAAATGCTTGGCGATGCGCCCGCCCGCAGGCGATGCACACCGCTCTTCGGGAGCCCGGCGCACCCCGCACGTGGCGATTCGATGAGATCGCTATGAAGAGAATCGTTGCAAGTCTGTTGCTATTTCACCTCGCGTCGGCTACAAGATCGGCCACTCGCGTTCCGACGGCCATCGAGTTTAGGGCCGCGTACAGCGTTCGCATGATGCAACGGTCTGCGCGCCAATTGAGCAGTGACCAGAACGTACTGGAGCAAGTGTTGCAGGCTCGACGCAAGGCGGATCGCTCCCCGCGCAAAATGCAGGATTGTCGGACGAGAAGCTGCAAGGAATGCTGCGGCGCTCGCAAGAGGAAGCGGTAAGCGAGCATGCGGTTCTGGAGAAACTGCAACAGTATTTCGAACCCCGGATCTCCAACCTGGAGCCGGCGGCCCTAGGGGCGGCCAAGCAAAGGGCGGACGCTGACATTCCGGCGATCGCCGATCTAAATGGAAAATGTGGCTTCCAGTGCGCGCATGGCTCGGATTTCGAAGCCTGCCTCGCAGAAAAATGCGGCGGCAAGCAGTTGCTGCAACACCTTAGGGGCTGCAGAGATCCAAGTTGGCTCGCGTTCTAGTCGCAGAGCACTTGGCAGTCTGCCGCTAAGCGCTGCGCGCCATCACGAGCTGGCGGCATACGTCGCCCCGTCAGTCGATCGAACGCCGATGCCGAAACGCCCCGTCCGGACGTGCGCCCAATCCCCGCGGACCCGGAAGCCCGCCTCACAACACCACTCGAAGAGCTGTACGCGACGAAGAAAATGTAGTTGAAGGAGGTCAGCTTCTATGCGGCAGGAATACCGGACTTAAGCTGCGACCCAGAGAGTGCCTGTGCCGAGC
>Ga0153915_10000667_pt1 | contig 31588 bp, 20 predicted proteins | sample Opewatmetagenome_2_FD_107003 | JGI IMG/M metagenome (GOLD analysis project Ga0153915, IMG submission 107003) | Freshwater wetland microbial communities from Ohio, USA - Open water 3 Core 3 Depth 3 metaG | ecosystem: Environmental > Aquatic > Freshwater > Wetlands | place: USA: Ohio, Lake Erie... | reverse complement strand
TTCCCGTATAACTTTATTCCTTTCATTGCTAGTCATGCCAGCTAATGCACTCCATCCGATTTCTTATAAGGCGCTGGTCAAAACGAGTGGCTAATTCTTCCATTTTTGAGGAGGATGTTATACCAAATTATTCTAAATCGTGTTTGATTGACGAAGTGAATTAATCTCCATAGGAAGAATCGGTAGGCAATAATTTTACCACATTTTTTGGCCAGATTTTGAATTTTATTTTTTTAACAGTTCGTCCATGTGTCTTATAACAATCTTCAATTAAAAAATTAATGTCGGGCATACCATGAATTTCATCAACGGCTAATGTGATTGCCCGTTTTTTCAAATCATAAAATCGTGGATATTCATCGTCAGCAATCCCCATAAGTTTCCGGAAAATAGGAACTGATATCCAGGGTGTTTCTCCATAATTCCTTGAGACATCAAAATAATCAACAAACAATTCATATAAAGCAAGTGCGTATTTAGACGAAAATTTATTTTGCATGCTTAAATTGATTCGAGCATACATCCTAGGGCTGTATAATTTTTCTTTTAGATCCTTGAAATAGCCATAATAGACTCTGCCATTTTTTATTTCTGCACCGGCAAGAAATGTCGTAGTAACCCATTCAGCAGACTTATCTTTTCCTAAAATATTCCATTCTATTTGGCAAGTGTTCAACTCCACTAACAGTTGGCGGAGACGTTCATCATTTCTTCCATTAAGTCCAAGAATACTTCTTAATTCTGAAAGATCCATAACGTGAATTTCTTCGTCAAGAAGTTTATCAAAAGCATTTGCCAATAGCACATTCCATGTTTTCCTTTGCAATAATGTAATAGCACTATTGATTTGAATAGCTTCGTTAAGCCTAACAATTGAATCTTTCTCCATCATCATACCTCTTTCCTTTTCAGATACAATCTAATTGTTTGTAAACGTCAACATAATCGATATTCGTTTTCTTAGATGACAATAGCAGCGAAAACATCTCCAATGTTCTTCGGTGTCTCTCCAGCAATTATCAGCGATTCAATAAGCTGCTCCAATGTTACATCGGGAGCGCCGGATTCAATTTTCGCAACTCGTGATTGGCTCAAATTAATTTTATTAACTTGATAAGCTTTTCATCAACCCTAAGCTTAGCCAAATGGTTAGGACGTTTCGAATGTCCCTTTAATCCGTCCTTACCTTCAGTCCTAAACCGTTCAATCCAGCGGTACAATGTTGATCTTGGAATTCCGCATCTCGCTGCAGCTTTGCTTACTGAACCAAGCTCTTCATAAGTCTTTATCCAGAGTAATCTCGCTGTTTCTTCTCTTTTATTCGTAATCGTCATGTGAAATACTATTCCCTTCAGAGTTTATATATGCCCAAGGAATAGTACTCAATTATTTCCCAAATCTAAATGCAATTAATGTAGCGGATGTCTTGAAACTTCACACCTAATTAGTTTTTAATTACCTTTTCCTCAGTACTCATCTGACTTCTCATTCTGTCGTATTTAATACTTTTATAACAGACGTGTCAGATTTTACTTTAACTGATAACAGGGGTTATCCAGTTATAAATTGAATAGCACTATTTATGTTTTCAACATTGAAGATTCATAGCTTAATTAATCTTCTCAGAATTAATTTTGTCCATTCTCTTGGAATATCAAAAATTTCACATCCCTATACCTTTATAAAAATCTTTCTTTTATAAAGCATCCATAAAACTCCAAGCCAAAAGAAAACCATGATCAACGCCCAGGCAACCGAGGCATTATAAGGCGATATAAAATGAGGTCTTATAAAAGATTGGAAAAGATAGTCTTTCAGGTTTAGCTCTACGCCTTCTGCGGTTGTAATAAAAATCAGTTTTTTAATTGTCCTGCCAAATATACCGGAAATAAAATAAACAAATAAAGCATTCATACCGTATACAATAAAAGGTTTTATCCACCATTGGATTTTTTTAATATCAACAGCCCAATAACACATTGCAAAGACATTTAACGCCAGCCCTGTAGAATACATAACGTACGAGCTTGTCCATAAATTTTTATTTATCGGAAATAATACATCCCCAATCAGCCCAACAGCTAAGAATAAATTTCCGAATACAAACATCCACACTGTCTTTTCCGTCATTTCTTTTTTTGTTAAAAGCCAATGCCCCGTCAACACTCCTAAGAGTCCCGATGAAATTGCGGGAATAGTTGAAAACAGTCCCGACGGATCCCAGACTTTTGTTTTAACATACATATGCCCGCCAATAAGCAGCCTGTCGATAAATGCACCAAGATTTTTCTCAGGTTCCATATTCGGATAGCCAACACCGGGTACAGGTATTATTGTAATCGCACCCCAGTACAACAGCAAAAACAGGAAACATAAAAAAATTTGTGTCTTTAAAGATGTTTTCAAAAAAATTAATGACGAAAAAAAGTACACAAGACCGATTCTCTGAAGCACTCCCGTAAATTGTATGTAATCAAAAAACGGGTAATTATCTTTTATCATGCCGAGAAGGATTAACAAAACAGAGCGTTTAAAAACCTGGAACAACAATTTATTCTGATCATCGCCTCTTTCTTTTCTTTTGCTTAATGAAAAAGTAATCGCAATGCCGACTATAAAAAGGAAAAATGGAAATACAGCATCTGTTGGTGTAAATCCGTTCCATGGCGCATGATCCAATGACGGATAAACATAATTCCAATCGCCTTGATTATTAACAAGAATCATTGCGGCAATTGTTAAACCGCGAAAGACATCAAGCGATAACAATCTTTCAGATTTTGTTTCCACAATCACTCTCCATTAATATTATTTCTACTGATTCAAATTGGAAATTACTTTTATTTGTCCTTGTTTCTTTTGAGACAAAATACTTTTGCATTCTGACAAATCATTATTAATCAAAAAAATCTTTTCCGTTTCGTCGTCTTTAATTGTAAGAAAATTATTTGCTTTCCCTTTTATCCCGGATTCGGAGACATAAATATTCCTCCCCCGGGAAATTTCAATTGCATTCGATTTTTCCCCTGCAGATTCCGCAATTAACGAGCTGATTTTAATTCCTTCTGCGTCGTCAATAATAACAGCAGAGCGTTCGTCGGGATTTTCAAAGGAAAGTTCTACATTAAAAAACTTAAGATTTTTTACATGACGAATAAAAAAACCGTAAGAAGGAAGTTCTTCCCACATTGTTCCTTCCGGATAACTATCTTCCAATTCCGCGACATCTTTTATCCCCTTTACGTTTTTTCCGCCGCCCCGGTAAGAAATGTTAATATTACTCAACGTAATGTCTTCAATTTTATAATTCGGAATTCCCGAAATAGAGCACCCGGTTTTTCCGACATTGTTTGCCGTAATATTATCGAGAACAACATTTCTATAAATTCCGACGCCGGGTTTCTGAGCATTTTCATTATGCTTTCTTGCGCGGTTGCCGAGACGTAAAAAGATAGGAACTTCCGGCCCGGTCATAACAACATTCGAGATATTTATATTTTCAAGAATTCCTCCGTCGACTGTTGCCAATGTGATACCCGACGTACCTTTCGGCAAACCGTAAATAGTAGTTTCCTTGGCCGAAGGTTTAATAATGATATTCGAAACGTTTATGTTTCTAAATCCCCCGGTAGATTCGGTGCCAAATTTAAAAGCATTACAATGACTGCTTAAAACACAATTAGTTATTGTAACATTTTCTGTTATTCGTGGAGAAGTACTTTTCAATGTTATTCCGTCGTCGTCGGTATCGCCGAAACAATCCGAGATAATTACATTTTTACAACCGTCAATATCCATCATATCGTTGTTTTGATTCGCGTGATTAAAAACTTTTATTCCTTTTATATATAAATCTTCGCAAGCAAAGTATTGCTGCATCCACATTGCCGAGTTTGTCATTGTAATATTTTCTATGCGAACATTTTTGCATTCTACAAACCTGAAAACAAACGGGCGGTTTTTGTACCTGTCCGGTTTAACTCTCGTAGTAACTTTATACGCGCCGCCCTGTCCGTTGATTATTCCTTCGCCGCGGATTGTAATATTTGTTTTCCCTTCCGCGTAAAACAGACTATGTTTCAAGAAAGCGTCATTATAAGAATCGAGGTTGGGTTTCCGTTCAAAATAATCCGAAATATTTGTACTCCCGAGAATTTCCGCGCCGTTCTGAATATAAATATCGATATTGCTTTTTAATTCGATAGAGCCTGTTAAGTATTTTCCAGGCGGGAATAAAACAGTCCCGCCTTTTTCGGAACAAACATCAACGGCATTTTGGATTGCCTTTGTATCTAAGTTACTTCCTTCGCCCGAAGCACCGAAATCGCAGACGTTATAAAAAGTATTATTTTGGGCAGTAATTAAACTCCAGGAAAGGAATAGACATATAATTATATTTTTAATCATAACCGTTTGTTTTTTCATTTTGAAATTATTCACAGCATCAAACTATTGTTCAAGCATCGAAGCGGAATGCTTATCAAGAAACAACACAGCGTTTTCATGAGTCCTTAATATTGTAGCCGGGCACTTCGTAGAAATATCTCCGTTAATTGTTTCGCGAACAGCTTCTGCTTTTCTAATTCCGGGTACAACAACCGAAAGATATTTAGCTCTCATCAATGCCGGTACAGTTAATGTAGCCGCAAACTTCGGAACTTCATCCACCGAATTAAAAGCCCCGTCGTTCACCTGTTGGTTTTTACAGATTTCATCAAGCTCTACAATTTTAACAAGTCTTTTATCGTTAAAATCCGCAACCGGCGGATCGTTAAACGCTATATGCCCGTTTTCGCCGATACCCATGCAAACAATATCTATTTCTTTTTCACTTAACAATTTTTCATAGCGAAGACATTCGGCTTCAATATCATCAACCCCAGAATTAATTATATCAACTGATTTGAAATTAACTTTTGAAAAGATATGTTCATTGAGATACCTGCTGAAAAGCTGGGGTGCGGTTTTTGGCAGACTTATATATTCGTCCATATGGAAAGCCGCTATTTTTTCCCACGGGATGTTTGAAAGCGACGTAAGATATTCCAAGAATTCATTTTGTGAAGGAGCTGCTGCAAAAATTATCCGTACTTCATCTTTGATTTCAAGAATTCGGCCAATAGTTTTTGCAACATTTTTTGCGGCTGATTCTCCTACCATTTTTCTATCATGTAAAATATTTACATTCAACTTACCTGCATTAAATCCTGTTAATGAAACTTCTTTTTTTTGCATTTATTCTCCACAATAATTGTTTAACATAAATTTATTATTTGTTAATAAAGTCCATCATTTCTCCGCACGCAGTAATAACCGCTCCCATTCCGCGCGGATCGTTTTCGAATGTTGCGCGTTTTGCATAAAACTCTATTGTGTTGCCTATTCCTGTACCGCGACAAATATTTTTAACTGTTCCATCCCCGGATATATTCTTCTTCAAGGCATCCCACGCTCTAATAAGATTCGGTTCGTATTTTTTATCAATCCACCCGTTTTTTATTCCTCGTGCAAGCACTACTATAAACATTGCCGTAGATGAAGTTTCTTCAAATGTCGTTTTGTCATTAAGAACTTGATGCCACATCCCCGATTCATCTTGAAAAGAGATTAATCCGTTTATATGCCTTATAAAATTATTTTTAATTTTTTCGTAAGCGGGATGATCTTTTGAAATGTGCAACATTGCTTCCGAATTAGCCCAGGCGACCCATCCGTTTGCCCTTGCCCAAAAAACTTCGGATGTTTTTTTTGTGCGGATGAAATAACCGTGTTTATATAGTCCCGTAATCGGATCAAATAAATATTTGTTGAAATTCAAAACCTGGTTGGCAGCAAAATCGTAGTATTTTTTTTCTTTTGTAAATTCCGCGTATCTCAAAAGAAGAGGTACAGACATAAAAAGATCATCCGCCCAGATTGTATAAGCTTCCGGTTCAATCCTGCACAGCGTGCCGTCGTCAAGTTTTGTCTGTTCATTTATAATATAACCCAGCATTTCATCTACAATATTTTTGTATTCACTTCCTCTTCCGTCAAGCAGGAGTTGCATAAACGGCAGGACAGGCGCGCCGGCATCATCAAGCATTTGTTTCCTGAATATTCTGTGATTAAAACCTCTGAAAGCATGATCGGAGTAATATTGTTTTTTAAATAACGGCATTGTGGTTACGGTGAAGTTACAAAATCTTTTTGCAAAGTCGGCATACTTTTGATTTGATATTTTCTTTGCAAATTCCAGGATAGTAAAAAACATTGCACCATTGGCGTAAGTCCATTCGGAGTAAGCTTCTTTTTTAAATTTGGCCTGCGGTAATATTTTAGCGGACAACAACAAATTATCGGCAACCGTGTGCCACTTCAATTCGTTTTTCCCGGTTTGACATAATAATTCAAATTTATTCTCCGGTGGGAATACCTCATTTAACGATTTGCTTTTAAATGGCCCGATAAAAAGCCATGGATTCCCGTTAAGCTTTTCAACTGTTGGTTCTGCCGTAAAACTTAAACATGCTTTTCCCTCAGCCGGAGTTAATTCTCTCAAATAGATAAAATCACTTTCATTCCTCACACAACTTTTCACTAAAATTTTATTTCTTCCCTTTTTAAATACAGTCGAAACTGTATCGTTAAATTCGAATATGCCGTAAGCAGTTTCTTTGAAATGAAATTTTTTGCCGGTTTTATCTTCATATATTTTTTTATCGTTCAGAAATATTTTTACGGGGACCGAATAGCTTATACACAACTCAACGGTCGTATCCTTTTCAGCTTCTGCATAACAGAGCGCATATGAGATTCCTCCAGTGCAACCTGCTTTCTGAAAATCAAGAACCTGTATATCAAGCACCGGTTGCTGCTGAACAACTTCAAGGTCGAATGATGTATCGCCGATAACTCTGTCTATTATTTTTGAGCCGATTTCCGACGGGCTGTTTGTTTGAGAATAAACAACCGAAAACGAAACCGTTAAAAAGATTAAAAAGTATTTTCTCATATTATTTTGAAATTATTTTATACCTGTTTTTTTTATTTCTCACTTCGGAATCCGGGAGTCTGAATGTAAATCCGAATTCACCGCCTACCCGGCTGATTTTCAACATTAAATTATTTCTACCTGCTTTTAACGGAAGTTTAAACAGATAATTATCCGGTAAAACTTTATGCTCAATGCCGGTTTCAAAAATTTTGTTCCCGTTTATAATTACAGCCGCGGCATTGGAATATCCCAACAACGCAGCGACACTTGTATCTTTTTCAACGTCAATATTTGCAAAAGCATAAACTACCGAACAAGAATCGGCATCTTTAAATACTTCCTCTATGTTTACTATATCCCCGTATTCACTTACAACTCTACGCCATCGGTACTTTATATCTTTATAATAATTTTCTTCTGTTACTTTCGGATTCGCAGCCAATTCTCCGCCCATTTTTTTAAGATAGTCTACTTCGGACGGATTCATTTTATCCGAATTGGGCAAAGGATTTATCATCATCCATTCTCTAAAATATTTACCGGGCAATTCGGCAATGTCCAGACAAACGTCAGAAACCGGCAGCAATGGTTTTGAGGAATCCACACAATCAAGAGAGGTGATTAATTTATCATGAACATTTTTTAAGCCGAGTATTTCGTCGTTGTATTTTTTTATAACTCTATCAAGCGCATAAATATGATTTTCATTCAGCCATAAAACTTCGTATGTATCGCGTATTTCAATTTCATTACAGATTATTGAATTGATTTTTTCTGCGGAAGCTTTTATATAATCTCTTGCGCCGAATATACTGTTGCTATAAAGCTTTACTGCTTCGCGATACAATTTCGATGCTTCAATAATGCTTTTACGTTTTGTCCCGATGAATTTGTAAAGAGATTGAATAAAAGAAAAATACTTACAATCATCTTCATAGAATTTGAGTCCGTTTCCTTTTAATATTTCTTCGGATTCACTAATAAATTTTTCAACATCATCCCAATCAATTAAAGAAATTTTTGCCGATTTCCCTTTTTCAGGGATTAAGTTAGCAAACAATATCTTATCATTCATTCCATCGGTCGGCTCAAGGTTCTTTATCTCTTCTAATTTCAAAATAGCCCGTGTAAACTTATTGTTTGAAACTCCGTAAATTCCTTTATTGAATCTTGTTTCAAAATCTTCAAAAGAATTATTATTTGTATTCCAGCTTTGTTCGGATGCGAATGTTACTCCTAGCCAATCATTACTCCAGAAAGCAGCTCCGCCGTCATCCCAAACAGTAGTTAAAATTCCCAAAGCGCCGTATTTCAAACCATCCGAGGCAAAGTTTCGAATATTAACAAAAGACTGTTCGTAATCGGGATAAATTTTGCTTGAGTTTAATACGCCGGGACAAACAAAAAAATCAAGCCCGGCATTTTTTATAGGTTCGATATAATTTATAAAAGAATCCCGCGGATCGTAATCCCATGTCGCGACAATCATATCGCGTGGAATTTTTTTTAGCAGATTCGGATATTGTAAAAAAATATCTCCCCAAACCATTGTTCTTAAATTGTGCTTTTTAACAAATGAATAGAGTTCCAAAATATGTTTCAAATAAACGTCGTCATAACCGATGCTGTCCACCAGTAATTTTGATTCTTCCTTCCCGAGATCGAAAGTTTCGTCGCAGCCGATGTGAAAGAAAGGCGATTTAAATGCAGGGATCATTTCATCATAAATTTCTTTTAGAAAAGTATAACTCTCCGGTTTGACCGGCGAAATCAAAGTGCCGCTTTCGCAGAGATGTGAATATTCCGGAGTGGAAGCAATGTTCCCGAAATGCCCGAAAGATTGGAAACTTCCTATTACCGTCACGTTATATTTCTTGCCGTAATCCGCAATCTCTTTCAATTCATCTATTGTAAACGAACCGTCAACCGGAGCGAACTCAGGATGTTTTTTTGTTTTAACAACATGTTCTATATAATGCATAAAAACATTAATCTTAACTTCGGCAAGTCTTCTTATCTGATACTTCACATAATCCATTGTCGGGATTGGCCCCCGGCTTATATCATCCATTACTCCGCGGTATTTATAAGAAGGATAATCGGTAATTTCCATGCATCGTAGAAATTCATTCCCGGCATTTCCTTTTACCAACTGTTTTAAAGACTGTACCCCGTAGAATAATCCTTTGCCAGTATTTGCAGAGATAATAATTCTTGTTGAATCGACGAGCAAACGGTATCCTTCATCGCCGAGACTATCGCCGGGAATTAAATTATCCATCTCACATATTTTTTTAAATCTGCCGTTATAGGAAGCAGTTCCAAGAATTACTTCACAAGTACCGCTGCCGGAGCTTAGCGATTTGTTAAACACATGCGAATAAACCGAATCCAATTCCCTTAAAGCAATTGTTAGTGTTTCTTCTTCCGAATAGTATTTTTTTACCGCAAAGGAATTATTCTTTAGAAAAAGTTCTCCCGGTAAATATTTATACTCTTTCGGCAATGGGACAATTGACGGTGTGCCTGTTTGGGAAAAAATGTCTGAATTCAAAATCATAGAAACGATAATTATCCAGAAAAAATATTTTAATCTTTTTTCAACCATTCATTCTCCAAATAATTGGCTGCCGCGATGTATGAAAGATTTAGATTTCTCACTCCGGATTCGCTTCCGCCGATATCAATACCGAAATTACCTTTGAATCCTATTTTATCAACGGTTTCAAAGAATTTATTCCATTCTATTTTTCCTTCGCCTATTGGAAGATGTTCTACTCTTTCACCCCGATTATCTGAAAAATGTATGTAATCAATTCTTTCTGAAAGCTTAAGCAATGAAAGCGATAGATTTTCTTTCATGGTAAAAAGATTTGCGGTATCGAAATTAAACCTAAGATTGTCTTGTTGGACTTTGTCGAAAAAATTAAGAAAACCGTCCGGTGTTGAGAACAAAACTCCGACAGCCGGATGCATTTGGTAAGTAAGTCCGAACTTAGCGGAGATCTCACAAACAGTACGGAATGTATCTACAAGTAAATCCTCGTATTTCTTCCAAGAAAAATTCTCCGGGAAAAATGCGCGTCTCAAAGAATCTTCATCGTAATGTCGTACAATCGGCATATCTTCCGGAAAGATATAAGGCGGGAGCGGACAGTTATCAAGAATACCCTTCGAGCGAAAAAGTTTTGCAATCTCGCATCCTTTTTCAAAAAGGGAAAGATTATGATCTCTTGCTTTTTCGTTAAGCGAAGAAAGTCCTGGCAACACAGCACAAAAATAAGGCAGTTCTATCTTCAATTCGTTTATTTTCTTTTTAATATCAAACCGCATTTCGTAGATTTTCATCAAATGTTCTTCACGTATTCCTTCCAGTTCAATTGAGGTGAAACCCATATCATTCATTTCTTTGATATAATCTATTGTATCTCTGGCGGAAGGCGGATAACCGTATTTTGTTATTGGGTATAAATAGCAGCATGTTATTCTTTTATCAAACATTTTTCAGCTCACAATATTTAAAAAATTTCGATTAATGCGACTGCTCCAATTACAGACATTACAACCGTAAATGCGGAAATAATTGTTAATATAGTATTCATCGTTAACCCGGCTTTGTATTTGCCCATAATTTCTTTTTTGTTTAAAAGTATTTGCATGAGAATTACAACAACGGGCGAGACTACCAACGTAAAAGCTTGAGAAGCAATCATCACAAAAACCGGGCTCCCTCCAAATATCGGGACAACCAATCCAAGAGATGCGTAAAAAACAATAATCGCTTTGTTTCTCGGTTTTTTAAAGTCCAACTTTTCGCCCAAATAATCCGAAAGCAATAAAGGAACAAGCATGTAATGCGGATAAAGTGACGAGAGTCCCGCACAAACAATACCGGTAACAAAAACCGAAATTGCAAAACGGCCTGCAAGAGGTTCAAGTAAACGAATCATATCTATCGCATTATCAACGTGCAATCCTTTCGGGAATAATGTTCCGGCAGCAGCGGCCATAACTGAAATACTTAAAATAAACATGAGCGATGCGGAAACAATTGCATCACGTCGTTCTAATTTAAACTCGCCTATAGTCCAACCTTTTTCTTTTACAGTAATTGAACGTGTAATAAAAATTACGGCGCCCATTGTAGTCCCGATCATGCCCGTAACAACAAGGGATGCATTTGCTTCGTTCGGTATTGTCGGCAACAAACCTTTTATTACTGTCCCTGCATCGGGAATAACCATAAACATCGTTAGCACAAATGAAATACCCATAATCACAACAAAAGTCGTCAGAACTTTTTCAATCATCGAGTACTTGCCCATGAATAATGTTGTTACCATTATTCCTGCGAATAACAAAGAGAGAAAAATCGTATTTATACCTTCGCAGGAACTTGTTAAAGGTCTCGACCACTCTCTTACAACATCGGATACAATTGCCATAACACCGACGCTTGAAACCATCTCGCTGAAAACTATTGTTAACAAAACAAAAATTGTTATCCCTTTTCCAAAATATTTTTTAAAACTTGCCAATGCCGTTTGACCGCTAACAAGCGTAAACCTTCCAAACGCAACGAGAAGAAAATAAGTGAACAAACAAGAAATAAATACAGCCCATGTTAATGTCATATTATACGATGCCCCGGCAGAGGCCATCGTTGTTACACTTCCGGTGCCGATATTATAACCTACAAGAAATAATCCGGGACCAAGCGTCGATAGCAGTATTCCTATTTTTTTAAGCGAGTCTTTCACAGAACCATTCTTATTTTATTTTTTTAATTTTTATTGTAGAAGCCCAGGATGTGACGGCTTCTCCGTTTAGTCCTTTGATTTCATTCCCAAATCCGACAGATAAATCTTCACTTGATAATTCGTCCTTCGTTTCGACTATGATTTCATAATTATTTGCAAATGAAACGGAAAAGACATCAGTTTCTTTATTCTTCTGCCAAACAGAAATCAAATTAACCCTTGAAACAGTCGTATCAAGTTTATCCGAGAAGAAAAGAATTAATTTATTCAGAGTTACTTTATGGCGAACAATTCGCGGCTTTTCTTTATATGAAATATTACTTCCCTGCAGAATCGAAAACCTGAAAGGCGGTCCTTCGACAAGATTATCGTTTTCATAAGCACCTATATCCGGCGCATTGCCGTTAAAAGATTGTCGCCATGAAAACTCCGGTAAATACATTACTTTCCCACGATCAACCCCTGGACTAACGGGGTCTAATCTTAGATCTTTATTCAAACCATTGATAAACTTTATATCTGCAATTTTACCGTGTTTTTCCTGATCATTGTTTATAAAAATGTTCGGCCAATTTTCATTGCAAATATCATAATCAAATTCATTAGTAGCATTCCACTTATTCAAATACCAGGCAGTATCTCCGGTAAAGAAATAAGCATTATTAAAATGTTTGAAATGTATCATTTCCTCTTCAGCTCTTGCCGCTTTGGCAACCCCATAAAAACTATTATTAAATGCATACATCGGTAAAGAGCGGTTAACATTTCCTCCGTAAATCTTCCAAAAACCCGTACAGACTTTTTTTGTCCATTCATCATTATCAGTAGTAATCACATTTCCATAATAATAAACATTGCCGCCTTCGACATTATCAACAGACATGGTACGATGAACATTATGAGATTTATTATGATATACGTGCAGGTTATAAGTATAAATTTCAGGTTCAAAATCGTTATCGCGAACGCGGGAAATATCGTTGTCATAAATCTCGATATTCGAATCACAACCTTTTTTACCTCTCCACCGAACTGCATTGAATGCATTTATGATTTTATTTCCTCTAATAACAATCGAGCCCCCGGTTCCGCTGAAATCAATTATGGAGCCGTTGAAATACAGCATATTTCCATGATGCATAGAAGTCCACGCATCAACACCTTGTGAATCGGATTCGAGTCTCCATAAAAATTCTCCACCCTGATCCCAAAAACATTTTTCTATCAGTATATGATGTGTATTTTCACCTTCGGCAGAAACGACTCTTCTTGCGCCGAAAAATTTACAGTCGCGGAAAGTTATGTACGAAGAATTAGTCAAATTAATAGGGTAAGTCCATCCATTTACAAATTCCAGTTTTTCAACTTCTATCCAGCTTGAATTATCAATTGTAATCCAATAGTTTGTTAATTCCATTCCCGGATTAACCGCACCCCCGTCTATTACCGGGTAATCACCTTTATTATCTAGAATACCGACAATACAAATCGGTCTTTCAGGTTTGCCGTTTTTAGATACAAAATTAATTATCTCTTTGTACAAACCCGGAAGGATTAAAATCGAATCTCCAGCTTCTGCTTTTTCAACAGCTTTATTTATCGTTTCCAACGGGTTATCAATAGATAATCCTAAATTGGAATCTTTACCATTTATTCCGACATATATCTTTTTTGTTTGAGAAAAATTATAACACTGAATCCCCAAGAAGAACGCTAATACAAAAACGAGATATTTGTTTATTTGAAAGACCATTTTTTCCTCTTTTGTTTACTATCCTATATTTGCTACAAGCAGTCCGAGTGAAAAAATTCCGATGACAAAAAGAACAGCCCAGAAAAATCCGACAACATCTTCGCGATATTTTTTAAAAGTAAACTTTTTATGAAGAGACAAAAGATCTACCAAAAGCAAGCTATGACCATTTTCTTCGAGAGATTCGGAAGATTTCTTTTCTGCGGATACCGATTCGCCTTCAAAAATCATATCGTACCCTTTTTCTTTCAACTTATATTCTTCTCCAACAGGCGTATGAAGAAGAGCATAAAACTTATCCAATTTTTCGCTCGGTTCGCTTTTTGTTAATAGACTTACAACAATCATCGTTATAAATCCGGCCGGTATATAAAGAGCAATTTGATATTCTGTTGTCCATCCCAATCCGAACGAAAAATAAGGACCCGTTAAAATCGTACACAAACTTGTTACGATTAAACTTGCCCATAGACCATACCTGTTTGCGCGTCTCCACATTACAGCCAACCAAAAACCTATTCCGAAAAATGCTGTGAAGTGTAAAACAATTTTTAGCCCGTCAATTACACTCGGGATAATTAATGCGATAACCACACCGCCGGCTACCAAAAAGATAGAAGAAATGCGTGCAATTCTTAATTCATGTTTTATATCATAATCTTTTTTCGAAAACTTGCGGAAAAAATTTCTTGTAATGATTGCAGAACCGCCAACCATGTAATTATGCAAAACGGCCAATATCGCGGCTATCATCGCGGCAACCATTAATCCAAGTAATCCGCTCGGCAATAAATTTGCGACCATAATTCCAAAAGCATTTTCTCTATTACTGCTTGTTAAACCTGGGTAAAGCGCTGCTGCAAGTACACCGATAAACGCCCATCCCAATGTCACAAATCTTTTTGTAAACGTTCCAAAAGTCCAACCGCTTCTGCAGTTCTTTTCCGATTTCCCTGCCCCTCCTATTGCCATATGATGCGGCTGAACAACTATTCCGACCAAACCGTTTAATACAATCATAAAAATAAAAAGAAGTGTTGCTTCGGTAGGCGCTACAAAACTAAACATATGTTCCGGCAAGCGAGATTTAATTGCCGCTAATCCTCCGCCCACATTAAGCGCAAAAGGAATCAGCATAAATGAAAAAATTAAAATGAAAAATCCTTGGAAAAGATTTACCACTAAAGCGGAAACCAATCCTCCGACAACGCTATATGCAAGAAAGAAAATCGTAACAAAAATAATTATTGCCGCAGAAGGAATAGCACCTCCCGTCACAGACTCAATAGCTGTACCGGTTCCTTTTAGAATTAAACCGATATCCATCAAATAATAACACAACGCCATTATTGAATATGCTACTCCATGTTTCGAACCGTATCTCTCCTCAAAAAAATCACCTGTTGTAACATAGCGAACGCGTCTGTAGATCGGGCCAAGAAGCCAAAAAAACGGTGTTACAAACAGATACATCCATTGGTACCAAATTCCTCCAAGTCCAATTTCATAAGTAGCACCCGCAACACCTATTGCCTGATCCGTATGAGTTGCACCTCCGAAACCGTTGGCAATCATCATAATCTTACTGCCTTTCCGGCCTCCCATAAAATAATCACCGGAACTGCTTACCTTGTTCCTTGCCCTAAGACCCAGATAAATAATAATTGCCATATAAACAACAACAACCGCTACGTCGAGTAGAGATAAACCAAGAATCATTTTAGCCACGCTTTTTATTTATAATTTTGTAAAACTCTTTCTCAATTTTTACGAATAAAATTTTCGGTTTTTATTATTCGTTGAATTTGTATCGATAATAATCTGCAAGGAAACGAATACCGAATGAGGTGCCGATATCTCTTTGAGCCAACCATATTTTTCCGTTTTTCCTTCTTGTTCTCAGATTGACAACAGCGCCGCGTAAATTTTTATCCGGGTGATTTGTTGAAAATCGATTTTTTAAAATCCATTGCGCAGTTTTTTCAACATTGGCTTTAAATTCATCGCCGACACCGGCTTTTATCAAACGTATCCACAAAGAACCGGAAAGAGCAACAGCCGAACCTGTAATCGAATTTTCATTTGATTTACCGTCCACATAATTGACATAGAAAATAGTACCGTCTTTCTTTTGAGCTTTTTTGTAAGTCAGCATAGTTTTCTTTGCAGCTTCCAAATATTTTTTATTTCCTGTCAAATCGTATCCTTCCAACAAAGACTCGGCGTACCATAAATTAAACCTCGGGTGAAAAGTTCCTTCAACTTTATCGTTCGGCATAAAATCCATCCACAATCCGTATTGATCTTGTTTTTCAACCAAGTTTTCGCACAAATCAATAAACACTTTTTTATACTCTTCGTTTTTTGTATAAAGGTACATATCCTTGAAAAGCGATCCCTCGTTGTTCGGGCGGGCAACATCAAACAATGTTTGCTCTGTTTTTTCCGGCCAGAAAGGACTATTTTTTTTCATAACTTCGCCCGAAACCGGATCCACCGCATCATAAAATATTTTTTGTTCCGGCACATACATATTGGCTAGCATCCATTTGCCCGCGCTTGTTGGAACATCGGCGTATTTTTTAATTCCCGTTGCATTATATAGATTAAACAAACCCGGTGTGCCGTCCGAGATTGTCGCAAATACGATATAATTTATTCCATCGCCGTGAATTGCTTTTACCATACCGTTGAGTTTGGAATTATCTTTTATAAGCATATTGCACCACCAATCGCCGGCTTTTTTTGCGTACTTTAAATATTTTTTGTCTTTTGTGATTTTATACGCTTCGACAAGTGCATTAATTATTTGTCCCGTGTGCCAAGGCGGCTCATAGTCGTACCACTTTCCTTCGAGCATAATATAATCGCAGCGTGATTTTCCATTCTCATCGAGTAAAAACGTGGACGCATAATTTGAGCAATCTTTTATCGCTTGCAAAATTTCCGATTGTGAAGGAGTTTCTTTCTGTGCGATCATTAAATACGGGAATAAAAGCATAACAAATAAAATTTTATAAATAATCAGCATGACTTTATTCGGCATGGTTACCTCATCTAATAAACTAATTATTGAATGTTATTAAAATCCGGAAGCTCGACTAAGAGTTTTTCAATTTTTGTCGATAGTTCTTTGTTTGTTTTTCCCAATTCTTTAAGAATGCTTTTTCTTTTTTTATCCATCGAAACACATTCTTCAGTGAATTCTTTTTTTGATTCCGGTTCGGGTACGGAATTTTTTATTTGTAATCTTAATGCCTTGAACCTATTATAATTCTGTTGATAATACGACGGATTTTTTTCAGTAATAAATCTAATCTTTCGAACAGTTTTCCATAAGGAATCTGCTTCGAACCATAACTGACGTTCGCCGATTTTTTTTCTTAATTCAATTTCAGCTTCCTTGAAGCGATGCAATATCTCTGCTGTTTGTTTCCCGTAAAGATTATTCATCGCCATGTTTAAGGATTTATCGGGATTGTAATTTTCAGGATTCCACAAATAATCATTAGCAGTAACCGCCGAAGCTTTTAATTCTTCGGAGGACAAATCACAATTGACAAATACACCGTTTCCCGCTGTCCTCAAATAAAAATGGGATGGAAGATTATTACGCCAGGCCGTAAATATCTGCGGTGAAGAGAAAGAGCTGTCATTAATTGAATTGTCCGCCAGAAAAGGAATTTTTCCTTCAAGTTTGTCAATCCAATCATTGAAAGCGGTTAATGCTATTTTTTCATTTCCAGCGAGCGAACCCTTCCACATAACATAAACATTCTCGGGAAGATTTAATCCGATATACTTAAGATCTTTGTTAAGCGGTTCAAAGGCGTCTTTTTCCCAGGGGGTATTTTTATAGAGATTTATATCACCGTAATTCGCGTCTTCATAACTGCAGAAAGCCGGGCAATAATAGAATTCAACATCGTACTTTTCCGATTTCAGCCAATCATTTAATTCATTGATCAAAAAACAATCGGCTTCGGCTACGGTTTTAAATTTTTTTCTATCATTTTCGTTTGCCAAAACATATCCTTGTCCAAACTCAAACGAATCCGCATCATCGGTCTTAATCAAAATTTTATTAACACCGTTTTCAATTCCTGCTTTTACAATATTTTTAAACTTATTTACATCGTCCGGATTTGATATTTCAATTACATTGTTTTTATGAATATTATAAACCTGCATTATTCGCGGTCCGCCGAATCTTTCCTTCCAGGTTTTTATTTTTTCCAAAACCGCTTTGTATTCATCACCAAGTTTATTCCATGAAAAGACAGTTTCGGAAATCGCTACTGTTTCGATTTTATTCATCAATGCAAAATTTAGAAGATCATCGACTTCGTAAGATTTTAAAACAGCCGCGTATTCTCTTCTCCCGTACATCGGATAATCAATAATGTCGGCAAGATTAATTTCTATCGAATCGTTTTCATAAGTAATCAATTTGGAAAATGTCGAAACAGCATAAAGCAATCCCAACTGACTTGGCGAAACGATTTCAATCTCTTTTTTTTGAAGTAAACACTTGATTGAATAATACTGTTCGTTTACAAATTCTTCCTGAAATTCAACCAGCTTTAATTGTATTCTCCACGAATCCTCCGGTACGTCCTTGTTACTGCAAACCCGGAAGGGAATATTTCTTGTTACATTTTTTTTAAGAATGTATGCAAAGTAATCGGCCGTTTTTTTTTCTTCTTCTTTTTCCGCACACACGGGAATAAATTTTTTGCCGAGAACAATTGATTGATTTATTACTTCTATCTTCTGAGGCACAGGTTGAATATTTTGTATGATCTTGTTCGAATTGACAATTTTTTGAGAGAACAACTCCATGGGCAGCAAAGTTATTAACAGTATTTTAACTATTTGTTCGACAGATAAACGCATCATAAATTTATTTCCCGGTTGGAAAATCAGGGAGTTGTATCATTTCTTGTTTTAATAAATATCCTAGTCTTTTAAAAGATAGGTTTTCAATTTCTTTCAGAAGCATTTTCCTTTTTTTATCAAGCTCTTCGCATTTATTTCTAAAATCTTCAAAAGATCCGACCGGAGGAACAGAATATTCAAGCTGCATTTGCAGCGCTTTCATCCTGCTTAAGTTTTGTTGATATTTTAAAGGATCCAAACCGATAATGGATTTAATTTCTTGAATAGATTTTCGAATTTCTTCAGATGCAGACCGAAGCTCTTTTTGCATTATTATTTTCACAAGTTCAAGTTCGGTATTTTTGTACATCATTAAAGTGTTTACGGCTTTTTTACCGTAAAGCTTCGTCATCGCATTAATTAAAGAAACTTGCGGTTTATATCTATCTCCTTCCCACATATAAGCATTCGCAGTCATTGTAACGGCCCTGCTCGTCTCGCCCGTACCGTCGCCAATGCTTCCGTCGCCGTTTATAAAAAGCCCGTTGCCGCCGGTTTTTAAATTAAAATCTTTTGGAAAATTATTTTCGTAAGCCGTGAACATTGTACGTGATGTAAATTCATATTGGACAAATGCTGTATTATCAAATAAAAACGGTTTTCTTCCTTGCAAATTATTTGCCCAGTTGTTCAAATCTTCATCCGTAATTGTGCGCGAGCATACTTCCGGTCCCGTCCACATTATTTGAACTTCTTCGGGCATGTTCTCGCCTATAATTTTAAGATCTCTTTTAAATGGATTATAAACGTCGTTTTCCCATTGAGTATTTTTATACAATTCTATGTCTCCATAATAAGTATCCTGATTTGTATAAAACGCGGGGCAATACATGAAATCAAGATTATGTTTTTTCTTTTTATTCCAATCGATGATCTCTTTCATCAAATAACAATGAGATTCTGCCATAGATGAAAATTTTTCATTATCGGATTTTGAATTAGAAACATATCCCTCACCGTAACGGAACGGCGGCGAGTCGTCTGCAAGAATCATAAATCGGGAAACGCCGTATTGGTAAGCCGTATCTATAATATTTATTAATTTTTCGATATTCTTTCTATCGGATACTTCTATTTGCGAACCTTTATAAAGATTCAGCATCAACAACGCTTCAACGCCGGCGTAATTTTTTGTCCACTCCGAATACTGCTTAAGATTGGCTTTCAGTTCATCATCAATCTTATCCCAAGAATAATCGGAATTATGCAAAGCAATACACTCGATCTTATAACGTACCATCCAATCAAGTTCGTCTTCAATATTAATCGGTATCGGCCTGTTGCTGACGCTAAATATTCTTTCCGAAAATTTTGAAAAATCTTTTACTTCAGCTTTTCGCAGAAAAATTTTATTATTTTTTTTAACCACTAATTGCGCCAAAGACGTAATCCCGTAAACCAAACCTTTTTCCGTAGAAGCAGAAACTTCAACAACATTTTGCTGTTTCGCATTCCATTTAATCGTATAAGCTTGTTCGTTATTTTCGTTTAGTTCTCCGTCGTTGGAATTTAATTTTATTATTACGTTAGCATTTTCGGGCACTTCCGCCAAAGATTCTAAGGTGCATAATTCCAGGAGTTGAAATTTTGAGAGCTGCCTATTAAAAACATTCGCGGCCTTTTTTTCTTGATTTGTCGTTGCAATAATAAATCCTTTTGAATTTCCCGCATCGTCAAATAATTCCAAGTAATCGTCGAAATATTTAACGTCGACAGGTTCCGGGAATATATCCGCGGTCTCGTTTTGAATCCATATATATTTAAGCGAATCGGATAATGATTTTTCGTTAACGGGAGATCGTTTTGTTTGATTATTTTGTGCACTCAAAGAAACGGAACACATTATAAAAATCGCAATATATCTAACCGGCGAGTAATTCATTATCAACTTTTTATCCTTATCCTGTAATGAATTTCTTCAATAAATTTATTATTGCTGGGCTTAACTTTTATAGTTATCGGATAACCTTTTAAAGCCGGAAATGGTTGCCCGTATTTTTCTTTTTGTTCGCCGAGATTTATTTTGAAATTTTTATCAAGCATTTCAAAAACAAATTCTTTACCGCCGCCAATTATTTCGGCTGTGTAATCATCAATTTGTCTTATCTGCGTGTTTTTATTTTGAATTATTGGTTCGATTATTTTAACCTCGGGTCTCTGCCCATGAAATCTTAGTTTAATGCTTTTCTCAATACTGCTATCTGAAATTTTGTGAGTTAATGTATAAGCAACACCGCCTTCCCACCTGTTTTTGTCTTTTAATTCGCCTATGGTTTCAACAGTAAAAACACCTTTGTTTTCCGATAGCTCCATGTTAGAATCAAACTCGTAAAGATTTGTGTAATACGCATCCGAGTCGGTAAATTCAATTCGCGGAGTAAGCGTAATTCCCGAATCAACTTCAGGATAATTCATTTCCCATTGATGATACTCTGTTTGACCGGATGCCTGTAAGTACCCGTAATCTTCGACCCAGAGATTTGTGATCGAACCGCCGGAAGGACGAAACATGTATTTAAACTCCGATCCTTTTCTGATATCTTTATAACGGTAACCCGTAATTGTTGCCATAAAGTTTTTAGTTCTTATCAGACTAACATCAATGGTCTTAAATTTTTTTGCCCAATTTATTTTCTGCGTAGGAATGGGAGGTGTGTCGCCTTCTCCCTGATCGCCGTAAAGAATTGCCATTGCCAGATTTTTTGCCCTGCAGAAAGTCGGATAAATACACGGCGGTTTTTTAAACATATCGGAATAATTTGGTCCATAAGTAATCAAACTATTTACGAGCATTTTCATCAAATAATCAAGATTGGCAAGCGCAGCTGTTCTGTATTCGGGATTTTCTTTTGCGAAAAGTGAAAATAAGATTTGACACCCGTCGGCTGTAAAGCTGCCGAATGTTGTCCATTTACTTGAGCGAACTCCCCAGGATCCATCAGTGGAACCATCCGGATAAATAAAATATACCATCCTTTTTAAAGATTCTTTTACATAATTCTCAACTTCGTTATCACCGGATAATCTTGCATAAAGAGCTAAACCCCAAAGAGACATATCAAGATTATATCCGAAATCTATCCCGTATTTTGTACGGCGTATCCTGTTGCCTTCGCCGGTTAGGAAATAATCTTCGTCGAATTTTGACGAAACAAGGAATGCCAATTCTTTAGCTTTTTTTACATATGAAGAATCGTGAACAACTTGAAATGCTACCATTAAAGTTGCCGTAGAAGTTGCGCAGTAATTTATACTGGCAAACTCGTGATTCATATTTTTAACAATCCAATCTGCTGCGTTTTTTATAGATTTTTTCCAAACAGCGGCTTTTTCAATTCCGAGTTTGTCTTTTAGAATCGGATATGCCGCCGCCATCATCAACAATTGATCTGCTGTAGTTCCGGTCCACGTCGAAGGAGTTTCAAACCATGCACCATCAGGTTGCTGCTGTTTTATCAACCAATCGCCTGTTGAAATTGCAGCACTTAAATACTTTCCATTTCCACTTTCTTTAAATGCAACGGCAAATGGAAGAACCGATTCCGATGCGCGCGTATGATAATCCGAGCATGTTTTACAATAAAGCGCACCAAAATTATCATCAGCACTATTAGCATTCTGAATATTTATTAAATCATCCGCAAGCACATATAAACTCCAGGTAAATTTTTCTTTAAGAGAAACCTTCTCCTTTCCCCGGCAAGGAATTATAAAAAGTAAAAGAAAAACAAATCCAATTATTATTGTTTTTTTCATAGTAAAGATTTTCCGGCAAAGACCATAATATTCGAACTCACTTCCAAAGTTCTTTTATTTTAAACGCTGCAAGTTTCGGTTCTCTATTTCGCGTAAAAACACCTTTCATGTTCATTACAACCCTCCTGAAATGCTGAGGAGTTCGAAAATCGGCAAAATTCCATACATGCTCACCGATTGTGTAATCTTTTGATTCAATCAATTTTATATATTCTTCCAAAAGCTTTGCCTGATATTCCTCGGTAAACAATTGATCCGATGTTGAATGAAATCCCGATATTGTATCAGCACCAAATTCTGTTACAAAAACCGGTTTATTGTATTTTTTATATATCGTATCCATTTCATTGCTCATCAATTCAATTGCTTTGTTAATCTGTCCGGGATTTTCATACCATCCGTAATACCTATTAATTGTAAGTACATCGCTAAATTCAAATACCGGATCATCAACACCCGCTCTTTGACAATTTGGAACAGTAAACGGTCTTGTTTTATCAAGAGTACGTGCATATTCAAAAATTTGTTTCCAATAATTTCTACCGGAACCGTCATAATATTCATCTGCGCCCACAAGATTTGGTTCGTTGCCAACAGCCCACATAATTACGCACGGATGGTTATAATCCCTTTCAACTAAACGACCAAGCATACTTTTGTGATTGTTTATAGTTGTTTCATTAACATATCTTGTATCAATGCTGACCGCCGGAACTTCATCAATAATTAAGATACCATGTTTATCCGCATAGTATAAAATTTCTTCTGCATATGGATAATGCGAAGTTCGAAACGAGTTTGCACCTATCCATTTTAATATTTGAAAATCTTTGACGATAAGCGGCAAAAATAGTCCTTTACCTATAGCCCAGAAGTCTTCGTGTTTACCAAATCCGCGAATGAATATTTCTTTACCGTTAAGTAGTAACTTATTATTGGATATTTTTACTTCGCGAATACCGATCGGCATTTCATATTCATCTGTTATCTCATTTTTATCCACCGCCTGGACATGGAAATCATAAAGGAAAGGATTATCCGGCGACCAAAGGTTACAGTTGTCTATTTCAAAAATGAAATTCGATGCGTTTTGTTTTAGTTCTGCTTCGCTGCTTATAATAAAATCTTTGCATTTAAATGCAGTGCGAATTGAACCTTGTTTTATGTTTTGTGTTTCAACATGAATTTTAGCAATAGCTTTCATGTTGTTAATAACCTTAAAATCGATTTTTATTTTATTTATATAATTCTTTGGTGTTGTATAAAGAATGACGGGTCTGTGAATTCCGCCAAATGGAGAGAAATCAAAACGCGCAGGCGGGAATGTCTCTTCTCTCATCCGGTTTTCTCTAAAATAGTCTTCGGACGAAATTCCTTGCGGTATTGTGCTTTCGTTTAGTTCGTTGTTGACTAAAATTACTATAGAAGCTTTTTGCGAGGGTTCAACAAATTGGCTGATTTCAAATTCAAATGGAAGGAAACCGCAATTGTTTTCTCCAACAAGTTTTCCATTAATCCAAAGCTTGGAGTAATAATCTGCAGAACCTATGCGCAGCCAAATTCTTTTATTTTTATATTCTTCTGGAATATAAACGTCTGTTGAATACCAAGCGCTGCCTGTATAATGTAGAAGTCCCAACTCTTCCAATTGTTCGTTCCAACTACCCGGCAATGCAATATCTATATCAGAGCTAAATCCATTAAAATATTTTTCTTCCTCGCCTTTACTTTCTTTGTCTATTTTAAATTTCCAAAATCCCGACAAATCCGTGATTTGGCGGAATTTATTCCTTATGGGATAAAGCATAATATTTCCAAGTTATTAAAAAAATATCGACAAAATACTTGTCAACCTGCATTATTTATAACTTGGGTTCCCGGATTGGGAATAGTTCTCTTTTTTGCACCGCAGGATTCTCTTACAACAATAGATGGTTTAAGAATTGTCCTGTTTCCTATATCATCCTTATTAATTCTCTTATCAATAACTTCAATAGCAATTTTGCCTATTTTTTCAGCCGGTTGATGTATTGTAGTTAGTGGAATTTGCGAATATTTGGAAAAAACCACATCATCAAAACCAACTATAGCAACATCATCGGGGATCAAGATTCCTTCTTCGGAAGCTGCCTGCATAAAACCAAGAGCAACAAGATCGCTGTACATAAAAAGCGCTTCCGGACGGTTGGGAAGATTTTTAAATGTTTTACCGAAGTTATAACCTTGTTTATAGCGGTCAACACTTTCTTCCATGTTTTCTTGGCTAAGGCAATGAATCATTTTTGAATTATAATTCATATCATAATCAGTTAAAGCCTGCACATACCCGTTTTTTCTGACTTCACTTAAAAGATTGTTTTTACCGGCATGTACATATCCTATCGAACGATAACCCAATTTAATCAAATGTTCCGCTGCAATATAACCGCCCAACTCTTGATCTGTTCCAACGTACCAACAGTGAGGATCATGAATATATGAAACCATTATATAAGGAAAATTTTCGTCGTGCAAATACTGGATATAATCCGTAGCTCTATAATCCAGCGAAAGAGAAGCTATTATCAATCCGTCAACTCCAAGATTACGGAAGTGATTTATTTGATTCTCTTCTTTTTCAATTTTATTCGAAGAGCTTGATAATAGAATATTATAACCTAATTCATATGCTCTCTCTTCAATGCCATGACTGATTAATGAAAAGAACGGATGCTTAATATCTCTTAATACCAATCCTACCGTGCGATGTTTTGAAAAATCAATTTGAGTTTCTTTTGGTTCCGATACATATGTTCCTTTGCCTATGCGAGTAAACAAAACTCCTTTTGCAACAAGATCTGATAAAGCTTTTTTAACAGTTATAATACTTACAGAATACTCTTTACAAAGATCATTTTGGGAACCAATATTATCTCCCGGTTTTAAAATACCGGCTTCGATTTTCCTTTTAATATCTCTTTCTATTTGTTCGTAAAACGGTGTTGGATCGTTAAAGTTTATGCCGTCCGGCATTTTTTCTCCATCATTTAAAATATTTCTATAAAATCAAGCTCTTCAATTTATCTATTATTTAAGGAAGCTCATTTTTTTTACGCTAACAAAATTCCCCGCCGTTAATCGATACAAGTAGATACCGCTGGAAACTTTCTGTCCAAAATTATTAAATCCGTTCCAATTAACTGAATGTGTACCGGCAGATTGAACAGCATTAACTAATGTTGCAATTTCTTGTCCTAGTAAATTGAATACTATTAATGTTACGTTCGTTTGTTGCGGTAATGAATAATTTATTCTCGTTTCAGGATTAAATGGATTCGGATAGTTTTGAAATAATTCATATTCATTTGGAATTGTCTGCGTTGTTTCTTCTTCAACACCAACAGTCATATCAAACCAGGTAAGAGCGCCTAACGGTTGTCCTGATGATCCTGCTGTATACGAATTTGCTGAAGTATTATATTGGAAATCGAAATCCAAATGTCCTACCGTATCAAGTTCTACCTGTGTAGCAGTCGGATCTTGCCAATACGTGGTAACTGTGTTTACAGGTGTAACCGGCGCTTTTGCAAATGTCAATGTTTCCTCTATGTTTGTATTTTCCCATCCGTTGGCCGCAATAATTGATTGTGTTAAATCATCAAAACTAACAGGCGCTTTAATTGTATCGGGATATGCGGCAATTAAAGCTGCTTCTGTATAAATGTTATTGTTTCTAACATCAGCTTTTTGAATAACCGTTGTATCTGTTGGTACCTTTAACGTTAATGCCGAAACAGGTGTATTTGGTGTTCCTATAAATGCAGGGTTAACCATTACATTATTAGTAAATACAACATCGTTAACGGCACCAATCTCGCAACCGAGTTGTCCTATATTTATCATTGTATTATGATCAAACATAGCATAATTAATTGAACCGCCTGCGTCGCGAATTACCTTACTTGTAATATTATAAAAAGTATTATTAATAACTATAAGAGTATCTATGTTGTTTCCTCTATCATCAAACACTCTCCCGTTATCCGGACTTGACATTAATCCAATATTACTTACGATTGAATTTTTCATGATGATTTTTATATTCTTTGTATCAATTCTAAAGGCCGCCTGACTGGCAATATCCAATACGCAATCATCAAGTGAAATTTTTATTCCGTTTTCTTGTGCTCTGACAATTCTTAAAGATAAACCGTCAAATTCATCCTTAGCGGTTATATATATACTTTTAAGAAAGATATTTGCTTTCGGTCTTAATACTTGATCGGGCGTTGTTCCTCCAGAAGGAACACCGAGAATTATTTTTGGCCGCGGACCTGTGCCTTCAACAGCCCGCAAATTAACGCGTGTTGTCGGGGCAAATTCTCCATCCAATATATAAAGTCCGCCGCGTTCTAGAGTGTATACTGTATTAGTATCTACTCGTTCACCCGTTGAGGTTGTATCTCCCAAAATTGTGTTGCCTATTGTCCCGAATCCGGATGCAATAGGAATCACTCTTTGAGCAAAAACAGTCGCAGAGAAAAACATAACTGTAACTACTGAAAAAGAAATCCGTAAAAAACTGTTTGATTTCATATGGGCTCCATTTAATTTAAAGATGCGTTAAAATTTGTATCTAACTCCAAAATCAAGTGTCCAACCGAAATACTCCTCTGCAGTTGCAAATTTTTGCGAACCAAGGAAAGCACCATCGGGAACATTTGTGATATTATTAAAATCTGTGTAAACACTTACGCCATCAAGAATTTCTTGCGAAGCAGATATGTCAACACGCGTATATGCTTTAGTAAATCCGTCAAGTTCACTTCTTGAACCAACAACCTGCAACATTTGTCCTTGGTGTAAAAACGAAACTCTTCCTGAAAATCCGCCTTTTTCATAACCAAGACTAATATTATAGATCCAATCGGCTTGTCCCGGCATTCTTCCTTTTCGAAAGTCGTTAATAACAATAGGTTTATATGGAGGGGTTGTGCTTCTTTCACCAATTTCAAAAAATGGAAAAAATGTTTCCGAGTAAATTCTTGAGAAATTCACGTTGAGAATTAATCCGTCGAACGGATACGGAAAGAAAACAAAATTCGTTTGAATGTCTACTTCAGCACCGTATACTTTAGCATCCGGGCTGTTAACCGGTTGTGTTACCCAATATCCGTTATACTGTCCGCTCGTAATTCTATATTGATTTATATAATCAATATTAGTCAGTTTCTTGTAATATAAACCGGTGGTGAACAAACCGAATCTATTATATAAAGACAGGAACAAATCATAATTTGTGGAAACCGTGTGTTTTAAATCCGGATTTCCAAGAGCCATTGTTTGTTCTGCCTCATTTATACTTTTGTAGGGAACAAGATTAAAATAATCCGGTCTTGAAAGAGACTTTGTAAATGCAAACCTAACGTCAAAACCTTCAAGAACCTTATAACGAACATGAACCATAGGTAAAAACTCGTTATAATTTTGTCCGCCTACCGTATCAATAATGTTACCAATATTTCCGAGATCGCCCTTAAGATTGCCAAATTTTCCATGATAATCAGTTTCTGTATTCTCAAATCTAAACCCGGGCATAATCATAAAATCTTTGAATAAGGTAAACTCCGCCATCAAGTATGCAGAAGTAATTTCTTCTGCAGCTTTATAATTATTTAGTTCGATGGAGTAATTTCTTATGTAATATGAATCGTATGTTTCGTGAAAATTATTAATCTTATCAACATCAAGCCCCGGCCCGAATTCATATTTACCTTCTAAAAAGTTTTCAGCTTTGAATCCATAATCGGTAAAATTCGACATTAAAATATGTCCTTCGAAAAGTGAGTATTTATCAGGATTCGCTTTTGCTATTGTGTCTGTAACTCCATAGTCTGTCCTGAATTCATGCGTATTTCTTTCTCTATTCTTATCTCTGTATTTCATTCCGCCTTTTATATAACCCGATAAATCTTCACTCATTTCAACGGGAAGTTTTAAATCAACCTGTCCGGTTACATCATTATCTTTTATAGTTTCCGGATTAAACGTTCCGTATTGGAACCATGTGGTTGACAAATCATTTACAGCAAATTGAGGAATCTTTTCAGGACCTTCATTTACTATCAAACCATTCTTAAAGGCACTCAATTCCTGGAATCTTGCATAATTTGAGAAAGGTGTTTTTTGAGTTGAAGCAGCATAAGATAACTGAGAATTTATCGCCAATTGGTTTATAAAATACTCAAAATTAATACTGCTTGTAAAAACGTTTGTTTTAATTTCTCTGTCACGAATATCATATTCGGTTCTGAACGCATCTAATCTGTAAGCTTTCCTTCTTCGTGTCTCATCTCTATCGGTTTGACTAAAAAAGTTATTAAATGTTAACGAACCGTTCCCGAGATTATAATCGAAATTCAATCCCATACTGTAACGGTCTCTTGTTTCTTTTTTATCTACAAGATACAGATCCGAGATTTCAATTTGAGGTGATTGGCTTGTACCTCCTATATAACTGGCGCTTAAAAGATCGGAACTTCTATTTGCTCTTTGTGCGCTAAAAGTAGTAAGAATGCCAAGCTGTTTATTAAAAAATCTGTTGCTTCCAGTAAGAGAAACTTTGTATTGTCCCCAATCATTTGCATGATCGTTGTAACCGCCCTGAGCTCTTACATCAAATTTTAATTCATCGGGGGCATTTTTTGTAACCAAATTAATTGTTCCACCAATTGCATCCGCATCTTTATCCGGGGTTAGAGCTTTAAAAACTTCAATTCCGGCTAGAATATCTTGTGATATCATACTCAGATCTACGGATCGATCGTTGGGATCGGTTGCCGGAATTCTTTCACCATTTATTGTAATGGAGTTGAATTTGGGAGATAATCCTCTAACAACAACTTTTGATCCTTCTCCGGCATCTCTTTCAACGGAAATTCCTGGAAGTCTTCCAATTGATTCGGCAACGTTAGCATCCGGAAGAGATTGAATCTTATCCGAAGATACAATATTGACAATAGTATTGGAATTTAATTGTTGATTAATCGCAGCTTGTTGTCCTTGTAATTGGGCAGTAATAACAACTTCCTCACCTTGAATCATTTCGACTTTTAGTCTTACTTCTATGTTAACTGTTTTACCTGCTTCTATCTGGATTTTTACAGTGTCTGTTTTATATCCAACGTACCGGAATAGTAAGGTTATTTGCCCTGTTTGAAGTGATGATAAACGAAATTTCCCTTCGTCATCTGTGGTTGTACCGTTTGTTCCACCCAGCAAGAAAACATTCACTCCCCATAACGGAGAATTATCAGCTGCATCTAGAACTCTACCAGTTAAAGTCCCAGATTGCGCAAAAACTCTTGAAAAGATAAATAAACATAGAATAAACGCTGTTCTGATAGAAAAACGTGAAAAAAATAAGCTATGCATCGGACCTCCATTGAATATTGGATATACTTGGTATACCTGGTTAGCAAACATATTTCTTTTCTTAATTATATGCAACTGTTTAGAATCATAAATTATTCAATCATTAAAACCAAGTAGCTGCTTGCCTACATTAAAAATTCGCTCTTTTTGATAATCACTAAAATTTTTTATCATTTCTCATAGTTTTGGTAAAAATATAAAGATGACTTCCAACGAAGAAATGAAAAAGGACACAACCTTGAGAAGATGTGCAAAACACTAGAAGAAAGTCAAAGACACATCAAGAAGTCAAGAAGGATGATTGAATTTAGTAGCTCATACTCAAGGAAAGTGATTGGCTGACATTTTAATAAGAATCTTAACCTACAAAATATTGTCGTCGGACAGAGTATCACAAATATTAACTTTATCTTGCTGTCGAGAACATCGATCATAGTAAAACAAAAGCAATGCATCCACAAACAAACGGGATCTATGAACGCTTCCCTAAAATGATACTCAATGAATTTTCAGGTGGCGTTTAGGAAAAAGATTTATAATACATGTGAAGAATTGCAAACAGATGTGACTTTGGATTAAAAGTGACAATGAGGAAAGACCGCATACTGGGAAACACTGTGATGGTAAAACACCTATTGAAACATTTTTGAAAACAAAGTATCTTGCTGAAGACAAAATGCTTGCGTATTATCTTGCAGTTAATAGTTAATTAACAGCAGGAGTTGTCAGATTAAGTAGTGATTAGTACACTTTATATGAATTAAATCTTGTAAAAAAGGCGCCAAGTCAACTGGCTTATATAGTTAATCTTCTCTATGAAAACTTTAATTGTCGGAATCAAAAGTATCCCACTCCAATTGCATAATAATGGTTCTACCATAAACAAAAATAACTTTTTTATTACGTGGCCACTTCAACTTCGGAATTCCTTTTACCATTTTGCTGCTATCAGCTGGACAGATCAACTTTTTGACGGGTTATTAATCATATAAGGATATGGCAAGTGCAATCATAAAAACGATACATAGAAATCTTATTAGCACACTAATAAAAAACTAACAAACAGGTATTACAATTTCTTGAGTTATTATTTGCTCACTTACTTTTAATAAAGAAAATAATTTGTTCATAGACAGTCTCGGTGGTTCATATTTTAATTCAGGAACTTGAATTAAAAACCATCCTTGTTTTAGCAAATATTTTTCCAATGTCCCTCTTTGAAAAGTCTCTTCTAAAAAGATTTGTATTTCTTCGTTCAAAGATGCTTTGGTATTTTCAATTGTATCGCCATATCCAGATACTTCTATTGCAGGGCAATAAGCAACATATAGATTGTCTTCTTTTGTAATAATAACTTCGACATTTGTTTTAAATTTAGAATTGCAAATATTATCTGACATAACGCCCTCCTTACAAACAAAAGATCCGGTTGTAATTTAGAAAATTAATTGTAATTATTTTTTAGTTCCTTCCCAATAGTTCATCAGAAATAGAAGATTGGCCTTGTATTAAATTATGCCTCTGCTGTTTGGGAATTTTCGCTATAAAGCCGAGTACGATAAAAGTCTAACATTTCTACATTATCTATTTCTTTCTCGCAAGCATCTCCAATACTGCAACCAATGCGTGCTTTTTGCCAGGGTAATTCGGAGTGTGTTAAAGATTCTAATTCAAAGGCAGATGAACCTCCATATTCGTCAAGAACTGAATTTACTAAATCTAATTGGTCATCTGTTAGTACGATTTCCAACTCCTTGACAACAGAATCCTTATCATTTGGTATTTGTAGAATATCGTAAACATTTGATATATGTTTATAATAATTCCAAATATTTCTTGAAATAGGTCCATGCAGCCATGCCTCAAATTTGTCATCGATAAGTTCTTGCTCAAAATATGCCAAATGCCATGATTGCGTGTAATAAATAAGTTTCTGAAGCTTCTGTTGATTCATCTCGCCTACTTTGGACAAAATATATTTTGATAATTTTA